>Ga0208517_100149_pt1 | contig 38369 bp, 33 predicted proteins | sample LakWasM118_HOW13_2_FD_183932 | JGI IMG/M metagenome (GOLD analysis project Ga0208517, IMG submission 183932) | Freshwater sediment methanotrophic microbial communities from Lake Washington under simulated oxygen tension - Sediment Metagenome... | ecosystem: Environmental > Aquatic > Freshwater >... | reverse complement strand
ACAGCAGCAGGACTGGGTGGTGGGCAACTGGGCCGGCAACTTCACCTGGGATTCGGCCATCCCCTTGCGTGCCGCGACGCTCAACCGCGAGCAGAAGCTGGTGCTGGGCGAGTTCCCGACCCTGCCGGATGCCAAGACCAGCGGCATGTTCGGCCGACCCACCGTGATGCTGGCCTTGGGGCGCCACAGCAAGCAGCCCGAACTGGCGGCGCGCTTCATCAACTACCTGCTCACCGACCCCGATGCCGCCCTGATCCTGGGCAAGACGCGCGGCGTGCCGGCCGCGGCGCGGCAGTTCGAGGTGCTGGCCAAGGCCCACAAACTGCCCGCGATGGAACTGGCTGCCCATGAACAGATCAAGGCGCAGCGTGAGGCCGGGCGCGTGCCGGTGCCGGCGCCGCTGTTCGAGCATGCGCGCCTGCACAAGTTCATGCGCGAGGTCTTCGAGACCGTCGCCTATGGCAAGACCAGCAACGAGGCCGCGGCGCGTCGCCTGGTCGACGAGGGCAATGCCCTGTTGAAGCGAATCAAATAGCGAAGCACCATGAAACACCACAGCCGACAACTCAGCTTTGAGACCCGCGAGGATCCCGACACCGGCGCACGCGTCACGCGCCTGACGCCGGCGGACGTCACCTGCCATCGCAACTACTTTTACCAGAAGTGCTTCAGCAACGATGGCGAGCGCCTGATCTTCGGTGCCGAATTCGGGCCGGGCAGCGCCTGGAACTACCACCTGCTGGATCTGCGCACCCAGGTGGCCACCCAGCTCACCGACCAAGCCGGCGAGAACACCTTTGGCGGCTTTCTCAGCCCCGACGACCGGCATCTCTATTTCGTGCGCGCCGAGCGGCAGCTGATACGCCTGGCCTTGAGTGATCTGAGCGAAGAGGTGGTCTATACCGTGCCGCAGGGCTGGGTGGGCTATGGCACCTGGGTGTCCAACAGCGCCTGCACCCGGATGGTGGGCATCGAGATCCATGCGGACGATTGGTTCCCGCTCTCCGACTGGCAGAAGTTCCACCAGATGTTCCACGCCAAGCCGCGCTGCCGCCTGATCCGCATCGACCTGGCGACCGGCGCGCGCGAGATCATCCTGGAAAAGCAGGGCTGGCTGGGCCATCCGCAGTACCGCCCCTTTGACGATCACACCGTGGCCTATTGCCACGAAGGCCCGCATGACTTGGTGGATGCGCGCATGTGGTTCATCAACGAGGACGGCACGAACATGCGCTGCGGCAAGCAGCATCTCGAGGGTGAGGCCTGCACGCATGAGTTCTGGGTGCCCGACGGTTCGGCCATGATCTATGTCTCCTACCTCAAGGGCCAGAGCGAGCGCTGGATCTGTTCGCTGGACCCGGTCACGCTGGAGAGCAAGCGCCTGGCCCTGATGCCGCCCTGCTCGCACCTGATGAGCAATTTCGACGGCACGCTGCTGATCGGTGATGGCTGCGACTCGCCTGCCGATGTGGCCGACACCAGCAGCCACCAGATCCAGACCGACCCCTACCTGCATCTCTTCGATCTCAAGGCGGGCACGGAGCGCAAGGTCGCGCGGCACGACAGCAGCTGGCGCGTCTACAAGGGCAACCGCCAGGTCACGCACCCGCATCCCTCGTTCACGCCCGACCAGCGGCAGGTGCTCTACAGCTCGGACTGCGACGGCGAGCCGGCGTTGTTCCTGGCCGATCTCTGATGCGGGCCGCCTTGGTCGCCTTGCTGGTGTGGGTCAGCCCGGTGCAGGCCCAGGAACGCCCGCAGCTGAGCGAGGCGCAGGCCGCCGCGATGCGGCTGGCCGACTACCTCGGTGATTGGCAGCCTGCCCCCTTGGACGCCGGCACCTGGACAGCGGACTTCGTGGTGGCCGCCGATGGCAGCGGCACCCACCGCAGCCTGCAGGCCGCCGTCGATGCCTTGCCCGCCCAGGGCCGGCGCCACTACATCCGGCTCAAGCCCGGCCGCTACCGCGAGCAGCTGTGCATCCAGGGCAAGGCGCCGTTCACGCTCTATGGCCAAGCCGGTGATGCGGCCGCGGTGCAGATCGTGCAGGGGCACTTTGCGGCGGAGCCCAAGCCGGTGGGCGCGCCCGCCAACCCCTGCACGCCGGACCTCGCCGCCAGCCAGTACGGCACCGCTGGCAGCGCCACCTTGGCGATCTTCAGCGACGATGTGCAGCTCGCGCACCTGAGCGTGGTGAACGATGCCATGGACGCGGTGCGCGAGGGCCGGGGCTACCCGGCTGCGGTGGGCGAGAGCGGTGGCGCCCAGGCCGTGGCCTTGATGACCGAGGGCGACCGACTGCAGATGCAGGACGTGCGCCTGCTGGGCCACCAGGACACTTTCTTCGTGCGTGCCAAGCCGCGGGGCGGACCGTCGCGCGTGTGGCTGCGGGCCAGCCTGATCGCGGGCGACGTGGACTTCATCTTCGGCAATGGCACGCTGGTGATCAGCGACAGCACCGTCCTCAGCCGCGCCGGCCGCCGCGTGCCGGGCAGCGGTGGCTACCTGCTGGCGCCCAGCACGGCGCCGCAGCAGCCCTTCGGCATCCTGGTAGACGGCAGCCGCCTGCTTGCCGAGCCCGGTGTGGCCGCGGCCAGCATCGCGCTCGGCCGGGCCTGGGATGCCGGCGTGGCGCGTGGCGCCTGGCAGGCGGGCGTGTCGCCAAACGGGCAGGCCCTGATCCGTGACAGCCAGCTCGGCCCGCACCTGCGCGGCTGGGGGCCCTCCACCTCGAGGCGCCCCTTTGACGCGGCGACGCAGCGCCTCAGCGAGTACCGCAACCAATCGGTCGTGGAGTAGGGCCGCGCACAGTGGACAATGTCTCTCTGAATCTGACCTACCAGACCGAAGCCATCAACAAGCAGCAATCAGCGCATGGACGACGATTCGATTGATTCATCCAAGCAGCAGCCCGAATCGGTGGCCGCGGTGCTCAAGGTGTTTGCCATCCTGCAGGCGCTCTCCGAGCGCAGCGAAACCGGCATCTCCGAGCTTTCGGTACGGCTGGCCATGCCCAAGGCCACGGTCTACCGCTTTCTGCAGACCATGATGACCCTGGGCTACGTGCGCCAGGAGTCGGGCAGCGAGCGCTACGGTCTCACCATGAAGGCCTTCGAGCTGGGTGCCAAGGCCTTGCAGTACCCGGATCTGGTGGACCTCTCCAAGCACCATATGCAGATGCTGGCCGACGCCACCGGCGAGACCGTGCACCTGGGCACCCTGATCGACAGCGAGATCATCTATGTGCACAAGATCGACTCGCGCCACACCCTGGGCATGTACTCACGCATCGGCCGGCGCGCGCCCCTGCACTGCACCGCCATCGGCAAGGTGCTGATGGCCTGGGAGCATCCCGAGCGGCGCGATCGGGTGCTCGACGGCGCCGAGTTCCAGCGCTTTCGTGACAAGACCATCGTGGATCGAAGCGAGTTCCTGGCCGAGTTGGAGCGTGTCAAGGCGCAGGGCTATGGCGAGGACCGCGAGGAGTTCGACGACCATATCCGCTGCCTGGGCATCCCCATCTTCGACCGCCTGGGCCAGCCGATTGCCGGCATGAGCGTGTCCTTCCCAAGCTTCCGCTACGACGAAGCCAAGGCCCCCGAGATCATTGCCATGCTCACCGCCGCCAGCCGCGACATTTCGGCGCGCCTGGGTTGCAGCAAATTCCCGCTGGACGCTGCGCCCAAGGCGCTGCCCGCCCGATGACGCTGCCGCCGCGCGAGCTGTTGCGCCGGCTCTTCGACGCCGCGGTGGCGCGCGCCCAGCCGCTGCAGGTGATGGCAGGGCAACTGCCGGTGCCCCCGCAGCATGGCCGCACCCTGGTGCTGGGCGCCGGCAAGGCCGGCGGCGCGATGGCTGAAGCGCTGGACGCGCTGTGGCCGGCCGAGACCCCGCTCAGCGGCCTGGTGGTGACGCGTTACGACCATACCCCGCCCGCCTATGCCGCCCGCCCCGGGCGCATCGCGGTGGTGGAGGCCGCCCACCCGGTGCCCGATGCGGCGGGTGAACAGGCCGCCGCGCGCATGCTGGCACTGACGCAAGGCCTGAGCCCGGACGATCTGGTGATCTGCCTGATTTCGGGTGGCGCGTCTTCACTGCTGAGCCTGCCGGCCGACGGTCTCACCCTGGCCGACAAGCAGGCCGTCAACCGCGCCCTGCTCAAGAGCGGGGCCGCCATCGACGAGATGAATTGCGTGCGCAAGCACCTCTCGGCTATCAAGGGCGGGCGGCTGGCGGCGGCCTGCCACCCGGCGCAAGTCCTGACCCTGCTGATCAGCGATGTGCCGGGGGACGAGCCGGCCGTGATCGGCTCCGGCCCCACCGTGCCGGACCCCACGAGCTGTGCCGATGCGCTGGCGATCTGCACGCGCTATGGCATCGCATTGCCCGCGGCGGCCTTGGCCGCCCTGCAGAGCGGCGCCTTGGAAACGCCCAAGCCCGGTGCCGCCTGCTTCCAGGGCCAGACCCTGCGCATGCTGGCCACGCCGCGCATGAGCCTGGAGGCGGCGGCGGCCCAGGCGCGCGCGCTGGGCCTGGCGGCGCATATCCTGTCCGACGAGATCGAGGGCGAGTCGCGCGAGATCGGTGCCATGCATGCGGCACTGGCGCGCTCGGTGGCCCTGCACGGCACGCCCTTTGCCCGGCCCTGCGTAATCCTCTCCGGCGGCGAGACCACCGTGACGGTGCGCGACAAGTCCGGCCGCGGCGGCCGCGCCAGCGAGTTCCTGCTCGGCTGCGCCCTGGGGCTGGGCGGGGTGGGCGGCGTGCATGTGCTGGCCGCCGACACCGATGGCATCGACGGCGTGCAGGACAACGCCGGCGCCTTCGTCGCGCCGGACACGCTGGCGCGCGCCGCGGCGCTGGGCCTGAAGGGGCGCGATTACCTGGACCGCAACGACGCCTACAGCTTCTTCGGCGCCCTGGGCGATCTGCTGGTGACCGGGCCCACCTACACGAATGTGAACGACTTCCGGGCGCTCTTGATTGCCTAGATAGCGAGCCCGCGCCGCGCCGCCATCTCGCGCCCCATCTCGGTCTGCGCCGGCTCGGCCAGCAGCGCCGCGGCGGCCGGAAAGACCAGGCCGTCCTCGGTGCGCAGATGGGCATCGTGCAGGCGCACGAACAGTGTCGCCGCCGGGGTCAGGTCTTGCAGCAGGTGCGAGTCCAGCGGGCCATCGGGCAGGGCCGCCAGTTCGTGCAGCGGCCGGCGCAGCGCCTGCCAGGCGGCGCTGATCTGCACATGCTGGGCGCGCAGCTCGGCGCAGGCCTGCTTCTGCGCGGCATCGCCGCCGGCCTCCAGCGCCGGGAACACATGCAACTCCTCGTCCTGGTGGTGCAGCGGCGCCGCCAAGTCGAAGTAGCGCAGCACATCGCGCGCGGCGCTGCGGGCGGCCTCGTCGCAAGCCTGCTGCTCCTGCAGATGCGCGAGCAGGCGCTCCAGCAGATCCAGGCTGCGCTGCACCCGCTCATGGCAGGCACCCAGCAACTCGAAGGGCTGCGCATAGCTGCTGCCAGGCTGCAGGGCCGGCGTGCCGGAACTCATGGCGGATTTGGGCTGAATCAAGGGCATGTGGGGATTGTCCCTGGCCCGCGGGGCGCTGAGCGCCCGAATGTGGGCGGTTTGATGCAACGCAAGGACACCGGCCAGGCCCTGGCCCACATTGCGAATCATCTCAGCACACATAGCAGAACAACATCGTGGACAGTCTCAACCTCACAGCGGCGCGCCCGGCGCGCAAGCCGGTGACCGGCTCGGTAGCGGTTGCCGATCTTCGGCTCGGTGCCGCCGAGTGGCAGGCGGTGCTGGGTGGCGAGAGCCTGAGCAGCACCGAGTTGCTGGCCCTCAATGCGATGGCCCAACTGCAGCAGGTGGCGGTGGGCAGCATGGTGTTCACGCGCCTGCAACCCGCCGAGTACCTGGTGGCGGTGGTGGACGGCGCGGTGGGCCTCGGCCTGGCGCGCGACGATGCGCCCTTCCACCTGGAGCACACGGTGCGCGGCCCGCACTGGTTGGACGTCAGCAGCGCCTGGTTGGGCGGCGGCTACGGCCAGGATGCACGGGTGGTGAACGAGGCGCTGGTGCTGAGGCTGCCGGTGGAGGGTATGCGTCAGCTGATCGCGCGCCAGGCCGATATGCTGGACCGCCTGCTGGTGGCGCTGGCGCAGAACGTGCACAGCCTCACCGGTGTCACCCATGACCTGATGCACAAGGACGCCGAGAAGCGCCTGGCCGCCTGGCTGCTGCAGCGCGCGGTGCCCGAGGCCGATGGCGGCGCGGCGATCTCGCTGAAGGAACGCAAGCGCGACATCGCGGCCCAGCTGGCGATCACGCCGGAGACGCTGTCGCGCATGATGCGCCAGCTCAACCGCAAGGGCGTGATCGAGGTGCAGGGCTACAGCGTCAAGGTCTTGTGCCTGACGGCGCTGCAGGCGCTGGCGCGCGACTAGCCTCCGGCTGAGCGCGCGCGGGCGCCTCGGCCGGGAAGTGCAGGCGCACGCAGGTGCCTCTGGGCCAGGCGGCCTCAATGCCGAGCCTGCCGCCCAATTGCTGCTGCGCCAGCACCTGCACCACATGCAGGCCCAGGCCCGCGTGCCCATGGCCTCGGGCCGTCGTCATGAAGGGCGTGAACACCTGCTCGCGCAGCTCGCTGGCGATGCCGCGGCCGTTGTCCTGCACGCAAAGCTCCAGACCCTCGGCCTCGCGGGCCAGCCTGACCTCGATGGCCGGCGCCGCCGGCAGGGGCGGTTCGAAGGCATGGGTGAGGGCGTTGTCGATGAGCTGGTCGAGGATGCGCAGCAGGGCGCCCGGATAGCCGTCGACCTTGCCGACCGGCTGCAGCAGCGCCCGCAGCGCCACGCCGCGCGCGCCGGCGCTGCCATGCCAGCGCTGCAGCGCCTGCTCGATCTGCCGCCTCGGGTCGAAGCGCCGGCGTGGCTCCGGCATCTGCTCGATCGAGAGTTCCTTGAAGCGCTGCACCAGATCGGCGGCGCGCGTCAGCGCCTTGTGGCCCAGCAGATGGCTGTTGTCCAGCAGGGCCAGGAACTCGTGCAGCTCGGCGCGCTTGAGCTGGCCATCGGCGAGGCGGCGGCGCAGCTCGGCGGTGGCATCGGCCTCGGTGGAGAGGGCCAGCAGCGCATTGCCCAGCGGGGTGTTGAGCTCGTGCGCCACGCCCACCACGATATGCGCCATCGCCGCCTGGCGCTCCTGGTGGGCGAGCGCCTGCAGGGTCTGGTGCAGCTCGGCGCTGCGCTCGCGCACGCGCCGCTCCAGCTCGTCATGGGCCTGCTGCAGCGCGGCCTCGGTGGCCTGGCGTATCGAGACCTCGGCGCGCAGCTGGTCCAGCGTGAGGGTCAGTTCTTGATGGCGCTGCGCCAGTGCCGCCTGCAGCTCGTTGCCATGCTGCTGCAGCAGATCGTTCTGCACGCGCAGCTGCGAGAGCGTGAGCGCATCGGCCAGCAGGCGCGAGCTGAGCTCCTGGCGCTGGCGGTTGCGCCGCTCCTGCAGGGCCTGCAGCTCCAGCTGGGCCTGGTAGGCCAGCTTGTCGAGCCCCGCCTGGTGCGCGGTGCTCACCAGCAGCTCGGCCACGCGCAGCTGCAGCATGCCCAGATAGCTGTTGATGCCGACGTCGCGGAACTCCGCCAGGATGGTCTGGAAGCCGCGGATGGCCGCATCGCGCTGGCCCTCGCCCAGGGCGATCAGGGCCTCGACAAAGGCGGTCCAGCTGCGCTGCTCATCGCGTGCGCGCTCGCTGCCGCCATCCGCCCTGGGCGGCCAGACCAGATCCAGCAAGCCCCGCATCTGCTGCAGATGCTGGCGCGCCAGCGCGATGTCGCCGCGTCGCGCATGGCCGATCGCCAGGTTGACGGCGGCGCGGTAGCGGGCATAGGGCGGGCCGCTGGCCTCGGCATCGAGGCGCGAGCGCGCATGCCAGTGCAGGCTGGCATCGCGGTGCGCGGCCGCGTCGGCGCCGCCCGCCTCGGCCAGGAAGTAGTGCGCCGAGCCCAGCTGGCTGCACACCAGCAGGCGCAGCTCGGCATCGGCAAGCGTCTCGGCCAGCGGTTGCAGCAGCTCGATGGCCTCGCGCTGCAGGCCGCAGCGTAGCAGCGCGTTGGCGGCACTCACGTCCAGCACCACCAGGGCCTCGGCGTCGTGCCCGCCGCGCAGCCAGGCGCGTGCGCGCCCGAAGGCGCTGAGCGCGGGCTCCTCCAGGCCGAGGCGGCCGAACACCTCGCCCAGGGTGATGGCGATCTCGGCGCAGGTGGAGGCCGTCAGGCCGGCGTTGGCCAGGGTGTCCAGGCGCTGCGCCTCGGCCACGCAGTCCAGCGACACCGACGGCGTGGCGCTGGCACGCAGCCGCAGGTCCAACGCCTGCACCGCCAGCTGGGCCGAGGCCACATCGGCCTGGGTCGGCGCCAGGCCCTGGCACAGGCCCAGGCAGCGCCAGGCGTCGGCACTGCGGTTCACGAGGATGCAGCGCCGCGCCTGCGCCAGCAAGGCCGGGAAGGCCGGGTCGGGCGAGGCGGTGGCGTGGTCGGACGGCGCGGACATACAGCGGGTGGCGGGCCTGTCCGGCCGAGTGTAGGCCAGGCCGCTGCGCCGGGCGGCCGCCGCGCGCGGCTATCCTTCGCCTCCAACGACGATGTGACCCCGGGGGCTAGGGATGGAGAGTGCGGACTATGTGCACCTGCTGCGGCTCAACGAGCAGGCCAGCCGGGAAGCGCCCGAGCGCTATCGCCAGCGCGTGCTGCGCTTTGCGGTGCTGGGCTATGTGGCGGTGTTCCTGTTCGGCCTGCTGGCGCTGGCCGGCCTGCTGTGGCTGGGCTGGCGCTGGCAGCATGGGGCCAGGCTGGCGGGCTGGATGATCTGGGGCGGGCTGGCCTGCCTGGGTCTGCTGTGGGCCACGCTGCAGGGCCTGCGCGTGCCGTTCCGGCTGCCCGAGGGCCAGCCGGTCGCGGCGCACGAGGCCCCCGAGCTGTTTGCCGGGCTGGCGCGCATCCGCGCCAAGGTGCAGGGCCCGGCGCTGCACCAGGTGCTGATCACCGACGACTTCAACGCCGCCATCGTGCAGCAGCCCATGCTGCTGGGGCTGTGGCATCGCAACTTCCTGCTGCTGGGCTGGCCGCTGCTGGCGGCGCTGGAGCCCAAGCGCATGTTCGCCGTGGTGGCGCATGAATACGGCCATCTGCGCGGCGACCATGGCAAGCTCTCGGCCTGGATCTACCGCACGCGCATGTCCTGGGCCAGGCTGAGCCAGCGCTATGAGGAAAGCTCCTCGGCGCTGGGCTGGCTGATGGCCGGCTTCGTGGCCTGGTACTTCCCGCGCTTCAACGCGATGAGCTTCGCGCTGGCGCGCCAGGACGAGTACGAGGCCGACCGCGTGTCGGCGCGCCTGTTCGGTGCCGAGCTGGCCGCGCATACGCTGCAGGAGGTGGCGCTGAAGGCGCAGTGGTTCGGCAGCGACTTCTGGCGCCTGTGGTGGCGCCGCGCGCGCACCGATGAGGCCGCCAGCACCGGCCATTGCGTCGGGCCTTATGCCGGCATGAACAAGCTGCTGCAGCAGCCGCTGGACGCGGCCTGGCAGCGCGAGGCCCTGAAGCGCGAGTTCAAACGCCTGGCCGGCTTCGACGACACCCACCCGGTGCTGAAGGACCGCCTCGCCAGCCTCGGCCAGGCCGCCGGCCTGCAGCGGCTCTCGGCGATGCACTCGCTGCGTTTGCTGGGCCAGGGCCGGGCGCGCATCGCGCTGGCGCTGGACGCCGCCTGGTGGCAGGCCAACCGCGCCGACTGGCGCAGCCACGGCGAGCGCCTGCGCGCGCTCAACGCGGAGGCGCAGGCGCTCAGCCAGCGTTCCCATGAACTCAGCGCCGCCGAGTGGTTGCGCTGGGCCGATGCGGTGGAAAGCCTCAGCGACAAGGACCCCACACCCTGGCTGGAGCGCGCCCTGCTGCTCGCGCCCGAGGACCCGCAAGCGCTGCACCGGCTGGCGCGCCGCCATGCGCCCAGCGGCGATGCGCGCGTGGGCGCCTGGCTGGAGACGCTGTACCAGCGCCACGAGGCGCTGGCCTGGGCCGCCGCCGATCTGGCGCAGACCTGGGTGGATGCCTGCAGCGCGCGCGACGCGCCGCTGCCGCCCGAGCAGCGCCGCCTCTGGCGCGAACGCATGGAGAGCAGCCGCGCGCTGGAGGAGGCAGCCTGGGCAAGCTTCCAGGCGCTGATGCCCTGGGACCAGGGCATCCCGCTCCAGCTCGACGAGGCCCAGCTGCGCGGGCTGCGTGGCATCACGCTGCGCGAGGCCGATCTGCGTGGCGCCTGGGTGGGCGAGCAGCAGCTGGACGTGAAGCCGGCGCGCCGCCACTTCACGCTCTGGCTGCAATGCCGGCCCGGCCTCGCGGACGAGGCGCTCGACGATCTGGCGCAGCGCGTCTACGACGCGGCCGAGCTGCCGGGCCGCGCGCGCGTGGTGGTGCTGGGCCGCCATGTGCCGGCCGACAAGCTGGCGCAGGCGCGCGAGCTCACGCAGCTGCTGCAGCGGCGCTGAAGGCGCACATTCGGCCACTCAGCCTCCTAGGGGGAGCCGGCAGCCCAGCGTTGCAGCCCGAGGGTCCACCGCCTACCATCGCCTGAGGCTCTTTGTGTCAGGGGCCTGCGAAGGACGACACCATGCAAGCCATACCCGCTTCCCTGCGCCGCAAGCTTGTGTCTGTGCTTCCCTGCGCCTTGCTGACGGCGCTGGCGCTCAGTGCTGGCCAGGCCCAGGCCTATGCCGAATTCGGCTATTACAGCGGTGCCTATGCCGTGCCGGGTGAAGGAGGTTGCTGGGGTGCCGATGCAGAGGGTGTGAACCCCTATGGCGGATGCACGCCCGGCACCTTCCCCTTGAGCATTGCCAGTGCCTTTGTCTACGGGGTGCGAGGCCAGAACAATTTTGCGACTATCACGGCTGACCTGTCGCAGGCCCGTTTATTCGGAAGTTCATGGTTCCCAAGCGGCGCATCTAACTCGCCAGGTGCCACCGCCAACTTTTTGGACACCCTTACGGTGGTCGGCGCGCTGCCGGCCCCCGTCAACATTACGGTGACGCTGAGCATTGCCTCCAACGTGGACGGACCGCCTGACGCAGCAGGTACGCCCGTCCAAGCCTGGCTGCTCGACGGTGGCGGTCTGCAGGCGTCTTATGCGCGTGCCTTGGACAGTTGCTATTGGCCTCAGCAAGGCGGCGCGCTTTGCGACCTCGGTTACGGACAAGTCTTGAACACCATCAGCCACGTCGAGACCGTCGATGATGCGCATCGCAGCTTCCAGGTTGCAGCGTTGCTGGGGCTGGGCGGCGCCTATCAGCTGGTGGATGCCACGGCGACACTTTCCGTCTCGCTGCCTGCCGGTCTCAGCTACACCTCGGCCTCGGGCGTGTTCCCGTTGCCCGCCGTGCCCGAGCCGCAGAGCTGGGTACTTCTCGCGGTCGGGCTGCTCCTGATGGGCGTGCGGCTGCGCCGCCGATAGGCGCGGGTGGTGCGCCGTCAGCGCGGCGGGCTCGCCTCCACCACCTCGGCCGCGCTGCGGAAGGCCTCCACCGCCGCCGGCACGCCGCAGTAGACGGTGGCGTGCAACAGCACTTCCTGGATCTCCTGCACGCTGGCGCCGTTGTTGAGCGCGCCGCGCACATGGCCCTTGAGCTCATGCTGCTTGCCCAGCGCGGTGAGCATGGCCACGGTGACGAGGCTGCGCGTCTTCAGGTCCAGCCCGGGCCGCTGCCACACATCGCCCCAGGCATTGCGGGTGATGTGCTGCTGGATCGGCGCGCTGAACTCGCTCACGCCGGCATAGGCGCGCGCCACGAAGTCCTCGCCCATGACCTGCTTGCGCATGGCCAAACCCTTGTCAAATTGCTCATCGTTCATGGCTTCTCCTGCTTTGCCGGCGCAGCATAAGCGGAGCGGGCGGCTATGCTCTCGGGCGTGACTGTCCCCTCGCTCTCGCCACCAGCCCCACATGCCGCTCTGGCCCGCCTGCTGGCCTGGATGTTTGGTCTGCTGCTGATGCTGGCCGCGGCGCCGCTGCCCGCGCGGGCGCAGGGCCTGGGGCCGGGCGACGCGGCCAGGGCGCTGAGCCAGTACAAGGTGGACAGCTGGCAGACCGAGCAGGGCCTGCCGCTCAACACGGTGCAGGCGCTCTACCAGAGCCATGACGGCTATCTGTGGGTCGGCACGGCGGGCGGGCTGGCGCGCTTCGACGGCGCCCGCTTCACCGGCTTCGACGCGCGCCAGGCGCCCAGCATGGCCTCCGAGCCGGTGTTCGGTTTCATGGAGGACGCGCAGCGCAACCTCTGGATCGGCCACAGCAAGGGCGCGGCCATCTACCGCAAGGGCAGCTTCCAGGCCATGTTCGGCAGCGAGGTCACCGATGGCCGGCGCGTCTGGGCCTTTGCGCAGGCGGCCGATGGCGTTATCTGGGCCGCCACCGAGAACGGCCTGGTGCGCTGGGAACAGGGCCAGGGCAAGGGCGCCACCAGGCTCTACCAGCAGGCCGACGGCCTGCCCACCAACCGCCTGCGCACGCTCGCCTTCGACCGCGCCGGCACGCTCTGGATCGGCACCTCGGGCGGCGGCCTGGTGGCGCTTGCCGCCGGGCGCTTCCGCACGCTGGGCCCGGAGCAGGGCTTCCCGCATCTGCAGGTGCGCCATGTCATCGCCGACCCCGCTGGCGGCATCTGGGCCGCCACCGCTGGCGGCGGGCTGGCGCGCGTGGAGGAGGATGGCCGCATCCGCGTCTACACCGTGGCCGATGGCCTGCCCACCGACCAGCTCACCAGCCTGGCGCGCGATGCGCAGGGGGCGCTCTGGATCGGCAGCTGGGGCGCCGGCGTGAGCCGCATGCTGGAGGACGGCCGCTTCAGCACCATCTCCAGCGCCAACGGCCTGGCCGGCGACCAGATCTGGAGCGTGCAGGCCGATCGCGAGGGCAGCATCTGGATCGGCACCTGGGTGGGCGGCCTGAACCGGCTGCGCAACCGCGCCTTCGGGGTGCTGGGCACGCCCGAGGGCCTGTCGCACGACAATGTGCGCGCGGTGCTGCATGGCCGCCAGGGCGTCACCTGGGTCTCGACCTCGGGCGGCGGGCTCAACCGCATCGAGGGCCAGCGCATCAGCGCGCTGCGCAAGGCCGATGGCCTGCCCACCGACGAGATTTCCAGCCTGCTCGAGGACCGCGATGGCGCGCTCTGGATCGGCAGCTACACCGCCGGCGTGGCGCGCCTGCAGGGCGGCAAGATCGAGCGCTTCGGCCCGGCCCAGGGCCTGCCCAGCGCGGAGGTGCGGGTGCTGTTCCAGGACCGCAGCGGCACGCTGTGGGTGGGCACGCAGTCGGGGCTGGCGCGCTTCAGCGGCAAGGGTTTCGAAGCGGTGCGCGACAAGGGCGCGCCGCGCGGCGGCGTGGCGGCGATGCTGCAGGACCGGCAGGGCACGCTCTGGTTCGGCACCACCGGCGACGGCCTGGTGCGCCTGCGCGACGGGCGCTTTCATACCCTCAGCAAGGCCGACGGCCTGGTCTCGAACTGGGTCATGGCGCTCTACGAGGACGCCGATGCCAAGCTCTGGATAGGCACGAACGGCGAGGGCATGAACCGCCTGAGCGACGGCCGCCTGACGGCGATACGCCCGGCCGACGGGCTATGGGACGGCATCGCCCTGACCATTCTGGAAGACCGCGCCGGCTATCTGTGGATGAGCTGCAATCGCGGCTTCTTCCGCGTCGCGCGCGCCGAGCTGAACGCCTTTGTCGAAGGGCGCCAGGCCAAGGTCAGCTCGAGCGGCTTCGGCCCGGGCGATGCGCTGCGCAGCACCACCTTCGCCGGTGGCTTGCAGCCGGCCGGTGCCATCGACGCGCGCGGCCAGCTCTGGCTGCCCTCGTCCAACGGCCTCGTGATCGTCGACCCGGCCCGCCTGCCGGGCGCGGGGCAGCCGCCGCAGACCCAGCTGGAGGGCGTGCTGCTGGATGGCGTGAGCCGACCGCTGGATGCCGAGGTGCTGCTGCCGCCGGGCTCGGTGCCGCTCACGATCCGCTATGCCGCGATGACCCTGCTGAACGCCGACCGCGTGCGCTTTCGCTACCAGATGGAGGGCATCACGCGCGACTGGGTGGACGCGGGCCGCAGCCGCGAGGCCGCCTTCCCGGCGCTGCCGCATGGCCAGTACCGCTTCCGCGTCGCCGCCTCGACCGATGGCGTGCATTGGAGCGAGGCCGCGGCGCCGCTGCTGATCACCGTGCGGCCCTATGTCTACCAGACCGGCTGGTTCATGGCGCTGGCCCTGCTGGGCACGCTGGCGGCGCTGGTGGCGCTATTCCGCCTGCGCACCCACGCGCTGCGCGCCCGCCATGTCGAGATGGAGCGCCTGGTGGCGCAGCGCACCGAGGAGCTGCGGCTGGCCAACGAGCATCTCTCGCGGCTCTCCTTTGTCGATGCGCTCACCGGGCTGGCGAATCGACGCCGCTTTGACGAGGTGCTGGCCGAGGAATGGCGGCGCGCACGCCGCAACCGCGTGCCGCTGGCGCTGGTGATCGCCGACATCGACGGCTTCAAGCTCTACAACGACCGCCTGGGCCATCTGGAGGGCGACCGCTGCCTCACCGCGGTGGCCGCGGTGTTCGCGCATGCGGTGGGGCGCGCCGGCGACCTGGCGGCGCGCTATGGCGGCGAGGAGTTCGTCGTGCTGGTGCCGGGGGCCGACCCGGCCGCCGCCTTGCAGGTGGCCGAGGGCATACGTGCCGCCTGCGAGGCGCTGGCGATCCCGCACCCCGCCGCCCCGGTGGGCGAGGTGATCACGCTGAGCCTGGGCGTGGCCTCCTGCATCCCCTCGGAGCAGGCCTCGGCCGAATCGCTGTTCGCGCTGGCCGACGCCGCGCTCTACTGCGCCAAGCAGGAAGGGCGCAACCGCGTCAGCCTGGGCAAGACCTGACACCGGCGGCCGGCCGGCGTCGTAACATCGAGCCATGGTCATCTTCTACTGGGTCATGGGCCTGCTCATCGTCGGCACGTTCGTGCCCTCGGTGTTCTATCTGCTGCTGTATGCGATCACGGGCGACGACCGTGCCGCGCAGCGTGCCAGGGCGCTGTGGAACGTCAGCCGCACCGCCGGCATGTTCGGCATCAACCTGCTGATCTGGGGCCATGTGGCCGTGGGCCTGTGGCGGCTCTGGTTCAGCTGAACAGGGCTTAGCGGCTGAGTCCGCGCGCTGCGATCTCCCACAGCGCCTCGACCCGGCCGGCGCGCACCGCCACCAGCTGCTCGTGCAGGTTCAGCGTCGGGTCGCAATGGCCGGGCACCAGCAGCAGCTGGCTGCCCAGCGCCGGCCGCGCCACATCGCCGCCGTCCACGCCGCCGTCCACGCCGCACTGCACGATGCCATGCTCGTCGTTGGCCGACACATAGTGCAGCTGCGGCCGGCCCCAGACGCCGGGCAGGCCCGAATCGGTGGCGAGCGACTTGAGGCCGGCATCGAGCACGCAGCGCTCGCCGTTGCCCACGCTCATCACCGTGCTGGCGAGGAACAGGCTGTGCTCGAAGCGCAGCGCACCCGCGACCTCGTTGCGGCCGTAGTCGCCGTCCATGAAGACATAGGAGCCCGGCTGCACCTCGGTGTAGACGCCGCTGGCCAGATCGAACTCGACACTGCCGGTGCCGCCACCGGTGACGACCTCGCAGCGCTGCCCCGCGGCCGCCAGCGCCGCCACCACCGCCCCGGCACGCTCGGCGGCCAGGGCCGCGGCGACGCGGCGTTCGCCATGCCCGCGCAGATGCTGGATCGAGCCCTGGTAGGCCTGCAGGCCGGCAAAGCGCAGCTGCGGCTGCGCGGCGAGGGCATCGAGCAGGCGCAGCACCGCGGGCGCGTCGTCCACGCCGCAGCGGTGCTGGCCAATATCGATCTCCACCAGCACATCGAGCCGGCTGCCGGCCGCGCGCGTGGCGGCCGCCAGCGCCTCGATCTGCTGCACATGGTCCACGCAGACGCTCATGCGCGCGTGCAGGGCCAGCTGCGCCAGCAGGGCCGCCTTGGCTGCGCCGCCGATCTCGTTGCTGATGTGGATGTCGCGCACCCCCGCCCGCACAAAGGGCAGGGCTTCGCTGACCTTCTGGCAGCAGATGCCCTCGGCGCCGCGCTGCAGCTGGGCCAGCGCGATGGCCGGGCATTTGTGCGCCTTGGCATGCGGGCGCAGCGCCACGCCGGCGGCCGCGGCGGCGGCCTGCATGCGCGCCAGGTTGCGCTCGAAGGCATCGAGCTCCAGCAGCAGGGCAGGGGTGTCGATGGCGCCGAGCGGATCGCCGGGGCGGGCGGGGGGCGGCAGCATGGGCAGGGGGCTGGTGTTCATGGGCGAGGCCGGCGGACGGGCCTTCAGTCTAGCCGGCAGCATGTCGCGGATCGCCCGGATCCCAAGACACAATGAGGCATGCTCATCCCCGCCGAGCGCGCGCCGCGCTACATCCCCTCGCTGGGCACCTGGCTGGCCGGCCTGCTGCTGAGCGCCGTCTGCCTGGTGCTGCTGGGCACCGTGCTGCTGATCGAGAACTTTGCGCGCGCCCATGCCGAGCGGCGTGCCATCGACGCGCTGCAGCTGGTGGCCACCGACTTCCGCGACGCGCTGGATCGCGGCATGGCCCAGCAGTTCCGGCAGCTGATCGTGCTGGCCCAGCTGGAGCCCCTGCAGCAGACCGCGCGGCCCGCCGCCCTGCGCCGCACGCTGGAGCAGATCCAGCAGGGCTTCAGCCACTTTGCCTGGCTGGGCGTGACCGACGCGCAGGGCCGGGTGCTGGCCGCCAGCGGTGGCCTGCTGGAAGGCGTGGACGTGTCGGCCCGGCCCTGGTGGCAGGGCGGACGCCAGGCGCCGTTTGTGGGCGATGTGCATGCCGCGGTGCTGCTGGAGCGCCTCCTGCCCAAGCAGCCCGAGCCCTGGCGCTTCGTCGACTTCGCGCTGCCGCTGCCCGGTGCCGCGGGGGAGGGCGCGGGCGTGCTGGGTGCGCACCTGAGCTGGTCCTGGGCGCGCGAGGTCAAGGCCGAGCTGATCGACTCCACACTGGCCTCGCACCGCGCCGAGGCCCTGGTGCTGGACCGCCATGGCAAGGTGATCCTCGGCCCGCCGGCGCTGGAGGGCCAGCTACTGCCCAGCCAGGGCGGGCCCAGCCGCGTGGAGCGCGAGTTCGATGGCGAGGCCTTCTATGTCGCGGTGCTGCCCACGCGCGGCCACGAGCGCTACCCCGGCCTGGGCTGGCAGGTGCTGGTGCGCCAACCGGTGGCGGTGGCGCTGGCCGACTATTTCAGCCTGCGGCGCCAGATCGGCTATTGCGCGCTGGCCCTGCTGATCCTGTTTCTACCGCTGAGCTGGTGGCTGGCCAGGCGCTTGTCGGCGCCGCTGCGCCAGCTCGCCGCGGCGATCACCGCGCGCCACCATCTGGGCGAGGGCGAGCTGCCACGCGTGGGGGGCTACCGCGAGGCCCAGCTGCTTTCCAACGCGTTGGCCGAGCTGGCGCAGCGCCAGGCCGAGCAGGATGCCTCCCTGAGCGAGCTGAACGCCTCGCTGGAGCAGCGCGTGCAGGCGCGCACCGCGGAGCTGCGCGATGCCATGCGCCAGCTGGCCGCCAGCGAGCAGCGCCTGCTCGCGGTGACCGACAACATCCCCGCCATGGTGGGCTATTTCGACCGCGAGCAGCATTGCCACTTCGCCAACTCGCAGGCGCTCAAGGTGCACGGGCTGAGCGCCAGCCAGGCGCTCGGCATGAGCTTGCGCGCCGGCCTGGGCGAGGCCAGCTACGCCTTGCACGAACCCTATGTACGGCAGGTGCTGGCGGGCCAGAGCTGCCACTTCATCGGCGCGCTGGAGCTGGGCGGCGCTGACGCGCACTTTCAGGCCCATCTGGTGCCCGACCTGGACGCCGGCGGCCTGGTGCAGGGCTTCTACCTGATGAGCTTCGACATCACCCGGCTCAAGCGCGCCGAGCGCGAGCTGGCCGCGTTGAGCCGCGTGGACAGCCTGACCGGCGTGCCGAACCGGCGCCATTTCGATGAACGCCTGCCCGAGGCGATGGCGCGCTGCCAGCGCGGCCAGCAGCTGATGGCGCTGATGTTCCTGGACCTGGACAAGTTCAAGAGCATCAACGACGGCCTGGGCCATGCGGCCGGCGATGCGGTGTTGCAGGCGTTTGCGCAGCGCCTGCGCGCCTGCGTGCGCGGCACCGACCTGGTGTGCCGCCTGGCCGGCGACGAGTTCGTGCTGCTGCTGGAGGGCTTGCACGCGCCCGCCGAGGCGGGGCTGGTGGCGCAGAAGGTGCTCGATGCCGTGGCCCAGCCGCTGCAGCTGGCGCAGGGGCCGCTGCAGCTTTCCACCAGCATCGGCATCGCCTGCTACCAGGGTGAGGAGCCGGCCGACCCGGCCAGCCTGCTGGCCCGGGCCGACCAGGCGCTCTACGCCGCCAAGGCGGCCGGGCGCGGCTGCTTCCGCTACGCCGAGGGTGAGGCGGCGGGCTGAGCGCCGGCGCTCAACGCGCGATCGAGTCGCTCGTCTCGGTATTCGTCAGCGGCGCGTAGCTGTAGCCGCTCAGGCTCACGCCGGTGACGCTGTAGACGAAGCTGCCGCCGGTCTTGCGCGTGCTGGGTGAGCTGAAGCGCGCGACGCCGGTGCTGTCGGTGACGGCGGAGACGGCATTGCTCGAGACCAGGCCGCTCCACTTGCCGGTGACGGTGGCGCCGGCCACGGGCAGGCCGGCGGCGCTCAGCACCTTGACGGCCGCGCCGGCCTGCGCGTTGCCGTTCTTGGCGACGTTGAGGCTCATCGCGATGTCGGCCACGCGCATCTCGACGATGGCCACCGGCGCGTCCACCGTGATGGTGACGCTGCTGGCGGCCGAGAGGCCGCTGTTGTCGGTGACGCGCAACTGCGCGCTGTAGCTGCCGGGGCTGGCATAGCTGTGCGCGCTGCTGACGCCGCTGGCACTGCCGCCGTCGCCGAAGCTCCAGTCATAGGCCACCAGGCTGCCGTCGGGGTCGCTGGAGCCGGCGCCGGAGAAGCTCACGTTGAGCGGCGCGGTGCCGCGCAGCGTGGAGGCGCTGATGGCCGCGATGGGCGCCTGGCTGCCTGCGCTTGGATAGCTGGCGCTGAGGGCGTATTGGCCCACGCTGCCGTAATTGCTGTAGCCGGTGACGAGCGGATCGCCCTTGCCGGTGCCCTGCACGGAGAGGTAATAGCTGCCGGCGACCGGCAGCGTGAGGCTGAGACTGGCGTTCAGGGCGTCGAGCGGATTGGCCTGGCCCAGCAGCACGCCGGCGCTGTTGCGCAGGCTGATCAGGGCATCGAGATTGGGCGAGCGCGCCGCCGGGCTGAGGGTGAAGCTGGCGGGGCCGGCCGCGGCCGAGAAGGCGAACACGTCGACATCGTCGGGCCGCTCGATCACGCCCTGGGCGCTGGCGCTGGTGATGCCGCCGCTGCTGCTGCCGGCGAGCGGGGTGGCGGTGGCGGCGCTGTTGCCATGGTCGTCGGGCCGCAGCGGCAGGCCGTTGCTCTGCATCACGACGTAGTCGTCCTGCACGTTGTTGGCGCCGCTGTACTCGCCCTTGCTCCACTGCACCAGGGCCTGGTAGTAGCCCACGCCCATGATGGGTGCCCAGCCGGTGGCGCCGCTGCCCTGGCCTTGGTAGTAGCCGGTGGTGGCGGTGCCGTCATGGCTCAGTCCCATGTTGTGGCCGGCCTCGTGCGAGATCGCCTCGGCCACGTATTTCTCGTTGCCGGGGCCCAGGGCGTCGTAGAACACCAGCGCGGGCTTGTAGTAGTCGCTGGTGTCGTCGAACACCCCCAGGTAGGCCACGCCGCCGCAGCTGCAGCTGTAGACGCCGGTGCGGCTGGTGATCAGCACGGTGGTGCCGAACACCTGGTCGGTGCTGCCGCTGCGTGTCAGCAGCTCGGGCGCCACCGCCTCGGTGGTGACGTCGACATCGAAGGCCGCATAGTCCTCGGCCACGCGCTGCCAGATGTATTGGATGCGCTGCAGCTCGGTGGTGGAGAAGCTGCCGGGCAGGCCGTCCAGATCGAAGGGCGTGGCGATGATGCTGCCGCCGCTGCCGTTCCAGGCGGTGCCGCTGAGCGTGGCACCCTTGAAGTTCAGGTAGATGGTGCGCTGCGCGCCGGGCCGGCTGTGCAGCAGAAAGCTCTGCTCCAGCGGCGCCAGGCTGCCGTCCAGCAGACCCGGGCTGGAGGCCGCGGGCAAGGCCTGGTCGAGCTCTTCGACGAAGAACACGCGGCCGCGCTGGTCGATGCGCATGCGCTTGTCGGCCAGCAGCAGGGCCTTGAACTCGTCGGGCGACTTGCGATACCAGGCAGCCACCTCGGGCAGGCGGCTGCCCAGCAGATCGATGGCGCGCTGCCCCGCCGCCTGCTTGTCGGGCAGGCTGACGGACGGGAAGGGCGGCTTCTGCAGATGCGGCACGGCCGGGCTGGCCGGGCCGGCGGCCCAGGCGGTGCAGGCCATGGCCAGCAGGGTGGGCAGAACGAGCAGCGTCTTGATCGGCTTCATGGTGGGGCGGACTCCGTGGGCGAGAACAGGCCGATCCGACCGCCGGGAACGCTGCAGCAGATGCAGGCGGCCCCGCTGTCATGGCGGTGCCGGCGACCGGCAGCGCTTTAGACCGGAAACTTTGCGACCCCGACTTTCGTGCGGGTGTGCCGAGTGCCGGGATGCTAGTGCCTGAGGGCGTTCTTGCCGCCCCGCCTTACCCGCTGTTACCCCGCGCTGCAGTTGCTTGCAAGCGGCCGCGCCCCAGGGCCAGGCGCGGAAAGTAGTCGTCCGGATGCTTGGGCAGCACGCGCAGCTCGCAGCTGCCGGCCAGGCGCTGGGCCTGCGGGTCGCGCCGCAGCGCATCCGCCTCGGTGAGGCGGCACAGCGACTGCCTGCGCCGCCCGGTGGCGGGGTCGCGCAGCAGCCAGTACCAGAATTCAACAGTCTTGCTCATGACGTGAGCCAGCCGCAGCTCAGTGCACCGCCTCGGCCTGGCACTCGCTCGGTTCGGCGCGGTCTTCGTCGGCCGCGGTCTGCCAATGGCCGGCGGGGCGCATGGGCAGCAGGGCGGCGTCCGTGAGGCCGCGCTCGAACTGGGCGTTCAGGGCCGCGTCGGCGCGGATGCGCCGCAGCGCCGCCTGGATGGGCGCCGCGAACTGCGGCCGCAGCCGTGCCATCGCCAGCAGCTGCGAACCATGCCGCTGGGGCAGGACCTGCCACCAGGCCAGGATGCTGGCGGGATCGTTCAGATTCAGGATCATGGCTTTACGCTCCTCGAACGGGGCAGCGCGGGGCTGCGTTGATGCTGTACGAATATACAGTAGTTTGCGAGAGCGTGAATATTTCTGCGCGCCGCTTGTCGAAATCCCCCACGATGGCGCGTCGTGGAGTGAGTCCCCCTTCGTCTGCCCATAGCAAGGAGCCGCCATGCGCCGAACCGCCCCCCCAGCCTCGCCTGCCTCTTCCTCTTCGTCCAGCCGGCGCAAGGCCGCCACGCGCCTCGTGCTGCTGGTGGCGACGCGCAAGGGGGCCTGGCTCTTCCACGGCGATGCCAGGCGCAAGACCTGGACGGCCGATGGGCCGCATTTCCTGGGCCACACCATCAGCCACCTGCAGCTGGACCCGCGCGACGGCCGCACCCTGCTGGCCGCGGCCAAGACCGGCCACCTCGGCCCGACGATCTTCCGCTCCACCAACCTCGGCCGCAGCTGGAAGGAGGCGCAGCAGCCGCCCGCCTTCGCCCAGCCGAGCGGCGGCCTGCCAGGCCGCGCCGTGGACCATGTGTTCTGGCTGACGCCCGGGCATGCCAGCGAGCCGGGCAGCTGGTATGCCGGCACCTCGCCGCAGGGGCTGTTCCGCTCGGAGGATGGTGGCGTCAGCTGGCTGCCGCTGCCCGCCGTCAACGACAACCCGCAGCTGCGCGAATGGATGGGCTCGGTGCAGGACGGCACGCCGGACGGACCGAAGCTGCATTCGGTGATCGTCGACCCGCGGGATGCAAAACATCTCTACTTCGCGATGTCGGGCGGCGGCGTGCACGAGTCGCGCGACGGCGGCGCCAGTTGGTCCACCCTGATCCAGGGTCTGGAGGTGGTGGAGGGCTTCGATCCGGGCACCGTCACCTTCCACGACCCGCATTGCGTGCGGCTGTGCCCCACCATGCCCGATCGCCTCTACCAGCAGAACCATTGCGGCATCTACCGGATGGACAGGTCGGGCAGCACCTCGGCCAGCCCGGCGGCTGATGCGTGGCAGCGCATCGGCCGCAAGATGCCCAAGCGCGTGGGCGACATCGGCTTCCCGATGGTGGTGCACCCGCGCGATGCCGATACCGCCTGGGTCTTCCCCATGGATGGCACGACGGTCTGGCCGCGCACCAGCCCGGCCGGGCGCCCGGCGGCCTATGTCACGCGCAATGCCGGCAAGAGCTGGCAGCGGCTGGACCAGGGCCTGCCGGAAAGTCAGGCCTGGTGGACGGTGAAGCGCCAGGCCATGACGGCGGACGCCCTGGCCGCGCCGGCCCTCTACCTGGGCACCACCGGCGGCGAGTTGTGGATCGGCAGGGACGAAGGCGCGAGCTGGAGCAACATTGCCCGCCACCTCCCGGAGATCTACGCCGTGGAAGTGGCCGAGCTCGGCGCATGAGTGGCGGCGCCCGCGCAACGGAGTCGGCAGCATGAAGGTCTTGATCCCCGCCGCACTGCAGTCCTACACGCGCGCCGCGCGGGTGACGGCCACGGGCGATTCGCTGGCCGCCATGTTCGCGGACCTCGAGCAGCGCTACCCCGGGCTGCGGTTTCGCGTCGTCGACGAGCGCGGCCTGCTGCGGCCCAATATGCGTATCTTCGTCAACGGCTTGGGTGTGCGAGAACTCCGGCATGCGCTGCAGCCGGAGGACGCCGTGGCCATCGTGCTGGCCCTCAGTGGCGGTTGAATCGGGGGACGCGCGCGCCGGAACGGGCAGGGCTCAAGAGACCTGGCCCGACCAGAACTCCTTCGCACCCGCGGGCAGGCTTGGCAGCAGCCGCTCGAGGGCGGCCACGTCGACATGCCGGCGCAGCGCGGCCGCAACCGCGGCGATCGCGTCCGGAGGTGAAAAGTTATGCGCCGGGCGCACGGCGCGAACCTCGGCCAGCAGTTCCTCCCGTGTGCCGAAGCCGGCCACCGGCTCGCCGGGGCGCCAGCCCTCCACGAAGATGGCGCGCAGCACCGGTGGCAGCAGATCCGCAAATCGCAGCGCCTGGTCGATCGAGAGCCGCCGGCGAAAGGTGTGCAGCACGCCGACGACCATGTTCCACGCCATATTGGTGGTGTTCAGGCCCGCGAGATCGCGCGCGTCGACCATGAAGCGCTCGAACTCCAGCGTGGCATTCTGATATTCGAAGGGCAGCGGCATGGTTGCGGGGCGGGCGAAAGCCTGGGCGACACTATTCTTGCAGCGCCCTGATGACCCTGCACGGATCACTCTGACTCATCGCGACGGCAACGCCACGACGCGATGCCGAACACCGCCAGCCCAGCCGCCAGCGCCGGCACCAAGGTCACGACGAGATTGCCGTCCGGCGTGGACCACGAAACCGCCGCCGCCGTGACGAGGGCGGCGATCAAGCCGAGGGCGAGTGGAAGGGCAGGCGGCTTGGCTGGTGAGCGCTTGCCGGGGATGGCGCTATTCATGGCGATGCTCTCTGGTGTTCGACGCCACCCCACCCAGGCAGCTTGCTGGCTTGCCCGACCCAGTGGGAAAGCTGGGCCTCATTGACTTGCTCGCCTTCGTGAATGTGGAGGTAGCGCACCTCCTGCTGCTTGGATTCCACAGGCGGCAACGGCGTTAGCGCGCTGCCGCGGAAGAAGGCTACCTTGACGTATCTTGCGCAGCAGTGAAAGCTCAAGAACCACCCTTGGCCCGGCATGCCGTAGAAGGGCGAGTTCCACTTGACCGCCTTGGATACGTCCGGCACGGTGCGGTCGATCAAGGCATCGATGACGCGCCCGACATTGCCCTTCCAGCCAGGCATGGCCGCAATGTAAGCCTGGACCGGACCATCACCATCGCCCTTGGCGACCTGCGGATTCCCGCCTGCGAGCAGCTTGGTTTTGGTGGACATGCGCGTTTGTTCCGACCGGGAGGCTTGGCGAGGCAGCTATTGGCGACTGGCCTTCAGACTGCCGACGCGAGGGAGCTTGCACCGATCCAGCTGACGCATGATCGCTGGCGCTGCTGTAGCTCGAATTTGACCGGGGACAGATAGCTCTGCGAGGAATGTAGTCGTCACATCGGAATCAGACCGGCTGGCCGCAACCAAGGCAACCGACACCGTACAGAGGACTATTTCCACAAGGAAAACACCGTGAGAACTTCGAATATGACCCAGAGCCCGGTGGCCTTGGTTGGCGGGGGAACTGACATAGCAACCACAGACACTGGCTTGAGCCTGCTCCAGATCAGGGCGTAGCAAACGCCCGCCGCGGCGATACCCAACACGAGCGCCAGTAGGGATTGCATTGCCCCCGCAATCCATAGTCCTGCAACTGCGACAACAACGCCTGAAACGAGTGGAATCCCAGACGACGAACTCGGGACATAGCAAGTCGATCCGCACGCGCTACACGAGGCCGGGCTGGATACGCTGGAACGCCATGCGCCCCCAAGGGAGACGGCCTCTCGCGAACATGTTGGGCACTTGAGCATGATTGACGGCTAACGTTGAAGCTGAGCCGCGAGCGGCGGCTTGCCGACGCGAGTCGGCTCGAGCGACAGGTTAGGCCTCACTGGCCTCTCCAGAAGCCGCACGCCAGCGACCGACAATTTGTTCATATGTTCTATCGAGCATGCCGCTTGGGTCGCATGCGCTGAGATAGCAAATAGCCAAAGCGTTGTACTCGCCATCGTAGATTGAGAGCTTCCTCATTAGAGAAGCAGCCGCGCGCGGCCTCAATGTCTTTTCGGAGATGTAGGAGCGGATCGCCGGTGCAATGACTTTCACGGCGGGATGCCGGAATCGCCTAAGCAGATGCCCGACGATTCGCTCAGCTCTCGGGCGATCCATCTGCACCGAGCGCGGACCCCTACAGACTTCGTGAAGCACCATGAACGCCGCGTTCGGCGAAATTCGTGGCGCCGCCGCCGACAAGCGTCGCCATTTAAGCGGGTGATCGTAGGGGAAGTCGCAATCAATCCTCCCGATGAAATCTGTCTCTTTCATGAGGCCTAATTAGGTTGTAGGGCGCAGTTCTGCTGCATAACACCGGCAGCTGTCTCCCTAGCATCGGACGTGTGGCTGCGCTGCAGGGCGAACCATTCTTCGATTTCTTGGTGTTTGACTGTGAATTTATGCAGCACTATCGGGTTGCCAAATCCGGCACCTTGTAAGTCTCGCCGTTTAGGCCAATTGCGGCCTCAGGGTATGCGCGTGCCGGAGCCGTTATGGCGAATGACTCGGATTGGAGGTGCGCATGCCTGACACATCAATCGCCCCACGGAGGGAAGCGCCCGTGCTGGCTCCGTCGCTGCCGCCGCTGCGGTCCGCCCGCTCGTTGGGTCAGTTGCGCGAGCGCATCCGGTTTCTGCATGACAGCCGGCGGACCGAGGAGGCCAATGTCTACCGGTACCGGGCTTTCATGCGCTTCCATCGGCTGCAGCATCCGAAGGAACTGGACGTGAAGAATGCCGTTGAGTCCTTCTTGAGCTGGCGCGCCGACGATCGCGGCGTGGCGGCGGCAACGCATCGGCAGGCCTTGTCGGCCTTGCTGTTCTTGTACGGCAAGGTGCAGGGCAGGCAGCTATCGTGGATGCGGGATCTGGACGACCCCGCGCGGTGCGCAGCCCGGTCGACGCCCCGCAGGCCAGCGCTTCATAGCGGACCTTGGAGAGGGGCGGGCCGCAGGCGGCCGGCCGCGCGACCCCTCATTCATTCCTGACCGACATCAAGGGCTTGATGGGATCGCAGGGCTCAAATGGGTGCTCGGTCAAAGGAGAAATCGCGATGAAGTACGACACCAATCGGATTGGAATTCTTGCCTTCGCCAAGCTCTCGTTCGCCGCAGCTGTGGCTTTCTGCTCCTGCAGCGCCTTGGCTGTTGACGTTGCGGCCGCCGAGCAGACGGCGCGCCAGAACGAATGCTTCAAGTGCCACGAGACCGGCAGCCTGAAGGAAGGACCTTCCTTCAAGTACGTCGCCTGGAAGTACAAGGCGGATACGGGTGCTGCGGCCCGCATCAAGTACCACCTGACCTCCGGTGAGCCGGCCAAAGGCACCGATGGCAAGACGGCACCGCACAAGATCGTCAAGGTCGAGAACGACGCCGAGCTGGCCAATCTGATCGAGTGGGTGCTGTCGCGCTAGGGCCTGTTGACGCTAGCCCAGCGCGCCCAGCGCCCTCAGCACCGCCTCGGCGGTTGCTGGCGCGCGCAGCGGCGGGTCGCAGTGCGCGGGTCCGCAGGCGGCGATGGCGTCCTTGATCGCCAGCAGCACCGAGAAGGGCAGCAGCAGCGGCGGCTCGCCTACCGCCTTGGAGCGGTGGATGCTGTCCTCGCGGTTTGGCTGGTCGTAGAGCGCGACGCGGAAGTCCGGCGGGCTGTCGTTGGCGGTGGGGATCTTGTAGGTGCTGGGGGCGTGGGTGCTCAGCATGCCCGTCTTGGGATGCCACACCAGCTCCTCGGTGGTGAGCCAGCCCTGGCCCTGCACGAAGGCGCCCTCGACCTGGCCGATGTCCAGCGCCGGGTTGAGCGATTGGCCCACATCGTGCAGCACGTCGGCGCGCAGCACGCGGCTTTCGCCGCTCAACGTGTCCACCAGCACCTCGGCCACTGCCGCGCCATAGGCGTAGTAGTAGAAGGGCCGGCCCTGCAGGCGGCTGCGGTCCCAGTGCAGGCCGGGGGTGGCGTAGAAACCGTCGCTCCAGAGCTGGATGCGCCTCAGATAGGCCTGGGCCACTAGCTCCTTGAAGGTGATCGCCTGCTTGCCATCGGCGCAGCCGACCCGGCCGCCGGCAAACTGCAGCTGCTCGGCCGGCAGGCCCAGCAGCTCGGCGGCCAGCGCGGCCAGGCGCTGCTTGATCTGGCGCGCCGCGTCCTGCGCGGCCTTGCCGTTGAGGTCGCTGCCAGTGGAGGCGGCGGTGGCCGAGGTGTTGGCCACCTTGTGGGTGTCGGTGGCGCTGGCGCGCACCTGGGCCAGATCCAGCCCCAGCTCATGCGCCACCACCTGGGCCACCTTGGTGTTCAGGCCCTGGCCCATCTCGGTGCCGCCATGGTTCACCAGCACCGAGCCGTCGGTATAGACATGCACCAGCGCGCCGGCCTGGTTGAGGTGCACCACGTTGAAGGAGATGCCGAACTTCACCGGCGTGAGCGCCAGGCCGCGCTTGAGTACCGGGCTCTGCGCGTTCCAGGCGGCGATAGCGGCGCGGCGCGCGTGGTAGTCGCTGCTCGCCACCAGGCGCTCGGTGAGCGGCTGCAGGATGTTGTCGCTGACCTGCTGGCCGTAGGGGGTCAGGTCTTGACCCTTGGCCGGATCGGCCTGGTAGAAATTGCGCTGGCGCACCAGCAGCGGGTCCAGCCCGAGGCGGCGCGCCACCGAGTCGATGATGATCTCGATGGCCAGCGCGCCCTGCGGGCCGCCGAAGCCGCGGAAGGCGGTGTTGCTCTGGGTGTTGGTCTTGGCGCCATAGCCATGCATGGCCACATGGGGCAGCCAGTAGGCATTGTCGAAGTGGCACAGCGCGCGCGTCAGCACCGGGGCCGAGAGGTCGGCCGAGTGGCCGCAGTTGGAGATCAGGTCGATCTCGGCGGCGAGGATGCGGCCCGCGTCGTCGTAGCCCACCGTCCAGCGATAGTCGAAGCCATGGCGGCGGCCGGTGATCAGAAAGTCGTCGTCGCGGTCCAGGCGCAGCTTCACCGGCTTCTGCAACTTGTGCGCGGCCAGTGCCGCCACGCAGGCGAACAGCGCCGATTGCGATTCCTTGCCGCCGAAGCCGCCGCCCATGCGCCGGCATTGCACCTGCACCTGATGCGCCTGCCAGGCCAGGGCATGGGCCACCAGCTGCTGCATCTCCGAGGGATGCTGGGTCGAGCAGTGGATCAAGAGGCCGCGGTCTTCCTGCGGCAGGGCGTAGGAGATCTGGCCTTCCAGATAGAACTGCTCCTGGCCGCCCACCGACCATTCGCCCTCCAGGCGGTGCGGCGCGGCGGCCAGGGCCGCGGCCGGTTCACCGCGCGTCAGGTGCATGGGCGGGATCACGTACTGGCCCAGGGCATGGGCCTCCCTGGCCGTCAGCACCGCGGGCAGGGCTTCGCAGCGCAGCGCCTGGCTGGCCAGCGCGGCGGCGCGGCGCGCCAGTTCGCGCTCGGTGGCAATCACCGCGAACACCGGCTGGCCGAGGTAGCGCAGCGTGTCCGAGGCAAGGATGGGGTCGTCGTGCAGCAGCGGGCCGCAGTTGTTCTCGCCGGGGAAGTCGGCGGCGGTGAACACCGCCACCACGCCGGGCTGGCGGCGGATCAGCTCGAGGTCGATGGCCAGCAGCCTGCCATGCGCCAGCGGCGAGAGGCCCAGCGCCGCGTGCAGGGTGCCCTGGGCCTCGGCGATGTCGTCGATATAGCGGGCCTCGCCGCTCACATGCAGGTGGGCGGATTCATGCGCGCGGCTAACACCCACGCTTGGGCCGACTTGCGCTTCGGCCATCAGGGGGAGATCGCTGGGCTTGTTCATGGCAGGCTCCGCTCGAAGGCCACGGCCTGCCAGACGCTGGTCTGGGCGGGGCTGAGTGGTGCGTCGGGTCTGGTTTCCAGCCAGCAGCGGCGCATGAGGTTTTGCGCCACCTGCAGGCGGTAGGCGGCGCTGGCGCGCATATCGCTGAGCGGCGTGAAGTCCAGCGCCAGCGCATCGGCGGCGGCGCGGGCGCTGGCCTCGCTCCAGGGCCGGCCCAGGAGGGCGGCCTCGGCCTGCGCGGCGCGCTTGACGATGGCGGCCATGCCGCCGAAGGCCAGGCGCGCTTCGCTCACCACGCCAGCCTCCACGCGCAGCGCGAACACGCCGCACACGGCCGAGATGTCGCTGTCGTAGCGCTTGGCAATCTTGTAGGCGCGCAGCTGCGTGCCGGCCGCGGGCAGGGGCAGGTGCAGGGCCTCGACGAACTCGCCGGGCTGCAGCGCGTTCTTCATGTAGTCGAGGTAGAAATCCTGCAGCGGCAGGCGGCGCTGGGCATCGCCGCGGCGCAGCACGATGTCGGCGCCCAGCGCGATCAGGGCCGGCGCGCCGTCGCCGATCGGCGAGCCGTTGGCGATATTGCCGCCCAGGGTGCCGGCATGGCGCACCGGCGGCGAGGCAAAGCGCAGCCACAGCTCGCGCAGCGGCGGCAGCTGTTCGGCCAGCGCGCCCCAGGCGTCCTCCAGGCTGGCGCCGGCGCCTATCCACAGGCCGGGCAGGCCCTGGAAGGGCTCGCTGCGGATCTCGCGCAGCTCGGGCACGGCGCCGAGGAAGATCACGTCGCCCAGCTGTTTGTGCTGCTTGTTGACCCACAGGCCCACATCGGTGGCGCCGGCCAGCAGGCGCGCGCCGGGCTTGCTCATGCGCAGGGTGGCCAGGTCGGGCAGGCTGCGCGGGATGTGGAAGCAGTCCTCGGCGCCGGTGACCGGGTTGGGGCCGCGGTAATGCAGGTCTTCTTCGTCGGCGCGCAGGGCCTGCAGCGCCGCGATGATGGGGGCGCGCTCCAGCGGCGCGGCGGGCGCATCGAACATGCGCTCGCCGGCATCGAGGATGGGCCGGTAGCCGGTGCAGCGGCACAGGTTGCCAGCCAGATCGTCGGCGAGCTGCTGGCGCGTCGGCCGCGTGCCGGCGGCCTGGTGGCGTTCGTAGACGGCCTGCATGCTGACGGCGAAACCGGGCGTGCAGAAACCGCATTGCGAGCCATGGCAGTCCACCAGGGCCTGCTGCACCGGGTTCAGGGCCTGGGCCGAGCCCAGGTCTTCCACCGTCAGCAGGGCGCGGCCGTCCAGGCTGGGCAGGAACATGATGCAGGCATTCACATTGCGCAGCTGCAACTCCTGTTCGCCCTGCAATTCGCCCACCAGCACGGTGCAGGCGCCGCAGTCGCCCTCGGCGCAACCCTCCTTCGTGCCGCAGTGATGGGCATGCTCGCGCAGCCACTGCAGCACCGTGGTGGTGGGCGGCAGGCCCTGGACCTCCTGGATCTGGCCGCGGTGATAGAAGCGGATGGGGCGCGTGTTCATGGACGAGAAGGAAAAAAGGCTGACTCCGGACAATCCCGAACGGTAATGGCTTTGCTCATAGACAATATACGACCCAAACCATGGACTTCATCAAGCAGCGCGTATGAGCCTGAAGGCGGACTTCGACAAGATCGAGCTTCAACTCGTGCGGGTCTTGCATACCGTGATCTCGGAACGCAGCGTTTCCAAGGCGGCCCTGCGCCTGCATAGTACGCAGCCCGCGGTGAGCGCGCAGCTGCGGCGCCTGCGTGCCCTTACCGGCGACGCGCTCTTGGTGCGCAGCGGCGCCGGCATGACGCCCACCGCCACCGCCCTGCAATTGCTGGAGCCCGCCGGCCGCCTGCTGCGCGAGGCCGAGACTCTGTTCGGCGTGCGGCGGCGCTTGAGCGGCTTCGAGCCCGCCACCGCCCAGCTGCGCTTTCGCATTGCCGCCAGCGATTACCTCGACCCCTTCTTCCTGCCCGAGCTGGCCGCCCACCTGCTGCGCCTGGCGCCGGGCGTGCAGCTGGACCTGCAGCCGCTCTCGGCCGACTACGACTACCGCCGTGCGCTGGCGCGTGGCGAGGTGGACCTGGTGATCGGCAACTGGCTGGAGCCGCCCGAGGAGCTGCACCTGGCGCGCCTGCTCAGCGACGAGGTGGTGTGCCTGGTGAGCGAGCAGCATCCGGTGGCCAGGAGCAACGGCCGCGGCTGGACCGTGGAGCGCTACCTGGCCAGCCAGCACCTGGCGCCGATGCCGCTCTCGGCCGGCCTGCCCGGGGTGATCGACCAGCACCTGGCCAAGCAGGGACTGGCGCGCACGATCGCGGTGCGCAGCGCCCATTTCGGCCAGCTGCCGCAGATGGTGGCCCATAGCCTGCTGGTGCTGACCACCGGGCGCCTGTTCTGCTCGCGCTACCTCGACAGCCTGCCGGTGCGCGTGCTGCGCTGCCCGGTGAGCTTCCCGCCCATGGCCTATTACCAGCTCTGGCACGATGTGAGCCATGCCAGCGCGCCGATGCGCTGGCTGCGCGAGCAGGTGCGCGAGGTGGCGCGCAACCTGGTGGCGCAGGCACCCGCCAGCTCGCGCGTCCGATCCTGACCCATGACTCCTGCGAACCCCGTGACCTCCGCAACCTCTCGTTCCAAGCTCGCCCTGCGCGGCGACCTGCTCGACTTCACCGCTACGCCCGCCTGGGGCCAGCTGGACAGCCCCGCCGTGCGCTTCCAGCCCGACCATTGGCTCTTGATCGACGAGCATGGCCGCATCGCAGGCACGCAAGGCCAGGAGCCCGATGCCAGCTGGACCAAGCAGGACCACCGCGGCCGCCTGATCCTGCCCGGCTTCATCGACACCCATGTGCATGCCCCGCAGCTGGACGTGATCGCCTCCTATGGCGCTGAGCTGCTGGACTGGCTCAATACCTACACCTTCCCGGCCGAGCAGCGCTATGCCGACCCGGCGCTGGCGCGGCGCGGCGCGGCGCGCTTTCTGGATGCGCTGCTGGCCCATGGCACGACCTCGGCGGTGGTGTTCCCGACCGTGCACAAGGTCTCGGCCGAGGCACTGTTCGAGGCCGCCCGGTCGCGCGGCATGCGCCTGATCGCCGGCAAGGTGCTGATGGATCGGCACGCCCCCGACGGCCTGCGCGACGATGTGGCCCAGGCCGAGCGCGACTGTGTGGATCTGATCCAACGCTTTCATGGCCAGGAGCGCCTGGCCTATGCGGTGACCGTGCGCTTTGCGCCCACCAGCACGCCGGCCCAGCTGGCGATGGCCGGGGCTTTGTGCCGCGCCGATGCCTCGCTCTATATGCAGACCCATGTGGCCGAGAACCGCAGCGAGGTCGAGTGGGTGGCCAGGCTGTTCCCGGCGGCGCGCAGCTATCTGGACGTCTATGCCCGCGAGGGCCTGCTGTACCCCAGGGCGGTGCTGGCCCATGGCATCTGGCTGGACGAGGCGGACCGCCGCGTGCTGGCCGAAAGCGGCGCCCAGGTGGCCTTCTGCCCCTCGTCCAATCTGTTCCTGGGCAGCGGCCTGTTCGACTGGGTGGGTGCGCGCGCGGCCGGCTTTGCGGTCAGCGCGGCCAGCGATGTGGGTGGTGGCACCAGCCTGTCGATGCAGCGCACGCTCGCCGATGGCTACAAGGTGCAGGCCATGGCCGGCCAGCGCCTCACCGCCTGGGTGGCCCTGCATGCGGCCACGCGCGGCGCCGCCGAGGGCCTGGGCCTGCAGCACGAGATCGGCCACTTCGGCCTGGGTACACTGGCCGACGTTTGTGTCTGGGACTGGGCCCGGGGCCCGGTGGCCGAGGCCCGCTTCGAGGTGGCACGCGAGTTGCACGAGAAGCTGTTTGCCTGGATGACGCTGTCCGATGAACGCAATCTGGTGACCAGCCTGGTGGCTGGCCGCACGCGCTACCAACGACCCACATGATCCAACCATTGCGCCTGCAACTCAGTGGCATCAGCAAGCAGTACCCGGCCGTGAAGGCCAACGATGGCGTGCACCTGAGCGTGGCGCCGGGCCAGATCCATGCGGTGCTGGGCGAAAACGGTGCGGGCAAGAGCACCCTGATGAAGATCATCTACGGTGCGGTGCAGCCCGACGAGGGTCAGGTCATGTGGAACGGCCAGGCCGTCAGCATCCGGAGCCCGGCGCAGGCGCGGCAGCTGGGCATCAGCATGGTCTACCAGCATTTCTCGCTGTTCGACACCCTCAGTGCCGCCGAGAACGTCTGGCTGGGCCTGGACAAATCGCTCAGCCTGGCCGAGGTCACCGCCCGCATCAGCGCGGTGGCGCAGAGCTATGGCCTGGCGGTGGACCCGGCGCGGCCGGTGCACACGCTCTCGGTGGGCGAGCGCCAGCGCGTCGAGATCGTGCGCGCGCTGATGACGAATCCGCAGCTGCTGATCCTCGACGAACCCACCTCGGTGCTGACCCCGCAGGCGGTGCAGACGCTGTTCCAGACCCTGCGCAAGCTGGCCGAGCAGGGCTGCTCCATCCTCTACATCAGCCACAAGCTGGACGAGATCCGCGCCCTGTGCCACCACTGCACGGTGCTGCGCGCCGGCCGCGTCACCGGCGAGGTGGATCCGCGCGGCCAGAGCAATGCCGAGCTCTCGCGCCTGATGATTGGCGCCGAGCCGCCTCAGCTGCGGCACGCCGAGCCGCGCGGCAGCGGCGCGCTGGCGCTGGAATTGAAGGGCTTGAGCCTGCCCAAGGCGGAGCCCTTCGGCACCGCGCTGGAGGGCATCGCGCTGCGGCTGCATGCCGGCGAGATCCTCGGCGTGGCCGGGGTCTCGGGCAATGGCCAGCAGGAGCTGATGGCCGCGCTCTCGGGCGAGGACGCGCGCGCGCCGCGCGGTTCGGTGCAGCTGTTCGGCCAGGACATCGCCCAGGCCAGCGCGCGCAAGCGCCGCCGCCTGGGCCTGCATTTCGTGCCCGAGGAACGCCTCGGCCGCGGTGCCGTGCCCACGCTCTCGCTGGCGCAGAACACCTTGCTGACGCGCACCGAGGCGGTCAACGCGGCGGGCTGGATCAGCCAGGGCCAGGTGCAGCGCCTGGCGGAGGAGCTGATCGCGCGCTTCAAGGTCAAGGCCGGCGGCGCGGGCGCCGCGGCCAAGAGCCTCTCGGGCGGCAATCTGCAGAAGTTCATCGTCGGCCGCGAGATCGACGCGGCGCCCAAGGTGCTGGTGATTGCCCAGCCCACCTGGGGCGTGGACGTGGGCGCGGCGGCGCAGATACGCGGCGAGTTGTTGGCGCTGCGCGATGCCGGCTGCGCGCTGCTGGTGGTGAGTGAGGAGTTGGACGAATTGTTCGAGATCAGCGACCGGCTGGTGGTGATGGCCAATGGGCGCATCTCGCCGGCCATCACCATGGCCGAGGCCACGGTGGAAAAGATCGGCGCCTGGATGAGCGGGCTCTGGCAGGAGGAGGGCGCGCAGCATGCTCAGGCTTGAGATCCGCCCGCAGCCGTCCAAGCTGATGTCGCTGGCCTCGCCGCTGCTGGCGCTGGCCATCACCACGCTGCTGGGCATCGCGCTGTTCCTGCTGCTGGGCAAGGACCCGCTGCGCGGCCTGCAGATGTTCTTCTGGGAGCCCATCAAGAGCGCCTATGGCTGGAGCGAGCTGGGCATCAAGGCCACGCCCCTGGTGCTGATCGCGCTGGGCCTGGCGGTGTGCTTCCGCTCGAACGTGTGGAATATCGGCGCCGAGGGCCAGTTCGTGGTGGGCGCGCTGGCCGGCGGCTGGGTGGCGATGCAGGCGGATGCCAGCAGCGGCCGCAGCATCGTGCTGTGGATCCTGCTGGCCGGCGTGGCCGGCGGCATGGCCTGGGCCGCCATCACCGCCTGGCTGCGCGACCGCTTCAACGCCAGCGAGATCCTGGTCAGCCTGATGCTGGTCTATGTGGCCGACCTGCTGCTGGGCTACCTGGTCTACGGGCCCTGGAAGGACCCGAACGGCTACAACTTCCCGCAGAGCATCAGCTTCCTGGCCATCACCAAGATCCCCAAGCTGTTCGACGGCTGGCGCGTCAATATCGGCGTGCTGATCGCGCTGGGGTCAGTCCTTGCCTGCTGGGCGCTGCTGTTCCGCACCTATGCCGGCTTTGCCCTGCAGGTGGGCGGGCTGGCGCCGGCGGCGGCGCGCTATGCGGGCTTCAGCTCGCGGCGTTCGCTCTGGCTGGCCCTGCTGCTGTCCGGCGGCATGGCGGGCCTGGCGGGGGCGCTGGAGGCGGCCGGGCCGCTGGGCCAGCTGACGCCCTATGTGCCGGCCGGCTACGGCTTCGCCGCCATCATCGTGGCCTTCGTGGGGCGCCTGCATCCGGTGGGCATCATCTTCTCGGCCATCCTGATGAGCATGTTCTACATCGGCGGCGAACTGGCGCAATCGCGCCTGGGCCTGCCCAAATCCATCACCGGGGTGTTCCAGGGCCTCTTGCTGTTCACGCTCCTGGCCTGCGACACGCTGATCCACTACCGCATTCGTCGGGCCAGGAGCTGACCAGATGGAATCGATCGCACTGCTGATCGCCGCCACGCTCAATGCCGGCACGCTGCTGGCCATCGCGGCCCTGGGCCTGCTGATCAACGAGCGCTCGGGCATCGTCAACCTGGGGGCCGAGGGCATGATGCTGGTGGCCGCCATCGCCGGCTTCGCCACCGCGGTGCATACCGGCAGCGACTGGCTGGGCTTTGCCGCCGGCATGGGCGCGGGCGCGCTGCTGGCGGCGGCCTTCGGCGTGCTGGTGATCTGGCTCAACACCAACCAGTACGCGGCCGGCCTGGCGCTGAGCCTGTTCGGCGGCGGCTTCTCGGCCTTTGTGGGCATTTCCTACACCCAGGCCAAGCTGGGCCCGCGGCCGAACTTCGCGGTGCCAGGTCTTGCCGACATCCCCTTCATCGGCCCGGCCCTGTTCCGCCAGCATCCGCTGGTCTATGGCGCGATCGCGCTGGCACTGTGGTTGGGCTGGTTTCTGTACCGCTCGCGCGCCGGTCTGGTGCTGCGTGCGGTGGGCGAGTCACCCGAGTCGGCCCATGCCCTGGGCTATCCGGTGCGCCGCATCCGCCTGGCCGCGGTGATGACGGGCGGCGCGCTGTGCGGCCTGGCTGGGGCCTATGTGTCGGTGGTCTACACGCCGCTGTGGGTGGAGGGCATGATCGCCGGCAAGGGCTGGATCGCGCTGGCCCTCACCACCTTCGCCACCTGGCGGCCCGCGCGCGTGCTGCTGGGCGCCTATCTGTTCGGCGGCGTCACCATGCTGCAGTTCCATCTGCAGGGGCAGGGTGTCGAGATCGCCAGCCAGTTCCTCAGCATGCTGCCCTATCTGGCCACCATCGCGGTGCTGGTGCTGATCTCCAGCAATGCCAACTTCATCCGCGCCAACATGCCGGCCTCGCTGGGCAAGCCCTTCTTCCCGGGCGCCTAGAGCCTTGGCATGGAACGTGCAACGGTTCCGTTCCGAGTCTGTCAGCAGTTTTCACAACCTTGGGAGTCCCCCCGATGATGCCTTTGGCCCGCACCCTTCTTGCCCTGAGCCTGCTTGCCGCCGGCCTGTCCGCTCAGGCCGCCGACTGGAGCGATAGCTCGATCGGCTACCGCTACGGCAGCAAGTTCGCCGAGCCCTACAACCCGCAGGACATCAGCAAGAACATCCTCAACCTGACGCATGCCAGTGGCTACAAATACGGCACGAATTTCTTCAATGCCGACCTGCTGCTGTCCGACAGCAAGGACCCCTCCAGCGCCGGGTCCAAGGACGGCGCGCACGAGGTCTATGTGGTGTACCGCCACACGCTCGACCTGGAGAAGGTGAGCGGCAGCCCCTTCAAGTTCGGCCCGGTGCGCGGCCTGGGCGTGACGGCGGGCTTCGACTTCAACACCAAGACCGATGCCGGCTACAACAGCAAGAAGCGCATGCTGGTGGCGGGCCCGACGCTGATGCTGGACGTGCCGGGCTTTCTCAACGTCAGCCTGCTGGGCCTGAAGGAAAGCAATGCGCCCTACAGCACCTTCTCGGGTACGGCCACGCCGCGCTACGACTACAAGTTCCACTGGATGCTGACGGCGGCCTGGGCGATCCCCTTCAACGTCGGCATCCCGCTGTCCTTCGAGGGTTATGCCAACTTCATCGCCGCCAAGGGGCGCGACGAGTTCGGTGGCCAGACCGCGCGCGAGACCAATGTCGACATGCAGCTGATGTACGACCTCAGCGGCGGCAAGAACACCTTCAAGCTGGGCCTGGAGTACCAGTACTGGAAGAACAAGTTCGGCAACGACAGCGGCGGCCCGGCCGGCAAGGGTGCCATTGCCAAGACGCCGATGATCCGCGCCGAGTACCATTTCTGACCCGCAGCCCAAGCACGGAGCCAACCCATGACTGTTTCAGACCCCAAGCGCCACTTCCTCCGCATCGCCGGCTGGACGACTGTTGCCGCCACCGCCGCCCTGCTGGGCTGCGGCAAGAAGGAGGAACAAGCCGCCCCGGCCGCGTCCGCGCCGGCTTCTGCCGCCGCGCCCAAGCCCGAGCCGCTGAAGATCGCCTTTGCCTATGTCGGCCCGGTGGGCGACGGCGGCTGGACCTTCGCGCATGACAACGGCCGCAAGGCGGTGGAGAAGGAGTTCGGCGACAAGGTCGTCACCAGCTTCGTTGAAAAAGTGCCCGAGGCGGCCGATGCCGAGCGCGTGTTCCGCGACATGGTGGGCCAGGGCAACAAGCTGATCTTCGGCACCACCTTCGGCTATATGGAGTCCATGCTCAAGGTGGCGGCCGACAGCAAGGACGTGAAGTTCGAGCATGCCACCGGCTACAAGCAGGCCGACAACATGCGCACCTACGACTCGCGCACCTACGAGGGCGCCTATATGGCCGGCGTGGTGGCGGGCAAGATGACGAAGAGCGGTACGCTGGGCGTGGTGGGTTCGATCCCGATTCCCGAGGTGATCCGCAACATCAACAGCTTCACCCTCGGCGCGCAGAGCAGCAATCCGAAGGTCAAGGTCAAGGTGGTGTGGGTGAACGAATGGTTCAACCCGCCCAAGGAAACCGAGGCCGCGCAATCGCTGATCAACGGCGGTGCCGATGTGCTGATGCAGAACACCGACTCCTCGGCCGTGCTGCAGACCGCCGAGAAGAACGGCAAGTACGCCTTCGGCTGGGATTCCGACATGACCGCCTACGGCCCCAAGGCCCACCTGGCCTCGGCCGTCATCAACTGGGGCCCCTACTACGTGGCCGCGGTACGTGAGGCGCTGGACGGCAAGTGGCAGGCCGGCGCCGGCAAGCATGCCTGGTGGGGCGTGAAGGAGGGCGCGATCGATCTCGTCTCGCTCAACGAGGCCGTGCCGGCCGAGACGCGCGAACAGATCGACAAGGTCAAGGCCGGCCTGAAGGACGGCACGTTCGCGATCTGGAAGGGCCCCATCCTCGGCCAGGACGGCAAGGAAATGGTGAAGAAGGACGAGGTCGCGGACGACAAGTTCCTCTCCGGCATCAACTTCTACGTCAAGGGCGTGGAAGGCAAGGTGCCGAGCGGCAAGTGAGGCCGCGCCCGGCGCGCGCCGGCAGCTGACGAGCAAGGCCACCGCGCCATCGGGTGCGGTGGCCTTTCTTTTTCACCTCACTTG
>Ga0208517_100127_pt1 | contig 45140 bp, 50 predicted proteins | sample LakWasM118_HOW13_2_FD_183932 | JGI IMG/M metagenome (GOLD analysis project Ga0208517, IMG submission 183932) | Freshwater sediment methanotrophic microbial communities from Lake Washington under simulated oxygen tension - Sediment Metagenome... | ecosystem: Environmental > Aquatic > Freshwater >... | reverse complement strand
CGGGCATGGCCGCCAGAGTCTCATTCAAGGTGTTTTGCAGCAGGATCGACAAAATAAAAAGGGAACGTGAAACACGTTCCCTTTTTACTGCCAATCAGATCAAGCCAAGCTTAACTGACTGGCATTGGCCCGAAGGCGGTTTTTCGGGCGGCGGGAACCTGGCCTCAGGCAAACACGCCCGCGGTGTCCTGCATGCGCGCCGACACTTCACCCAGATGGTGCAGCGTGTCGCCAAAGGCCACTTCGAGTTGGGTGAGCTTCTTGAAGTAGTGGCTCACGATGTATTCATCGGTCACGCCGATGCCGCCATGCAGTTGCACGGCCTGCTGGCCCACGAAGCGCATGGACTGGCCCAGCTGCACCTTGGCGCGGGCCATGGCGCGGCGGCGTTCGTCCGCGGGCGCGCCGAGCTTGAGGCTGGCGTAGTAGCTCATCGAGCGGGCCAGCTCCAGCTGCATCTTCATGTCGGCCACGCGGTGGCGCAGCGCCTGGAAGCTGGCAATGAACACGCCGAACTGCTTGCGCTGGTTCATGTATTCGACGGTGATGGCGACGGTCTTGTCCATCACGCCCACGGCTTCGGCGCAGGTGGCGGCGATGCCGGTGTCCACGGCCAACTCCAGCGCGGCCAGGCCATCGGTGGTGATGAGCGTGGCAGGGGCGTTGGCGAGCTGCACTTCAGCAGCGCGGCTGCCGTCTTGCGTGACGTAGCCGTGGGTGGTCACGCCGCTGGCAGTGCGCTCGACCAGGAAAAGGACGATTTTGCCGTCCAACTGTGCAGGCACGATGAACGCATCGGCCTTGTCCCCGGCGGGTACTATGCTTTTGGTAGCTGTCAGCAAATGTCCCGATTGCGCTTGAATCGCTTTTGCCTCGCAAACGTTCAAGCGGTAGCGCACCTTGCGCTCCTGCTGCGCCAGTACCACCAGCGCCTCGCCGCTGGCCACGCGGGGCAGCCAGGCCGATTGCATGTCGGCCGGTGCGTAGTGCGATAGCACGCTGCTGGCGATGAAGGCCTGGGCAATGGGCTCCAGCACAATGCCGCGGCCCAGTTCTTCGGCCACCACCATGGCGTCGATCGCGCCCTGGCCCATGCCGTCGTGCGCTTCGGGCACGGTGAGTGCGGTCAGGCCCAGCTCGGCCAGTTCGTTCCAGGCGGCGCGGTCAAAACCACCCGCGGCCACGGCAGCGCGGCGGCGCTCGAACGTGTAGCCCTTGTCCACCCACTTGCGCACGGCGTCGCGCAGCTGTTCCTGGTCGTCAGAAAAATCGAAATCCATGTGTCTCTCCTTGTGCTGGTTGTGGCGCCGTGGCGCCCTCAACAACCAGCGAAGCTCTATCGGGAACCCCCTCCCGGAGGGGGCACGGGGGAGCAGTCCTGTCGCGCAAGGCGCGGACCGTCCTGGGCGTCAGCCCAGAACGGTCTGCGCCACGATGTTGCGTTGGACCTCGTTCGAGCCACCGTAGATGGTGGTCTTGCGCAGGTTGAAGTAAGTGGATGCCAGCGGGGCGTTGGCGGTGACGCCGCCGGGGAAGTTGCCCTGCCAGCCAGCTTCCATGGCCTCTTCGATGAAGGGCATGGCAAAGGGGCCGGCGGCCAGCATCATCAGCTCGGCGTAGCGCTGCTGGATCTCGCTGCCCTTGATCTTGAGCAGGCCCGCGATGTCGAGCGAGTTCTTGCCCGACTTCTCGTTGGATAGCACGCGCAGCACCAGCATTTCGAGGGCCACGATGTCCACTTCCAGCAGCGCGATCTGGTCGCGGAAACGTTGGTCCTCCCACACGCCTTCGGCCCGGGCGATGCGCTTCAGGCGCTCCAGCTCGCGCTTGCTGCGGTTCACGTCGGCGATGTTGGTGCGCTCGTGGCTCAGCAGGTGCTTGGCGTAGGTCCAGCCCTTGTTCTCTTCACCGATCAGGTTCTCGGCAGGCACCTCGACGTTGTCGAAGAAAACTTCATTGACTTCACACTCGCCGTCCAGCAGCTTGATGGGGCGCACGGTCACGCCCTTGGACTTCATGTCCAGCAGCAGGAAGGAGATGCCGGTCTGCGGCTTGCCGGAGGTAGCGGTGCGCACCAGGTTGAACATCCAGTCGCCGTGCTGGCCCAGCGTGGTCCAGGTCTTCTGGCCGTTGACGATGTATTTGTCGCCCACGCGCTCGGCGCGGGTCTTGATGCTGGCCAGGTCCGAGCCCGAGCCCGGTTCGCTGTAGCCCTGGCTCCACCACACTTCGCCGCTGGCGATGCCGGGCAAGAAGCGCTTTTGCTGCTCGGCATTGCCAAACGCCATGATCACCGGGGCTACCATCACGGGGCCGAAGGGGATGATGCGGGGTGCGCCGGCGAGGGCGCATTCTTCTTCAAACAGGTGCTTTTGCACGGCCGTCCAGCCGGGGCCGCCAAACTCCTTCGGCCAGCCAAAACCGAGCCAGCCCTTTTGGCCCAAAATCTTGGCCCAACCCTGCATGTCGGCGCGGGTCAGGCGCAGGGCGTTGTGCACCTTGTGCGAAATTTCCTTGGGCAGGTGGGCGTGAACCCATGCGCGAACTTCTTCGCGGAAGGCCTGTTCTTCGGGTGTGAATGCGAGATCCATCGGTTTGTCTCCAAATGATTCCGCTGTTGTAGCACGGTCGTTCGTTTCACTCCTGTCCGGGTGGCGACATTGGACTGAAATCAGGGGAAATGCCCAGTTCGGAACACAGCCGCTGCACGGTATTTCGGAGGATGGCCACTTCGGCCTCCAGGGCATCCACACGGGCCTGCAGGGCGGGCGACGGGGCTGAGCCCACACTGCCTGCGGGCACATGGCTGGGGGTGGTGTCCACGGGCCCGCACATCAAATGCGCCCAGCGCTGCTCACGGGCGCCGGGCGCGCGGGGCAGCTGCACGACCAGCGGGCCGCCTTTTTCGGCGCTGCGCTCCTGCAGTTCGTCCAGAAAGGCTTCTACCGAAGAGATGTCGGCAAAGCGGTACCAGCGCTCGGCGTTGATGCGCAGCTCGCCCGCCGTCTGCGGGCCGCGCAGCATCAAGAGGCCCAGCAGCACCGCCGACTGCTCGGGCACGCCCACGCCGCGCTGGAAGTTGTGCTCCCAGCGGGTGGTGCGGTTGCCGCTGCTCTCGAACGCCAGGCTCAGCAGCTTGAGCGAATCCAGCGCTTCCTGCGCCTGGGCATCGCTCAGCTGCATCACCGGGTCGCGGCTGGTCTTCTGGTTGCAGCCGGTCAGCAGGCCGTTGAGCGACATGGGGTAGCTGTCGGGCACGGTGCGGGCCTTCTCCATCAGGGTGGCGAGCACGCGGGCTTCTTGGGGTGTGAGGGGGCGGGTACGAGGGTCGAACGGCATGGCGGGGATAATTGCAGGCAATGAAAAACATTGTGATTTTGATCTCTGGCGGCGGCTCCAACATGGCCACCATCGTCCGAACCGCGCAGCAGGAAAACTGGGAGCAGCGCTATGGCGCGCGCGTGGCCGCCGTGGTCAGCAACAAAGCCGATGCCGGCGGGCTGGTTTTTGCCCGCGCGCAGGGCATTGCCACCGAGGTGCTGGACCACAAGGCCTTTGCCAGCCGCGAGGCCTTTGATGTCGAACTGGCCGCCACCATCGACCGCCATCAGCCCGCCCTGGTGGTGCTGGCCGGGTTCATGCGCATCCTCACGCCGGGTTTTGTGGCGCATTACGCGGGGCGGCTCATCAACATCCACCCCTCGCTGCTGCCGGCTTTCACCGGGCTGCACACGCACCAGCGCGCCATTGATGCGGGCTGCAGGTTTGCCGGTGTGACGGTGCACCAGGTGACGGCCGAGCTGGACGTGGGCCCGATCCTGGACCAGGCCGTGGTGCCTGTGCTGCCGGGGGACACGGCCGATACGCTGGCGGCCCGCGTTCTCACCCAGGAACATGTGATCTACCCGCGCGCTGTGCGGGCGCTGGTGCAAGCCTTGTAACTGCGTTGGCGCAACGGAGGGTCAGCTCTCCATGTCAGGGGCTGCGTCGCTGCAGCGCTCAAAGCGGGGCCGCAACTGCCCGTCCACCGAAACGTTTTCCAGAAACATGGCTGCGGGGCGCACCCACAGGCCCCGCTGGCCGTAAAGCGCGCGGTACAGCGTCATGGGCTCCAGCGTCTCGCTGTGGCGCACGGTGTCGATCACCTGATAGAGCATTCCCTTGTAGTGGCGGTACAGGCCAGGTGGCGTGCGGATGAGTGCGGGCAGGTCTTCGTCGGTCATGGGGGAAGGGCGGTGAATCAGAGCAGTACGGAGGGGAGGCGCAGATTGTGCGCGCCTGGTGCGCTCGCAACGAGCCGTCCCGCAGGCGGCTGCGGCAGTGCCGGCTGACGCAGAAGGGCCGCTGTGCCGCTGCGTCTCGGGGTGAGGTGCATGCACCGATCAGGGTGTCGGTGGGACAATCGGGGCATGCATCCCAAAGTCCTTCTCGACGCCTGCGCCGAACTTGTCAGGCTCACCCTTACGTTTGAACACCCCGCCGACGCGGTGGTGTCACGATTCTTCCGCGATAACCGGGGCCTGGGCCCCCGCGAACGTGCCACGCTGGCCGAGACGGTTTACACCGTGCTGCGCAAGAAGCTGCTGTTCGACCACATGGCGCCCTCGGGCTCGGGCCCCAAGGAGCGCCGCCTGGCCATCCTGGGCTTTCATGGCCCGCGCGATTTTCTCAAGAGCGCGCTGACCGATCAGGAAAAGAACTGGCTGGACCAGTGTGATGCCGTCACGGTGGATGACCTGATGGAGCGCCATCGCCACAACCTGCCCGAATGGCTGGTCAAGCCCCTCAAGGACCAGCTGGGGGAGGGTTTCTGGCCGCTGGTGGAGAGCCTGGCACAGAGCGCGCCGCTGGACCTGCGTGTCAATGCGCTCAAGGACAAGCGCGCCGATGTGCAAAAGGAGCTGGCCAAGGCCGGTATCAAGGCGCATCCCACGCCGTATTCGCCCTGGGGCCTGCGCGTGGACGACAAGCCTGCGCTGACCAAGCTCGATGCATTCACGCGCGGCGCCATCGAGGTGCAGGACGAGGGCTCGCAGTTGCTGGCCCTGCTGCTGGACGCCAAGCGCGGCGAGATGGTGGTGGATTTTTGCGCGGGCGCGGGCGGCAAGACGCTGGCCATTGGCGCCAGCATGCGCAGCACCGGCCGCCTGTATGCGTTTGACGTGTCGGCCCACCGGCTCGATGCGCTCAAGCCGCGGCTGGCGCGCAGCGGCCTGTCGAATGTGCACCCGGCAGCCATCGCCCACGAGCGGGACGAGCGCATCAAGCGCCTGGCCGGCAAGATCGACCGCGTGCTGGTGGACGCACCCTGCTCGGGCCTGGGCACGCTGCGCCGCAACCCCGATCTCAAGTGGCGCCAGTCGCCCAAGGCGGTGGACGAACTGGTGGTCAAGCAAACGGCCATTCTGGACAGCGCCGCCCGCCTGCTCAAGCCGGGCGGACGGCTGGTGTATGCCACCTGCAGCATCCTGCCGCAGGAAAATGAGGCCATTGCCGAGGCTTTCAGCGCCGCGCACACGGACTTCCGCCTGCTGGACGCCGGTGAATTGCTGGAGCAACTCAAGGTGGAGGGCGCCAGGGGGCTGTGCAGCGGTGGTGATACCGGCAGTGGTTATTTGCGTTTGTGGCCCCATGTCCACCAGACCGACGGATTTTTCGCGGCGGTCTGGGTCAAAAAGGGCTGAACCTCAGCGGGGCGCGGTATTTCCGCACCAGCGGCCGTGGGGCGTGGTGGATGGGGTATGGGAAACAAGGAGTCTTGAACATGCTGTTGCCGGATGGGGTGGCCCTGAACGCCGCCATGGATTGGCTGGCCCATGGCTTGTGGGGCCTGGCCTGGTGGCAGATCGTGCTGTACACCCTGGCCACCACCCACATCACCATTGCCGCGGTCACGATTTTCCTGCACCGCGCCCAGGCGCACCGTGCGCTGGACCTGCATCCCATTCCCGCGCATTTTTTCCGTTTCTGGCTGTGGATAGCCACGGGCATGGTCACCCGGGAATGGGTGGCCATCCACCGCAAGCACCACGCCAGATGCGAAACTGTGGACGATCCCCACAGCCCCCAGACACGCGGCCTTGGCACCGTGATGTGGCGTGGCGCCGAGCTGTACCGCGCCGAGTCGACGAATATGGAAACGATCCAGAAGTTCGGCCACGGCACGCCCAATGACTGGATCGAGCGCAATCTTTACAGCCGCTTGCGCTGGCAGGGGGTGGCGCTCATGCTGGTCCTGGATCTGGCCCTGTTTGGCGCGCTCGGCGCAGCCGTGTGGGCGGTGCAGATGGCCTGGATTCCGTTCTGGGCGGCTGGCGTGGTCAACGGCGTGGGCCACTACTGGGGCTACCGCAACTTCGAGGCGCAGGACGCCAGCACCAATCTCTCGCCCTGGGGCATCCTCATTGGTGGCGAGGAGCTGCACAACAACCACCACACCTATCCGACGTCGGCCAGGTTCTCGATCAAGCCCTATGAGTTGGACATTGGCTGGGCCTACATCCGCCTGATGCAGGCGATCGGCTGGGCCACGGTCAAGAAGGTGCCGCCCCGATTGCAACTGGGCGATGTGAAACCCGTGGCCGATGCAAAGACACTGGAGGCCCTGATTGCCAACCGCTACGAGGTCATGGCCGCCTATGCGCGCGGTGTGCGCCAGGCCTGCAAGGCCGAAATGGCGGCATTGCAGGCGCGCCAGGCCGATGCATCGGTGCTGAACGTCGCCATGCGCTGGCTGCACCGGGATGTCGAGAAGGTGCCTGCCGTGGTTCTGCCGCAATTGGCCCAGGTGCGCGCCGCATCACCGGTGCTCGACAAGATGATCTCCATGCGCGAAGAACTGCGCCAGCTGTGGCTCAACACCTCGCACTCGCGCGAGCAGCTCACGGCGGACCTGCAGGCCTGGTGCCGCCGGGCCGAGGACAGCGGCATTGCCGTGCTGCGCGATTTTTCGATGCGCCTGCGTGCAGCGCAGGCCTGAGTGCCAGCCCAGCGCCTGAGCTGCATGCAGGCTCCTTGCCACGCCCGTGGCCTGCACCCGCCTGCGGGCATGAAAAAACCGCCCAACCTTGCGGCGGGGCGGTTTTTCCGAAAGACCTGAGGCTGGATTACTTCAGCTTCATTTCCTTGTATTCCACATGCTTGCGAGCCTTGGGATCAAATTTCATGATCAGCATCTTCTCGGGCATGGTCTTCTTGTTCTTGGTCGTGGTGTAGAAGTGGCCGGTACCCGCAGTGGATTCCAGCTTGATCTTGTCGCGTCCGCCTTTGCTTGCCATGGTGCTACTCCTTAAGCCTGGCCACGGGCACGCAGGTCTGCGAGCACCGAGTCGATACCGTTCTTGTCGATCAAACGCAGGGCAGCGCTCGAAACACGCAGGCGCACCCAGCGGTTTTCGGTCTCGACCCAGAAACGGCGGTATTGCAGGTTCGGCAGGAACCGGCGCTTGGTTTTGTTGTTGGCGTGGGAAACATTGTTCCCCGTCATGGGCTTCTTGCCCGTTACGTCGCAGACGCGTGCCATGAGGACACTCCGATACTGATAAACGGCCGTTCGCTGAGCCCTGGGCTGTTTGTTTGCCCAGGATGGCTTGCGGCCTCACCTCGCCAGAAAGGGTGGCGGTAACCCGATTTGCCTGTTTCGGGGTGCCGCAAAGCGGGCCGAATTCAGCAAAGCCGCAAATTATAGCCTGATGCCCAGTTTTTGTCGCCGGGCCGCCCCAAGACAAAAAAGCCCCCGGGGGCAGCGGCCCGCGCGGCGGCGGAGCGTGGGGGCCTTCGCCTCGTCAAGCTTCCTGTTCCAGGAAGCGCTGGGCATCGAGTGCCGCCATGCAACCCGTGCCGGCGCTGGTGATGGCCTGGCGGTAGACATGGTCCTGCACGTCGCCCGCGGCAAAGATGCCGGGCACGCTGGTCTGGGTGGCAAAGCCCTTGAGCCCGCCCTGCGTGACGATATAGCCGTTTTCCATGGTCAGCTGGCCCTGGAAGATCTCGGTGTTGGGCGCGTGGCCGATGGCAATGAAGCAGCCCTGCAGTGCGATGTCCTGGGTGCTGCCGTCGAGCGTGCTCTTGATGCGGATGCCGGTCACGCCGGTGTTGTCACCCAGCACCTGGTCCAGGGTGTGGAACACCTTGAGTTCGATCTTGCCGGCCGCCACTTTCTCGTTGAGCTTGTCCACGAGGATGGGCTCGGCCTTGAACTTGTCGCGCCGGTGCACCAGCGTCACCTTGCGGGCGATGTTGGACAGGTACAGGGCTTCTTCCACGGCCGTGTTGCCGCCGCCCACCACGCACACGTCCTGGTCGCGGTAAAAGAAACCGTCGCAGGTGGCGCAGCCTGACACGCCCTTGCCCATGAAGGCCTCTTCCGAGGGCAGGCCCAGGTATTTGGCCGATGCGCCGGTGGCGATGATCAGCGAGTCGCAGGTGTAGGTGCCGCTGTCGCCCGTGAGCGTGAAGGGGCGCTGGCTGAAATCGACCTTGTTGATGTGGTCAAAGATGATCTGCGTCTTGAAGCGCTCGGCGTGCTCCAGAAAGCGCTGCATCAGGTCGGGGCCTTGCACGCCGTGCACATCGGCGGGCCAGTTGTCCACCTCGGTGGTGGTCATGAGCTGGCCGCCCTGCGCGATGCCGGTGATGAGCACCGGGTTCAGGTTGGCGCGTGCCGCATAGACGGCCGCCGTGTAGCCTGCAGGGCCGGAGCCGAGGATCAGAACTTTCGCGTGTTGGGTGGAGGACATGGACAAAACCTGTGTGTTGCATTTGCCTCAAGGCAGCTGCTGTTGGAAAAATGCGGAATCAGCCATGAAGTATCCACCGCGCGCGGCTTTTTCTGGTGACGCCTTATCAATCAGCGCGATTGTAAGAACCCATGGAAAAGCCCTGGTGATACTGCTTGCCGGACCAAGGGGGACGGGGTCCTGCCTGCCATGTGGTCGCGGCAAAACAGCAAGATAGCGTCACTTGCGTTACAGAGTGTGAGCGTGTGTGGCGGTGTGGCAGCGTGGCGGCGGGGGGTGGGGCAAGCCCCGCCGTGCATGGGGTAAGCTTGTCCGGCACGCTTATGACCTACTCCCTCAATACCCTGAATGCATCTTCTTCGGCCAAGTCTGCGCCTCGCACCGGTGCGGCCCGCTTTGGCCACGAAATAGGCCTGGTCGTGGGCCTTTTGGCGCTGGTTTTCTGGCTGCTGGCCCTGGTCAGCTATTCCGCACAGGACGCTGCCTGGTCCACTTCGGGCACGCGCGGCGACCCACTGGTGGCCAACTGGGCAGGGCGTTTTGGTGCCTGGCTGGCCGATGGCAGCTATTTCGCACTGGGATTTTCGGTGTGGTGGTGTGTGGCGGCAGGGGTGCGTGCCTGGATTGCCTCGCTGGCGCGGTGGATGCGTGGTGGCGAAGCAGCCGCGGGCGCCGTCAGTCCCGTCGTGCGGCGTTCCTTGTTCTGGGGCGGGCTGGTGGTGCTGATGGGCGCCAGCACCGCGCTCGAATGGTCGCGCCTGTACCGGCTCGAAGCCTTGCTGCCGGGGCATGCCGGTGGCGTGCTGGGCTACCTTGTGGGGCCTGCCAGCGTGAAATGGCTGGGCTTTACCGGCTCGGGCCTGCTGGGCATCGTGCTGCTGGTGCTGGGGGTGGCGCTGGTGTTCCGCTTTTCCTGGGGGCATGTGGCCGAGGTGCTGGGTGCGCGGATTGATGCCCTGGTTCAGTCGCGCCGCGCCCAGCGCGAAGTGGCCAAGGATGTGGCCGTGGGCCGCAAGGCTGCGCGTGAGCGCGCGGTGGTGGTGCTGGAGGAACGCACCGAAAGCGAAGAACATCACCCGCAGCCGGTGCAGATCATCGAGCCGGTGCTGGTGGATGTGCCGCAGAGCGCCCGCGTGGTGAAAGAGCGGCAAAAACCCCTGTTCACCGAAATGCCCGACAGCAAGCTGCCGCTGGTGGATCTGCTCGACAGCGCATTGCAGCGCCAGGAAACCGTGGCGCCCGAGACGCTGGAGATGACCAGCCGCCTCATCGAGAAGAAGCTCAAGGACTTCGGCGTGGAAGTGCGCGTGGTCGCGGCCATGCCCGGCCCCGTGATCACGCGTTACGAGATCGAGCCCGCCACCGGCGTGAAAGGTTCGCAGATCGTCGGCCTGGCCAAGGACCTGGCGCGCTCCCTCAGCCTGGTCTCGATCCGCGTGGTGGAGACCATCCCGGGCAAGAACTACATGGCGCTGGAGCTGCCCAACGCCAAGCGCCAATCCATCCGCCTGTCCGAAATCCTGGGCTCGCAGGTCTACCACGAGGCCAAGAGCATGCTCACCATGGGCCTGGGCAAGGACATCGTGGGCAACCCGGTGGTGGCCGACCTGGCCAAGATGCCACACGTGCTGGTGGCCGGTACCACGGGCTCGGGCAAGTCGGTGGGGATCAACGCGATGATCCTTTCGCTTTTGTACAAGGCCGAGGCGCGCGATGTGCGCCTCTTGATGATCGACCCCAAGATGCTGGAAATGTCGGTCTACGAAGGTATCCCGCACCTGCTGGCTCCCGTGGTCACCGACATGAAGCAGGCCGCGCACGGCCTGAACTGGTGCGTGGGCGAGATGGAGCGCCGCTACAAGCTCATGAGCAAGCTGGGTGTGCGCAACCTGGCCGGTTACAACACCAAGATCGACGAGGCCATGGCGCGCGAGGAGTTCATCTACAACCCTTTCAGCCTCACGCCCGAGGAGCCCGAGCCGCTGCAGCGCCTGCCGCACATCGTGGTCATCATTGACGAGCTGGCCGACCTGATGATGGTGGTGGGCAAGAAGATCGAAGAGCTGATCGCCCGCCTGGCGCAAAAGGCGCGCGCCGCCGGCATCCACCTGATCCTGGCCACGCAGCGCCCCAGCGTGGATGTGATCACCGGCCTGATCAAGGCCAATATTCCCACCCGCATCGCGTTCTCGGTAGGCTCCAAGATCGACAGCCGCACCATCCTCGACCAGATGGGCGCCGAAGCCCTGCTGGGCATGGGTGACATGCTTTACATGGCCAGCGGCACGGGCCTGCCGATCCGTGTGCATGGGGCCTTCGTATCGGACGAGGAAGTGCACCGTGTCGTCAGTTACCTCAAGCAACAAGGGGAGCCGGACTACATCGATGGCGTGCTCGAAGGCGGAACTGTGGACGGCGACGGTGATCTGTCAGGGGACGGCGGCGGCGATGGGGGCGAGAAAGACCCCATGTACGACCAGGCCGTCGAAGTGGTGCTCAAGGACCGCAAGGCCAGCATCTCCTACGTGCAGCGCAAGCTGCGCATTGGCTACAACCGTTCGGCGCGGCTGCTCGAAGACATGGAAAAGGCCGGCCTGGTGAGCGGACTGACCACCAGCGGCCAGCGCGAAGTGCTGGTGCCGACCCGCAGCGAGTGACCGCGAACGGGCTTTCTGCCCCCTGACAGGAGTTTCCGTTGAAGAAATTGATTGCTACTTTCTTGATAGCTACTGGTGCACAACTGGCAAGCGCTGATGGCCTGAAAAGCCTGGAGTCCTTCATGAAGGGCAGCCAGACGGGTCGCGCCGATTTCACCCAGGTCGTCACCTCGCCTCCGAAGGACGGCCAGGCCGCGCGCACCAAAACCAGCAGCGGCAGCTTCGAGTTCCAGCGGCCGGGGCGCTTCAAGTTCATCTACAAGAAGCCTTTTGAGCAGACCATCGTGGCTGATGGGCAGACGCTGTGGTTGTACGACGCCGACCTGAACCAGGTGACACAGCGCACCCAGGCCCAGGCCCTGGGCAGCACGCCCGCGGCCCTGGTGGCCTCGGCGCCCGACCTGTCGGCGCTGAAGGCCGAGTTCACGCTCGAAGCGGCCCCTGACCAGGATGGCCTGCAATGGGTGCTGGCCCGCCCCAAGGCCAAGGACGGCCAGTTGCAGAGCGTGCGCGTGGGTTTTTCGGGCGAGCAACTGGCCGCGCTCGACATCCTGGACAGCTTTGGCCAGCGTTCGGCCATCCGCTTCACGGGCATGCAGACCAATGCAGCGCTGCCGCCGGGCACCTTCCAGTTCAAGCCGCCAGCAGGGGCGGATGTGCTCAAGCAGTAAACGCTTTTGTTTTGAGAGCTTCAGGCGCTTATTTATCAACCGCTAGAGTCGTTTTTCGTCCTGAGTGGCCAGCACGGCCGCCACGCGTACCCGTACCAGGGGCTGCAGCGCGATCTCGAACCACGGGTGGCGCTTGAGCCAGCCATTGTTGCGCGGGCTCGGATGGGGCAGGGCCAGGACAGGCGCATCCGGCCGTGCGCAGGTGCCCTGTACTGCCTCCGCCAGCGGCTGGCCCTTGCGGGCGGGCAGGTGCCAAGCCAGGGCGTACAGGCCGAGCGCGAGAGTGAGCCGCACCTGCGGCAGATGGTCCAGCAGCGGTTGGCGCCAGGCCGGAGCGCATTCGGGGCGCGGCGGCCGGTCGCCCGATGCACCCTGGCCAGGGTAGCAAAAACCCATGGGCAGTATCGCTACCTGGCGCGGGTCGTAGAAGGTCTCGCGCGAGATGCCCATCCATAGGCGCAGGCGTTCACCGCTGGCGTCGTCGAAAGGCACACCCGAGGCATGCACCTTGCGGCCCGGCGCCTGGCCCGCGATGAGGATGCGTGCATCTGCATGCGCCTGCAGCACCGGGCGCGGCCCGAGCGGCAGGTGCCCCGCGCAGAGGTGGCAGGCGCGCACGCGGGCGAGCAGGGCGTCGAGCGGTTCTTGGTCTTTTGGGTGCATCTCAGTGACTCATGGCGCGGCGCTGCATACGAAACCGGCGTGGCCCAGGCCAGCAGACGCCGCGCAAGGGCCGCCCCGCCGCGCTGGCGGCGTCCCCCTGGGGGGAAGGCGCGAAGCGGCTCAGGGGGGATTGGATATCCGTGCTCCGGCCTCGGCCAGCAGTTGGCGCAATACCGAGCGATGGCAGTGGGCCTCGTCCTCGCAGTAGCAACCGACCGAGAAGTTCGCGTCCTGCGACATCCGGGCCAGGAGCGCCAGGGTGTGGCGGTTCTCGGGCGTGGCCATCTCGGCGCGGTACTTGCGCGCGAAGGCCGCCCATTCCTGGGGCGTGGCGGCGGCCTGGGCCTGCTTGACGGTTTCGGGGCTCGGTGCCAGGTTGGGGTACCAGACGTCGTACCAGTCCTGCGCCGCGAACTGCTCCTTGGGCACACCGCGCGGCGGGCGGCGCACGGTGCCGATGCGGGTGCCCTCGCCGGGGGCACGAGGGCTGCCGAGTTGAACGATGCGCACGGGCATGGAAATCCTCCGGGGGCTGCGGACGCGATGCGGGTCATTCTAGAAGCCGGCGGTCATTGGCCGGATTGCCGGCTACCATTGAAGGCAGCCCCCTCGCCGAACGTGAAACCGCCCGCCGTCTCCCACCAGCCCCTGGCCGAGCGCCTGCGCCCGCACCAGCTCTCCGAAGTCATCGGCCAGCAGCATGTGCTGGGGCCGGGCATGCCGCTGCGCCTGGCGTTCGAGTCGGGCCGGCCGCACAGCTGCATCCTCTGGGGCCCGCCCGGTGTGGGCAAGACGACCATTGCGCGCCTGATGGCCGACGCGTTCGATGCGCAGTTCATCAGCATCAGTGCCGTGCTCGGCGGGGTCAAGGACATCCGCGAGGCGGTGGAGCGTGCCGAGGCGGCCAAGGGCGGCCTCATGCAGCAGCGCACCATCGTCTTTGTGGATGAGGTGCACCGCTTCAACAAGAGCCAGCAGGACGCGTTTTTGCCGCATGTCGAGAGCGGGCTGTTCACCTTCATCGGCGCCACCACCGAGAATCCGTCGTTCGAGGTCAACTCGGCCCTGCTGTCGCGTGCGGCGGTGTATGTGCTGCAACCGCTGTCCATCGCGGATTTGAAGAAAATTGTGGCTCTGGCGCAGAAGGAGCAAGCGCTTCCAGCTATTGAAAACGAAGCAATCGAACGGCTGGTGGCCTACGCCGATGGCGATGCCCGCCGCCTGCTCAACACGCTGGAGACGCTGTCCATGGCGGCCGCCCAGGAGCAGCTGGCCGAGATCACCGACGCCTGGGTGGTCCGCGTGCTGGGCGAGCGCATGCGCCGCTACGACAAGGGCGGAGAGCAGTTCTACGACACCATCAGCGCGCTGCACAAGTCGGTGCGCGGCTCCGACCCCGACGCCGCGCTGTACTGGCTGGTGCGCATGCTCGACGGCGGCGCCGATCCGCGCTACATGGCGCGCCGCCTGGTGCGCATGGCGGCCGAGGATGTGGGCCTGGCCGACCCGCGCGCGCTGCGCCTGGCGCTCGACGCCAGCGAGGTGTACGAGCGCCTGGGCAGCCCGGAGGGCGAGCTGGCGCTGGCCGAGTGCGTGATCTACCTCGCCGTGGCGCCCAAATCGAACGCCGTGTACAAGGCCTACAACGCCGCGCGCGCCCATGTGAAGCAAGACGGTACGCGCCCCGTGCCCATGCACCTGCGCAATGCGCCCACCCAGCTCATGAAGGCGCTCGACTATGGCAAGGGTTACCGCTACGCCCATGACGAGGAGGGCGGCTTTGCCGCTGGCGAACGTTACCTGCCCGAAGGCATGGCGGAACCGGGCTTCTACCAGCCGGTGGAGCGGGGCCTGGAAATCAAGATCGCGCAAAAGCTGCGGGACCTGCGGGTGCGCAATGTGGCTGCCAGCGCAGACCCGGAAAACCCCTGAGTCACAGTACCGACCGGGCCGCCGATCGGTGCGTCCAGCCCGGCCTGCCGCCGGCAATCCATTTGCTCCGTTTTTGAGATAGATCCATCAATCTTTCTTATGCGTTGCGTCCCCGGCTGATGGATCCCAAACCCAAGGGAAAACCCCGCCAGACAAGGCCCGGACGGCCGAAAACTACTCGCTACAATCGCGTCCTCAAACCCGCACAGCTGCATTCCTGGCGGGTTTTTTGCTACATGGCAGTCGGGCCCACAAGGCTGTACCGATTTCGGTGCCAAAGCGGTGGGTACGTCACAAACGAAGGACTTCTCTTATGGACATTTTGCTGCAGCAGATCATCAACGGTCTGGTTCTCGGCAGCATGTACGCCTTGATAGCCTTGGGCTACACCATGGTGTACGGCATTATTCAGCTGATCAATTTTGCCCATGGCGAAGTGCTCATGGTCGGCGCTCTCACCAGTTGGAGCTGTATCGGACTCATGCAGGAGGCCATGCCGGGAGCACCGGGCTGGCTCATTCTGCTGCTGGCCACCATCATTGCCTGCGTGGTGGCCGCCGCGCTCAATTTCACGATCGAGAAGGTGGCCTACAAACCGCTGCGCAGCAGCCCGCGTCTGGCGCCGCTGATCACGGCCATCGGCATGTCGATCCTGCTGCAGACGCTGGCCATGATCATCTGGAAGCCCAATTACAAGTCCTATCCCACTTTGCTGCCGGCCACGCCGTTCCAGGTGGGCGGGGCCGTCATCACCTCCACCCAGATCCTGATTCTGGGCGTGACCGTGGTGGCCCTGGCTGCGCTGATGTACCTGGTGAACTACACCAAATTAGGCCGTGCCATGCGCGCCACGGCAGAAAACCCCCGTGTGGCTTCGCTCATGGGCGTGAAGCCTGACATGGTGATCTCGGCCACCTTCATCATCGGTGCCGTTCTGGCGGCCATCGCCGGCATCATGTATGCATCCAACTACGGCACGGCGCAGCACACCATGGGTTTCCTGCCGGGACTCAAGGCCTTCACGGCGGCGGTGTTCGGCGGCATCGGCAACCTGGCCGGTGCCGTGGTGGGCGGCATCCTGCTGGGCCTGATCGAGGCCATCGGCTCGGGCTACATCGGCGCGCTCACGGGCGGCCTGCTGGGCAGCCACTACACCGACATCTTTGCGTTCATCGTGCTCATCATCATCCTGACGCTGCGCCCCTCGGGCCTGCTGGGTGAACGCGTGGCCGACCGCGCCTGAGGACCTATTGCCATGAAGAACACCAAAACCAACTGGATCATCGGCGCCGTGGCGCTGCTGGTGCTGCCACTGATCCTGCAATCCTTCGGCAACGCCTGGGTGCGCATTGCCGACCTGGCCCTGCTGTATGTGCTGCTGGCGCTGGGCCTGAACATCGTGGTGGGCTACGCCGGCCTGCTCGACCTGGGCTATGTGGCGTTCTACGCCGTGGGTGCCTACCTGTTTGCCCTGATGGCGTCGCCGCACCTGGCAGACAATTTCGCGGCGTTTGCCGCCATGTTCCCGAACGGGTTGCACACCTCGCTGTGGCTGGTGATACCGCTGGCGGCGCTGGTGGCGGCGTTCTTCGGCGCCTTGCTCGGGGCGCCCACGCTCAAGCTGCGCGGCGATTACCTGGCCATCGTGACCCTGGGCTTCGGTGAAATCATCCGCATCTTCCTGAACAACCTGGACCATCCCGTCAACCTGACCAACGGCCCCAAGGGCATGGGCCAGATCGACTCGGTCAAGATCTTCGGACTGGATCTGGGCAAGCGGCTCGAATTGTTCGGCTTTGACATCAACTCCGTCACGCTCTACTACTACCTGTTCCTGGTACTGGTGGTCGTCAGCGTGGTGATTTGCTACCGCCTGCAGGACTCGCGCATCGGTCGTGCCTGGATGGCGATCCGCGAAGACGAAATTGCCGCCAAGGCCATGGGCATCAACACCCGCAACATGAAGCTGCTCGCCTTTGGCATGGGCGCCTCGTTTGGTGGTGTGGCGGGTTCCATGTTCGGAGCCTTCCAGGGCTTCGTGTCGCCCGAGTCGTTCAGCCTGATGGAGTCGGTCATGATCGTCGCCATGGTGGTGCTGGGCGGTATTGGCCACATCCCCGGCGTGATCCTGGGCGCCGTGCTGCTGTCGGCCCTGCCCGAGGTCCTGCGCTACGTGGCCGGCCCGCTGCAGGCCATGACCGACGGCCGCATCGACTCCGCCATCCTGCGCCAGCTGCTGATTGCCCTGGCCATGATCATCATCATGCTGCTGCGCCCCCGCGGCCTGTGGCCAACGCCCGAGCACGGCAAGAGCCTGACGCAAAAGACCTGAAGCACTCCACCGAAAGTTCGCAATGACAGAGAAATCCAATGATGTGGTGCTGAAGGTCGCCGGCATTTCCAAGCGTTTCGGCGGCCTGCAGGCCCTGTCCGACGTGGGCATCACCATCCAGCGCGGCCAGGTCTATGGCCTGATCGGCCCCAACGGCGCGGGCAAGACCACGTTCTTCAACGTGATCACCGGCCTGTACACGCCCGACAGCGGCAGCTTCGAGCTGGCCGGCAAGCCCTACGAGCCCACGGCCGTGCACGAAGTGGCCAAGGCTGGCATCGCCCGCACCTTCCAGAACATTCGCCTGTTCGCCGAAATGACGGCCCTGGAGAACGTGATGGTGGGCCGCCACATTCGCACCAAGTCCGGCCTGCTGGGCGCGGTGCTGCGCACCAAGGGCTTCAAGGAAGAAGAAGCCGCGATTGCCAAGCGTGCCCAGGAACTGCTGGACTACGTGGGCATCGGCAAGTTCGCCGACTACAAGGCGCGCACGCTGTCGTATGGCGACCAGCGCCGCCTGGAGATTGCCCGTGCGCTTGCCACCGACCCGCAGCTGATTGCGCTCGATGAGCCCGCCGCCGGCATGAACGCCACCGAGAAGGTGCAGCTGCGCGAGCTGATCGACCGCATCCGCAACGACAACCGCACCATCTTGCTGATCGAGCACGATGTGAAGCTGGTGATGGGCCTGTGCGACCGCGTGACGGTGCTCGATTACGGCAAGCAGATCGCCGAGGGCAACCCGGCCGAAGTGCAGAAGAACGAAAAAGTGATTGAGGCCTATCTGGGCACCGGAGGACATTGAGAATGGCCGAAAAATCCAACAAGGTACTGCTGCAGGTCAAGGGCCTGAAGGTGGCCTACGGCGGTATCCAGGCCGTCAAGGGCGTGGACTTCGAAGTGCGTGAGGGCGAACTGGTGTCGCTGATCGGGTCGAATGGCGCCGGCAAGACCACCACCATGAAGGCCATTACCGGCACGTTGCCCATCAACGATGGCGACATCGAATACCTGGGCGAGAGCATCAGGGGCAAGGGCGCCTGGGACCTGGTGAAGAAGGGCCTGGTCATGGTGCCGGAAGGCCGCGGCGTGTTTGCGCGCATGACCATCACCGAAAACCTGCAGATGGGCGCCTACATCCGCAACGACAAGGCGGGCATCGCGGCCGATATCGAGAAGATGTTCTCCATCTTCCCGCGCCTGCGTGAGCGCAAGGACCAGCTGGCCGGCACCATGAGCGGTGGTGAGCAGCAGATGCTGGCCATGGGCCGGGCGCTGATGAGCCAGCCCAAGGTGCTGCTGCTCGACGAGCCCTCCATGGGCCTGTCGCCCATCATGGTGGACAAGATCTTCGAGGTGGTGCGCGACGTGTACGCCCTGGGAGTGACCATCTTGCTGGTGGAGCAGAACGCCAGCCGGGCCCTCGCCATTGCCGACCGTGGCTACGTCATGGAGTCGGGCCTCATCACCATGACCGGCCCCGGCCAGGAACTGCTGAGCGACCCGCGCGTGCGCGCCGCCTATCTGGGCGAGTGAGCGTGGTGCCTGCGGGTGCAGGCGTTATTCCAAAGGCACTGCACTGGCTGCAGTGCCTTTTTTGTTGATCCTGTGCCGGGTGTGGAATATTCCACGATGGATAGCTCGTGGCGTTTATCCGGCAAGGGATAAAACCATATCTGGCTTGTGTTTTCGTGTTGGCTGCTCTGTGGCATGGTGTCCATGAACTCTCTGCAATCGCTTCCCGTCAGCCTGCAAACCATCGTGTTGCTGGTGGCCAGCAACGTCTTCATGACCTTTGCCTGGTATGGCCACCTGAAGAACCTGGCGACATCGCCCTGGTACGTGGCTGCGCTGGTCAGCTGGGGCATTGCGCTGTTCGAGTACCTGCTGCAGGTGCCTGCCAACCGCATTGGCTACACCCAGTTCAATGTGGGGCAGCTCAAGATCCTGCAAGAGGTCATCACGCTGTCGGTGTTTGTGCCGTTTGCGGTGTTCTATCTCGACCAGCCCCTCAAGTGGGACTACCTTTGGGCAGGTCTGTGCATGGTCGGCGCGGTGTATTTCATCTTCCGCAGCGGGTGATTGGGGGCGCTTCGCGCCGCTTGGGTGCGAGGTGGGCGCCCGGCGAGAAGCGGCGGGCGGTTAAACTTCGCGGGTTTTCAAAGTCACAAATAGGTCACTCGCCTGTCATGAACAGGCGGTATATGACCGTTTTTTATTCCGATTCCGCACCAGGAGCTCCCCCTCATGCTGTTTGGCAAGCTGTTGCCGCGCGAAGGCAATTTTTTCGAGATGTTCAACCAGCATGCGGATCGCATCGTCGAGGCCGCCAGGGCCTTTTCGCAACTGGTGGCCAACTACAGCGATCTGCACCTGCGCGACAAGTACAACGAGGATGTGGACAACGCCGAGCGTGCCGCCGACCGCGTTACCCAGGACGTCAATCGCCTGATCCACAAGACCTTCATCACGCCCATTGACCGTGAGCAGATTCACACGCTCATCAACACCATGGACGACGTGGCCGATCTGATCCAGGACTCGGCCGAGACCATGGCGCTGTATGACGTGCACCACATGACCGAGGAAATCACGCGCCTCACCGACCTCAGCGTGAAATGCTGCGAACGCCTGCGCGATGCGGTCAAGCTGCTTGGCACGATTGCCGACCCGGCCGTGGCCGAAGCCGCCCTCAAGACCTGCGAAGAGATCGACCGGCTCGAAAGCGATGCCGATCGCGTGATGCGCAGCGCCATGAGCAAGCTGTTCCGTGAAGAGCCGGATGTGCGCGAGGTGATCAAGCTCAAGGCCATCTACGAGCTGCTGGAGACCATCACCGACAAGTGCGAGGACGTGGCCAATTGCATCGAGGGCATCGTCCTCGAAAACTCCTGATCCGCAGGGCCCATCACCATGCAAACCGTACAGACGGCCCTGTGGGTTGTGGTCTTGCTCGTGGCGCTGGCCATCCTGTTCGACTTCATGAACGGGTTCCATGACGCCGCCAATTCGATTGCCACGGTGGTCTCCACCGGTGTGCTCAAGCCGGCCCAGGCCGTGCTGTTTGCCGCGTTTTTCAACGTGGTGGCCATTTTTGTCTTCCACCTGAGCGTGGCGGCCACGGTGGGCAAGGGCATCGTCCAGCCGGGTGTGGTCGATACCCATGTAGTGTTCGGCGCGCTGGTGGGCGCCATCACCTGGAACGTGGTCACTTGGTATTACGGCATTCCCAGCAGTTCGTCGCATGCGCTGATCGGCGGTATCGTGGGCGCGGTCATTGCCAAGGCGGGGGCGGGCTCGCTGGTGTCCGCAGGCATCCTCAAGACGGTGGCCTTCATTTTTGTGTCGCCGCTGCTGGGGTTTCTGCTCGGCTCGGCGATGATGGTGCTGGTGGCGTGGTTGTTCCGGCGCACCCGTCCCAATAAAGTGGACAAGTGGTTCCGTCGCCTGCAGCTGGTGTCCGCCGGCGCCTACAGCCTGGGGCATGGCGGCAATGACGCGCAAAAGACCATCGGTATCATCTGGCTGCTGCTGATCGCCACCGGCTATGCGTCGGCTGCGGATGCCTCTCCGCCCACCTGGACCATCGTGAGCTGTTACCTGGCCATCGGCCTCGGGACCATGTTCGGCGGCTGGCGCATCGTGAAAACGATGGGGCAGAAAATCACCAAGCTCAAGCCCGTGGGCGGTTTCTGTGCCGAAACCGGCGGGGCCTTGACCCTGTTCCTGGCGACCGCGCTGGGGATTCCGGTGTCCACCACTCACACCATCACCGGGGCGATTGTCGGCGTGGGCTCCACGCAGCGCGCCAGCGCGGTGCGCTGGGGTGTGGCGGGCAACATCATCTGGGCCTGGGTGTTGACCATTCCGGCCAGTGCGTTCGTTGCTGCCATGGCTTACTGGGTCAGCCTGCAGTTGTACTGAGGTCGCAAACGCTATTAAAAAAGAGCTGCCAGCGCTTCCCAATCAGGCGCTGGCAGCTCTTTTTGCTTGAAATCGGTGCTTACTGCGAGATCTTGCGTGCTTCCTCGATCTGGTACTCGAAATAGCGCTGAAAGCTGAAGGCCAGGCTGGCCATCAGCACGGTGGTGCCTATCATCAGCGCCAGTCCGATGGCAAAAATGGTGGCCCAGCGGGTGCGGCCGGCAGGCGCATCCGGCGCGGCCGCCGCATTGAAGCGGGCATTCCATTTCTCGGGGGGCGTCAGGCCATACAGAATGGCCTGGAGTGCGCAGCCTGCAATGGTGAATCCGAGCAGCGGTATCAGTATCCAGCTGGTGTGATCGTCCTGCCCCAGCGCCTGCACGCGCTGGATGCCGTACAGGCCCAGGGCGGTGGGAATGGGCAGCAGCCAGCCGAGCATGTCGGAGAGGCCATGCAGATAGAAGCGGTGCAGGCCCAGAGGACCCCCCAAGAAGGCGAGCCAGGCCGCCACGGTTTTGTTTTTCATTGCCAGGCCGCCCCAAGATGAAAAGCGGCCCCCTCGGGGGGAAGTGAGCAGACGAAGTGGGGAGCGTGGGGGTTATGGTTCATGCGCGGCATTATTCCGGGGATGTGGTGTCACCCGCGCCCAGGGGTTTTTCCATCAGCACGATGTCGCGCCAGGCGCCGAACTTCCAGCCCACCGAACGCATGACGCCCACGTCGGTGAAGCCCAGCGCGCGGTGCAATCCGATCGAACCCGCGTTGGCCGAATCGCCGATCACGGCCAGCAGCTTGCGCACGCCGGCGGCCTCGGCCTGCATCGCCAGTGCGGCCAGCAGCTTGCGCCCCACGCCCATGCCGCGCGCGCTGTCGGCCACGTAAATGGAGTCTTCGGCCGAGAAACGGTAGGCCGGGCGTGGTTTGAACCAGTTGGCGTAGGCGAAGCCCAGCACCTGGCCCTCTTTCTCGGCCACCAGCCAGGGCAGGCCCTTGGCCAGCACGTCGGCGCGGCGGCCTGCCATGTCGGCTTCGGAGGGGGGATCGATCTCGAACGTGCCTGTGCCGTGCAGCACATGGTGCTGGTAAATGGCGGTGATGGCGGGAATATCGCGGTCTGTGCTGGGGCGGATGGTGGACATGGGAACAAATAGATATAATCGCGGGCTTTGCAGCGTGTCGCTGGCCGGGTGGCCATGTCGCGTGTCTCAAGCGTTGCGAATATGGTTGCGAACACTGTGGCTCCGGGCAAATGTTGCCGGAGTTCACCACCCGAAGGATAAATCATGGTCGTCATTCGACTCTCCCGCGGCGGCTCCAAGGGCCGTCCTTTCTTCAACATCGTCGTTGCCGACAAGCGCGTGCGCCGTGATGGCCGCTTCATCGAGCGCATCGGCTTCTACAACCCCACCGCCAAGGAAACCGAAGAAGGTCTGCGCATCGTGCAAGACCGCCTGACCTACTGGCAGAGCGTGGGCGCCCAGTCCTCGCCCACGGTGGACCGCCTGATCAAGCAAGCCGCCAAGAAGGCTGCTTAAAGCTCCCCGAAAAGGGCGGGTTCCGTGGGCTTGCCCGGCGGAACCCGCCCTTTTCTTTTTGCACGAGACACACCATGGCTGCACCCCTGTCGCTCGAATCCGCCGTACTCCCTGCCGATGCCGTCGAGGTCGGGCGCATTGCCGATGCCTGGGGCGTCAAGGGCTGGTTCAAGGTGGTGTCGCACAGCACCACGCCCGAGGCGCTGTTTGCCGCCAAGCACTGGTATCTGCAGCCGTCCGAGCGCGGTGCCAAGACGTTTTCTGGCACGGTGCTGTTGCCGATCCGCCAGGCCAAGGACCATTCCGACACGGTGGTGGCCTGGGCGCAGGGCATCGATGACCGCGATGCCGCAGAGGCCTTGCGGGGTGCGCGCATCTTCGTGCCGCGGTCGAGCTTTCCCGCCACCACGCAGGACGAGTATTACTGGGTTGACTTGATCGGCCTTCAGGTCCTCAACCGTGAAGGCGTGGCGCTGGGGCAGGTGCAGGAGCTGATGTCCACCGGCCCGCAGACCGTGCTGGTGCTGGCCTACGAGCAGGACGGCAAGGCCCGGGAGCGCATGATTCCCTTCGTGTCGGCGTTTGTCGACAAGGTGGATCTGCCCGAAAAGCGCATCACGGTCGACTGGCAGCCTGACTACTGACCGGCCTGCGCTCTGGCACGCCGCGCACCATGCGCTTTGACATCATCACCTTGTTCCCCGAGCTGTTTGCGCCTTTCCTGGTGAGCGGCGTGACCCGCCGCGCCTATGCCAGCGGACAGGTCGATGTGCATCTGTGGAACCCGCGCGACCATGCCGAGGGCAACTACCGGCGCGTGGACGACCGCCCGTTTGGCGGCGGCCCGGGCATGGTGATGCTGGCCGAGCCGCTGGCGCGGTGCCTTGCAGCCATCCGGGCGGAGCGTGGCGAGCCGCAAGACGGCCAGGCGCCGCTGGTGCTTTTTTCGCCCATCGGCGAATCGCTCAACCATGCCGCGGTGGAGCGCTGGTCTGCCAGCGCTGGCGCTGTGTTGCTGTGCGGGCGTTATGAAGGGATCGACCAGCGCTTCGTCGACGCCCATGTCGATCTGCAGATGAGTTTGGGTGACTTCGTGCTCTCGGGCGGTGAAATTGCGGCCATGGCCTTGCTCGATGCCGTGGCGCGGCTGCAGCCAGGGGTGCTCCATGACGAGGGCAGCCACCAGCTCGACAGTTTCAACCCGGCGCTCGACGGCCTGCTCGATTGCCCCCACTACACCCGCCCCGACGAATGGCAGGGTCGCCCGGTGCCCGCGCCGCTGATGTCCGGGCACCACGCGCAGATTGAGCGCTGGCGCCGTGATCAGCGCCTGGCCACCACGGCAAAGCACCGTCCCGACCTGATCGATGTCGCACGCAAGGCAGGGCGCCTGGCGCCCGCCGATGAGGCGGTCTTGGCCAAGCTGGGTTGAATTGCTATAATCAAAGGCTTTTCGATCCTCTGGCCGGCCGTTTTGCCCAGTGGCTTTGCTTGCAAAGCCTGCCGCGAAACCCTGAATCGTCAATCCCGACGCTGCCATTTTTGGCGCGGACAAGATCGTTGGATACCCAAATGAACCTGATCCAGACCCTGGAAGCGGAAGAAATCGCCCGCTTGAACAAGACCATTCCCGTGTTCGCCCCTGGCGACACGGTCATCGTGAGCGTGAACGTGGTCGAAGGCACGCGCAAGCGCGTGCAGGCCTACGAAGGCGTGGTGATTGCCAAGCGCAATCGCGGCCTGAACAGCGGCTTCACCGTGCGCAAGATCTCCAGCGGCGAAGGCGTGGAGCGTACGTTCCAGACCTACAGCCCGCTGATCGCCGGCATTGAAGTCAAGCGCCGTGGCGACGTGCGCCGCGCCAAGCTGTACTACCTGCGTGAACGCAGCGGCAAGTCGGCACGTATCAAGGAAAAGCTGCCTTCGCGCGCCAAGGTGGCTGCACCCGTCGCCGCATAAGGCACAGGCCATCCCTGACCGGAGCCGCTACAGCATCGCCTGTAGCGGCTTTTTGTTTTTTTGCGGCCCCCTTGGGCCTTGCGTTCCAGGCTTGTCGTGAATCCCTCATCCGCCCCTGTTCCATCGGCCAACCCGGCGCCGCTTGCGGCGCTGCCTGATTTCGACCCGCGTGCCGTCCCGGTGGTGGGCGTTGACGGGCACCTGCCCGCAGTGCCGGTGCAGGCGCAGACGCCGCAGGCCCTGCGGGCGCGGTTTGCCCACCCGCCTGTATGGACGCCCGAGGTGGTGTTGGAAAAGAAGTTCATGCATCGGGAGCCGGCCCACGCGTCCGTGCTGGTGCCCATCGTGCTGCGCGAACAGCCCATGGTGCTGCTGACGGAGCGCACGGCCCATCTCTCCACCCATTCGGGCCAGGTGGCCTTTCCGGGCGGGCGGGCAGATCCAGAAGATGCCTCCACGTCCGACACGGCTTTGCGCGAGGCCGAGGAAGAGGTCGGGCTGGCGCGGCGCTTTGTCGAGGTGCTGGGCGTGCTGCCCACCTATGTCACCGGCTCCTCATTCATCATCACGCCGGTGGTGGCGCTGGTGCAACCGGACTGCGTGCTGCATCCCAACCCCTACGAGGTGGCGGATGTGTTCGAGGTGCCGCTGGCGTTCCTGCTCAATCCTGCCCATCACCAGCGCCATGTTTTCGAGTGGCAAGGCGTGCGCCGGGAATGGTTCTCCATGCCTTACCAGGATGGCACCAAAAACCGGTTTATCTGGGGCGCTACTGCCGGCATGCTGCGCAATTTCTATCGATTCATGCAGGCGTGATGGAGGGGCCGGCGCCCGCATGATCCAAAGGCGCGCAGCCCCAGTATCATTGCCCTCCATGAGTTTCTTTGCCATCCTGTTCGCTCTGCTGATCGAGCAGGCCCGCCCTCTGGCCCGCACCAACCCCATCCACGCGGGACTGCGCGCGTGGGCTCTGTCGGTCAGCCGCAACTTCGACGCGGGCAAGCCTCACCACGGCTGGGTGGCCTGGAGCCTGGCCGTGCTGGTGCCGGCGCTGGTCACACTGGCTGTCCACTGGTTGCTGCTGCTGGGGTTGGGCTGGCCGTTTGCGGTGGTGTGGAGTGTGGCGGTGCTGTATGTCACGCTGGGCTTTCGCCAGTTCAGCCACCATTTCACCGGCATCCGCGATGCGCTGGAGGAGGGCGATGAAGACCGGGCGCGCGAGCGCCTGGCCGACTGGCAACAGGTGGATGTCGGCGCGCTCCCGCGCAGCGAGATCGTGCGCCATGTGATCGAATATTCGGTACTGTCGGCGCACCGCCATGTGTTCGGCGTGCTAGCGTGGTTTTCCGTGCTAGCAGCGCTGGGTCTGGGGCCCACGGGTGCGGTGCTGTACCGGCTGGCCGAATTTGTCTCGCGCTATTGGCAATACAAGGAACGTACTGGCGTCCAGCCCGCCAGCGCGGCATTGCAGCAAGCCTCGGCCCAGGCCTGGACCCTGGTGGACTGGTTGCCCGTGCGCATGACGGCCTTGAGCTTTGCGGTGGTGGGCAGTTTTGAGGAGGCCATCGAGGGTTGGCGTTTTCATGCGCAGCGCTTTCCCAGTGACAACGACGGCGTGGTGCTGGCCGCCACCGCAGGCGCCATCAATGTGCAGCTGGGCGGCGAGGCCCTGCCTGCCCGCGCCGATCCGAAGACACCCCAGGGGCTGGAAATCGAGGCCGACATGGGCGACAGCGACAGCACCCCCGGTCGCGAGCCAGAGGTGGTGCATCTGCGCAGCGTGGTGGGCCTGGTCTGGCGCTCGGTGGTGGTGTGGATGCTGTTGCTGGCGCTGCTGACCCTGGCGCGCTTGCTGGGCTGATGGCCGTCCCCTGGCCAGGTGGCCGAGGTGTGGGGTGTGATTCAGTAGCGCGTGTGGCTCAATTCGGCGAATAAATCGCTATAAATTTTATAGCGATTTGCGCTGATTCCCTCTGCACTGGCATCCTTTTCGAGTGCTGTAATCACGCCGCAACCCGGTTCGTGCAGATGGCTGCAGTTGTAGAACTTGCAGTCGGTGGCGTGGACGGCGATGTCGGGCATGCAGGATGCGAGCTGCATGGGAGCGATGTGCTGCAGGCCGAACTCCTGAAAACCCGGCGAATCAATCAGGGCGGTGGTGCGGGCGCTGTCCACCCAGTACCAGTTGGTGCTGGTGGTGGTGTGCTTGCCCGAGTTCAGTGCCTGTGAAATCTCGCCTGTCAGCACGCTGGCGCCCGGCACCAGCAGGTTGATCAGCGTGCTCTTGCCTGACCCCGAGGGACCCAGCACCAGCGTGGTCTTGCCCTGCAGGTGTTGCATGAGCAAGGCGCGGTCCACGTCGCCCGACATCGACAACGACAGCGGCAGCACGCCATAGTGGTGCCCGCCCCCCATGTGGCGGTAAGGCAGCAGGCGCTCCCAGGCACGGGCAAAGGGCTCCACCAGATCGCTCTTGTTGAGCGCGATCAGGGGCTTGATGCCAGCTGCTTCTGCGGCGATCAATGCGCGGGCCAGCTGGCTTTCCGAGAACACCGGTTCGGCTGCGATCAGGATCAGGATCTGGTCGAGATTGGCGGCGAAGGACTTGGTGCGAATCTCGTCCTGGCGGTAGAACAGGTTGCGCCGCTCCAGCACCTTTTCGATGGTGCCTTCCTCGCCCTGACCTTTGGGAGGGGCCTGCCACAGCACCCGGTCGCCCACCACGGCCTGGTTCTTCTTGCCCCGCGGATGGCAGATGCGGCGCTGCCCGTCGGCGGTTTCCACCATGCAGTGGCGCCCGTGGCCGGCCACCACAAAACCTTCCATCAGGGCGCTGCGTTCAGTCATGGGGACGATTGGCAGGGTTCATGCCAGCAGGGCGTCGAATCGGGCTGCGCAATCGAAGTCGGTGGCGGAGATGCCCTGCACGTCGTGGGTGTTGAGGCGCACCACACAACGGTTGTAGTGCACCGACAGATCGGGGTGGTGGTCTTGCGCGTTGGCCACGAAGGCCACGGCATTCACGAACGAGATGGTCTCGTAGTAGTTGGCGAAATGAAAGGTCTTTTCGATGGCCACCTGGGTGCCGTCGCCGCTCAGGGACCAGCCCTCGATCTTGGCCAGATTGGCCACAATTTCTGTGGCTGTCAGCGCACGGCGGGTAAGCGTTGACCAGTCTTTTTTCTTTAACATCGATGTCATGGTCGGGCAGGTGAGGGCATGCGGGCCAGCCGCTCGGAAGCGGGCGGATGCGAGTAGTAGAACTTCACATACACCGGGTCGGGGGTGAGTGTGGAGGCGTTGTCTTCGTAAAGTTTGAGCAGCGCCGAAGAAAGATCGGCACCGCTGGCCTGGGATGCCGCATACGCGTCGGCTTCAAATTCGTGGCGGCGCGACAACTGGGCAAACAGCGGGGCGATGAACAGCGTGAAGACGGGTACGGCCAGCAGGAACAGCAGCAGGGCCAGCGCATCGTTGGGCGCGGCAGCCACGGACAGGTCCAGCGAGATATTGGGGCGCACGCCCAGCCCGGTATAAAACCACACCTGGGTGGACAGCCAGCCGAGCAGGGCAAAACCGACCAGGCTCAGGGCAAACAGGCTCGCCACGCGCTGGAGGATATGGCGGTGCTTGAAGTGCCCGAGCTCATGGGCCAGCACGGCTTCGACTTCGCCCGGGGAGAGCTGGCGCAGCAGGGTGTCATAGAAAACGACGCGCTTGGCGGCTCCAAAGCCGGTGAAATAGGCATTGGCATGGGCGCTGCGGCGGCTGCCATCCATGACGAACAGCCCTTTGGCCGCAAAGCCGCAACGTTGCATCAGCGCCGTGACGCGGGCCTTGAGTGATTCATCTTCGAGCGGCTGAAACTTGTTGAACAGCGGCGCGATGAAGGTGGGGTACACCACCATCAGCAGCAGGTTCAAGCCCATCCACAGGCACCAGGCCCACAGCCACCACAAGGGCCCGGCAGCGCCCATCAGCCACAGGATCAGCGCTGCAATGGGCAGACCGATGAGGGTGCCCACGAGGGCCGATTTGGCCAGATCGGCCAGCCACAGGGCCAGCGTCATCTTGTTGAAGCCGAAACGCTGCTCGATCACGAAGGTCTGGTACAGCGTTACCGGCAGGTCGATGGCGGCACTGATGACCACGAAGGCCCCCAGCAGGGCCAGTTGCTGCACCATGCCGCCACCCAGGGCGCCCAGCAGCGCCTGGTTCAGGGCGTCCAGGCCGCCCAGCAGCGTCCAGCCCAGCAAGACAGCGGCGCCGAGCGCCATCTCCAGCAGACCAAAACGTGCCTTGGTGATGGTGTAGTCGGCGGCCTTCTGGTGGGCGGCCAGCGCAATGCGCGTGGCAAAGGCCTCGGGCACGCTGGACCGGTGCTCGGCCACATGGCGAATCTGGCGGGAGGCTAGCCAGAATTTGAGCAGCAGGCCAGCGCAGACGATCGCAGCAAAGGCGAATGTGAGTGCGGTGGAGGGCGAAAAAGCGTCGGGCGTGGGCATGAGGGGGCGAGTTTAGGCCATCAGCGACAATGCGCGCCATGTCTGAAGCCAACAACCCCGTACCCCCCGTGCTTTCCAAATCGGACCAGAACCTGGTCTGGCTGGACTGCGAAATGACCGGCCTGGAGCCCGATACCGACCGCCTGCTGGAGATTGCCGTGATCGTGACCGGCCCCCAGCTGGAGCCCCGCATCGAAGGCCCGGTGCTGGCCATTCACCAGGCGGATGAACTGCTGAACAGGATGGATGCCTGGAACAAGGGCACGCATGGCCGTAGCGGCCTGATCGACAAGGTGAAGGCCTCTACGGTGACCGAGGCCGAGGCCGAGCAGCAGATCCTGGATTTCCTGGCCCGTTACGTGCCCAAGGGCACGGTGCCCATGTGCGGCAACAGCATCGGCCAGGACCGGCGCTTTCTGGTGCGCTACATGCCAAAGCTGGAGCGCTTCTTTCACTACCGCAATGTGGACGTGAGCACCCTCAAGGAACTGGCCAGGCGCTGGAAGCCCGAGGCCTACAGCAGCTTCAAGAAGGCGCAAAAGCACACCGCGCTGGCCGATGTGCACGAGAGCATCGACGAACTGGCGCACTATCGCAAGAACCTGCTGTCCGTCTGACGACGGCCGGGCGCCGCATTGCCGGGCGAGTGACAGTTTGATGGCCCGGCATGCGGGTGCAATTCAAAGAGGGCTTGCGGGGAAACCCTTAACTGTGCGACAATCGCTGGCTGCGCAGGAAACTGTACGCAGATTGTGCATCTCCCCTCACACACCGGGCTTGCCAGCCGGCTGTCTCAGACAGCGCAGGACTGGCGAACAACGCCCACCCGCATGCCGCCCAGAGCGCATGCAGGTTTCGTTTGATGGTTGATGTTTTTTAACCATTGACGAAGCCATCGCGGGTTACGCCTGCGAACGTCTTCGTGAGAGAAAAATTCATGACCGACACCTCCTTGGTGCAGGGCGATTTCGCGCCTGCCGATACTTCTATTGCTGCCGATATTGCCGTGCAGCCCACCCTTGAATCTTCTGTGGAATCCACCAGCGAGGCTGTCACTGCCGAGCCCAATGGTTTCATCGAGTTGGGACTGGCGCCTGAACTGGTGCAAGCTGTGGCCGATCTGGGCTACACCCAGCCTACCAGCGTGCAGCGCAAGGCCATTCCTCTGGCCATGGGTGGTGGCAACGACGCCACCAAGTTCATCGACCTGATGGTCTCCAGCCAGACCGGTTCCGGCAAGACCGCTGCTTTCCTGCTGCCCGTGCTGAACACGCTGATCCAGCAACAGGCCGAGGCCGAAGCCGAAGAACGCGCCGCCTTCGAGCGTGCTGTGGCCGAAGCCGCTGCCCGGGGCGAGCCCGCTCCCAAGCGCGCCAAGCGCAAGGACCCCACCAACTCGCGCAATTTCAAGGCCGCCACCCCTGGCGCCCTGATCCTGTGCCCCACGCGTGAACTGGCGCAGCAGGTCGCGCACGACGCCATCGACCTCGTCAAGCACTGCCGCGGCCTGCGCGTGGCCAACGTGGTGGGTGGCATGCCTTACCAGCTGCAGATCGCCAAGCTGCAGAACGCCAACCTCGTGGTCGCCACCCCCGGCCGCCTGCTGGACCTGCAGCGCTCGATGCAGATCAAGCTCGACAAGGTGCAGTTCCTGGTGGTTGACGAAGCTGACCGCATGCTCGACCTGGGCTTCTCGGACGACCTGGCCGAACTGAACCAGCTGACCAGCCAGCGCAAGCAGACCATGATGTTCAGTGCCACCTTTGCACCCCGCATCCAGCAACTGGCCATGCGCGTGATGCACGACGGCGGCTCGTCCGTGCAGAAGGTGACCATCGATTCTCCGCAAGAGAAGCACGCCAACATCAAGCAGGTGCTGTACTGGGCCGACAACGCCCAGCACAAGCGCAAGCTGCTGGACCACTGGTTGCGCGACACCACCATCAACCAGGCCATCGTGTTTGCCAGCACCCAGGTGGAGTGCGACGGCCTGGCCAATGACTTGCAGCAAGAAGGCTTCTCGGCCGTGGCACTGCACGGCGCCCTGAGCCAGGGCTTGCGCAACCGCCGCTTGATGGCGCTGCGCGCTGGCCAGGTGCAGATCCTGGTGGCCACCGATGTGGCGGCCCGCGGCATCGACGTGCCCACCATCACCCACGTGTTCAACTTCGGCCTGCCCATGAAGGCCGAGGATTACACCCACCGCATTGGCCGCACGGGCCGTGCCGGTCGCGATGGCCTGGCGATCACCTTTGCCGAGTTCCGCGATCGCCGCAAGATCTTCGACATCGAAAGCTACAGCCGCCAGCAGTTCAAGTCGGACGTCATTGCCGGCATGGAGCCTTCGCAGCGCTCGCCCCAGGCGCCACGCGGTGGCGATTTCGGTGGTGGCCGTGGCGCCCCGGGCCGTTCTTACGACAACCGTGACAACCCGTCGCGTGGCCGCTTTGGCGGTCCCGCACGCGGTGGCAATGACCGTGGCGGTTTCGGGGGTGGCTTTGGCGGCGGTTTCGCTGGCCGTGGCAGCGACAACCGTGGTGCTTCCGCTCCCCGGGATGGCTACCAGGGTGGCAACGGCGGCTATGCCGGCCGTGATGACCGTGGCGGCTTCGGCGCCCCCCGTCGCGACAGCGAGGGCTACGGCCGCAAGCCCGGCTTTGGCGATGCGGGCCGTGGTGGCTTTGCCCCCCGTGGCGACGCCGGCGCACCCCGCGGTGATTTCGCTCCCCGCAAGCCTGCTTTCTCCAAGCCAGCCGGCGCTGGTGGTGGCAAGCCTTTTGCTCCCCATGATGCCCGCAAGCGCCCTGCGCGCCCTGCACGCTGATTTGGCTGCTCAGACGCACTGACAAGCGTTCAAAAGGGCTGGCTCCGCAAGGAGTCAGCCCTTTTTTGTTCGCCATCGGTGGCGGTGGTCCGGCCGATGCGCGCCATGAACGCATCGGTCGTGCGCAGCAACTGGGCTATTTCATCGATCCCATTTCATCGATCTGTGTCGAGCCCGGTTGGGTGCGTCATCTGTGTCGTGGGTCGTTCAAGGGGGCGGGATATTCCGGTCGATTGTGGAAGGGCAGCTGGCAGTGGAGCATGCCAGTGCCGTCAACCATGCCCGGGGGTGCTGCGTCCAATCTCGGGCCAGCGATGGTGCACGCAGATCCAGGCCAGCATGCCGACGCCCATCATCATCAGCGACGCCACAGCCAGCCATACCGTGGAGTGCATCACCAATGGGGCCACCACGCCGGCCACCACGCCATTGGCGGCAGAGCCCACAAATGCTTGCAAGGACGATGCCATGCCACGTCGGTGCGGGTGCAGATCCAGTACCAGCAGGGTGACCACCGGCACCATCAATGCCCAGCCAAAAGCGAACAGGGCGACGGGTAGGAGTGCCCAGCTCGCATGCGCTGCAAAAACGGTATTCGCGACCACATTGGCAACCGCAACCACGCACATGATCGCGAAGCCATGCCGTATCTGCCGCTTGGGCGCAATGCGTCCTGCCAGCCGACCGCTCAGCCATGCGCCGCCCATGATGCCGCAGATGGTCAGGCCAAAGAACCAGAAAAACTGGGTAGGTGCCAGCCCCAGGTGGCCGCTCAGAAAGGCGGGGGCCGACAGCACATACAAAAACATGCCATTGAATGGCACACCGCTGGCGAGGGCCAGCAGGAGAAAACGCATGCTCGAACCCAGTTCCCAGTATCCCCGCAGGAGGTGCGGTATGTTGAAGGGCTGGCGCTGGTCCGCTTGCAGGGTTTCGGGCAGGAAGCGCAGGTTGGCGATCCAGAGCGCCACACCCACCAATGTCAGGAACCAGAAGATGCTGTGCCAGCCCAGATGCACAAACAGCCAGCCGCCAACGATCGGGGCAATGGCTGGCGCGACACCGAAGTAGATGGTGACCTGGCTCATGACCTTCTGCGCCTGGGCGGGCGGAAACATGTCGCGAATGACAGCGCGCGACACCACGATGCCGGCGCCGGTAGACAGGCCCTGCAGCGCGCGGAAGACCACCAGTTGTCCAATGGTCTGAGAAAGCGCGCAGCCGGCCGATGCCAGCGTGAACATCGCAATACCGGTCAATACGACAGGTCTGCGGCCAAAGCTATCCGCCAGCGCGCCATGAAACAGATTCATGAAGGCAAAGCCGAACAGATAGGCAGACAGCGTCTGCTGCATCTCCACCGGCGTGGCTCCCAGGGCAGAAGCAATGCCCGAGAACGCGGGAAGGTAGGTATCGATCGAAAAGGGTCCGAGCATGCCCAGCACAGCCAGCAGCACGGCCAGCGCCCATTGGGGTGCAGGCCAAAGCAGGCGGGCTTGTGGGTTCATGGAGTGGTGGAGTCAATGGATCGAGAGGGGGCCGGAAACGACGGGGGCGTCATGATCGGTGCCGGGCCGGTCCATTATCAACGAGCGATTTCACCTGGGGGTGGCGCAGCAGCTGGGTCCATCCATGGGGCGAGTGCAGGCGCATCGCGTGCCGATGCAGTCGACCTGGCAGACCCGGTAAATAAAAAAGCCCCGCCATCTTGAAGAAGGCGGGGCTTTCCAGTTTGGTGGGTCCTGAGTGACTCGAACACTCGACCTACGGATTAAGAGTCGGACTAAATTATCTTTTGCCATCCTTGACCATCCTAGATACAATCTATGTAAATCAATGACTTAGGTGTAATTTCCGCTTTTGTTCCTTGATTGAAATATGCCGAATTTTAGGAAATAGTCTTACATCCGCCCTTACATCCTTGCCGATGTAAGACCACAAGGGGCACAGCATGGCAAAGATTGCATTCACCGCTGGCCGGGTTTCGGGGTTCAAGTGCCCGCCCGACAAGAAGCAGGCTTTCATGTGGGACGTGACCGCGCCGGGGCTGGGGCTGAGGGCAACGCCAGCCGGGAAGCCTGCCTACGTGTTCCAAGGCGTGTACCAAGGCAAAGACCTGCGCATCACCATCGGGAGCCCTGCCGCATGGAGCATTCCGGACGCCCAAGCCAAGGCCCGCGAACTGCAACGCCTGATTGATGAAGGCAAAGACCCCCGAGACTTGAAGCGCGAAGCATTGGCCGCACAAGCTGAAAAGCAAGCCGCCGCCGCCGTCCAAGCCGTTACCGTGGGCGAGGTGTGGGCCGTGTACCTTGAGGCCCGCCGTGCACATTGGGGGGTGCGGCACCATGCCGACCATGTGAAGCTGGTGCAAGCCGGGGGCGAGGTTTCTAAGCGTGGCACCCGTGGCCGTGGCGTGACTGTGGCCGGGCCCTTGCATCCGCTGATGGGGCTTGCGCTGCGTGACCTGACCGCACCCGTTATCGAGGCATGGGCAGCACGCGAGGCGCAGACCCGCCCAACGTCTGCCCGGCTGGCATGGCGCTGCCTGAAAGCCTTTTTAAGCTGGTGCGCAGAACAGCCGGAATATGCGCCAGTGCTGCCCAGCGTGAACCCTGCCAAGACCAAGAAGGCCCGCGAGGCATTGGGCAAGGCCGGGGTGAAACAAGACGCACTGCTGAAAGAGCAATTGCCCGCGTGGTTTGCAGCCGTGCGCAACATCGGCAACCCCATTGCAGCCGCCTACCTGCAAGTGCTGGTTCTGACGGGCGCAAGGCCGGGCGAGGTGCTGGGGCTGCGCTGGGAGGATGTGAACACCAAGTGGAAGGGGTTGACCATCCGGGACAAGGTGGAAGGCGAGCGCGTTATTCCCCTGACGCCCTACGTTTCGCACCTGCTGCATTCCCTGCCGCGCCGCAGTGACTGGGTGTTTCCCAGCACCGCACGGGGCAAGGACACCGAAGGGCAGACCCTTAGCATCCCGAGAGCCCCGCACACCGCCGCTTGTGCTGTGGCCGGTATCGAGGGCCTTACCCTGCATGGCCTGCGCCGTTCGTTTAAGAGCCTCACGGAGTGGCTGGAAATCCCCGCCGGGGTGGTGGCTCAAATCATGGGCCACAAGCCCAGTGCAACCGCTGAAAAGCATTACACGGTGCGCCCGCTGGACCTGCTGCGCGTACACCATCAGCGCATCGAAGCGTGGGTTCTGGAACAGGCCGGGATTGTGTTTGATGCCAAGGCCGCGCCCGGTGCGCTGCGCGTGGTGGCAAGTTAAACGCGAAGCCCTGGCGCGTTCTACCCAGGGCAAAACAGGCGGGGCCAGCGTGTGCAGCAACACAGCGCCAGCCCCTGACCATCATCAAAACGGAGCTTTGAAAATGGCTATCTCGACTGTACCCAATATCTGCAAAGGCACTGTGCCCTATGACGATGCAAGCGAAAGCAGCGCACTCATGTTTGACGTGTTGACCTTGCTGCATTCGCTTCTCGACATGACCGAAGATGAGTGCAAAGGACTCGACCGGGAAGGGCTGACGAGCAAGGGGAGCCGCATGGTGAACTTGCTACTGCAAGCATCCGATAAAACCGCCGCCGCCATCCAGGTGTTGAAGCTGTAAGCCATTCGCCCCAGCTAGGTTTAGCGGCTGAAAAGCGGGTTTCCCTGCCCGCCTGCTGGGGCTCCTTTTCAGGGCTGCACTGAGGGGGTGCCCATGAATAACAAGACGCTACCGTATTGGCTGGCATTAGAAGAAAGCAAGCCCGTCCGCTTTTCTGAGCTGGCGCACCTGATGGCGAAGGCAATGCATCCCGGCGACCATGAGCTAATGAGCTATGCCGCCGCCCGCATCAATCTGGAAACCGAACTAAAGCAAGCTGTAAAAGACGGTGCGCTTACAGTGCGCAATGCCGCCGGGCTGGGCCGCCACACGTTCGCGCATGGTGATGCCCTGCAACGTGCCGTAATGCTGCCTCAAGATTTACGGCCTTTCCTTGCTGAAAGAGGCATAGAACTGCGCCTTACACCGCATGGAAACGGGCCGGACTTATGGACGCTGGAAAATGCCGCCGCTGCAATTGCCGAACAGGAGCAGTGGCACGATGGCGCACGGGGCAGCCTCGAAAGCGCGCTACTGGAAGCCGCCTCAAGCCGTGCGCTTGTCGTCCGTAACCCGCATACAGACTTGCCCAAGACTGATGGGGACGTGAGGGCCTTTTATGAACTGGTTACGCCTTCCGATGTGAATGCATGGCTAGAAAAACAAGGTTTGCCCTATCGCTGGAGTGTGGCCCGGCCAGAGGTGAAACCAGAGCCCCAGGCCGCAATGCCCGCGCCTGTGGCAGACAGCGCCAGCAATACGCCCGTGGTGAAAACCAAAGCAAAGCGCCGTACATGGTGGGACGTTTCAAGCCCCTACATTGTGGACGTTATGCGGGCTGGGCAATACGCGACATGCAAAGAGCTTTACCGGGCATTGGAGGCAAAAGCCGGGCCTGATTCCCCATTCGACAAGGGAACCGGGGTCAACCGTGGAAGCCTTTTCGTGCGTGAAATTGCACGGGCGCTAGATGTGAAAACGGTGCAAAACAAGTGGCAAACGCTGCGCGAACTGGCACAAAAATGATGCCCTGATTCCCGCAGTTCCCGGAGGGAGCGCCGGGAATACCGGGAAGAAAAAGTTCACCCCAGCCAGCCAATCAAGGCGGGCGAAAGGTGAAAAATGGCAGCACAACAAGCCCCGAATGAACCGGGCACAAAGGGCAACGAATTCCCGCCACTGGAACAGGTAACTAAGCCGAACCTGACCACAAAGGAATTCTGTTTCTATACCAATCTGGCAGAACAAACGGCATGGCTGTATGCCTGCAAGGAATCGGGGCCTGTGCGCCCTATCCGCATTGGCCGCCGCCTTAACTGGCCTACCAAGTCAGTAAAAGAACTGTGCGGGGTGGCGTAAATGGATGCGCTGTACCAACACCCTGACGGCATGGGCTCATTTCAGTTTGACGCTGAAAGCCGCCGCCTTTTCTTGTTCAACGATGCCGAGGGCCTGAGCGCTTATGCACTGATTGGCCCGGCTGGCCTGCGCGATGTGGCTGCAAAGCTGCTGGCCGCTGCCGACGAAGTGGAGGCGATGCAATGAGCGCCGCTATCAATCGCCTGCTGCTGGCGCTTTGGTGCGCTGCCCCGTCCCGCTGGTTCCGCAAGGGGGCCCGCCCATGAACGCCGCCCCAATGAAAAAGCCCCAGACCGTTGCAGCGGACAAGGGGCTTTCCAAAGAACACACACCAAAGTTTATCGGAACCGATAACCCCCGTCACCTGCGCGCAATTGCCGCACTGCTGCGCCGCCCCATGCCACGCGAGAACCTGGACACCGAAGCGGGTTGCAGCAACGGGCCGGAATTGGTGGCAGAGCTTCGCCGCCGTGGCCTGGAGGTGCCATGCGAGCGCATCAACTTTGTTGACCGTGACGGGTTTATCTGCCGCCCTGGCGTGTATCTGCTGACCGATGGCGACCGCCGCAAGCTGCATCAATGGATGGCAAAGCGCCAGAAAAAGGGGGGCGCATGAAAGCAATTCAAATCGAATGCAGCAACTATGAGTGGTGGGGCGACCGCTGGAACAGTGCAATGCCCTATTCCATTGATGCCTGCACCATCCCAGACGGGCACCAATTGCCGAACGCACCCGTTAGCGTTTACGTGCTGACACCTGACCCCCTGGAGGCCGCGCAACTGCTGCGCCTGCTGGCTGCGAAGCTGGAGAGGGAGCCCCAGCTATTGAAGCCACTGAGCGAGCCGGGCAGCACCCCAGGCAACCCCGCGCCAGTAGATAACGGGGGGTGCCCGTTTTGATGACCGACACCGCAAAAGCAATCGACGCATTGCACGCCATCCCGCCCGACATTGACCGCGATTCATGGGTGAAGGTGGCGATGGGAGCACACGCCGCCGGGGTGGACTTCGACACCTTCGACGCCTGGAGCGCCGGGGCTGGGAACTACAACGCCGCCGCATCCCGCGATGTGTGGCGCAGCATCAAGCCGGGTAAGGGTGTGGGAGCTGGCACCTTGTTTCGCATGGCTGCTGAGAATGGCTGGCGCATGGGTGAAGGTAAGCCCCAGCAACGCCCGCCGCAAGCCCCCAAAAAGGCCGCAGAACCCCCGCGCAAGCCCGCCCCAGGCATGAGCCCTGCCGAGGTGTGGAACCGCTGCGAGCCTGCAACCGCTGCGCATGGCTACATCGTGGCAAAAGCCGCCGCCGGGGTGCCATTGGATGCCCTGCGCGTGGTGCCTGCTGGTGACGCCCTGCGCATCCAAGGCGAGAGCATGGCCGGGGCTTTGGTGGTGCCTGCCTATGGCCCGCAAGGGCTGCAAAGCCTGCAACTGATACCGCCGCCCGGTGCCGGTAAAAAAATGAACCTGCCCGGTGCGCCGATGGCCGGGGCATCCTTCACCGTGGGCGAGGTGGTGCCCGGTGCGCCTGTGGCTCTGTGCGAGGGTGTGGGCACTGCATGGGCTTGCTGGCAGGCAACGGGCAATGCTGCTGTGGCGTGCTTTGGCTGGGGCAACGTGGGCAAGGTGGCCGAAGCCCTGCGCCAGCAAGACCCCGCCGCCCGTCTGGTGCTGGTGCCTGATGTGGGCAAGGAGGAAAGCGCCGCAGAGATTGCCCAGGCGCTGCAATGCGCTGTGGCCTACATGCCCCAGGATGAGCCGCAGAACTTCGACGCCGCCGACCTTGCACAGCGTGACGGGCACGATGTATTGGCCGGGTTGCTGGAAGCTGCGACAGAGCCCCCGAAGCCTGAGCCCCGTTACAAGCTGCTGGGGGCCGATGAACTGCGCAACCTGCCCCCGCTGGCGTGGCGTGTGCGTGGTGTGCTGCCTGCCGTGGGGCTTGCTGCGCTGTATGGCCCGAGCGCATCCGGCAAATCATTCCTGGCCTTCGACATGGCCACATCCATTGCCGAGGGGCAACGCTGGTTTGATTGCCGGGTGGAACCTGCGCCCGTGGTTTATGCCGCGCTGGAGGGTGAGGCCGGGTTCAAGCTGCGCGCTCAGGCATGGGAGACAAGCCGGGGCCGGGCCTTGCCCGATGGCCTGCGCATGATGCTGCAACCGTTCAAGCTGACCGATGGGCAGGACGTGATAGACCTTGCCGCCGTGGTGCCTGCTGGTGCTGTGGTGGTAGTGGACACCTTGAACCGCGCCGCCCCGACTGCCGACGAAAACAGTTCACGCGACATGGGCGAGATTCTGGAGGCAGCCAAGACCCTGCAAACCCTGACCGGTGGGCTGGTGGTGCTGGTTCACCACACGGGCAAGAACGCCGCCGCTGGCCTGCGTGGGCACAGTTCGCTATTCGCTGCAATGGATGCCGCAATCGAGGTTTCACGCGAAGGCGACCGCCGGGAATGGAAGGTGGCGAAATCCAAAGACGGCATTGATGGCGAGTCTTGCCCGTTCAAGCTGGCCGTGGAGGTGCTGGGCACTGAACCGACCGGGGAGGCCATTACATCGTGCGTGGTGGTGCGTGATACCGCCGTGGAGGATGTGCGCGCCGTGAAGCTGCCCCAGGGTGGAAACCAGCGGGTGATTTTGGATGCCCTGCGCCTGATGTTCAAGGACGGGCAAACAGGCAAGCCCGGAGCCCCGCCGCTGCGCCCCTGCATTGAACTGGAGGCCGCTGTATCTGCTGGCGCTGCAAAGCTGACATGCCAGACCGACCGCCGCGCAACACGCACCAGAGAGGCAATCACTGGACTGGTGGCCCGTGGGGTTGTTGGCTGCAATGAGGGGTGGCTATGGCTGGCGTGATGAATAACCGAAATTCACCGTTCCGTCTGTTTTCGGTGAAATCCGTAACCGAAATTCACCGCCCCCTATATATAGGGGGTGGAAGTTCGGTGATTTTTTCGGTGGGGAGGTTTGGCAATGAATGCTGACCTTTTCGGCCTGGAACAACAGACACCCAGAACCAACAGCCGCCCCGAAGCTGCCGCCCTGGTGGAAGTATTGAAGGCACTGAGAACGCATCCCGCCGTGGCATGGGCAGAGCGCATGAATACCGGGGCTGCGAAGGTGGGCAACCGCTTTATCCGCTTTGGCTGGCCGGGCTGCCCTGATGTGCTGGGGCAATTGAAGGATGGCCGCTTGCTGGGTGTGGAAGTGAAAGCCCAGGCCGGACGCCTGCGCCCTGAGCAAGCCCTATTCCTGGAGCGCATCCGCTGCGCTGGTGGCGTGGCCTTTGTGGCGCGTGACTGCCGCGATGTGCGCGAACAACTCAACAACTGAAAAAGCAGAAAAGGAACACCGCCGATGGCAACAAGAAAACCGCCCGCCGCTGCATGGAAGCCGGGCCAGTCTGGAAACCCTAAGGGCCGCCCCGCTGGAACTGGTGAGGTGGCAAAGCTGCGCGCCGCTATTGCAGAACGCGTACCCGAACTGCTGGCCGCCATGATGGCCCGCGCCCTTGACGGCGATGTGGGAGCCGCCCGCCTGCTGCTGGAGCGTGCCATAGCCCCATTGAAGGCCGCAGAGCAGGCGCAAGCCCTAAGCCTGCCCGATGGCACCCTAACCGAACAAGGACGCGCCGTGCTGGCATCCGTGGCTTCTGGCGAGCTTGCACCAGGACAAGGGGCTGCGCTGCTGGGTGCGATTGGTACGCTGGCCCGCGTGGCTGAGATTGACGAACTGGCGCGCCGTATCGAGATGCTGGAGGAAAAGAATGCAAAGCCTTGAAAAGAGAATTGCCGCACTGGAGGCCACAAGCACGCCAGCCGATGAAATGACCATCATTCGCCGTTTTGTTAGTCCGGGGAGCTCTGATGGTGAGATTGGCAGCCTGCGTGATGATGAAGGCAAGCTGTGGACGCGACAGCCTGGCGAGACTGAGCAAGAATTAATAGACCGGGCATCCCTTGAAGTGAAGCGCAGCCCGTGGGGGATTGCCAGTCTCACGGCTGACGGCGCAGAGGTGCTACATGCTGAACACTGACAGGCGCATGGTGTGCGTTGCACTGTTGGCGCAAGACTGTAGCCCGTGCCGATTGAAAACAATCAAACCTAATCAAAGCCCGCCGCGTGCGGGTTTTTTCTTGTCTGGTGCTGGGGCTCGATTCCCGAAATCGTCTTACATCCGCCCTTACATCGTAAGAGCGAAAGACCAAAACAAAAAACCCTGCTACCGATGTGATAGCAGGGTTTCGTGTGCCCGTGCGGGCTAGTCTGGTGGGTCCTGAGTGACTCGAACACTCGACCTACGGATTAAGAGTCCGCTGCTCTACCAACTGAGCTAAGAACCCAAACTATTTAATCTTTCAGCATTGCTGCTGAGCCTCGAATTATGCACCATTTTTTCTGGTGCTGACAAGGCGGAACGAAAAAATTATTGCATGGCGTTGCGACTCGCCAGCTCCACAAACAGGCCGCTGTGGTCCAGCTGGCCCAGTCCGTGCTCGATGCCGTCCTTGTACAGCGCCTCGAACAGCGTGGTGATGGGGGCGTCGAAACCGATTTCACGGGCGGTGATCAGGGCGTTGTCCAGATCCTTGAGCTGCACCGTCATGCGCCCGCGTGGTGCAAAGTCGCGGTCCACCATGCGCTGGCCGTGCAACTGAAGAATCCGGCTGTCGGCAAAGCCGCCGCCGATGGCTTCCCGCACCTTGGCCATGTCGGCACCACCCTTGGCGGCAAACAGCAGTGCTTCTGCCACCGCACCGATGGTGATGCCCACGATCATCTGGTTGGCCAGCTTGGCCAGCTGGCCGGCACCATGGGGCCCCACATGGGTGGCGCGGCCAAAAATGGCGAAGAGGGGCTGTGCGCGCGCAAAATCCTGCGCCCGGCCGCCGGCCATGATGGCCAGCGTACCGTTCTCGGCGCCCACCGTGCCGCCGGACACTGGTGCATCGAGATGGGCCAGCCCCATTTCATCGAGGCGGGCCGCGTGGTCGCGGGCTTCCCGGGGCTGTATCGATGCCATGTCGATGAACAGGGTGCCCACACGCATGGCCTTTGCCGTGCCCATTGCGAACAGCACCTGGTCCACTGCGGGGCCGTTTTCCAGCAGGCTGATGACGAAGTCGGCGCTGCGGACTGCATCCGCAGGGGCGTCGTGCACCGTGGCGCCCACGGATGCCAGCGGATCGGCCTTGGCGCGGGTGCGGTTCCAGGCGTGCACCTGGTGGCCCGCCGCGCACAGGCGCCGGGCCATGGGCAGACCCATCATGCCAATGCCGAGAACAGCAATGCGAAGCGGTGTGGTGGTGGTCATGGGCGCATCCTTGGGCAGCTACTTTTATGCCGCCATCATGGTCTTTTTCGCTGACGCTCCCTGTCAGCGAGCTTGCAGTGCCGCCTTGCACGCACCCGCCGCGTGGCCTACATCAGCAGATGTTCGCCCGCATTGTCGCCACCCAGGATCACATAGTTCACCTTGCGCACGTCCATCAGCCGGGTGCCGCCCGCGTAGCTGATGGAGCTTTGCACGTCCTGCTCCATCTCGATCAGCGTCTCGGCCAGCTTGCCCTTGATGGGTTCCAGGATGCGCTTGCCTTCCACGTGCTTGTATTCACCCTTGTTGAAATCGCTGGCCGAGCCGTAGTACTCCTTGAAAAGCTCGCCGTCCACCTCCACGGTCTTGCCGGGTGATTCTTCGTGGCCCGCGAACAGCGAGCCGATCATCACCATGGTGGCGCCAAAGCGGATGCTCTTGGCGATGTCGCCATGGCTGCGGATGCCGCCGTCGGCGATGATGGGCTTGGTGGCCACGCGCGCGCACCACTTGAGCGCGCTCAGCTGCCAGCCGCCGGTGCCAAAGCCCGTCTTGAGCTTGGTGATGCACACCTTGCCTGGGCCCACGCCCACCTTGGTGGCATCGGCGCCCCAGTTCTCCAGGTCGATGATGGCTTCGGGCGTGGCCACGTTGCCGGCGATCACAAAGGCCCGGGGCAGTTTTTCCTTGAGGTAGCCGATCATGGCCTTCACCGTGTCGGCATGGCCGTGGGCGATGTCGATGGTGATGTATTCCGGGCACAGCCCCTCGGCCGCCAGCTGGTCCACGGTGTCGTAATCGGGTTTTTTGACACCCAGCGAGATCGACGCGTAGCAGCCCTTGGCGTGCATGTCGCGCACGAACTGCAGGTTGTCCAGATCAAACCGGTGCATGACATAGAAGTAGCCGTTCTGTGCCATCCAGGTGCAGATCTTTTCGTCCACCACCGTCTTCATGTTGGCCGGCACCACCGGGATGCGGAATGAGCGGCCGCCCAGCTCCACGCTGGCGTCGCATTCCGAGCGGCTTTCCACGCGGCATTTGCGCGGCAGCAAAAGAACGTTGTCGTAGTCGAAGATTTCCATGAGATTCCAAGCTCCTGTGAAAGGGTCGCGGCGGAAGGATTTCCGGTGCGATGGGCGCTTGGCTTGAAAACCGGCTTCGTGGGTGCTGGCGTGGTGGCTGCACCGGACCCTGCGGTGCGCAGGCACAAAAAACCGGGCTGCAAGAAACTTGGGCCCGGTGATTGATTCTACCCGCGCGCGGGATTTTCGTCATGGCCCTGCTGGCCGCCAGGCTGCGCCCCGCAGTGCGACTGCGCCGCAGCCACAACCCGTCCCTGCGCATCCTGCACCCAGCCCACCACGCGCAGGCGCTCGGGCCGGGCGCCTTCGGGGATGCGCATGGGGCGTGCCTCCATCCAGCGCTTTGGCTCTGCTTGTGATGGATGCTCGCGCTGATTCCATAGGCCCTGGAGCAGGTTGCGGGCAATATTCCGGGCCACGGGCGAGCCCTCGGTACCTGCAGGCGCGGTTTCCACCAGCAGCAGGAAAAAGCGCCACGGGGCCGATGGCGCGTTGCGCCCAGCGGCCGCCCGCACCGGCGTGAATGCGATGGAGGTGCCCAGGTAGTCGTTGAAGGCCATGCCATGCGCCACGCGCAGCCGCCCAGAGGATGCGCCCGCTACCGGTGCGGTGTGCACATCGGTGGTGGCAGGCACCTGGCGCCCGAGCGCCTGCAAACGGCCCAGGGCATCCGCGCTGGCGGCGGCCGACAGGGGTGCATCGTCGCCGAGGGTGCCGGGCACGATCCAGTCCAGCACCAGCGCGTCCGAACCGGGCGCTGGCGTGGCGGGATCACTCCAGCAGGCCTCGCAGTCGGCGCTGATGAAGCGTTCAAACAAGGCCACGGGGCGCGGTGCGCCGTCGCTGCTGCAACTGGCTTGCGCCGCCAGCGGGGGGCTGTGCAGTGCCAGCAGGGCGGTCAGGGTGAAAGCCAGGCTTCTCATGGACGGGCGGGGTGCTTTCTACAATGGCCCCATGTTCCCACAAGACCCGTTTTCCGGCGCGCCAGAACCTCTGGTGCCCCCACACGCCGGTGCGGCCTCGGCCGCATCGCCCCTCCTGGCCAACCTGAACGACGAGCAACTGGCTGCCGTCACGCTGCCCGCCGGCCATGCGCTCATCCTGGCGGGGGCGGGCTCGGGCAAGACGCGGGTGCTCACCACCCGTATCGCCTGGCTGCTGCAAAACGGCTACGCCACGCCCGGCGGCATCCTGGCCGTCACCTTCACCAACAAGGCGGCCAAGGAAATGGTGGCGCGCCTGTCGGCCATGCTGCCGGTGAACGTGCGCGGGATGTGGATCGGCACCTTCCACGGCCTGTGCAACCGGCTCTTGCGCGCGCACCACAAGGCGGCGGGCCTGGCGCAGTCGTTCCAGATTCTCGACACGCAGGACCAGCTCTCGGCCATCAAGCGCCTGTGCAAGCAGCACAACGTGGACGACGAGCGCTTTCCGCCCAAGCAGCTGGCCTACTTCATTGCCAACTGCAAGGAAGAAGGCCTGCGCCCCGGCGACGTGCAGACCCATGACAGCGATGCACGCCGCAAGGTCGAGATCTACCAGCTGTACGAAGAACAATGCCAGCGCGAAGGCGTGGTGGATTTTGGCGAGCTGATGCTGCGCTCTTACGAGCTGCTGCGCGACAACGACCCCATCCGCGAGCACTACCAGCGCCGCTTCCAGCACATCCTGGTCGATGAGTTCCAGGACACCAACAAGCTGCAGTACGCCTGGCTCAAGCAGCTGGCGGGCAACGAGGTCGATGGGCACTTTGAAGCGCGTGGCAGCGTGATCGCCGTGGGCGACGACGACCAGAGCATCTACGCCTTCCGTGGCGCGCGCGTGGGCAATATGACCGACTTCGTGCGCGAGTTCGATGTGCAGCGCCAGATCAAGCTGGAGCAGAACTACCGCAGCTACAGCAACATTCTCGATTCGGCCAACGCCCTCATCAGCCACAACAGCCGCCGCCTGGGCAAGAACCTGCGCACCACGCAGGGCGCCGGCGAGCCCGTGCGCGTGTACGAGGCCAGCTCCGACCTGGCCGAGGCGCAGTGGATGG
>Ga0208517_100122_pt1 | contig 47001 bp, 39 predicted proteins | sample LakWasM118_HOW13_2_FD_183932 | JGI IMG/M metagenome (GOLD analysis project Ga0208517, IMG submission 183932) | Freshwater sediment methanotrophic microbial communities from Lake Washington under simulated oxygen tension - Sediment Metagenome... | ecosystem: Environmental > Aquatic > Freshwater >... | reverse complement strand
TCAAAGCCTATGGCTGGAAAGGCCCTGTATTCCCGATTTCTGCCATTAGCGGTGTCGGTTGCCAGGCGCTGACTTACGCCATCATGGACCATATCGACCAAGCGCGTGCACAACGCGAACTAGAAGCAGCACAACCGCAGCCTGCGACAGAATAAGTTTTATGAGCGTTTCACTCATACAAAACAGTAAAACCCTGATTGTGAAGGTTGGTTCCAGCCTGGTGACCAATAATGGCCAGGGCCTGGATAAAACAGCCATCGCTGCCTGGGCAGCGCAAATCAGTGCGCTGGTTAAGCAGGGCAAGCAAGTGGTGCTGGTGTCCAGCGGGGCTGTGGCCGAAGGCATGCAACGCCTGGGCTGGAAAAAGCGTCCGGTAGAAGTGAATGAGCTGCAAGCTGCTGCCGCTGTCGGCCAAATGGGCTTGGTGCAGATGTATGAGCAATGCTTTGCGCAGCATGGTTTGCACACGGCGCAATTATTGCTGACGCATGAAGACCTGGCGGACCGCAAGCGCTATTTAAACGCGCGGACCACCTTGCGTACGCTGCTTGATTTAAATGTCATTCCCATCATCAATGAAAACGACACGGTCGTCACTGAAGAGATTCGCTTCGGGGATAACGATACCCTGGGCGCGCTGGTGGCTAACCTGATCGAAGCCGATGCGCTGATTATCCTCACCGACCAGCAAGGTTTGTATTCAGCGGATCCGCGCAAAGACCCGAATGCGGTGTTTATCAATTTTGAGACCGCGGGCAATCCCGAGCTGGAAAGCATGGCGGGCGGTGCCGGCAGTGCCGTGGGCACGGGCGGTATGTTGACCAAGATTCTGGCGGCCAAACGCGCGGCCAATAGCGGTGCACATACAGTCATTGCTTCTGGTCGCGAGTCTGAGGTGCTGGTTCGATTGAGTATGGGTGAAGCCATAGGCACGCATTTAAAAGCGGGCAAAATGAAAACGCTGGCGAAGAAACAATGGCTGGCTGATCATTTGCGCGTGGGCGGAAAATTGGTGCTGGATGACGGCGCCGTCAATGTACTGAGTAAAGAGGGCAAGAGTTTATTGCCGATTGGTGTGGTCGACGTGCTGGGCCAATTTGAGCGCGGTGATGTGGTCGCCTGTGTCGATGCACTAGGGAAAGAGTGGGCGCGCGGTATTGTCAATTACAATGCCAATGAAGTGCGCAGAATCAAGCGTAAACCCAGTAACGAGATTGAAAACGTGCTGGGCTATGTGGAAGAAAAAGAGCTGATACACAGAGATAATCTGGTATTGGTTTAATTGCCAACAAGACGAAGAGAGTGCAAGGCAACCTGATGAGTAAACCTTTAGTAGCCATTATTATGGGGTCGGACAGTGATTGGCCGGTCATGAAAAACGCCGCGCAAATGCTGGCTGATTTTGGTGTCGCTTACGAGGCGCGCGTGGTGTCTGCGCATCGCACACCAGACCTGATGTTCCAGTTTGCCGAATCTGCTGCTGACCATGGTTTTCAGGTCATTATTGCTGGTGCTGGCGGTGCTGCGCACTTGCCGGGTATGGTGGCAGCGAAAACCACTTTGCCGGTATTGGGTGTGCCTGTGCCTTCCAAGCACCTGCAAGGCCAAGACTCCTTGCTGTCTATCGTGCAAATGCCTAAAGGCATTCCAGTCGCTACATTTGCGATTGGTGATGCGGGGGCGGCGAATGCAGGTTTGTTTGCGGTGGCTGTGCTGGCGAACCAGGATGCAGGTTTGGCTGAAAAACTGGCGACTTTCCGCAAAAAACAGGCTGAAAAAGTACACGCCATGGTATTGAGCGAACAGCCATGACAGTATCCGTGATTCAACCTTCAGCCATGTTGGGTATGTTGGGCGGCGGCCAGCTCGGTCGTTTTTTTGTGATTGCCGCGCATGAGATGGGCTACAAAGTCACGGTGCTGGACCCGGATAAAAACAGTCCGGCGGGCATGATTGCCGATGTGCATTTATGTGCAGCATTCGACGATGCGGCCGCTTTGCAAGTCATGGCTGATACCTGCCAGGCGATTTCAACTGAGTTTGAAAATGTGCCCGCTGAAACATTGGCCACCTTGGCAAAGTCAACCATCGTCCATCCAAGCGCGGACGCGGTTGCCATTGCGCAACACAGAATCAAAGAAAAAACCTTCTTCAAGGACTCTGGCTTGCCGATAGGCCCGTTTGTGCCAGTGACTGCTGAAAGTGACCTGCCGGAAGATGGCGACATGTATCCGGCCGTGCTGAAAGTGGCGCGTTTTGGCTACGACGGCAAAGGTCAGGCGCGCGTCTCTAACCGTGAACAAGCGGTGGCGGCGTTTCTGGGCTTTAAGCAGGAAGTCTGCGTGCTGGAAAAAATGCTGCCATTGGACCTGGAAGTGTCTGTGGTGCTGGCGCGTGATGTGCATGGCAATATTGCCGCCTTCCCGACTGCTGAAAATAGCCACCTGAATGGTATTCTCGATATCAGCATTGCCCCGGCGCGCTGCTCTGAAGTGATTAAAGCCAATGCGCAAGAGCTAGCGAAAAAACTGGCGAATAGCCTGAATTATGTTGGTGTATTAGGCGTAGAGTTTTTTGTGGTGGGTAATCAGCTGCTGGTGAATGAAATTGCGCCACGTCCGCATAACTCCGGCCATTACACGCTGGACGCTTGTGTGACCAACCAGTTTGAGCAGCAAGTGCGCGTGATTACTGGCCAGGCGCTGGGCAGCCCGCATTTGCATAGCAATGCGGTTATGGTGAATATTCTGGGCGATAGCTGGCTGTATAGCGGCAAGCAAGTGGAGCCAGCATGGGATAAAGCCTTTGCGCATGGCAACCTCAAAATGCACTTGTACGGCAAACATGAACCGCGCAAGGCTCGTAAAATGGGGCATTTCACGGTGATCGGTGAGGATGGACAAGCCGTGCTCAATGCTGCCAAAGTGGCGCGCAGTGAGTTGCACGTTGGTGAATAAGCTGGGCGAATAAGCCGCGGTGAGTAGCTGACGTATAGTTAAAAAGCCCGGCATGTCCGGGCTTTTTTGTATCTGGATTTTGTGGCGCAGGCGAATGCCAGGCAATAAAAAAGCCGGACATCCGTCCGACTCTTTTAGTATGCACCCCTACTGAAATTATTCAGCGGCTTTTTTCGCGCGAGGCTTAGCAGCTTTTTTAGCTGGTGCCGCTTCGGCTTTAGGTGCGGCTGCTTTTTTCACAGAAGCCAAAGTCGCAGGTACGTCACCGGACAATGCTTTGATTGCAGCAGTCAAACGGCTCTTATGACGAGCAGCTTTGTTTTTGTGGATGATTTTTTTGTCAGCGATGCGGTCGATCACGCTTACGTTTTCTTGGTAAGAAGCCACAGCAGCAGCTTTGTCACCAGTTTGAATCGCTTTGATTACTTTTTTGATCGCAGTACGCAAAGTTGAACGCAGCGCAGCGTTGTGCGCGTTAACTTTGACGGATTGGCGCGCGCGTTTGCGTGCTTGTGCGGTATTTGCCATATTCGTTTTATCCTGTAACTTTCAAAAGGGGTGTGATACGAAACCGTGCATCATACTGTTTTTGCTTTGTTTTTGCAAGATTAAAAACGCATTTAGTCGATTGATTGTTGCTGCATGGTAAAATCGGCCAACTTTTCAATCTGCTAACAGTCCGCTGTGAGCGATAAGCTGCCAAAAATAGACGAAGGCGCGTATTTTCCATCATTTATGAATTTGCTCAAAGCTCTGGCCACCGTGGGTGGCATGACGTTTATTTCGCGCCTGCTCGGTTTTGTACGCGACACGCTGATCGCCCGTATTTTTGGCGCGGGCATGGCCACCGATGCGTTTTTTGTCGCGTTTAAAATTCCTAACCTGTTACGCCGCATTTCTGGCGAGGGTGCATTTAGCCAGGCGTTCGTGCCTATTCTTTCCGAATATCGCAAGCAGCGTACGCCTGAGGCGACCAAGGCATTGATTAACCATGTTGCCAGCTTGCTCGGCCTGTTTCTGGTCGCGATCACCATTGTGGGCATGCTGGCTGCGCCGCTGATTGTGCGCCTCACCTCACCAGGCTTTGTGCATGATCCGGCAAAGTTTGCATTGACCACTGAGCTGTTGCGCATCACTTTTCCTTATATCCTGTTTATTTCACTGGTCTCCATGGCGGGCGGTGTGCTTAACGCGTTCAGCAAATTCCAGGTGCCTGCATTTACGCCGGTCTGGCTCAATTTAAGCTTTATTACAGCGGCGATTTTTATTGCGCCGCATTTCCACAACTCCGTCTATGTGCTGGCGTGGGCCGTGTTTGTCGGCGGTATTATCCAGTTGCTGTATCAACTGCCTTACCTGCAAGAGATCGGCATGTTGCCACGCTATGCACTCAATTTTGAGGACGAAGGCGTGCGCCGTATCCTCAAGTTGATGGGCCCGGCCATTTTTGGCGTGTCAGTGGCGCAGATTTCGATTGTGCTGAATAACATTTTTGCTTCATTTATGCCCACAGGCAGCGTGTCCTGGTTATATTACGCCGATCGTCTCATGGAGTTCCCGACCGGCGTATTGGGCGTGGCATTAGGCACCATTTTGCTGCCGAGTTTATCCAAGGCGCATGTGGACAAGTCCAGTGCCGAGTTTTCACTATTGCTGGACTGGGGCTTGCGCTTGACCTTTATGCTGGCCATTCCGGCAGCGGTAGCGATGGCCGTACTTTCCCAACCGCTGGTCGCCAGCCTGTTTTATTACGGCAAATTCACTTCTATGGACGTGTTGCAAACCGAGCGCGCACTCATTGCGTATAGCCTGAGCCTGCTGGGCCTGATTATGGTCAAGGTGCTTGCACCAGGGTTTTATGCGCGCCAGAATGTTAAAACGCCGGTTAAAATTGCCATCTTTACCCTGGTCATGACGCAAATCATGAATGTGGCTTTTTTACTGTTTACCCCCTTGCAGCATGCCGGGTTGGCGCTGTCTGTGGGCTTGGGGGCATGCCTGAACGCGACCTTGCTTTGGGTGACGTTGCAGAAAACGGGCGCCTATCAGCCACAGGCTGGCTGGGTGTTTTTCCTGCTCAAACTGCTGCTAGCCGTCACCGTCATGGCACTGGTGTTACATGCTGCTGCGACCTGGTCCGGCGATTGGCTGGCCATGGCGACATTGACGCGCATCGCGCATCTGGCGGGTGTCGTCGTATTAGGCATGAGTGTGTACTTTGCTGCACTCGGCCTGCTCGGCTTCCGGCCAAGGGACTTTATGAAACGGGTGGCTAAATAATGCAGATATTTCGCCATATTCCTGCCACATCCTCGCCGCAAGCCATCGCCATCGGCAATTTTGATGGTATGCATTTGGGGCACCAGGCCTTGCTGCGCCAACTAGTGGCCTATGCACAAACCTACAAAATCACGCCCGCGGTGATGACGTTTGAACCACATCCTCGCGAGTTTTTCATGCCGCAAAATGCGCCAGCACGCCTGGCCTCTATGCGCGAAAAACTGGAATATTTTGCCGAGTGTGGCGTGCAGCATGTGTATGTGCAGCGCTTTAACCTGGCATTTGCCGCACAGAGCCCAGCCACGTTTATGCAGGTGTTGCGTCAGCAACTCAATGCCAATGTGGTCATGGTCGGTGAAGATTTCTGCTTTGGTGCCAAACGCGCTGGCACCGTGCAAACACTGATTGAGCATGGTTTTAACGTGATTCCGCTGCCGGAGGTGCAATTACATGGTGAGCGCGTCTCCAGCACCCTGGTGCGCAATGCGCTGGCAGCGGGCGAGCTGGTCAAGGCGCATACCTTGCTCGACCGCCCTTACAGTATCAGCGGCAAGGTGGTGCATGGTGCCAAGCTCGGGCGCCAGCTGGGCTACCCGACGGCCAATGTACATATGCGCCATGAACGGCCTGCACTGACCGGGGTTTATGCGGTAAAATTGAACAATTTACCGGCGGTTGCCAATTTGGGTAACCGGCCGACCTTGGAAGGCATCCCCAAACTCAAGCTGGAAGTGCATGTGTTTGATTTTAATGATGATCTTTACGATCAACATGTGCATGTGCAGTTTTTTCATAAACTGCGCGACGAACAAAAGTTTGCCGGGCTGGATGCATTGAAAGCGCAAATTGCGCTGGATGCCTTGCAGGCTAAGAATTACTTTACCGCCGATCAACGCGGATAAACGCCGATCACCCAGACATGCAAGTTGATAGCTTGTATTTCTGGAGGATTTTATCGGCGTGTATCTGCGTTTATCGGCGGTTAAACACATGGATTTTTTAAATGACTGACCAAACCAAAGATTCAAAATACACACTGAATTTACCTGAAACCAGCTTTCCTATGCGTGGTGATTTGTCCAAGCGCGAACCAGCCTGGTTGAAAAGCTGGCAAGAGCGCAAGGTCTACGAGCGCATCCGTGCCAAGCGCAAGGGCGCGCCAGCCTTTATCCTGCACGATGGCCCGCCATACGCCAACGGTGATATTCACATTGGTCACGCCGTCAATAAAATCCTCAAGGACATTATCATCAAAGCCAAAACCATGAGTGGTTTTGACGCGCCGTATGTGCCAGGCTGGGATTGCCACGGCCTGCCGATTGAGCTGGTGGTAGAGAAAAACCACGGCAAGAATATCGATCCGGCCAAGTTCCGCGAACTGTGCCGCACCTACGCGGCCGAGCAGGTCGAAAAACAGAAAAAAGACTTTATCCGCCTGGGTGTGCTGGGTGACTGGGATCATCCTTACCTGACCATGGCGTTTAATACCGAGGCCGATATCATGCGCGCCTTGGGTGATATCTACCAAAACGGCTATTTGTATCAAGGCTCCAAGCCTGTGCACTGGTGTGTGGACTGCGGTTCTGCGCTGGCTGAAGCTGAGGTGGAATACGAAGATGTTAACTCGCCTGCGATTGATGTGGGTTTTAAGGTCGTCGATAACGCTGCGTTGAGCAAGGCATTTGGCACTACGGTAAGTGGTGATGCCTATGCCGTGATCTGGACCACCACGCCATGGACACTGCCTGCCAACCAGGCAGTCAGCGTCAACGCCGAACTCGACTATGACTTGATCCAAACCAGCAAAGGCTTGCTGATCCTGGTGCATGAGTTGGCAGAAAAAACCTTGGCCAGATATGCAGAGGAAAATACTTCTGTCATCGCTAGTTGCAAGGGCGAAGCTTTGCGTGGTTTGCTGTTACAGCATCCGTTCGACAACCGCCAGGTGCCAGTGATCACGGGTGACCACGTGACGACCGATGCCGGTACCGGGTTGGTGCATACGGCTGCTGCCCACGGTAACGATGACTGGCTGGTGATGCGTGCTAATTTCCCTAACGAAAAGCCGCGCGTACTCATTGGGGGTGATGGCAAATTCTTCAGCAGCGAGCTGGTTGAACTGGCCGAGATTCGCGGCCTGAGCCGTCAGGATGCCAACAAGATCATCCTGGCTAAACTGCAGGAAAACGGCGTGTTGTTTGCCTCTGCGCGTTTGAACCACAGCTTCCCGCATTGCTGGCGTCATAAAACGCCGCTCATGCAATTGGCGACGCACCAATGGTTTATTGGCATGAATTCTGTCGGCCCAGATGGCAAAGCCTTACGTGAGCATGCAAATACCGCCGTTGATGCGACGCAATTCTTCCCGAGCTGGGGCCGTGCGCGTCTGGAGGCCATGATCAAGAACCGCCCGGACTGGTGCGTCTCACGCCAGCGTAACTGGGGCGTGCCCATGCCGTTCTTTGTGCACAAAGAAACCGGTGAGCCGCATCCACACACTGCGCAATTACTCGAAACCGTATGTAAACAGGTAGAGCAGCAGGGCATTGAAGCCTGGTTCAGCCTGGATGGCGCAGCTTTTCTCGCCCAGCATGCGCCAGCGAATGCCGAGCAGTATAAAAAAGTGACGGATACCTTGGACGTCTGGTTTGACTCAGGCGCCACGCATTATGCAGTGGTGCGTTCTGCGCAGCATCCCACCTTGTCGGCCGCTGCCAACGTGCGTGAGGCTGAACACCAACCAGTGGCTGATTTGTACCTCGAAGGCTCAGACCAGCACCGCGGCTGGTTCCAGTCCAGCTTGCTGACTGGTTGTGCGATTGATGGTAATGCGCCTTACAAAGCCTTGCTGACGCATGGTTTTGTGGTCGATGGCGCTGGCCATAAAATGAGTAAATCCAAAGGCAATGTGGTTGCACCACAAAAAGTCATGGATACTTATGGCGCCGATATTCTGCGTTTGTGGGTAGCGTCGACTGATTATTCTGGTGAGCTGACTATCAGTGACGAGATCCTCAAGCGTGTCGCCGATGGCTATCGCCGTATCCGCAATACCTTGCGTTTCCTGCTCTCAAACCTGGCTGATTTTGATGCCAGCAAAGACCTGCTGCCTGTTGACCAGTGGCTGGAGATAGACCGCTATGCGCTACACCTGACACAGCAATTGCAAACAGGCATTCTGGCGGATTACGATAAATACGAATTCCACCTGGCTGTGCAAAAGTTTGTTGGTTTCTGTTCTGAGGATTTGGGTGGTTTCTACCTGGATATCCTCAAGGATCGCCTGTACACCAGTGGTGAAACTTCACATGCGCGTCGTGCGGCACAAAGTGCGTTGCATCACATCACGCATGCCATGATGCGTTTGATGGCGCCGATTTTGAGCTTTACGGCCGATGAAATCTGGCAGACCTTGGGCCTGGATAATGTGGCTACTGTGTTTGAAGAAGACTGGTATGGCTTGCCAGCATGTGAGTTGAGCGACAGCCAATTACAACACTGGCAAACAGTGATTGCCTTGCGCGCACAAGCCGCGAAGGAGATCGAGGTATTGCGCGGCGAAGGTAAAGTCGGCTCTTCATTGCAAGCAGAACTAGAGTTTCATGTCGCACCGGAAACGTTTGAGGCATTAAACAGCCTGGAAGATGATTTGCGCTTTGTCATGATTACCTCCAGCGCGACGACTTATAAAGTGGCCGATGCAACTGCGCAGAAAATCCTGGTCAAACCAAGCGTGCATCAGAAATGTGACCGTTGCTGGCATTACCGTGCCGATGTTGGCAGTGATGCTGCGCACCCGACCATTTGTGGCCGTTGCGTGAGCAACCTGTTTGGCAGTGGTGAAGTACGCAAATATGCTTAAACTGCGTTCGGCTTTGCCTTGGTTACTATTGAGCGCGGTTGTGATCGCGCTCGATCTCTACAGCAAGCATGTGATTCAGCAGGCGTTCGTCTATGGCGAGCACCTGCCGGTGACCGGTTTTTTTGACCTGGTGCGTTACCACAACACCGGCGCGGCCTTCAGCTTTTTAGCTGATGCTGGTGGCTGGCAGCATGGTTTCTTTACGGCAGTTTCTACGCTGGCTTCGGCTGTGATGGTGTATTTGCTGGTCAAGCATCCGCAGAAAAAGTTGTTTTGCTTTGGGTTAGCACTGGTATTGGGCGGTGCTCTGGGTAATCTGTATGACCGGTTAACGCTGGGCTATGTGGTCGATTTTTTGCTGTTTTATTACCAGCAATGGGCCTGGCCTGCATTTAATGTGGCCGATAGCGCGATCTGTGTCGGGGTGGGTCTGTTGATGCTGGATAGTTTTAAACAGCCGAACGACGAGTGACGCGAGCAGGCGTACAAGCGAGGCCGTGATGGATGGGCTGCAATATACTTTTAGCGATGTGATCAAGCAGTGGTTAGGCAGTAAAAGTACCTGGCACTATGTCAGCTTGCCGGTGGCCATGTCCGATGAGATTCACACACTGAGCCAGTATCACCAGACCAAACGACGCGGTTGGGGTGCGGTGAAAGTGGATGTAAGCATGCGGGACCAGCAGTGGCAAACCTCGATATTCCCGGCGTTTGAAGGTAAGCGTTATGCGCTGTTTTTAAAGGCTGATGTTCGTAAGCAGTTGGCGGTGACGGTAGGCAGCGAAGTCACCGTGTCATTAACAGTTCGGTTTTAGACGTCAACCCACCGCCTGGCTGGCTGGCGGTCAATAATTTGTGTATGTCCTCTATCGGCATCGGCCTGCCGAGCAAAAATCCCTGTATGCAGTCGCAACCGGTATCGCGTAAAAAGTCGAGCTGGGCCTGGGTTTCTATGCCTTCCACCACTACCGAAATGCCCAGAATGCCAGCCGTTTTGACAATGGTGCTGACAATTTCACTGTCTGCTGTACTGTCTGGGACATCGACCATAAATGCCCGGTCTATCTTGAGTTCATCAATCGGTAAATGCTTCAGTTTGAACAGCGACGAGTTGCCAACGCCAAAATCATCCAGTGAGACGCGTACGCCTAGTTCTTTGAGTTGCTTGAGAATTTCCAGCGCCTGTTCTTCGTGTTCAAAAACGGCGCTTTCGGTGATCTCCAGTGTAATCAGTGCTGGTGGAATTTCATATTGCTGCAGCAACTGGCTAATGCGCAAGGGCAGGCTGTGGTCGCGGAATTGGCGTGGTGAAATATTGATGGAGAGACCGACGGTTTGACCACTGTTGTGCCGCAATTCTGATAGGTGGCGGAAGGCTTCGCTGATGACCCATTCACCAATGTGCAGAATCAGCCCAGACTGCTCGGCATAGGGGATAAATTCGGCCGGGGAAATAATATCGCCTTTGTTATTGCGCCAGCGGATCAGGGCCTCAATATTCGCGATGCGCGGTTGCGCTTGCTGGTTGAGGCTAAAGATCGGTTGAAACTGTAAAAAGAATTCCTGTTTTTTAATGGCTTTGCGCAGTTGTACATCGAGCCGGAAACGGTTTTGCGCTAGCTTGGTTTGCTCTTTGCAATAGAATAAAAACAGGTGCTGGGTTGAGCGTTTGGCGTGGGCCAGCGCGGTATTGGCGTTGCGCGCCAGTTGGTCTGCATTACTGGCATCGCGCGGGTAGAGGCTGATACCTATGCAGGCGTCGAGAATGAGTTCATGGCCTTCTGCCAATACGGGTTTGTGCACGATTTTGCATAGATTGTGTGCCAGGTGCACGAGCTCGGCATCGGTTTTGTGGCGGCTGACGATCAGTGCAAATTTATCGCCATGCACACGACCCAGTTCGCCGCAGTCATTGGTGATGTATTGCAGGCGCTGGGCGACTTCGAGCAGGAACAGGTCGCCAGTACGGTGGCCAAAACTGTCATTAATGCTTTGAAAGTGTTTTAAATCAATCATCAGCAAGGCGACCATGCCGCTGTCGTTAGCCGCGTTAATAATGGCATGTTCAAGAAGGTTAAGCATGGCCAGCCGGTTGGGCAGGCGTGTGAGCGGGTCGCTGCGCGACAGTTGCAGGTATTCCATCTCTTTTTCGGCCAGGCGTTTTTCGGCGCGTAACAGTTTCTCACTCTCGCGCAGCAAAATGCTTTGCCTGACCGCAGAGAAAACCAGTATCGACGTCACCGAGCTAATCGCAATATGGTAGGCATAAGGGTGTGGGCCGCTTTGCAACCAGATTAACAGCAGGGTGCTGATGCTGAATACAAAAGCGATCACCGGAATCCAACTGCGCAAGCGGCGGCACTGGCGATGGAAGGCTGTTTTTTTGGCGATGCGCACTTGCCAGCCATAGAGGCCGCTGCCAATGAGCAGGTCGGCGACGGAGAATCCATAGTTAACCCAAACGCTGGTTTGCGGGCTGTGGTTGAGCGCATTCAGGTTCCATTGCATCCAGCAGATGCCTAGCAGCGCGAGCCCCGCGCTAAGTAGCAGCCAGGGCAGCATCCAGGCTGGCCTTAAATAGGGGATGAGTAGCAGCGACACCAGGGCGGCGCTCAGCATGCTGGCCGGATAGGCGGTGAGCACGGCCAGTTGCAACAGGCTGACGTCTGCCGATTTTGGTAAATAAGAGATCAGCACATAGCCGAGGATGGCGATGCTGAAGGAGACGGCATCAATGGTAAAGGCCCAGGTTTTAGAGCGGGAAAGCTGGCTGCGCAAGGCGGTGATGAAGCCAATGATGAGGCAGGGGCCCAATAACGGGTAAAAAATATCCGATTGCGCCGGGAAGGCCGTTTGATGCGTCAGGACCTGAAATATCCATAATACACCGCCGGTAAAGTAGGCGAAGGCGCCAATGACAAACCAGCGTTTACAGGCACGATGCGCAGGGTTGGCGCGGAAATAACCCAGGGTGGCAAGTATCAGGCAGGCGCTGATGGTGGACATCCAGTGGAGGTTATCCAGCCATAGCGCTGTTTTAGGCGTCGCGTTGAAGGAGGCCACTAGGCAGGTCACTAAAACCGATACAGCAACAACAATAACTTTACGCGAAAGTGTCATGCAGCCCCCTTGTTTTTTGTCAATTCTAACAAGGGGTTAGAAAAAAACTAGTCCCTACCGATAATTAATTTCACGATATGTATTAATCCAACACACAGTGCACCAGCCAGCACGCCAATGGCGGCGTTGATCAGCAATGACCATTGTGAAAACTGCTCAAGCAGTGCATGTAGCGGATGTATGCCATGCGCAATAATGCCACCGCCGACCAGGAACATGGCAGCGGTGCCTAGCACACTTAGTAAGCGCATTAAATGCGGCACGGTTTGCACCATACCCCAGCCGAATTTGCGTGTGGCTTGTGATGGCAGGTGCGTGCCTGGGCGTTGCATCAGCCATAAACCAATATCGTCCATTTTGACAATCAGCGCCACCAGGCCATACACGCCTATGGTCATGACCACGGCAATCAGTGACAGCACCAGGATACGCTGTGTCAGCGCCGCATCGGCCACCACGCCTAAAGCAATGACGATGATTTCTGCTGACAGGATAAAGTCAGTGCGCACGGCGCCTTTGATTTTTTCTTGCTCCAGCACCACCAGGTCTGCCTGCGGTTGTTGCATGGCAGTATGTACGGCTTGTGCATGGGTGTCTTCCTTGGTGTGGTGATGCAATTTGTGCCAGACCTTTTCAAAGCCTTCAAAACACAAAAATGCGCCGCCTAGCATCAGCAGTGGCGTAATCAGCCAGGGTAAAAACGCACTGATCAATAAAGCCGCAGGGACCAGAATGAGCTTGTTGATGAATGAGCCGCGGGCCACCGCCCACACCACGGGTAGTTCACGGTTAGCTGCAATACCGGTGACTTGCTGCGCATTCAGGGCCAGGTCATCGCCCAGGACCCCCGCTGTTTTCTTGGCGGCTAATTGGCTCATGACCGACACGTCGTCGAGCATGGTGGTGATGTCATCGAGTAATGCCAGCAGGCTGGATCCGGCCATGGTTTGTCCTGTATCAATGCGAATAGTTGTTTATTCTAAAGGATTCCCGTTAGAATAGCGGCATGGTAACGACCAGATTTCAACGGTGGATGGCGCGCATGGCCTTGATGGCAATCATGCTGGCTGCACTCGTCCCCAGCTTGAGTTTGGCTTTCCCCATGCAAAGTGGTAAAACCTTTGTACAAGAGGTGTGCTCCTCCCAGGGCAGCAAACTAGTGATTCAGGTGGTGACTACGCAAGGCAAATTGCGCGCCACACTCATCGACTACCAGCCCTCACAAAAACCGGTGTCACTCAGCCATCACCTCAATCATTGCCCGTTCTGTCATATGGCGATGGATGATGTGGTGATGCCAACGTATAACCCGGCTTACATCCTGTTTCAGCACGCCCAGGCCGATATCGCAATCAGCGATTATCAGGACCCGGCCATTACACCTGTTTACACCACTGCGCATCTCACGCGCGGCCCCCCGTTGACTCCACACGCCCTCTAGTTCCGTCAGTTGTTTGACGGGTTAAGCGTCTGCCTGTTGCACAGGCATGAATGGAGTCATCTCATGATTATTATCAATCTACAGGCAATGATATTTGCCAAGCAGGTGGAGTGGAAACGCCACATCACCCTCAAGGAAGTTGCCGCCTCTACTGGCATTAGCCGCATGACCTTGCACCGCATGGTCAAAAATCCTACCTATAACGCATGTACCGAGCATCTGGGCAAGTTGTGTACTTATTTCGCTTGCGATAACAGTGCCTTGATCCGCTGGCAGCCAGAGCGTGCTGCCAGGCAAGTCATTGCGGCTTGATATTACGGTTTGATATTTAGGGTATTTGCACTGCTTGCCTGAGCGCAGGCAGTGCATATTGCATAGAAAAAGTAAGGGAATACAACATGAATAAAACAAAAATCTGCCTGGCTATTTTGGCGGCTGTGCCTTACCTGGCGCAGGCCGAGCATGAAGGCACGGTGCACCTTGATGAAGTGAAGGTGGTGGCCAAGAAAAACAAAACATCACTGACACAGCCGGACATTGAAACAGCAAAAGAAAACCTGTCAAAAACCGCAGGCGGCACCACGGTGGTGGATATGGAAACCGTGCGCGAAGGCCGTACCAGCAATATGCAGGATACGCTGGGCATGGCGACTGGTGTGCTGGCGCAATCGCGTTTTGGTGCTGAAGAAACGCGCTTGTCGATTCGTGGTTCCGGTTTGCAGCGTACGTTTCACGGCCGTGGCATCAAGCTGATGCAAGATGGTATTGCAGTTAACCTGGCCGATGGTGGTTTTGATTTTCCGGCCATTGACCCGATGGCGACGGATTATATTGAGGTCTACCGTGGTGCCAATGCCTTGCAATATGGCTCAACCAACCTGGGCGGCAGTATTAACTTTATTTCCCGCACCGGTTATACGGCGCCCGCGCTGGAGGTGCGCTCAGAAGGCGGCAGCTACGGTTATTACCGACTGGGCGTCAGTACTGGCGGCGTGAAAGATAACGTGGATTACTTTGTCAGCGCCAGCAAATATCATTCAGACAGCTTCCGTGACAACGCACAGCAAGGCGCAGACCGCCTGACTGGGAATGTGGGCATCCGGCTCAATGAGCAGGTGGAAACCCGCTTCTTCTTTGGCTACGTCAACAATGATTCGCAACTTTCCAGTAGCCTGACCAAAGCACAGTTAAAAGACGACCCCAAACAGGCTACTGTGACGGCGGGGCAAGGCATCAATCAACGCAATATCAATGTGACCCGGGTGGCGAACAAAACCACGATTTTGTTTGACCAGAGCAAGCTGGAGTTAGGCGCCTATTATGCGCGCAAAGGCTTGTTCCACCCGATTGGTAACTTTGGCGATACTACCGGCGTGATTGACCAGGAATCATACGATATCGGTTTGACCGCGCGCTGGGCTTACCAGGGTGAATTGTTTGGCCTCAAAAACGAGTTCGTCGCCGGGCTGTCGCCTACCCGTGGGCGCACCGATGCCAAAAACTATTTAAACGTCAATGCCAGACGTGGTGCCTTGTTGAATGACTTTGACCAGAAGGCCACAAACTTTGAAACCTACCTCGAAGACCGCTTGAGCCTGGATGAACACTGGACGGTGATCGCCGGGTTGCAGTACGCAAAATCCAAGCGCGACTCACAAGATCAGATGATTACTGCCAGTGGTGACCAGAGCGTAGATAAAACCTATAGCCAGACCAGCCCCAAGTTGGGTGTGCTGTATCAATTGCAGCCACAGGTGCAAGTATTTGCCAATGCCTCGCGTAGCTTCGAACCACCGAGTTTTGGCGAGCTGAACAGCCTGGTGGTGAGCAGCCTCAAGGCACAAAAAGGCACCACGTTTGAAATTGGCACCCGTGGTAATAGCGAGTTTATTGACTGGGATGTGGCGCTTTATCAGGCACGCTTGCAGGATGAGTTATTGGCGGTTGCCGCTGCGGGTTCGCCTTTTGCCAGCCAAACCATTAATGCCGGTAAAACCATTCATCGTGGCCTGGAGTTTGGCCTGACTGCGCGCCTGCCTTACAGCCTGCAATGGCGCTCCAGCTTGTTGATTAACGACTTTAAGCTTGATAATGACCCTACTTACGGCAGTAATCGCTTGCCTGGCATTCAGCGCTCTTTGCTGCGTGCCGAGCTGGTTTACCGTGGTAGTGATGTGCTGGAAAATTTTTACATCGGCCCAACCATTGAGTGGTCGCCACAGCGCTATAACGTCGACTTTGCTGAAACATTGTATGCCGACAGTTATTTCCTGTGGGGCATGAAAGCCGGACAGAAGTTTAACCAGCACTGGTCATGGTTTGTGGAAGGCCGCAATCTGGCCAACCAGAAATATGCCGCGACCACTGGCGTCGCCAGAAACCAGAACGGCGCAGATGGTGCATTATTCCTGCCTGGTGATGGCCGCACGGCTTACCTGGGGGTGACCTGGACTTATTAGCCAGTATGCCCGGCAAGTGGCTTGCCGGGCTGTGAAGCATGATGAAAGCGTAACGGAAGCTAAGATGAGTGATAAACAGAAAAAAATCCAGCGTGGCTGGTTATTTTGGCATCAATGGATAGGCGTGATTGCTTGTATCGGCATGGTGTTGTGGGGCTTGTCCGGGGCGTCGCATCCCATTATGAGCCGTTTACAACCGGCCCCAAAACAGTTTATGCCACCCCTGGCCGCGGTTGATTTAAGCCACGCGGTGGCATTACCCGCGTTGTTGCAACAACAGGCGATCACACAGTTTCAGCATATCAGCCTGGTGCAACTGGATGGCCAGGCCTATTACCGCATCGCGCTGCCTGGTGCCACCAGGTATTTTTCGGTGAACAGTGGTGACGAACGTGCAGACGCCGAACAGGCCGCAGCGATCAGCCTGGCCAATTATTACACCGGGCGCGATGCATCATCGGTGCGCACAGTAGAAGTCGTGACCGATTTTGCACCAGATTATCACCCGGTCAACCGCTTGTTGCCGGTGTGGCGCGTGGCCTATACGGGTGATGAAGGCCTGCGCGCCTATGTCGATACCGAGCAGTCGAGGCTGGCGACCTTGGTTGATGATCGTCGGGCCTTTTTGACCAAGGTATTCCAATTTGGCCATAACTGGTCTTTTTTGCAGGCTTGCAGCACCTTGCAACTGGCTGTGGCGACGTTGGTGCTACTGTTGATTTTAGCCTCGGCCATCACCGGGGTGATTCTTTACATCAAGCAGCGCAAAACCGCGCCTTACCGTTTAAAACGCTGGGGATTGCAATGGTGGCATCGCGAGTTTGGCTTGTGGGTATCGCTGCTGATTTTGCTGCTGGCCAGCACGGGTTTGTTTCATTTGTGGATGTCTGACATTCAGCAGCGCAGGCCGCTTTTACACACGGCCTTTGTCAGTGACAGCGCCGCATTAAGTGCTGATGCCTGGTCGCAATTGGCCACCCGCCAGGTGTTGAAGCTGGATATTTATGGCCGCGGCTCAGCGTTGTTTTGGCAAATCATCCCGGCCACGGCTGGCACGCAAGGTTTGCCTACGGCACAGGTGGCGGCCATGCACCAGCATCACGCGGCCATGTCGGCTGCGCCTGCCGCACCAGCATTATGGCTCACTGGGCCGCATGCCGTGACTGCGCTCACGCCAGAAGCCTATGCGGCTGCATGGCTCGCGAACATTGCCGAAACCGCGGAACCCGGCATGGAGTCTGTGCAGTGGGTGACATCGTTTGCGAATGAGTATGGGTTTATTTTCAAACGCTTGCCGGTGCTAAAAGTGCAAACGACACAAGCGCAACATGCGCGTTTTTACTTGGAACCTGCCACCGGCGCACTGGCCGCCCGCGTGGATGATAACGATGGCCTGGAAGGCTTTATTTTTGCCTATCTGCACAAATGGAGTTTTCAGTCTGTGAGTAAAGATATCCGCGACTTGCTGGCGATTTTTGCGGCGCTGGCTGTGAGTGTGACGGGATTGCTAGGCGCTTATCTGTTTGCCAGGAAGCGCATTTGAGCGGTGCGGCGCCCTGGAAGCCGGTGATTGTTCCAGGGCCGCATGCTTTAAGAAGTCGCGTAAATCTTATCCAAAAAGTAGCTGGTGCGCTGTTTCAAACGCAACCTGTTTTGCAGGATATTCGGCAACTGTTCTGGTTTCAGGCATTGGATAATGTTGATGTCCAGCGCTTCCCTGAGGTCGATAATATCGCCTTCTTCTTCGCGGTCATCACTCAGCATTTGAATAAACGGACGCAAAGGTTGCTGCGGATTAGTCGACAGCACGGTGGCCAGTTTCTGGTCTGACAGGCGAACCACGCTACCCGGCGGATAAATACCCAGGCATTTGATAAAGCGCCGCAGAATGGTCTGGTCAAACTGGTGCCGTTGTTGCGCAAACATCACACTCAGGGCTTCGTAAGGCGTTTTGGTGAACGCCGGGTTAGACGGGTTGCACAGGTTATCGTACATATTGGCAATAATCAGGATATGCGATAACGGGTCAATCTGGTCGCAATGCAGGCCTTTCGGGTAGCCGGTGCCATCGGCAAACTCATGGTGTTGGGATATCAGCGTCAGTATTTTCCTCGGCACAGCGACGTCGCGCAGCATGTTCATGCCCAGCAGCACGTGCGTTTGGTAAATAGCCGTTTCGCGTACACTCAACGGGTCTTTTTTGAGCAAGATTTTGTCGCTGATCTGGCGCTTGCCGATGTCGTGCAGAATGGCCGACATGCCTAAAATTACCAGATCTTCATCGGTAATATCCAGGTTTTTAGCCAGTAACATAGACACCACCAGCGTGTTCAACTCATGCTGAAAGTGCTGGTCACTAATACGGTGACCATTCATGGCATGAATGGCAATCTCGCTCTCGGTCAAGGTGCTGCTAACCAGATCTTCCACCAGCCTGGTGGCCAGGCCATAGGCCTGCTCCGGATGTTCAGTCGACAGCTTCTGAATGTTTCTCACTTCAGTGCTGGTTTTCATGAACTTCTGTTCGCTTTCGGTCACTGCCTGCCTGAGCGCCAGTTGTTTTTTCTGCGCTGCACTTAACTCCGGTGCCGCATCCACGATTTCCAGTTTAGGTGAGGCCGCTTTTTTCAGCGGGAACTCGACCACATTCTGCTGGGGTGCGATCCGCAGCGGCATGCTGGAGCTGCGTCTGGGGTCATAACGTAGCTGCTTCAACCCTAAGGACTTGATGGTCTCAATCTGTGATTCATCCGTGATCTTGAAGTTACTCACTGAAAATGGATGATCCATCCAGCCCAGGTCGAGGTGGATGTAGAGACCGATCTGAAGCTGGTCTATGTCGATATAGTAGGTATCTGAGGCGTGATTAGGCATGGCGTTTGATTTTTCTTTGATTATTTAACACGAGTAACTGTAAAAAGTCGTCCGAATTCACCGGGTAAGCATACAGAAAGCCCTGCGCTGTTTGGCAGCCCAGCCGCTGTAAAAACTTTTCCTGTTCTTCGGTTTCGACCCCTTCGGCAACAACGGTGAATCCTAATTGTGTCGCCATCGCATAAATCGCGCTGGTGATGGCGGCATCGTCCTTATCATCTGGCAGGTCTTTAACAAAACTGCGGTCGATCTTGATTTGGTCCAGCGGTAAGCGTTTCAGGTGCGATAGCGAGGAGTAGCCGGTGCCAAAGTCGTCAATGGCGATGCTGACGCCCAGTAGTTTTAACTGGTTAAAAGTGTCGACCACATGCTGGGTATGCTGCATCAGCGTACTTTCGGTGATTTCCAGCTCGATGATAGACGGGTCGCACTCGCTTTCCATCAGGATGCCATACACGGTATCGGCAAACTTGCTCTTCATGATTTGCACACCAGAAACGTTGATGGCAATCTTCTTGAATTCAGGATGTTTCTGGTGCCAGGCGTGCGCCTGGCGCACGGCTTGTGCCAATGCCCATTCGCCTATGCTTAAAATCAAGCCGGTTTCTTCTGCCAGCGGGATAAATTTTGCCGGTGAAATAATGCCCTGCACCGGGTGTATCCAGCGAATCAGGGCTTCGGCGCCAATAATCATGCCGGTTTTTAAGTCGATCTGTGCCTGGTAGAACATCTTGAGCTGGTTTTTGGTCAGCGCCTGGCGTAACTCGGTTTCCAGCTGGAAGTGTTCTACGGCATCGCGGCTGAGGGCGACATCATAAAACGCGACATGGTTTTTACCATTATTTTTCACCTGGTACATGGCCAGATCAGCCGCTTTAATCAGGCTTTCTACATCGTTGCCATCCTGCGGGTACATGGAGATGCCGATGCTGGCGCCGACAAAAATTTCATGATGGTCGATCATGAATTCGCGTCTGAGTGCGTCCAGGATATCGTGTGCTTTTTGTACGGCATCGGCTTTGCCATGCAGGTTTTCCAGCAAGATGATAAATTCGTCACCACCCAGGCGACCCACAATATCAGACTCACGCAAGGTGGCGCGCAGGCGCTCGGTGACGCCCAGCAGTAACTGGTCACCGGTATAGTGGCCCAGGCTGTCATTAATGTTTTTAAAGCGGTCCAGGTCAATAAACAGTACCGCAGCTTGCTGCTCATTGCGGTTGGCGCGCTGAATCGCATGCGTAAACAAATGGTTAATCAGCCTGCGGTTGGGCAAGCCTGTCAACGGATCATGGTTGACCAGTGAATTCAGCTGCGTTTGTGAGCGCTTCATTTCACTAATATCGGCAAACACACCCACATAGTTGGTGATGGCGTTGGCATGGTTGCGCACGGCCGTAATGGTCATCCACTCGGTATAAGTGTCGCCGTTTTTGCGCATGTTCTCAATTTCACCCGACCATTTGCCATGGCGTTTGAGCGCACCAAACAGGCCGCGTGGACGTTGCCTGAAAATTTGCGGCTTGGTGCCCAGCACCTCAGATTCTTCAAAACCGGTGATCAGGGTATAGCCCTGGTTGATCCCGATCAGTTCACCGGCCGGGTTCACAATCATGATGCCTTCAGTGGTGCTGTCAAAGGCGATTTTGGCCAGCTTCAGGTGTTTGCCGGTTTGTTCACGGTCAATCGCCACGCTCAATGTACGGCCAATGGCCATTAACGAGCCCAACTCTTGTGAGCTGGTATTTTCGGCATCGAAACAACGTTCAATCACCATGGATCCCCACCACTCATCATCAATCATGAGCGGCACAATCACCAAGTTGACGGTGTCATGTGACTTTAGCAAGGCGCGCTCTGAGGCGGGCAATGTCAGGGCGTCACACATCACGGGCTGGCCTTTGGATAGCAGGCTATACCAGCGTTGCAGTTCAGGCGACAGGAAAGAGATTTTTTCCCAATGCTCGTAGGTGGTATGAAAGCCGTTCATTGCCCAGTGGAAGAGGGCCTTGGAGCGGATATCGGTTTTTTTGCGGCTGGTGATGGTTTCGTGTTGCAGCAAAATCGCACGGCTAAAGCGGAACGACAGGCAGCATTGCTGCAAGACATTTTCCGCCACGCTCTGCCAGCGTTCGGCCGAATGCAGCATCCAGTCGCAGGAAATGAGTGTGTCCAACACTGCACTGCGGTTAAGCAACTGCGTTTGAATGAATTTCTGTTCGCTGACATCGCGCGCCACAGTAATCAGGTGGCTGGGCTGGTCTTTCTGGTCGTGGTAAGCGACCTTATTCACTTCCAGCGTTTTGTAGCCACCTTGGGGTAAATGTACCAGTTCTTCGTTGTGGTAAGCCTGGCGGGATTTCCACACCTGCTGGTCAGATTTTTCGTGATGCTCGAAGCTATTGCGAAACACCGGATGCAAGGTATCGGCAATTTGCAGGTTGTTTAAAAATTGATAGTCAAAACCGTCAATTTGAAAGGTGTTGAGCATGTGCTGGTTGGCCATCATCCAGCGATTGTCATTGTCTTTAATGCAAATTAGGTCAGGGCTCATCTCAATCAGCGAGTGCACAATCGATTGCATGTGCAGCAGTTGGTCGACCAGCGTGCGCTCTTCCTCCTCCAGCATCAGGCCAATCGCACGGCGGTCTGACTGCGGATAGAACAAACGGCATTTGAAATCGCGTTTTGCGCCATGAATGTGCGTGCTGATACTTAATTCGGTTTTGCCCTCGCGTATGGCTTCGACCAGCGTCTGGCGAATCTCTTTCGGCAACTCGTCAGCCAGTTCGCCCAGCAGGCTTTTTGCTGCGGCGCTGATGGCGAGACACTGTGCCCGGCGATTGATGGCCAGCATAGGCGTATCCGGCATGGTGACGGCCAGGGGCTGCAACCATGCTGTGCTATGATGATCAAAAACGGTTGGTAATGACATAGTTAAATCTGCTTCGGTCCGATGTGCGTTGTGTGAGTGCGGATAAGTGGGTTAACGGCGCAAATGCAAGCAAACTTTAGCGACATTAACGCTTGATAATTAAGGTAAATTTTAAGATATTTCTGATTAAGCGATCGGTTGGCGAGTGATGGTGAAACAGTGGGTAAATCTGGTGTGTGGGTGGGCTTTTTTACTATCGTTACAGGTGGTTTCCGCGCATGAAAATCATCACGAATCCCCTCAAGAATCCTCTGCTACACAATTGGCCGTGAGCGTCACCGCAGATCCGGCTGGGCGCATATGGATGGCGCAGGCGAAACAGGGGCAGGTCTGGGTATCAAGCAGCGACGATACCGGCAAGCATTTTGGCACCGAAGTGGCTGTGAATCCGGTGATTATGAAAATTGCGGCAGGTGCGGAAGCGCGGCCAAATATTGCTGTAGGTGCCAATGGCGCGGTCTATGTCAGCTGGACTGAGGCGCTGAAAAAGAACCATGCGGGCCATATCTGGTTTGCGCGTTCGCTGGATGGCGGCAAAAAGTTTGAAGCGCCTTATATCGTGCATCAGCACCGTGAAGAAATCACCCATCGTTATGATGCCATGCAAGTCGCGGCGGATGGCACGATTACCGTCGCCTGGCTGGACAAGCGCGATATGCTGGCGGCCAAAGCCGCCGCTAAACCGTATGATGGCGCGGCGATTTACTATGCGGTGTCGCGTGATCATGGCAAAAGCTTTAGCCCAGAACAGAAGTTAGCCGATAACAGTTGCGAGTGTTGCCGTATTGCCATGACCAGCAAGCCGGATGGCACCGTAGCCGTGCTGTGGCGCCATGTGTTTGACGGTAGCGAGCGCGATCATGCCATGGCAGAAATCGGTCCTGTCGGCAAACCTGTGCTGGTGCGCGCCAGTTACGGCCATTGGAAAATAGAAGGTTGCCCGCACCATGGCGCTGCATTAGCCGTGGGCGAGGGCTTTGGCTATCACCTGGCTTATTTCGATGGTGCGGGCGATAAACCTGGTTTGCGTATTGCGCGCATGGATGGCCAGGCCTGGGTGACTTCGCCGCCCAGGCGCTTTGGTGATGCCAAGCGGAATGCAGGGCATCCGGCACTTTTGAGTGTAGGCGACCAGGTCTGGCTGGCCTGGCAGGAGCATGATCATACGGGTGCAGATATTGTGGCAATGGCATCATCCGATGGTGGCAGAACCTGGGGCGCCCAGGTGGTGATCGTACACAGCGCCAGCAAGCTAGATTATCCGCAATGGCTTTACGTGCAGGGCCAAGCTGTGCTGGCGGTGAATAGTGCCGATCGCGGCTTGCAACTGCTACCTTTCACCTATTAGCCAGCCAGCATTGAGACCATCACCATTGAGAACGTCATCAAGTCGCGCCTATTTGATCTACATCTATTGAAAACGCAAAAACCCGCCGCATTATAGGGTTATCCAGCCGCACGCTGCGGCATGACTTTAATCACGAAAGGGTTTGCATGCGTTTTGATAAACTCACCACCAAATTCCAACAGGCACTGGCCGATGCACAGAGCATGGCCGTGGGTGCCGATCATCCCACTATAGAAGCGCCACATTTGTTGCTGGCAATGTTAAATCAGGACGATAGCGGTGTTTCTGCGCTGTTATCGCGTGCAGGCGCACAAGTCAGCGCATTGAAAACCAGTTTGCAGCAGGCGATTGATGCCTTGCCAAAAATCAGTGAAAACAGTGGCGATGTTGCGGTTTCGCGTGACCTGAACAACCTGTTAAATGTGACCGACAAACTGGCGCAAAAAAGTGGCGATAGCTATATTGCCAGCGAGATGTTTTTGCTGGCCCTGGCTGACGACAAAGGCAATACCGGCAAATTGCTCAAGCAGCACGGTGTGAATAAGGCTGCGCTGGAACAAGCCATCAAAGCCGTGCGCGGGAATGACGCCGTCAACAGCCAGGAGGCTGAGGGCCAACGTGAAGCCTTGAAAAAATACACGCTGGACCTGACCGAACGCGCACGTGCTGGTAAGCTGGATCCGGTGATTGGCCGTGACGATGAAATTCGCCGCGCGATCCAGGTTTTACAGCGTCGTACCAAAAACAACCCGGTGTTGATCGGCGAGCCTGGTGTAGGTAAAACCGCCATCGTTGAAGGCTTGGCGCAACGTATTGTGAATGGCGAAGTGCCGGATTCACTCAAAAACAAAAAAGTATTAAGCCTGGATATGGCCGCTTTGCTGGCTGGTGCCAAATACCGCGGTGAATTCGAAGAGCGTTTAAAGTCTGTGCTCAAGGAGTTGGCGCAGGACGAAGGCCAGACCATCGTCTTTATTGATGAGATTCATACCATGGTTGGTGCGGGCAAGTCTGAGGGCGCGATGGATGCGGGCAATATGCTCAAGCCAGCGCTGGCCCGTGGCGAACTGCATTGTGTGGGCGCAACTACGCTGGATGAATACCGTAAATACATTGAAAAAGATGCTGCATTGGAGCGCCGTTTCCAGAAGGTCTTAGTCGATGAGCCTAGCGTAGAGGCGACGATTGCCATTTTGCGCGGCCTGCAGGAAAAATACGAGTTGCACCATGGGGTGGAAATCACTGACCCGGCCATTGTGGCGGCGGCTGAATTGTCCAACCGCTATATCACGGACCGTTTTTTGCCAGATAAAGCCATCGATCTGATCGATGAGGCCGCTTCACGCATCAAGATGGAAATTGATTCCAAGCCTGAGGTGATGGACAAGTTAGATCGCCGCCTGATTCAACTCAAAATCGAGCGTGAGGCGGTGCGTCGTGAAAAAGACGAAGCCAGCCAGAAACGCTTTGGCCTGATTGAAGACGAAATCAGCAAGCTGGAAAAAGAGTACGCCGACCTGGAAGAAGTGTGGAAAGCGGAAAAGGCCGCGGTGCAAGGCTCTGCGGGTGTCAAAGAGGCGATCGAAAAGATCAAGCTGGACATGGAAACCGCGACGCGCAAAGGCGACTGGCAAAAAGTGTCCGAGTTGCAATATGGCAAACTGCCACAACTGGAAGCACAGTTAAAACATGCTTCTACGGCCGAAGCGAGTGGTGTGGTGAAACATAAGATGTTACGCACCGAGGTCGGGGCCGATGAGATTGCCGAAGTGGTCAGCCGCGCGACGGGGATTCCAGTAAGCAAAATGATGACTGGCGAGCGTGAAAAACTGCTCAATATGGAGAGCCGCCTGCATGAGCGCGTGGTCGGCCAGGATGAGGCTGTGCGCCTGGTGTCAGATGCGATTCGCCGTTCACGTAGCGGCCTGAGTGATCCTAACCGCCCGTATGGCAGCTTCCTGTTTTTGGGGCCGACCGGCGTGGGTAAAACCGAGCTGTGCAAAGCGCTGGCTAACTTTCTGTTCGATAGCCCGGAGCACCTGGTGCGCATAGACATGAGCGAGTTTATGGAGAAGCATTCTGTTTCCCGCCTGATTGGCGCGCCACCTGGCTATGTCGGTTACGAAGAGGGCGGTACACTCACCGAAGCCGTACGCCGCAAACCGTATTCCGTCGTGTTGCTAGACGAAGTGGAAAAAGCACATCCGGATGTATTTAACGTCTTGCTGCAAGTGCTGGATGATGGCCGCCTGACAGATGGCCAGGGCCGCACGGTAGACTTTAAAAACACGGTGATTATCATGACCTCCAACCTGGGCAGCCAGATGATACAAAGCATGTCTGACCAGGACTACCAGGTGGTCAAGTTGGCGGTGATGGGCGAAGTAAAAACACATTTCCGCCCGGAATTTATCAATCGCATCGACGAGGTAGTGGTGTTCCACTCCCTGGGCGAGGCGCACGTGAAATCCATTGCCAATATCCAGTTGCAATTGCTGGCCAAACGCCTGGCTGCGATGGATATGCAGTTGGATATCAGCGATGCCGCCCTGGCTGAAATTGCCAATGCCGGGTTTGACCCGGTATATGGTGCACGGCCATTAAAACGCGCTATCCAGAGCGAAATCGAGAACCCGCTGGCGCGTGAAATTCTGGCCGGGCAATTTGCCGCCAAAGACACCATCCGCGTCGATTTCCAGGCCGGTAAAATGCAGTTTCGCAAAGCGGAATAGTTTGGGGGGTTAACTGAACCTGGTCGCGATTAAAAGGGTCATATTGGTATGACCCTTTGTTTTTATCGGGTGTAGAATGGAAACACTATGCGTTACACACAGTCCCTGCGTTTAATTTCTATCACTTTTTTGCTCAGTGTGTTGGCCGGGTGCGCCTCGCAGCCGCCGCAACCTTTGCAAATTGACCGCATTTCGCCTGAGCAGCTCGCTGCACTGGTGCCGCCTGCACAATCCAGCCTGACCCTGGAGCAGATTGTGGTCATGAGCAAGCAGGGCAAGAGCGATGCCGAGATTATTGAAGCAATTAAACAGTCACAATCCCGCTATTCACTGACGCCTTCTGACGTATTGAGCTGGCACGCAAAAGGGATTTCCAAGGGCGTGCTCGATTACATGCAGCAAGCCAATGCGCTGGCTGAGCAGAATGCCATTGCTGACGAGATTAACAAGCGCGAAAAAGCGCGCGTGGAGTCTGAGGCAAAGCTGAAACGCGAGCGCGACATGGCCAGGTTGCGTAGCATGGATCCCTGGTTTTACGGTGGGCCTGGTTTTTACGGCGGTCCCTGGGGGTATCGTCCTTATTGGGGCGGTGGCTGGCGCTACTGGTAATGCTGGTGGCTGGGCTGAACCCGGTATAATGCAGGTTTAGTTCTTGGTTGCGGGAATCGGCTATGCGACAGCATCACGAAACACTTTCTATCGATGCGCAAGGGCGGCGTTTGTACGACATCACGCCGCAAGTCTTGCAATGGGTACAGCAATCCGGCATTCAGAGTGGATTGCTTACGCTCTACATTCAACACACCTCTGCCAGCCTGCTGATCAATGAAAATTATGACCGCGATGTGCTGGTCGATCTGGAAGCGTTTTTTAATCGGTTGGTGCCGGACGGTGATGACTTGTTTATCCATACCGTGGAAGGCCCAGATGACATGCCTGCGCATGTGCGTACGGCGCTGACGCAAACCAGCCTGTCTATTCCCGTATTGCAGGGCCGCGTTGCCCTGGGGCAGTGGCAAGGTATTTTCCTGTTTGAACATCGTCACCTGCCCGCCCGCCGTCGCGTGCTGATGCATGTAATGGGTGAATAGTTTTTTTATTGTTTTTAGAAGTATTGAGTCATGAAATCTAGTGTTATTAAATCTTGCTCTGGCGTTATCTTGTCTTTTTTCTGTGCTATTTTCCTGGTGGCTTGTGAACACGAGTCTGCCACAACTGAGGCCGCTGTGAGCCAGTCAGCACCGCTTGCTAATGTAGCCGAAACTCCCTCCGCTGGTGGTTATGAACCGAGTGCCGATGAGCGCGTGCCAGGCATTACCATGTCGCAAGAACAGCTGGACAAGATTTATGCTGAAGCCAGACGTAACATGCCATTGCCCGTGATTCCCAAAGAGTAATCAGCCGGGATAGTCGGTCCAAACTGCGAAGGCAGGCAGGCGGCATGTCTGTTAGGGCGTGCGCATATAGTTGTCATAATTGGCTACCTCGCGTGTCAGCTGACTGGCAAAACCTTCAATGTCCCCGCTTAATAGCGCGCTTTCTGCACCATCGTGTTCCGCCGTGCTGAGGTCTCTCGCAGTGCTGGCATCCAATAGCTTGTTTTGGCCATCATAAATTGTTAATGCATGTATCTCTGCTCCCGTATTGGGTGGCAGATTGAAGTGTGCCTTCTGTCTGGATAACGCGGATAGGTGATAGTCTTGTAGCCATTGCGCCAGTCGCGGCAGTATGCCTGCAGGCGCAGCCTGCTCTGCGTCGATTAATACTTCATTAATGCTGGTGATCAGCACATGGATTTTTTCCGCATCTACTGTGATCTCGGCATTGCGTTGATAGGGTGGCGGGATAGAGGCGCCTTGATAGCGGTACACCAGGCGTGTCATCGTGATTGTCATTGCGTGATGCCCCTCGCTGTCTAGCATGAGTGGAAGTATTAACAGCCAATACTTTGTCGTCATATCGTACTCAGTTGTCGCGAGTATCAAGCCAGGCAGGAATCTTTGCTGCCTGCCTGGTGATTGTTGACTTATACCGTGACGCCGGAAGCTACAAAGTATTTTTGGAAAGTGGCCGCTTTCATCGCAAACACACCGTTGCTATTGAGTGGAATGCTGGCCGAGAACGAGATTTGGTAAGCTGACCAGTTTCCTGACAGCGTATCCAGCACGGCATGGTGCGTGCCCCACGGGTTACGCAACACAATATACTTCTCATTATTCACATAGTCCCAGCCCAGGATGGAGTAAGCGTGGTTGCCCACCACTTTGGCTGCCGGATAATCAAGATCAGCAGGGGGTGTGTCGTAGGTCCATGCCACCATCGGGTTGATGGTGCGTTTGCTCATTGAATGGCCGCGCACAAAGGCCCATAGATCATCACCGCTTTTGCCACTGTGCCCCATATAGGTTTTTTCACCGCCAATAATTTCCGCACAGGCATTGACCGGATCTCCACCCGCGATCGCAGGATAGTTTGGAAAATCAGTGCTATTGCTGGTACGCCACTTTGCATAGGCTTTTTCCATCACGGCAGGCCAGGTTTCACCCACATCGAGTGATCTGGCATAGACCCAGTTGTGCCCGGGTTTGGATACTGGGACCAGTTCGGTCACCTCAACGGCTTGCGCATCGCCAGCCCCAGACTTGAAGAAGCTGACTTTATGAATAGGTTGTTCTTCATTGCCCCAGGCGGAGGGTCGTATCATGTTGATAATGGCGTAAGGTCTTGCCCACGCCACCGACGCCAGGGCCGCAATAAAATAGCAATCACCCAACACGCCTTGCACCGGGTCATTGAGCTCAGCCACATCTTCAAAGTAGTCGCCCATATCCACCCAGTCTTTGTCAGGTGGTGCCCATGGCGTACTGGCAATGGCCGTGCGTAACACGGCGGTATTCATCATGATCTCAGATAGCACCACCGTTTTTCTGATGGTGCCCAGGCGCAAACGTCGTGCACTGATGGATCTGGTGGCGACAGGACTTTGGGTTTGATAGAAACGGTTAACTCTGTCAGCCGTTTGTGCTGCGGACAGCACCTTCAGGCTGCCATCGGCAGAGAGTTCTGCATCAGGCCTGAGAATGGGGTTGCGCAGGTCAAAGATTTTTTCTGCGCTGACGCCTAAAATCTCTGCGAGCATGACTTCAGGTTCGGCGACTTGCTCCCAGTTGATTTTCTTTTGCGCAATGACTTCTGCGGCGGCATACGGATTAATGACTCCAACATTGACTTCCATGGCTATTCTCCTAAACGACTGTTTTAATAAACGAATGTGGTTGAGTTGATTGCTTGGGTAATGAGGCTTATGCGTCACTGCGCTGATAGCCTTCCGGTGATGCACCGGCAATTTGATGGTATATGAATATGTTAATAAATGATAATTAAATTTAAATTAATTTATAATTTGGCCCGGGGATATGGCTGGCGTAGCCAGTAGGCAAAAAGAAACCACCGTTCACATCAGGTGGTTATTTACCGCGGTGATTGATTTGGGGAGGGAGATGCGCGGTGCTAGCGCACAGTACTCCATTGCAGGGGATCAAAAGGAATACTGTTGCGGCGCAGTTCGTAATAGACGCCATTTTCGGCATTACCACCGCTATTGCCGACCGCGGCGATGGTATCGCCAGATTTCACACTTTGGCCAGAACCTTTATACAGCGCTTCATTGTTGCCATACAGGCTCATATAGCCATTACCATGGTCAATCACGATCAGGTTGCCAAAGCCGCGCATCCAGTCGGCAAATACCACTTGGCCACCTGCGACTGATTTAACCTCGCTACCTTCTTTGGCGCGGATGAAAATGCCTTTCCAGCTGACACCGGTATCTGCACGCGCAGTGCCAAAACGGTTGATCACATCGCCACGCACCGGCAAACGCAAGCGCCCGCGCAACTGCGAGAAGTTTTCTTTATTGGCGTTGTATTCGGGCAGAGTTTCATTTTTAGCAATGACAGTGCTGCTTTGCGCGCTGTTGTCGCTGTCATCGACATTGGTTTGCGGTGCGCGCTCAAACGTACGTCCGGCGGATTTTTTCTTGTTGCGTGCCAGTTCTGCGGCTTTTTTCGCAGCGGCTTCTTTCTCGCGCTTGGCTTTTGCCAGGGCTTCCTGCTCACGCTTTTTCGCTTCGGCCAGCAAGCGCTGGAACAGTTGCGACAAGGCTTCTTCGTCTTTTTTCAGACGTACCATCTGTTGTTCTTGCGTTTCAATCTGTTTGGAAAGCTCGTTCAAGGCCTCAGTGCGGCGTGACTTTTCACCTTCCAGTTTTTGCGTGGTTTCGCTGTATTGATTGGCCAGGCGCTCGGTTTCATGCAGTTGCTCGGTGGTGGACGAGCGCACGCGGTCTATTGCTTCCTGGTTATCTTGCAAGGACTGGATTTGTTGCTGATGGGCAGCAGTCAGGTAACCCAGGTATTTCAGGTTGCGCGTGGTGTTGGCCGGGTCTTGCTGTTGTAACAACATCTGCAAGGGGCTGTTATTGCCATGGCGGTATTGCTGATTAAGTTGTGCGCTGAGTGCCTGGCGCTGTTGATTAACCTGGCGCTGCAATAATGAAAGTTGCTTTTGCAGGTCTTGCAGTTTGCCGCGATTGTCTTGCTGTGCATCCTGAATTTCACGCAGTTTTTTACGTGAGCTGCTAATAGCGGTTTCTGAGGCTTTTAACGCTTCATGCGCATCCTGCTTGGCGACGCGTGAGGCTTTGAGTGCATTGGCTAATTGCTGAATTTTCTCTTTAACTTGCTCCAGGTCGCCCTTGGTGGTTTCGGTTTTGTCATTGGCCGCGGCATGAGCAGGCACGGAGAAGCCGCTTGCACACAGCGCAAGACAAACCGTCAGGCAAAACGCCAACGCAGCCCACAAACGTTTGGGCTGTGTGTCAGCCATCATGCTGAAATCAGGCATGCACCCACCAGCCCAATTTAGGCCGCTGCATCGAGCGTGATCAGGTTTTTACCCGTCATTTCGGCCGGTTGCGGCACACCCATGAGCGACAGCAATGTTGGCGCAATATCAGACAGCGCACCTTCTGAGGTAATGCGCCCGGCACGGCCAACATAAATAAACGGCACCAGGTTGGTGGTGTGCTGGGTGTGTGCCTGGTCGCTGGCGTGGTCAAACATGCTTTCGGCATTGCCGTGATCGGCGGTAATAATGACTTCTGCCCCCATTTTTTGCGCCGCAGCGACCACGCGCCCGACGCAGGTGTCCAGTGTTTCTACCGCTTTAATGGCGGCTTGCAGATTGCCGGTATGGCCGACCATATCGCCATTGGCATAGTTACAAATCACTGCCTGATATTGCTGTGATTCAATGGCGGCAACCAGTTTGTCAGTGACTTCTGGCGCGCTCATTTCTGGCTGCAAGTCGTAAGTCATCACTTTGGGGGACGGCACCAGAATACGGTCTTCGCCAGCAAACACGGTTTCTTCACCGCCGTTAAAGAAAAATGTCACGTGCGGATATTTTTCGGTTTCGGCGATACGCAGTTGTTTCAACCCAAGATTGGACACATACTCACCAAAGGTGTTGGGTACTGTAAACGGTGCAAATACTGGCTCAGCCAAGGCCTGGTTTTTGTCGTATTGCGTCAGCGTAAAGTAGTGGCTAAAGCTAGGCACGCGGCTGCGTTCAAAACCGCTAAATTGCGGGTTGAGCAGGGCATCAGTCAGCTGGCGGGCACGGTCACTGCGGAAATTCATAAACACCAGGCAGTCGCCATCCTCCATGCGTACCGGTGCTGCATCCGTTGCATGGATAGCGGTGCATTTGACGAATTCATCACTTTCATCACGGGCGTAAGCTTGTTGCAAAGCAGTTAGGCTGTCAGGCGCGACATGGTCAGAAGCACCATTGACCAGCAGTTCATACGCGACTGATACGCGCTCCCAGCGCTTGTCCCTGTCCATGCCATAAAAGCGGCCACCCACAGAAGCGACTTTGCCTACGCCCAGTGTTTTCAGGTGGTCTTCCAGTGCTTGCAGGTAGGGTTGCGCACTTTTTGGCGGGGTGTCACGGCCATCGAGGAAGGCATGCACATAGACCTTGCTCAGGCCTTGTTGCTTGGCCATCTCCAGGATGGCATGAATATGCGGCTGGTAGCTATGAACGCCGCCATCAGACAGTAAGCCTAGGATGTGCAAGGCTTTGTCGTTGGCTTTAAGTGCCTGCATGGCATTCACTAACGCTGGCAGTTTGAAAAACTCGCCACTGCTAATGCTGTTATTAATACGTTCAAAGTCTTGAAAGACAATACGTCCCGCCCCAATATTCAAGTGGCCCACTTCAGAGTTGCCCATCTGGCCATCTGGCAAACCAACGTAGTGCTCAGAGGCGTTGATCAGCCCATGTGGGTAAGTGGCTTTTAATCTGTCCAGGTTTGGGGTGTTGGCTTGCAGCACGGCATTGAATTCAGTGGTCTCGCTGTGACCAAAACCATCGAGGATGAGCAAAATGACAGGTTTGATTGACATGGCTAACAGTCTTTAAAGTGGTGACGGAACGTCGAATTGATGAATTCGTCTATTATAATCGCAACCGCAGGCGACGCCTACCCGAAGGGGCGGGTGCTTTGATCAATCGTGCTGCTAATCATTAAGCTAAGAGGGCGAGTGTACAAGTGGAGTTTTTAAAACAGAATGTATTGTTAATTGGCCTGGCCATTGGTTCGGGCCTGGCTTTGTTATTACCCATGTTGAGCCGCTCTGTGGCAGGCATCACTACCCTATCAGTGACTGAAGCCGTGATGCTGATGAACCGTAAATCTGCGCTGGTGCTGGATGTACGTGAGCCTGACGAGTTTGCCCAGGGCCATTTGCAAGGGGCGCGTCATGTGCCGTTATCGCAATTATCTGCACGGGTCAAGGAGCTGGAAAAGTTTCGCGATAAACCGGTGCTGGTTGTGTGTGAACGTGGCAGGCGTGCGAATGCTGCTGCCAAATTGCTCAAAGCGCAAAACTTTACCACCTTGAATGTACTCAAGGGCGGCATGCAGGCCTGGATAGAGGCCAAAATGCCGAGCAGTAAATAGCGCGTGTTTTTAAAAGGAATTGTATGGCCAAAGTCGTGATGTATACCTCCGCAGTATGCCCTTATTGCATCAATGCGGAGCGCTTGTTGAAGAACAAAGGCGTAACCGACATTGAAAAAATTCGCGTCGATTTGCAGCCGGAATTACGTGCTGAAATGATGGAAAAAACTGGCCGTCGTACCGTGCCGCAGATTTTTATCGGTGAGCAGCATGTAGGCGGCTTTGATGACTTGCATGCACTGGATGTGCAAGGCGGCCTGGACCCGTTGCTGGCGGCTTAAATTACATTGTTTTTTGTCACAAAAAACACATAGTCAGGCCGGGGATGTCCGGTTAGAATAGCGGCTTTGTGTATTGATAATTATTAAGGATAATTCATGGCTCAGGATTCACAGAACCAAACAGAACAAAACGCAGCACCGATTTTCAGCATTGAAAAACTGTATGTACACGATGCTTCAATTGAAGTGCCAAATGCGCCTGCTATTTTCACTGAGCGTGCTACCCCACAAATCAATGTAGAACTGGGCAATAATGCACAGCAAATTGAAGAAGGCATTTTCAATGTCTCTATCAAAGTGACCGTAACGGCTAAAATTGAAGACAAAACAGCCTTTTTGGTTGAAGTGACTCAGTCTGGTATTTTCGCGATCCGTAACGTACCACAAGAAAACATGGAGCCTATCCTGGCGGTTGCTTGCCCGAACATCCTGTTCCCTTATGCTCGTGAAGCGATTTCTGACATGGTGACACGCGCCGGCTTTATGCCAGTGTTGTTGAACCCAATCAACTTCGAAGCGCTTTACCTGCAACAGCAGCAACAAGCAGCGCAAGCCGCTGGCGCACCTAACTAATTTTTATCTAAAAAAGTAAGTCATCAGTGACTTACTTTTGTTTGTTTGGATAATTCTAAATGAGTAAAGTCGCAGTTCTTGGAGCGGGTGCCTGGGGCACAGCGCTCGCCATGCATATCGCGTTACAGCACGATGTCGTGCTGTGGGCGCGCAATAGCGGGCATGTCTCCGGTATGCGCAAGGCACGTGCCAATCCACTCTACCTGGGCGACTTTGCCTTTCCTGAAAAGCTCACGGTTGAGGACGACCTGGCGGCAGCAGTCGCCGGTTCGGACTTGATTTTGTCAGTAGTGCCTACGGCTGGCTTCCGGCCTATCTTGCAGCAATTGAAGGCTTTAGGCATTACACAGCCGTTGATTTGGGCCAATAAAGGCCTGGAGCCGCAAACGGCAAAATTACCGTTTGAAGTGGCACAAGAAGAACTAGGTGCAGAGTATCCCTGGGGCGTATTAAGCGGCCCCAGCTTTGCTGCTGAACTGGTGCGTGGCTTGCCCACCGCCATTACACTGGCAGCGAACCACCGCGAACTGGCGCAACAGGCAGCGCAGCTTATTCATGGCGGCTGTTTGCGTGTTTACGACAGTGTGGACGTGGTGGGTGCTTCTGTGGGCGGCGCCGTGAAGAACGTAATGGCGATCGCGGCAGGCATCTCGGATGGCATGGGCTTTGGTAACAATGCACGCGCCGCCATGATCACGCGCGGCCTGGCTGAGATTACCCGTTTTGGCATGGCCTTGGGCGCCAAAGCCGAAACGTTTATGGGCCTGGCGGGTGCGGGCGACCTGATTTTGACCTGTACCGGCCAATATTCACGTAACCGCGAAGTCGGTTTGCAACTCGCTTCCGGCAAATCACTTGAGAGCATTCTGGCGGGTTTAGGGCATGTGGCTGAAGGCGTGAATACGGCGCGTGAAGTCATGCGTCGCGCCGAGACCATAGGCGTTGAAATGCCGATTACCTTTGAAGTAAATCAATTGCTGACTAACCAGAAAACTGCGCAAGAAGCCGTGAGTGCCTTGCTGGGCCGTGGTCAGCGTCAAGAATCTGTTTAATATTGGTATTGCAGCCGTTTTCTGGCTGCTTTAACCCTTCATTACATAAACGCCGGAACTTGGTACAAATAATCGAGTCAGCCTTAGGGTGTTAAATTGTAAGGTTGAAAAAAGCGTGCAGTCTCCGAAAAAGTGGTTAGTCAGAACCGGTGTGGTATTCAGTGTGGTGGCAGGTTTGCTATCCATGTTGTATATGATGAAAACCGAAGCACTGGCCTGGCATGTGTGGCACCAGCTACATAGTCCACATCATTCTGGCCTGGACTTGGCCCATTACAAAGTCGCCATTGAGGCCAAACCGCTGGCCCAGTATCAAAACACTTCTGGGCTGACCTTTAATCACGAAACTGGCACCTTGTTTACCGTGCTCAATGATATGAGCATGATTGTCGAGTTGAGCCGTGATGGCACACCGTTACGCGAAATTAAAGTGCATGGCACCGATGACCTCGAAGGCATCGCCCATGTTGAGCAGGACTATTATGTCGTTGCCGATGAGCGCGAAAATAAATTGTGGCTACTGCAGATTAAGCCGGGCGCGCGTGAGATTTCAATTGATGATGCCAGCTTGCTGCGGTTTGGCATGCATGAACGCGGCAACAAGAACTTTGAAGGCGTGTCCTGGGACAGCGTTCACCATAGGCTGATTGTGGTGAAGGAACGTGACCCTAAATATGTCATCGCGGTGAGTGGGTTGTATGATCCAGAGCACAAAAAGCAAAATACGATTGAAGTCGAACGGCTGAAGCAGTTTGATGGTGCGCTTAAGTGGGCGCTACGGGATTTGTCTTCGGTGACCTATCATGAACAATCCGGGCATCTGTTTTTGCTGAGTGATGAATCCAAGTTGCTCAAACAGTTTAACGAGTCCGGGCAAACCATGGGCTCACTTGCGCTTTGGAAAGGCTTTCATGGCCTGCATCAAAGTGTGCCACAAGCCGAAGGCGTTTCGATTGACGGCGAGGGCAATGTTTACATCGTCAGTGAGCCTAACCTGTTTTATGTGTTCAAGCCGCAAACAAATATGCTTTAAATGGCTGGTATTGAGAAAAGAAAAAACCCGCGAAGGCGGGTTTTTATTGGGCTTTTGTGATTAGCCTAATACTTACTCGATACCCAGCAACTCTACTTGGAATACCAGGGTTGCATCCGGGCCAATCACCGGGCCGCTACCGTTAGCACCATAGGCCAGGTTTGATGGAATTGTCAGCTCAAACTTGCTGCCTACATTCATTAATTGCAAGCCTTCTACCCAGCCTGCGATCACGCCGGTCACCGGGAAAACAATAGGCTCGCCACGCTCATAAGAACTATCAAATACCGTGCCGTCCGTCAGTGTGCCATGGTAGTGTACTTTCACACGGTCGCTAGTGGTTGGCTTGGCGCCATTACCTGCTTCCAGTTGTTTGTATTGCAGGCCGCTTGCCGTCGTTGTCACGCCTTCTTTTTTAGCATTGTCTGCCAGATAGGCTTCGCCTTCAGCTTTGTTTTTAGCGAGGGCAGCCATTTGTCTTTCCTGGCTCTCTTTTTGAACCTGCTCAACCGTGCTTCTTTTTTCAGCATCCGTTAAGCGAGATGCCTGGTCAGACATCACATCTTTCACCGCGAGTGCCACTACTTCTGCGTCCAGTTCCAGGCCATCATTTTTAAGTTGATGTGCCAGGTTTTCGCCCACGATGTAGCTAAGGCGCTGAGTGAGTGTATCTAATTGATTTGCCATGGTGTGTTCTTTCGTTATTTAAATAGGACGCCTGAGGGCGTGAGTGGAAATTTAATCCATCATTATGACGGAGAGTGGTTGATAAAACAAAACCCGCAAAAGCGGGTTTTGTTTAAATGTTGCTTAGGGCATTTTGCGTTAAGCAGGAAAGTGAGACAAGGCGCGCAAGTTGAAGACAATACAATAAGTATGGCAAGACTTGCGCAACGCAGTATCACTGAGCTGCTTAAATGCAAAATTACATCATACCGCCCATGCCGCCCATACCACCCATATCCGGTGCCGCAGGTGCATCTTCTTTAGGCAGTTCAGCCACCATGCAGTCAGTGGTCAGCATCAAGCCAGCCACTGAAGCCGCATTTTGCAATGCAGAACGGGTTACTTTAGTTGGATCCAGTACGCCCATTTCAACCATGTCGCCATAGGTTTCGTTAGCCGCGTTGTAACCGTAGTTGCCTTTACCAGCAGCCACGTTGTTCACCACCACAGATGGCTCAACACCAGCGTTTTGGGTGATCTGGCGCAATGGCTCTTCAACTGCGCGCAATACGATTTTCACGCCAGCTTCTTGGTCCAGGTTGTCACCTTTCACTTTAGCGATTGCATCGCGAGCACGGATCAGTGCAACACCGCCGCCAGCAACGATGCCTTCTTCAACGGCAGCGCGGGTTGCGTGCAATGCATCTTCAACGCGGGCTTTTTTCTCTTTCATTTCGATTTCAGTCGTTGCGCCAACCTTGATCACCGCAACACCGCCAGCCAGTTTGGCCACGCGCTCTTGCAGTTTTTCACGGTCGTAGTCGCTGCTTGCTTCTTCGATTTGAGTTTTGATTTGGCCGATACGGGCTTTAATCGCTTCTTCGTTGCCAGCGCCGTCGATGATGATGGTGTTTTCTTTACCCACTTCGATGCGTTTTGCCTGGCCCAGGTCGTGCAGTTGTACGGCTTCCAGTTTCAAGCCAACTTCTTCAGAAATCACTGTACCGCCAGTCAAAATAGCGATGTCTTCCAACATGGCTTTACGACGGTCACCAAAACCAGGGGCTTTCACAGCAGTGGTTTTCAGGATGCCGCGGATGTTGTTCACAACTAAAGTTGCCAATGCTTCGCCATCTACATCTTCAGCGATGATCAGCAATGGACGGCCAGCTTTCGCTACTTGCTCCAATGTTGGCAGCAGGTCACGGATATTGGATACTTTTTTGTCGTGCAATAACACGAAAGGATTGTCCAGCAACGCGATTTGGCGCTCTGGATTGTTGATGAAGTAAGGAGACAGGTAACCACGGTCAAACTGCATACCTTCAACGACATCTAATTCGTTAGTCAGGCCTGAACCGTCTTCAACGGTGATCACGCCTTCTTTACCTACTTTGTCCATCGCATCAGCAATGATCTGGCCAACAGAGGTGTCAGAGTTAGCAGAAATAGCACCCACTTGAGCGATTTCTTTGCTGGTGGTACATGGTTTGGATTGTGCAGCCAGGTCAGCGACAGCTGCTTCAACCGCTTTGTCGATACCGCGCTTCAGGTCCATCGGGTTCATGCCAGCAGCAACAGATTTCATGCCTTCGCGGATGATAGCTTGTGCCAATACCGTTGCAGTCGTTGTACCGTCACCAGCGATGTCGTTGGTTTTAGAAGCAACTTCTTTCACCATCTGTGCGCCCATGTTTTCGAATTTGTCTTTCAATTCGATTTCTTTAGCAACAGATACACCATCTTTAGTGATGGTAGGCGCGCCGAAAGAACGCTCCAACACCACGTTGCGGCCTTTAGGGCCCAGAGTCACACGCACTGCGTTAGCCAATACGTTGACACCATTTACCATTTTTTGGCGAACGTCATCACCAAATCTTACGTCTTTAGCTGCCATTTAAATTCTCCTAAATGCTTAATTTTCAATCAGTTTTAATCGGAATTGTTTGCAATCATCAGGGGTGCAACGCAGCAATCGCCCGTTGCAAGCCGTCAGAATTACTCAACAATCGCCATGATGTCTTCTTCACGCATCACCAGCAGTTCTTCGCCGTCGACTTTTACAGTCTGGCCAGAATATTTGCCGAACAACACTTTGTCACCAACTTTAACGTCCAAAGGAATTGCTTTGCCGTTGTCGTCTTTTTTACCATTGCCTACTGCCTGCACCACACCTTGGTCTGGTTTTTCGGTAGCGCTATCTGGAATCACAATGCCAGAAGCGGTTGTGCGCTCTTCAGCGGCGCGTTTAACGATCACTCGATCATGCAATGGACGAATACTCATGAATGTCTCCTTGGAGTTTTCTTAAGGTGTTATTAGGTTAAATGTGGGGGTACAACAAATTCAATAAAAGCGGTACGCATTTTAGCACTCGCGCACCTTGATTGCTAATTGGGGATGGGGTTTTTTGATTTCAAGAGCAAACACGCAAAATTTTTATGGGAATTGTCGTTTGTAATTCAACTTGAGCGCGTCATTTCATTAAGTCAAGTCAAGTATTTAAAGCGCTATTTATTCTTTAATCCACTAACCTACGCAGTTTTTGAGGTTTAGAGATTTGAACTAATTAAAAGTATTTAGTAAGGAAGTTCCGACGGAATTGTTAGATGCCTCGCCCACCATAGAGTGTTCTTTTGATCCAAGCATCAAGATCCTCCCGATCTACTTTGCCGAGCAAATATTTGTCGCGATCAATGCGTTCTAGAGCACCACGCGTGAGATAGGATGATGTGACAATAATTCCCTTGCTGGCTCCGAACTCTTGGCGTGTGTCCGCGAGCTCGCGAACCACCGATATACCTACTTTATTGGTTTGACTCTGCTTCTTAGCTTGCCACAGCGCTTTGAAATATCCGGTTGGGCCAAGATCTTTTATGGCAATGACATCCACGCCGCCGTCTTTAGAGCCTTGTGTAAGCTCAACGGTGTACCCGTCTTTCTCAAGTAATGCAGCTATCAACCGTTCGAAATCGCGCCACGACATATTGTCGACCGATGTTGTTCCTCGCTGGAGTTGACGCAGCAGTGAGAAACTTGGAGCGAATCTAGCTACATGAATCTCTGTAGATGGTAAGTCAAGAATTTCGCGTTCTAGGATGAACTCGGTCTTGAATCGGAACTCTGCTTCAAATGAAAAGTGGCTTGGAACACATCGCGAAATATATAGTGCCCTGCTCCCATCGTTTTGGTCTAGCATCCGATCAACTAAGACCGACAGTGACTTTGTTTCGTACCTTTGATCATCGGCGATGATTAGCCAGCGGCGCTCTTTTGCAGCGGAATCAATGGTTGCTTCCATCTCTTTTCGCTGCAGTGACTGGAGAGTAAGTGATGCTCCATGTTGACTAAGAAGCGACTCAGTCGATGTTTGTAGAGAAATGTCATGGTCATTAGCAACATATTTCCATTGCTCGCGCAGATCTATTCGGTCAGAAATCACAAGTAAAGAATCTACCAGTTTAGCCTCCAGCATCTTCTTTGCCGCAATCAGCGAAGTCCTGGTTTTACCTGTTCCGGCAGCCGCGATTAATAAGGTTTTGCTGTGTCGTTGCAATATGAATTGATCTACAAACTCTTGTTGCCACGACGTCAAAACTGGGACTGGAAGAGGTTTCATTGATAGCTAACAGTAATCATAGAGACCCATGTGAATCTATATTATGGATTGAATGTTTGATATACATGGCTCGAATCTTTTGCTCCCCACATTGTTTTTGTTTCTTATGCATCTCTTTATTGAGTTTTTAATATAGAGCCCTAATGTTTAACATGAGAGGTACTGACCGGCTTGTCGGGTAGCGTCCTCTCGATGAAATGGTTGGGCGTCACTTTTTTGCCGCGTTCGCTTCGACGAAGAAGAGGACAGTTGTAGCGGTTAGATTGAGCGCGTATCGTGCCAAGTACTCAGGGACCGCAACTGGGTCAGCTCCCTGGCCGTGCCCGCCGTTCTTGTTTCTTACGGTTGGAACACCACTTTCTAGAAGAGACCTGAGTGAGGAAAACTGGGACTCAAGGTACTGTGGGAGAAGTCCATTGCTCAGGCAGGTAGCGATCAACGTTTTTGCGGTATCTCCCGGTTGATTTGGCCAGCCACGTAGCTTGCAGATTGCTTTCATGGTGCTCTCGAATGCTTTCAATGCGTCAACAAGGCACTCCTTGTATCGACCGTGACGGTAATGTTCGTGAGCAAGCAAAAACTCTTCATTCGCACCCTTGAACCCTGCTCCACGTAGAACAGTAAGAGCTGGCTTGACAGCCTCGGAATGCAGGAATTCCGAATCGACGCGGATGATTTCATTCGACTCAAACTGGTAACCGACGCCATGCTCTTTGAATCGTTCGTTCAGCTCGGCAACTGCTTGATCTGGTTCGATCTTCCGGTCGGTGTTGCTTGTATACCTGTAGTTGTCGCGTATGAACGAGTTGATGACCTTGAAGCAAAGCTCCACAACGTCGAGAGCTCGCTCAGTGGATTGCTCTTGCAAGAAGAAGTTGAAGACTGAATGCGCATCCGATTTTGGATAATCAATTAGCTCGAAAAGGCCGTATTCCCGGCAGAGAGACTGCTTCACGAACTCGTAGGCCTTCGCAGCGTTTTCCGAGCTGTAGTGATCTTGGCCAAAGGCATCCTGAACGATATGCACGATCTGGACGCGCAGTTCCTGCGGTAATTTGTCGTACACGTAGACATCGGGCACTTCCCCGCGTGCTCTACGCTGGCGTTTTGAGAATAGGTCAAGAACTCCCATTGCGCTCCTCCTGTGATGCCCAACAGTAATTATAGAGACTCATGAGTCTCTATAATATTAATTGAATATTTCGTATACATGGCTGAATCCTTTGCTCCTTCTTGGTCTTGTTGTTTATGCGTCTCCTTATTAGATTCTTAATGCGGAGGCAGAGCGCTAGTGTTTTATTGATTGTAGACTAAAGGTTTAAACATTCAACTTCGTATAGGGTTAAGTCTCAAGTTAATTTGCAAAAAGTCTGCTCAATCTCAACTTATGTTGCAAATGGCTTGCAATGAGGCTTTGCAAGACTTTTTCTAAGTCTATGATTTATATTGATGTTGGAATTGAGTTAAATTACCGGCGACAGGAATTGTCGTTTGCAATTTAAGTAGCGTATCTCATTGCAATAAAATCATATACTTAAAGAATGGCATTAGCTAAAAATTGCAACGAAATGAGTTTTTTGCGAACCCGCAGTGAGTCGGGTAGTCCGCACCTACAAAACTAATGCAGGTGCGGAAAAGTAAATCAGACTCTACGGCGACGAACTGTTGCGCCGATGACACCCAGGCCAGCCAGGAGCAGGGATATGCTCTCTGGTTCTGGCACTGGAATAACCGAAACCACGTCAAAACTTAGGGTGGGTAATGCTTGGCCTTGTCCACCAGTGAAAATAATCATGCCCAAAGTGTCGGCGGTACTCATCAGATAAAATGAAGCCTCTTTGTTTGTACCGGTTGCTGATGCAGAGAGGATGTCAGCGAAGAACGACGAGTTTGATGCCAGGCTGTAGCTCAAGCTGACGTATCCGCTGCCACCGGCAGGCACGGCAAAGGTTTCCGACGCCAGCAGTGAGGTGCTACCTGCCCAACTTTGTAGCGCTGTAGCGTTGCTGGCGTAGACTGGGTTGAGTTGGCGATCAGTCGGCGTGCCTTTGGACTGTGCCCAGTCGTCATTGCCCATCCAGTAAATATCAAATGTTCCAGAGCCAACGCCAAAGCGTGAGTTGTTCTGAACAGAGTATGAGGATGTAAAGGAAAGGCTGGCGTTGGCGACATTCCAGTTACCAGCCCCATAGGTGGTATTTAGTGAGTCGACAATCGAGCCGATATTAAAGCTGAAGGCTTCGTTGGCCGCCAACGCATTGCCCCCGGTATTTGTTTTGGAGAGGTTGCCCTGAACGCCACCTGCGCCACCGGCCCATCCCCAGCCATCGACGGCACTGTAACTTGAAAATATCATGTCGCTGGCCGTTGAACCCGCGCCGCCAGCACCTCCGCTACCCACAATCGAAATGCTTTCATGTGTCAGCGTCGCTGCACTCACATTTCCGATAAAGGTTGCGGCAAGCAACCCTAGAAGGACGGTTGGTAGATTTTTGTTCACTTTAAGACTCCTACTCGTTGTTGAGAAAATGAATGGGCACTTATAGTGTTCCCCTATATGCATTATACATATCGTTATATTCAAGTGTATATAGCGTGTCGCCAGCATTATTTACTTGGATTGGTTGGTTCACTATGATTGTGGCAATGTAACGAAGCGGATGTTGATCTTCATGAATAGAGGCTCATTCAAAACTTGAATGTGACGCCAACCTCCGCATACCGACCTGGCGCAGCAAGAAATGCCGCTGTGTAATATTGTTGATTGAACAGGTTTAGAACCTTGACGTAGTAGTCGTTATTTCCCACGGTCTTATTCACCTTCACATCAACCACGTGGTAGCTCGGCAAGTTTTGGGTGCCGAAAAAAGTAGCGACACCATTCACCACGTTAGTGTAATTTCCATCACTACTGGCGTTGCCGCTACCCTGGCTATACATGCTTCTCACCGGCCCAACATAGTTTACGTTCGCATGTGCGGTGAAGCCGCTCCCGGTGTAATTGACGCCATATAAAAATTTACGCAATGGAATATCGGCCACTTGCAATTTCATCGCCGTGTCATAAGCATTCGTATAAGAGTAGTTTGCAAATGCCCTAATGCTCTCACCAATCATTTGGCTAAATTCTGCCTCGTAGCCGACCATTTCAACTTCGGGTATGTTGAAGTACTGGGTGTGCCCGCCACCACCGCCTGCACCTTTGATCATGTTCGTAATGCGTCGGTTGAATCCCGTCAGGCCGAACCGAAGTCCAAAGTCTGTTGAAGTTTCTACCCCCACTTCACGATTGAGACCTACTTCTGGCAAAACAGTCGCACCAAAGTAAGGAATAATCGTGCCTCCGCTATTCAACGGAGCTAGTGCGGGAGCAGATCTTTCCATCGCGGTGGGGGCTCTGAAACTCTTGCCGATGGAGGCGCGTAACGCAATACTTTCGATTGGCCTGAAATTCAAAGCAAGCACTGGGTCGTCGGATGAATAAACACCTTTCTGCTCTTTGTTGGCTGGTCTCGTCCATGTGACGTTCTTGACGGCGACATGATCTTCGACTTCGTTGTGCCGAAAGCCTAAACTCATACTGAGTTGGCGGGTGACATTCCACACGTCTTGCAGATAATAACTCTTGGCTATGTAATTGTAGTCGCCACTGGCATAGCTCAACGGAGGCGTGCCTGGTGGCAGAGGGGTTTGCTCCTCAAAGCGCCGCCTTTCTTCCGTATATCCCCAAGTGGCTGTATTGGCTTTGCCGATCCTGATCGTGTGTTGCAATTCATAGCCAGTCGTATTGCCACTCCAATCTATTTGCTGGAAACCGGAGGTTGTGAGCAAACTACTTAATTCGGACCGAAAAAGTTTCAAGCTGATATCGTTATTTTCGTTCAGCTTCTGGTTGTATACGGTGCCCAAATATGACTCTTTGATGGGGTCGTATCCCCAGTCATAAGTGGGACCACCCCCGGTGGCGCCACCGCCGAAATAATTGTTTTGCATCGTCAGCGTACTGCCCCCACCGGGATACCCCACACGAGCTGTTGCGTTATATCGGTTCGGCAATTGCCGCTTCGTTTCCGAATACGATCCGAACACAGTAAGAGAAGCCTTTGGATTGATATCCCACTTTACTTTTCCGTTGAGGTATTGCGAGTCTTCGGCCGTGTGACTTTTAAACCCGCCGATGTTGTTCGGATTGTCGTTATAGCCGTCTGTGCTGCTCAGCTTCGCGCCAAGGTAATAGCTGACATTTTCGGTGCCTCCAGCCAGCGAGGCCGAATATATTTCGGAGCCCCAACTGCCCCTGGCCAGCCCCACCGAGCCGGAAAGTTTTCCGCTGGCATTTTTTGTTGTGATGAATATCACGCCACCGGGCGCATTGCTGCCGTATATGACGGGAACAGGCCCCTTGAATATTTCGATTTTCTCAATGTTGTCAGTGGGGATGATAGACAAATCGATTCTTGCGTCGCCGCCGCCGTTGATCATCACGCCATCGATAATGACCTTGGTGCTATTTGCATCGCTACCGCGTATCTGCGATACCTTTCGGCCCTTCACATTGCTGCCGGTCACGTACAGACCTGCGACATCCTTCACTGCCTCATCTACCGTTTGCGCCCCTTTGGCCTTGATTTCCTCCGCCGTCACAACCGTTGTTTTCACGGGAATGGCCAGTGGATTAAGCTTTTTACCTGTCACTACGACATCACTAAGCTCTATATGGTCAGCAGCCGTGTTACCTTCTTCTGCGGCGGACACGGCAAAGGCGAAAGCCAGCAGGGCGGTAAGAAAAAAAAGTTTGATACGTTTCACGAAATCGCTCCCTACGCGTAGTGAGTGCTTATACGAGTATGGTTAACGAAATCAATGCGTGTCAGCCGCTGACAGCGGAAACACCCAAGGGCCGCCAGCTTCTTTGTCGGCAGCCACCAGATCGGCTTGGCCAGCGGGGCTGACGAGGTAATCTGTAAGTTGCCGGGCAAGCTCACGTTGGCGTGGATTTGCTGGGTGGCGAGGCCCAGGCTCAACCACCACATATACCCGGCGCATGGCCGGATCACCCTTGAGCAACACCGCCATGCCTTTGCTCGGCATCTTGCCGAAGGCCACAGGAATGTGGCCAACCACCGCGTAACCATGCTTGTCGGCAGCGGAGCGCAGCACCTGCTGGGGTGACTCGGCATCGTCGTATAACTGCTGGCGTGGCCCCGGTCGCAGGCCAAGAGAACGGAACAGGCCGTGCACGATGCCAAAGCTACCGGGATCGCGGAAACCGATCAGGGGCGCGTCGGCGGCTACGATACGGCGCATGGCATCGGCCGCATCCGGTGCCTCGGCCACCTTGGCTGGATCATCATTGGGCCCGACGATTACATGTTCATTCATTGCCCAGGCACGCAACGGCGCAGCCACACCGGCAGCTAACAGGCCGTAGGTCTCATCGCTGCCATGAATCAGCAATAAATCGGCCTCCCCATCGCGAAAGATGGGCACTACGCCTTCTTTAGGCGCCGCAGCCACCGTCTCGATCACAAGGCCGGTTGCCTTGCCGGCACGCTTGGCAAGGGCAGGCCAGACGCCCGAAAGCACCAGCCCGCCTACCACGGCCACCTTGACCCGGGCTTCGGCAGTCGTATCCTGTGCTGCCTCACCCGTCGCCGAACAAAGCGCCAGCAAGATGGCAAGATACCCGCGGCAAGATTTCATGGTCTATCCTTTTTTGAAAGTGGTGTCCGCCCAAATGGCGGACCGTAATATACGTCAGTATATAGCGAACGTCGCATAATACTATTGAGGCATATGCAAATCCAGTCCCAGATGGTCAATTGCCTATTTTTCAGTGCCCTGTTTTTCAGTGTCTTAGCAAAGGTGATGTATTAGGCATCTCTGTGGCCACACTAAAATATGCCTAAAGTAATCGGTTCAGTTGACGAAATTAAGACCAAGGTTTCGAAAGCAAGCGTCCAGTGTTTTCATGTTGTGGGATGGTCCGCGTCAATACTGGAGTCTGTAGGTTTTTAGCGCACAACTGTACTCTAAAAATTCAGCACTTCTGTGTCTGGTTTGCTGTTGTGCGTTGCCTTACGATGACAGTCATCGTTATTCCGTATTTACTTAATGCTGGCAAATGTTCGCGTCTGCCAGTTCACCGTTAGAGACTATGTCGCAATCAAAAGCCTCCATTAAGCCATACCACCACCCAGCCGCCGGTTGGGGGGCATTGAAGCAAGTCGCTGCGCAGCTCGCGCTGCAAAAGATTCCGGTGAAAGGCATCATGACTTTGCTTGCCCAAAACCAGCCTGATGGTTTTGATTGCCCGGGTTGTGCCTGGCCAGACAAAGAGCATACCTCTACGTTTGAGTTTTGTGAAAACGGCGTGAAAGCCGTGGCGGCAGAGGCGACAGCCAAGCGTGTGCCGCCCGCCTTTTTTGCCAAACACACAGTGACCGAGCTCATGGGCTGGGGCGATTTTGAGCTGGAAAATGAAGGCCGCTTGACGCACCCGATGCGTTATAACGCGGCTACAGACAAGTATGAAGAGGTGAGCTGGGATGATGCTTTTACGTTGATCGCCACGCACCTGAATGCGCTGGCTGACCCGAATGAGGCGATTTTTTATACCTCTGGTCGTGCTGCCAATGAGGCTGCGTTTTTGTATCAATTGTTTGTGCGCGAATTCGGCACCAACAATTTCCCAGATTGCTCCAACCTTTGCCACGAGTCGACCAGCATGGCCTTGCCA
>Ga0208517_100100_pt1 | contig 53777 bp, 49 predicted proteins | sample LakWasM118_HOW13_2_FD_183932 | JGI IMG/M metagenome (GOLD analysis project Ga0208517, IMG submission 183932) | Freshwater sediment methanotrophic microbial communities from Lake Washington under simulated oxygen tension - Sediment Metagenome... | ecosystem: Environmental > Aquatic > Freshwater >... | reverse complement strand
CGCGTGCGGGGGACACAGGAGCGCGAATGGGGAATCTCTTGAGACATGGTGTGCACGATGGTTTACGTGGACACGATGGTGCTTGCAATTGCTCATTCGGGGTAGATGGGTTGGCCGGACGGATACGTTCGTCCAACTTCTGAGGGTTATTGATTCGGCACGATTTATTCATGAAGCAGCGTAAGCCACTTTCGGGTCGCCAAAGTACTTCTTCACCCGCTCCGGGTTTTTCTCCAACATCGTCATGTGCTCAGTTGCAGCAGCCCTGAGTTTTAGCTTCGTTCGCACCGGCACCTTGGACGTGATTGCGTGCTTGAGGTCCGCGTTCAGCCGCTCCTCAGGATTGAGCTCAGGGCTGTAGCTGGGCAGATAGAACAACTCAATCTTCTGCGCGTTGGCCAGCGCCCATGCCTTCACAGGCGCTACGAAAAAGCACCGCATTCGAGGGGGAGCCCTTGCTCTATGTCCGCGACCGCATGGGACACGGCGATGTTCAGACAACAGCGATCTACCTACATTTGATCAACCAGTTGGATGCGCAGATCGTCTTGGCACACGAAGACGAAATGGACATGCTATTCGCCAATGGGGCCTCAAACCACAAAACAACGGTGAACCATTGATGGCCCGTATCAAGGAATACAAGTCCAAGGCATCCGAGATCGTGAACAGTCGCGTTGCTGATTTTGGCGATGCCGACGCAGTGATTCAGCTGCCTCCAAACCCCAAGAAACACAACCTGATTAACCTGCGTCCCTGGTTAGGGCGTGGCTTTGATGAGTGGGTCTGGGCTGGGACCCAGGTATTGAACGCGCGACTACAGAGTGGGTATTACTCGGTTGCCACCATTGTGGGCTTTGCATCCAGCGGACTCAAGGTTTTTCTGCCTTACCTCGCAGAGAGCCAGATTGGGCCCATGCCAACAAGGCCATCAGACTTAACATCTGCGGACGTAGCTCGCTACATCGCTTGGCTCCGTTTGAAGTACCCCAACGGATCCACGGCCAAGAACTACTACTCTGCCTTCAAGTCCATGGTGGTCGGACTCACGGACTACGGCTTTATCGATCAGCGTCATGAGGCGCTACTACCCGCCAATCCATTCCCCATGAATGGAGCGATGACACGAGGTGAGACGCCATTGAGCCAGCCTGAAATGCAGCGGTTGGCCACCGCACTCAAGTCAGATCTCATCGCAATCCACAACGGTGGATTCGTCGGCGTGGAGTCGGAAGCCATTGCTGTTCACATACTCATCATTGGCATGCGATCCGGCATAAATTCCACCCCCTTGCTGGAAATGAAGCGAGACTGCCTAGAGCCACATCCCTTCATGCCGAACCTGATGCTGATGCGAACCTTCAAGCGCAGGGGGAAAGGTGCACAAGCGACAGTGCTGAAACAGACTCAGATCCACGACCTTTCAAGCTGTATCCCAATGGATGGGGTCGCAGTGCTGAAAAAGGTTCTGGAAATGACGAAAGCTCTTGTGCCAAGCGCCCCAGAATCGATCAAGTGCGTATTCCACGCGATGGCGGACACGATTCCAGGCTGATGGCGGACAGTGTTCCACCGTCATGGCGGACACGGTTCCACGGTGATGGCGGACAGCATTCCATTTTGATGGCGGACACCTGAGGGGTGTTCTGAGTGACCCGAACGCGGCATACGCTGCCCGGTTTTTTGACCGGAACCAGCGATGCCCACACCCAGGGTCACCATGAGCAAAATACGACACACACTGCAACTGCTGCACGCCGGGGCCTTGAGCACCCGCCAAATCGGTGCCGCCCTCGGCATCTCCAAATCCACCGTCAGCGAGATAGCCAGCTACGCACGCGTGGCAGGCGTGGACTGGGCGCTGGCCCAGAGCCTGAGCGACGAGGAACTCCAGGCCCGGCTCTACAAGCCACCGGTGGCTCGAGAGTCCCGCCACCTGGAGCCTGAGCACGCTCACATCCACCTCGAACTGCGCCGCCCCGGCGTCACCCTGCAACTGCTGTGGGAGGAGTACCAACAGCAGCACGGCGGTCAGGCCTACAAATACAGCGCCTTCTGCGAGAAGTACAAGGCCTGGGCCCGGGGATTGAAACGCTCCATGCGCCAGACCCATGAAGCCGGCGACAAGCTCTTTGTGGACTACGCCGGGCAGACCGTGCCCGTCGTGGATGCCAGCACCGGCGAGATAAAGCAAACCCAGATATTTGTGGCGGTGCTGGGCGCGTCCAACTACACCTACGCCTGTGCCACCTCCAGCCAGAAGGCGGTCGACTGGGTAGCCAGCATCATGGGTGCGCTGGAGTTCATCGGCGGCGTGCCCCGCCTGCTGGTGCCCGACCAGCCGCGCGCCCTCATAGCCCGACCCGACCGCTACGAGCCCACCTCGCACCGCTTGCTCGAAGAGCTTTCGGTGCATTACGGCCTGGCCGTCATGCCCGCGCGCCCAGCCAAGCCACGCGACAAACCCAAGGTCGAAGTGGGGGTGCAGGTGGTCGAGCGCTGGATTCTGGCCCGCCTGCGCCACCAGACCTTCTTCAGCTTGGTCGCCCTGAACCGGGCCATTGCCACATTGCTGGTGGATTTGAACCAGCGAGCGTTCAAGAAGCTGCCCGGCAACCGCGCCAGTGCCTTTGCCGAACTCGACCGTCCAGTCCTGCGCCCGCTGCCGGCTGCGCGCATGGCGATTGCGCGGTTCAAACCTGCCCGCGTGAACATCGATTACCACGTCGAACTCGACGGCCACTACTACTCGGTGCCCCACGCCCTGGTGAGCGAGGTGGTGGAACTGCGCATCACGGCCACCACGGTGGAAGTCCTGCACGGCAACAAACGCGTGGCCGCCCACGCGCTCAATCCCCGCAAGGGTGCGCATACCACCACGCCTGAGCACATGCCGGCCTCGCATCGGGCGCACCTGCAGTGGACGCCGGCCAAGCTCATCGCCTGGGGCGAGCGGGTGGGTGTGGCCACCGCGGCCGTGGTGCACTGGCAGATGGAGCACCGCCAGCATCCCGAGCAGGGTTACCGCTCCTGCCTGGGCCTGATGCGTCTGGGGCGTGAGTACGGGGCCGAGCGCCTGGAGGCGGCCTGCGCGCGGGCGCAGTCGATTCGCTCACCCTCCTACAAGAGCATCGCCTCCATCCTGAGCTGCGGCCTGGACCAGCGAGCGCTGGATGCGCCCATCCCCACACAGGCGAGCTTGCCGCTGCACGAGAACGTGCGGGGGCCGGGCTACTACCACTGATGACCACTGACGACGACCGTCAGTCACCACCTCAACACGACCATACCGAAAGAAAAATCATGCTCAACGAACAGACTCTGAACCAACTGCGAGCCTTGCGCCTGGACGGCATGGCCGCAGCGCTGAACGACGCCGCCACCCATATCGCTGCCAGCGAACTGCCCTTCGAACAACGCCTGGCGCTGCTGGTGCAGCGCGAGGTGGACTGGCGCGATAGCAAACGCCTTGAGCGTCTCCTGAAGGCCGCCCGGTTGAAGGTCTCCAGCGCTTGTCTGGAGGACATCGACTGGCGTGGCAGCCGGGGCTTGAGCCGGGAAGTCGTCGCAAGCCTGGCCGGCGGGGATTGGCTGCGCCATGGCCACAACGTCTTGCTCACCGGCGCCACAGGCTGTGGCAAGACCTGGCTGGCCTGTGCACTGGGGCAGCAGGCTGCACGCCTGGGCTTCTCGGTGCTCTACACCCGCGCACCACGCCTGCTGCAAGAGCTGCATGTGGCCCACGGCGACGGCAGCTTTGGCAAACGTCTGGCGCAACTGGCCAAGCTGGATTTACTCATTTTGGACGATTTTGCCATCGCCCCGATTGCCGGGCACGAGAGGAACGACCTGCTGGAACTGCTGGACGACCGTGTGGGCACGCGCTCGACCCTCATCACCAGCCAACTGCCGGTGACAGCCTGGCACGCCTGGCTGGACGAGCCCACGCTGGCCGATGCCATCCTGGACCGCATCGTGCATGGCTCGCACAAGATGGCCCTCAAAGGCGAGTCCATGAGGAAGGTCGCCAGGGCCGTCTGATGCCACCGGACAGCTACCCGTTCCACGCTGATGGCGGACACTTCGGCTACGATTTGCTCGTCACTCAGGACACCCGCGCAGCGTGTCCGCCATCGCATGGAACGCTGTCCGCGATGGAAATGGAATCACTGTCCGCCATCAGTGGAATGCGCATGCTCGCAATACATCAGGAGGGAACCCCTTTGAAACGAGTGATGAGGATTTCGACCAAATTACCAGTCATTTCGTCGCACCTGCCGCGGATGAGGGCTTTGACGTAGTCCGCTACGGCTGAATGAGCTCTGCCTGAGGCGGTTCGGATACGGCAACGTCACCAGTCGCCGGAGGCGGCAGAATACGGCCAGGAGCCGCCAGTCACATGGCGCAGACCAGCGTCTGGTCCAGACTGGCTGCCGACATAGGCTTATCCAAGCTGCTCGCTCCATACCCGACGTTGACATCGGGGGGGGGCGGCAATGTGGTGCCGATTTCGATGATCGCTGCAACCGCACCCGGCCAGTTCAGGTAATCGCTGAAAAGCACTAAAAACGCCGTCCAATCGACTTGCTAAGGATGCACCATGAGAAACGGGAGTCATGGATACTTTCGCAAGCGCACCTAGGCCACCTGTTGAAAGCAGTCTCTTCGACTGAAAGTTGATCAGCCGGCTCAGCGAAAAACTTAACGCGATAGCGAATACAACTCCACGGGTATCGAAAGAATCGACCATTTGGAGCGCACGATGGCGCAGCCGACAACTAAAACGTTCGCTCCAGCTCTTCAAGTAAGACCTTGAAAGCCGCACCAAAAAGTATTTCGTAGCTTTCGCGTTCGACATACCCAATGTGCGGCGTCGAAATGCTCGCGGGGGCACAAGGCACTTGCTTGGGCACCAGGATCGGCTCATGTTCGTGGACGTCCAATGCCGCCCGCCCAGGGTGCCCTTGCTTCAGGGCCTCCTCAAGCGCTCCTGGAGCAATCAGGCCCGGCCGAGCCGTGTTGACCAGCAGCGATGTCGTCTTCATCAAGGTGAGATCACGCACTCCTATCGAGTGGCGCGTGTTGGCGTTCATACGAAGATGCAGAGTCACGACGTCGCTCTGCGCGAACAGTTCGTCGCGCGAGGTGGCGAAACGAACTCCGTGCTCACTGGCCGCACGCTTGGAGTTCTCTCCGCCCCATACCAGCAAGCTCATCTCGAAGGCCATTCCGAATCTTCCCATCAGTTGCCCAATCCGGCCGTACCCCAAGATTCCGAGCGTCTGACCTCTTAAGGATCGTGAAATCGTTCGAGGGCTGCCGCCCTGTTGCCACTTTCCTTCATGCATGCTAACCATGTATGCGGGAATTTGACGAGTTGCCGAAAGCACTAGCCCCCACGCGAGTTCCGCAGCGGAGAACCCGTCGCTGTGGCGACCCTCCAAGACCTTTACCCCTCGTGCCGAACAAGCAGCAAGGTCGATATGAGAAGTAGCGGGGTCGCCGCAGCCACCAGTCTGGACGATCGCTTTAAGAGAGGGCATGCTCCCCAGAAGCTCATCTGTGACCTTCGTTCTTTCTCGAACGAGAACCAAGTATTCCACGTCGGCCAACAATGACCAGCAGGGTTTGTCGAACGGCTGCTGATCGATCACTCGGATCACAGCCCCGGGAAGTGCCTTGCGGAGATGGTTGTACGCCGCCAACGACGGCACAAATCTTTCGTAATCGTCGATTATTGCGATAACAGGCGAATGAGACACTGCGAAGTTCGTTGTTTGGTAGAGGAGAAGTCCGTTTTCAGACCGATGGAGTCAGGACATTGAACCGTATGCTGCAGGCTGTATCGGACCGCTAGTCGACCGAAATGTTTGCCGACTTAACCAAATCGGCCCACTTTTTCAAATCGTCGTTCAATATCTGCCTGAGCTGAACAGGAGACCGGTAACTCGGCGTTGAACCTTGCGCTTCCATCTGCTGCTTGAACTCCGCAGATTTCACAACGCTCTCAATCGCTGATGCAAGTCTGGTCACGATGGGCTGAGGCAAGTTTGCTGGTCCGAAAACTGAGAACCATGCGTCGAGCGTAAATTGGGGAAGCCCCGCTTCTGCGGTGGTTGGAATATTGGGCAGACTACTATGCCGCTCGGTACTCGTGATGGCCAAGGCTCGCAGTTTCCCGGCTTCCAACTGCGCGATCGCGGTCGGTGGTGTGGTGATGAATAGGTCGAGTCGACCGGCAAGCAGGTCTTGCATGGCAGGCGCCGCCCCGCCGTAGGGTACATGGGTCATTTTTGTACCCGTCTTCAGCTGCAACAGTTCTGCGCCGAAATGCTGGATTGAGCCGGTTCCCGAGGATCCATAGTTCAGACGCCCCGGCTCTCGTCGTGCAATCTCAATCAAATCCTTCAGCGTTTTTGCGGGAGAATTTGCAGGGACAAGAATCAAGTGAGGGCCGCGAATTACTTCAGCGATCGGCGTGAAGCTCTTCACGGGATCCCATGGAAGACTTTTCCGAACTGCAGGGTTGCCCGCATGGAAGCCTTCGTATGAAAGGATCAGCGTATAACCATCGGGGGCCGCGCGTGCCACTGCAGAGTTTGCGATACTTCCACTGGCCCCAGGACGATTGTCGACCACGACCGTTTGTCCGAGCTTGTCTTTGAGCTGCTTGGCCAGTGCTCGGCCGGCAATATCGGTTGTGCCGCCCGCCGCCACCGGGATCAATAGTGTGATCGGCTTGCTCGGATACTCGTCGGCATGTAGCGCAGTAGCACAGGTCATGAACGCGAAACCCCACAGAGCCGTTTTGATGATACTAAATCGCATTTTTTTGTCTCCAGCTTGAAAGAATTAAACACTATCGGTCAGAGCCCGATATCCTGCGTGACGTGATTTGATGCGGGCCTCACCCTCCGTTAAGAATGGCCAACAGTCGCGACTGTCTTTTGCTATTGATCTACACCTCCGTAGCACACGTACTTGCTGTCCAAATACTCGTTGAGGCCGTAAAAAGACCCTTCCTTACCGAATCCGGACTCTTTGATGCCACCGAAAGGTGCTACTTCTGTTGATACGACCCCCTCATTCACACCCAAAATTCCGCATTCGAGCGCTCGCGCCAAGCGGTGGCTGCGGTTGAGATCGTGGGTGTAAACGTACGCTGCAAGCCCGTACCGTGTGCCGTTTGCCAGTCGAATCGCTTCGTCCTCTGATTCAAACGATGTGACCGCAGCAACTGGACCAAAAATCTCTTCCTGTGCTATGCGCATGGTCGGCATAACACCGGTTAGTACAGTCGGCGGATAGAAGTTGCCGGTGATTTCGGAAAGTGGCGAAGTGGTCACAATCTTGGCTCCTTTACGCACCGCGTCCTCGACCAGCTCTTTTACTTTGGCGGCTGCTTGGGCATTGACCAAGGGCCCGATTGACACACCCTCTTGGTCACCAGGACCGACTTTGAATTTGGCGGTCGCCTCACGCAGCTTGGCGACGAACTTGTCGTGGACCCCCTGCTGCACATAGAACCTGTTCACGCAGACGCAGGTTTGGCCCGCATTTCGGAACTTTGACGCCATTGCGCCCACGACTGCTGCATCAATGTCAGCATCGTTGAAAACGATGAATGGCGCATTGCCGCCAAGCTCTAGAGAGAGCTTTTTCACCGTTGCGGCAGCTTGGCGCATCAAAACCTTGCCAACGGCCGTTGAGCCCGTGAACGAAATCTTCCGGATCACTGTGCTCTCGGAAAGCACGGTGCCGATTGTTTGAGCATCGCCCGTGACGACGGACAAGACGCCCTTGGGCAAGCCCGCGCGCTCTGCAAGCACGCAGAGCGCCATGGCTGAGAAAGGCGTCTGTGGTGCAGGCTTCAGAATGACGGTGCAGCCGGCAGCGATGGCCGGTGCAACTTTTCGCGTCACCATCGCAGCAGGAAAGTTCCACGGCGTGATCGCCGCGCAAACCCCGATCGGCTCTTTGGTGACGACGATGCGTTGACCGCGCTTGGGCTCTGGGATGGTATGGCCGTAGCCTCGCTTAGCCTCTTCCCCAAACCACTCCAGAAAGCTCGCCGCGTATGCAATTTCACCGCGAGCCTCAGCCAAAGGTTTACCCTGCTCGGCAGTCATGATCCGCGCAAGGTCCTCGGTGTTAGCGATCATCAGGTCTGCCCACTGCCGCAGAATGGCGGCACGCTCTTTGCCGGTATGCTGCCGCCACATGCTGAAGGCCTTTTGCGATTCCGCGATCACACTCTCCAGCTGCTCTGCGGAAATGTTCGGGACAACCCCGACCACGGCTCCACTGGCTGGATTGAAGATCACCTGGGAGTTGCCTTCTGCTGGAGGGATCCACTCGCCGGCTAGGAACGCCGCTTGACGGAACAGAGTCGGGTCCTGCAACTTCATGCGGCATCCTTCTCGAAGAACGAGTTTCCGTTCTTGGGCAAGACGCTTGAGAGGCTGGTCATCACTTCGATGAACATTGGTTCCGTGCAGTCCATCGCCTGTTTAATGACATCTTCAACCTCATCGGGGTTCGAGAGGCGCACACTTTTGACTCCGAAAGCTTCTGCGAGCGCCTTGAAGTCGGGATTGAACAATGTGGTCCCCCGATGGCGTCCGGGGTACTCGCGTTCCTGATTGATCCGAATCGACGCGTAGCATCGGTTGTGAGAAATGATGAACACGATAGGAAGCTTTCGCTCTACTGCAGCAATCATTTCATTGCCGGTCATCAGAAACCCTCCATCCCCGACCATGCATACCACCTTGCTAGAAGGCTGGCGCAATTGCGTTGCAATGGCAGCGGGTGTGCCATAGCCCATTGCGCCAGATAGCGGTGCCATGAGCCGCTGCGGATACGAAAACTTGAAATGCCGGTAGACGGGTGCCGCAAACGTTCCCGCATCGAGACAGATCACCGTGTCCTCAGGCGCGTGCCGCTTTACCGCTTCCACCACGTGGACAAACGGAATTCCATCTTCCGCGCTGACCTGTGGCCACTTAGCATGGCTCGACGCGAGGTCACTAAGCTGCTGCCGCCAGGCCTCGCGCACCGCAGGGGCGGAAGGCACAGCGCCAAGAGTAAGTTCCTTGATCAAAGCCACAGGGTCGCAAACGAGTCCGTACGTCGGGGTGAAGTGCAAGCCGACGACGTGGTCGTCCGGGTAGCAGTGCACGAACGATTGCGCCGGTACCGGTAGGTCCGGGAAGGTATAGCCTTGGCTGGTAATGTCACCCATACGGGTCCCCAAAGCCAAGATGAGGTCGCTCGACCGGAACGCCTCTATCTGAGCCTTTGGGTTCGCCAAGCCAAGCTCTCCGACATACAAGCGATGCGTGTTGTCGAAAACGTCATGGCGCCGAAAAGACAGCGCCACGGGAATGCTCCAAGCTTCGGCAAATGCCTGCAACGCTTCGCGACCACCCGGAACGTCAAACTTGCCTCCTGCGACGATGAGAGGTCGTTGCGCTTTCGCCAGCTCGGACTTCAGCGCCTCCATCGGACCGCGTGCGGGCATAGAAGCGACGGCCTCCGGCGCTCTCCACACAGGTTGATCCACTTGCTGCTGCTGGATGTCCTCTGGAATCACGATCACAACTGGTCCGGGAGTTCCGGAAGTCGCCATGCGGATCGCTTTGAACGCAACCTCGGCAAGCTGTTCCGGCTCAGTCGGTTCAACAACCCACTTTGCTATCGGCCCAAACAGTTTCTGATAGTCGATCTCTTGGAAAGCTTCGCGGCGCAAGTCGCGCTTGGGAATCTGACCAATCAGCAGAATGAGTGGCACGGCATCCTGCTGCGCTGTGTGCACGGCGATGGAGGCGTTGGTGGCTCCTGGACCGCGACTGACCATCACGACGCCCGGCCGACCGGCTAGCCGGCCATCCGCCACTGCCATGAATCCAGCCCCCCCTTCATGGCGACACGTCACCACATCAATTTCTGGAAAATCATTCAAAGCATCCAAGACGCCGAGGTAACTCTCGCCTGGTACCAAGAATACTCGATCCACGCCATTGGCCGCGAATACCTTTAACAGCGAGTGAGAAGAAGTGTGTTGCATAAACCTTCGATTAGCAAAGCAGAGTGGGAAGCGGTAATTCCATCACAACACCTTCGCTCAACAATCAAGCTTTTGAGGTATCAGTTATGCCAAAAAGGCACGGCATGGAGTCTGCCCAACAACCAGCCCTTAGTGGCAAAGCTTCAATGACTGACCCCCTCTTCGCGCATCGACTCCCATGCCGCGATGACCTTGTTACCGCTCGTACCTCGATCACCGCTTGACGCACCTATGCCAAATGCGAATAGCTGCTATGCGCTGCGAGGCCATTCAACGATGACTCGGGCTCCCTAAACTTACCGACCACAAGAGAGACACCATGGAACTTCGCTTTAGCCCGGGCTCACCCTTTGCACGCAAGGTTCGAATCGTTGTTAGAGAACGCGGGCTGAGTTCGCTCGTCACCGAACGCGTCGAAAACCCGCACCAGGACGACGCGCAGTTCCTGGCGTTGAACCCCCTTGGAAAGGTTCCGGTTCTCAGCACAGCGGACGGAGCAATCTTCGACAGCCCTGTCATCTGCGAATACCTCATCGCTCTGGAACCTGAAGCGAGCTTGCTTGGCTGCACGCCAGGCGACCGCATGCGAATCTTGCGACTTCAAGCGCTCGCGGATGGAGTCATGGATGCTGCAGTCGCCTCAGTGCTGGATAAGCGAAGATCCGACACCTGTCCGTCTGCACACTGGCTCAGGCGGTGGTCAGCTGCTATCCATCGCGGCGTCGACGCATTTGCCCGTACGCAAGATCGAGAATTTGACTTGGGAGGCATCTCGATGTTCTGCGCTTTGACTTACCTCGATTTTCGATTTCCCGAGATCGATTGGCGGCGCCAACATCCAAGCTTGGGCAATTGGGTCGATATGACTGCACGACGTGCAAGTTGCATCGAGACCAAACCTCAGTGAGAAGGCCGGCATTGCCCGCCAGCGTGAAGTCTCAGTCCTCTACGGCCGACGCGCGTGAAGCCAATCCTGAGGTTTGGTCCTGTGCCATCTCTTGAATCACATTGCGTAGCGTCTTCTCAACCAACTTGACCGCGCGCGTCACAGGTCGGTTTGCCGACGACGCGATGAGAAGCTTCGTACACAACACTGGATCACTGATTGGCCGAGCAATCAGTGATCCAGCAGCCGCCTCTCTGCGAACAGCCGATGCGGCCAACACGGTGTGAGCCAGACCGGCTTCGACAATCTCCTTCATAAGGTCCAACGCATCCACCTCGTACGCGACCTTCAATTCGATACCCACTTCGCTGGCGGCATGCTCCACGGTTCTACGCAATCCGTGATTTCGGGTCGGCAGTACCAGCGGGAAGTCCTGCAGATCCCTGACTGACACGACGGCTTGTTTCACTGCGGTGGGAGACAGCGACTTGGGGGACGACACGAGCGACAAATCCAACACAGCCAAAGGACTTACGACCACCTGCGGGGAGCGTCGGGCGTCATGCAGAACGGCCAGATCAACGCGCGCATCGGTAAGCCATTCGTGAATGTACCCGCTGTAACCGGTGATGACGTTCAGGCGGATCCGGGGATAGTCTCTGCGCAGCGCCAGCACAAGTCGAATGCCAAGCATCCCGCACACAGTCGGAGTCAAGCCCACTGTAACGATGCCAGAGGGGTTTTCGCGGTCTTCATGGAGTTCTACAACAGCAGTTTCGATTTGCCGCAGAAGCGGCCGAAGACGGGCGAGCAGTTTTTCGCCTTCCGGCGTCAAAGAAACACCACGCCCATGGCGATAGAGGAGAGGTGTACCGCACTCTTCCTCAAGCCTCCTCACTTGGCGTCCCAATGCGGGCTGCGCTATGCCGATAACAGCGGCCGCTTTGGAAAAGCTGCCGTGCTCCGCAACTTGAATAAGGTTCGTAATCCGCTTGAAGTCCATATCCTGTTGGCGCCGATTGAATCTTGACAGTGTGTGCCGATCCAACTTTGATAGGGGGCGTGTAGCCAGCGTTGGTTAGGCTGACTGTGGATAACTATAGTCTCCTACTGGGCTTGCACCTCCAGACTGGTTTCGGTCTTTCTGTTCAATTCCCTGGATTTGATCTTTCCCTTGGCCTCCTTGGAGCTGTGGCGGAAGCGGTAGGACTCATTGCCAGTTTCAACGATGTGGCAGTGATGGGTGAGCCGGTCCAGAAGAGCCGTTGTCATCTTGGCATCACCGAAGACAGCAGACCACTCCGCGAACGTCAGGTTGGTGGTGATCAGAACGCTGGTGTGCTCGTAGAGCTTGGACAGCAGATGGAACAGCAATGCTCCACCGGCCTGGCTGAATGGCAGGTATCCAAGTTCATCCAGAATGACCAGGTCCATGCGCATCAAGCTCATGGCTATGCGCCCCGGATTTCCCTTGGCCTTCTCTTGCTCCAACGCATTGACCAGATCCACCGTCGAGTAGAACCGCACACGTTTGGAATGGTGCGTCAGCCCATTGATTCCCAGCGCCGTTGCCAAGTGGGTTTTGCCGGTGCCAGGACCGCCAATCAGGACAACGTTCTGCGCATCATCGGTGAAGCTCAGGTCCGCCAGCCTCTTGATCAGCACCTTATCCACGGGTGAGACCTCGAAGTCGAAGCCAGCAAGATCCCGGTGAATCGGGAAGCGTGCTGCTTTCATCTGGTGGGCAATCGAGCGCATGTGCCGATCCACGTCCTCCGCTTGAAGCAGGTGCTCGATCAACCAGCGCGAACTCTGAATCGTGGAGCCGCCATCCTGCTCCATAAGGTCAGCCCAGGCGCTGGCCATGCCATTCAGGCGCAGGGCCTTGAGTTCGCTTTGCACATCGCGTTGGGAATCAGGCATGGAGGGCTCCTTGATCATCGTTATGGGTGGGGCGCAGACGGTCGTAGCGTGCCGTATCTGCTGTGGGCAGGTGGGTGAGTTGCAGTGAGGTCTGTGCGTATTCCGGCAAGGGCGGCGCATTGAGCCGTGCCAGCACATTGCGTACATGCTCGGCACTGACACTGCCGTTGGGCGTGGCCCCTTCGAGCACCAGATCAACCGCCACCAACACGGCATCCAGGCCCGCCTGCGGCACGCTGGCCAGCACCTGTGCCATGGTGCGGTCCCCGCCGGGGTGCCTCAGAAGGGATTTGCGCAAGCGCTGCAAGGGCTCAGGCAAATCCAGGAACGGTGCGCCGTTACGCAGTGCCCCGGGCTTGCGCTGCACCAAATCAATGTAGTGCTGCCAGTCATAGGTGACTTGGCCACTGCCCGGCGTGCGGGCGTGGCTGGCGATGATGGTTTGCGCGCAAGCAATGTCCACCCGATTGGGGTACAGACGCGTGCTGACCAGGTGCCCAGCCCATTCGCAAGGAACGGAGTAGCGATTGCGCGCCACCGCCACCAGGCAGGTGCTACTCACCCGCGCCGGCTTCTCCACATACCCATCAAACAGCACAGGCACGGACATGAGGTGGGGCCGTTCCAACTCCAGCATCTCTGCCACCGTGAACTGCTTGTGGATCGGATGCACGGTGTCCGCCCACACCGAACGACAACGCTCCCCCAACCAGGTGTTGAGTTCGGTAAACGATCCAAAGCGCCTGCTGGTCGCCTCGATCCAGATCCTCCTGCGACTGTCCTGCACGTTCTTCTCGACTACCCCCTTCTCCCAACCCGAGGCGACGTTGCAGAAGTCAGGATCAAACAGGTAGTGGCTACACATGGCCGAGAAGCGAGCGTTGACGATGCGCCCCTTGCCCTTCTTGACCTTGTCCACAGCCGTCTTCATGTTGTCGTAAATGCCACGCCTGGCAACGCCGCCCAATGCCTGGAAGGAGCGGGTATGGGCATCGAACAGCATCTCGTGGCCCTGGCCAGGGTAGGCCACCAGCCAGAAGGCGCGACTGGCGCAGAGCTTCAGATGGGCCACTTGCAGTTTGTAGAACACTCCACCAACCAGCAGCCCCTCCTCGCTCCAGTCGAACTGGAATGCCTCACCCAGCTCGAAGCTCAACGGTACAAAGGCCCTAGCGGGATCCTTGGCGCTCTCCACCCGCCATGCACGAATGAAGTCGGTTACGGCGCTGTAGCCGCCCCGGTAGCCCTGAGCCTGAATCTGTGCAAACAGTGCCTTGCCACTGCGCCTGGCGCTCTTGGCCCGGTGCGCATCGGTGCGCAGGGCCTGCTCCAGCACCGCCACAAATGGCGTGAGCTTGCCATCAGCCTTCTTGCGCTCGTACTTCGGGGTTATATCGCCGGGGGCCTTGAGCCACTTCTTGACCGTGTTTCTGGCCAATCCCGTTCGTCTGCAAATCTCTCCGTCAGAGAGCTGGTCGCGCCACTTCATGCGCCTGACCTTGCCAATCATGTCCATGGTGATCACCTCTTACATCCCTGCTGAAAAATTCAGCAAGGCAGTTGAACACCCCTGTCAATTTTGGATCGGCACAATCCCTTTCAGACTGTCAATTTTCGGTCGGCGGCAACAGTCCTGCCACAAGCCGTGCAGCGATAGCGCTGCAGGCCATGGGCCTGGCCGTAGCGGTGCAAGTGCGTCGACCTGCAATGGGGGCAGGTTGAATCGCTGGCCAGGCGTGTCTGAATGATTTGTACAGTCTGCTCGGATACCGGCAGCCGATTGAGTGCCAGCTGAACCTTTGCGCGCTGTCCGTGCGTTAACCGGCTCAACATAACGAGCACCGCTCAAAGTCGCGTGTGTCCATCGCCTTCTCCCGGCTGTCTTACGCTTTGAATCCGGTCAGTCCACTGAAGCTTTGACGTTGACGTTGGCGAGTTCCAGCCCCCGCTTAAAGTCGACGATGTGTTTTTGCATCCATGTTTCGGCTGCGGCGCCGTCTCTCTGGATTAGCGAGTCCAGGATGGCTTTGTGAGCCCCGATCAGTCGTTGACCCGCAACTGGCACGTTCACCATGACGCGTTGGAACGACGGGTAAAAAAGCCGACTGATCGGTTCCCGCGCAAGGTTGAGAGCCCGGTTTGCGCACATTTGGGCGATCAACCCATGGAACTCGATGTCTAGGCTGACGAGTGATTCGCCTCGCGAAAGTGCTTTCTCAGTGGCGTTGATGTTTTGGGTTAATTTTTCAATCAGTTCGGGTTGAGGTTGTTGTGAGGCAAGCCTTGCCATTTGCGGCTCCAGCAGGTGCATGGCTTCCCAGAGTTCGTCGAAAGTGATTTCATGCAGCAACAGTGCACGTTCGAGTTGTGCGCCGATTTCCTGATGCGAAGGTTTACTGATCAGTAGTTTTCTGGCGTGTTCCCGCCGTATCAGGTTGGCTTCCTCCAGAACCCGGATGCCTTCCCTGACAGTTGAGCGATTGACGCCGAACATCTCGCACAACTGTGATTCGGTCGGCACCTGTGCGCCCTCCTGCAATCGTCCGTCGAGTATCTGCTCGGTCACGGCTTCGGCCAGCGCCCTGTAGGCGGGGACCTTTTTGATTTTTTCGAACGTTGCTTTCATCTCCTAATGCCTATGCTTATTGTCGTATCAGGCAAGAATTCGTTGCACAAATTCTTCCGTTCAACGGGACGCGTCTTGAGATGCGAGTGTCTGACTATCCTACATTGAAATCTCAGGAGAACGATTAGAGTTTCGGAAAAAAATTCAGATACTCCACTGAAGAAGCTTCGTCAAGTGTGGTTTTCATCATTGAAGTAAATGTCTCCTAAAGCAATGATTGTCTGACAGTCATACTTTGAGGCATGGGGCCTTAAAAATATGACCCCAACGGAGACACCAAAAAATGCAGAAAAATATCAAGTTCGCTCACTTGCTTGGTGCAGGTGCGATCGTGCTATCTATGGGGGCTAACGCACAGCCGCTTCGGCTAAGTGACAACGAAGTAAAAATCGGGGTGCTCACCGACATGTCTGGGATCTTCGCCGATCTGTCGGGCCGGGGTTCGGTGCTGGCAGCTGAACTGGCGATCGAGGATTTCAAGAAAATCACAAAGACCGCTTTCCCGATAAAACTAGTCTTTGGCGATCACCAGAACAAGGCCGACGTGGCTTCCTCAAGGGCGCGTCAATGGTTTGACGCTGACGGTGTAGACATGATTGCGGACGTTCCATCTTCAGCCGCTGCACTGGCAGTCCTTAATATCGCCAAGGAAAAAAGCAAGTTCGCGATTTTTTCCGGTGCTGCCAGCACCCGGATTACTAACGAAGAGTGCACGCCTTCCGCTCTTCACTGGGCATATGACACTTTTGCGCTGGCCGCGGGCACAGCGCGCGCGGTCGTGAAACAGGGCGGCGACACCTGGTTTTTCGTGACAGCAGACTACGCGGGCGGTCACGCGCTGGAGAAAGATGCTGCGGACGTGGTGAAAGCGGCCGGAGGCAAGGTTTTGGGCAGCATCAGGCACCCGTTCTCTGCCCCGGAGTTTTCTTCTTACATGCTGAAGGCCCAAGGATCGAAAGCAAAGGTCATCGCTTTGGCGAACGCCGGCAACGACACGACTAACGCCATCAAGCAGGCCGTGGAGTTCGGCATTACCAAACAGCAGACCCTGGCAGCCACGTTGATGTTCATAACCGACGTGCATGCTCTCGGTCTGAGCAAGGCGCAGGACATGTACCTTACGGAGGCCTTCTATTGGGATTTCGACGAGAAGACACGGGCTTGGTCCAAACGTTTCTTCGAAAAGCACAAACGGATGCCGACCATGGTCCAAGCATCTGTTTACTCATCGGTCCTTCACTACCTCAAGAGCGTTAGCGCTGCGGGCACCGACGAGATGACTCCTGTCCTAATGAAAATGCGGGAGTTACCGGTCGAGGACATGTTCTCGCGCAACGGCAAGCTGCGCGAGGACGGACGCATGGTGCATGACATGTACCTGCTGCAGGTCAAGAAGCCGGCCGAGTCCAAATATCCCTGGGATTACTACCACGTCCGCCAGATTACGCCCGGCGAACAGGCTTTCATTCCGCTGGACCATTCCACCTGCGCATCGCTGAAGAAATAAGCACATCCGGCCGTAAGCCACCGATGACCGCGTCGATATCCGGTGCTGGCACGGTACTACCTACGGCTGCCGGCAGTGGCGGTTTCGCCGCGACATTTGCCTTAATGAGCGCCTATAAAAACGAAAGATGAAAAGTACTTTTATTCACCGACCATCCGACAGCCATGATCAGACAAAAGCACAAGTAAATTCGCCTGCGACTGGTCAGGAAGATTCGCGGCCTAACTTGCTGGAGTCGGGCGATACCGTGGCCTTGCCATGGGACAGCGTCGACCGATATTTGTCAGGGCAGGGCATGCACATCAACCTGGAGCGCCCCCCGCGGCAGTTCGCTGGCGGTTTAGCGAACCTGAATTACCTGATTGAGATCAATGGCCGTGAGTATGTCTTGCGCCGCCCCCCTCAGGGTGATGTGTTGCCGGGCGCCAACGACATGGCGCGCGAACATCGTGTGCTTCACGCGCTGGCACCGCATTACCCCTACGCCCCGCGTGCCGTACTGTACTGTGAAGATGCAGGCGTGATTGGTGCGCACTTCCAGATTATGGAATACCGGGCGGGTCGAGTCATTAGCGGCGCGGTTATACCGCCAGATATTGCTGTCCAAGAAATCGGACAAAAACTGGCCGGTGCGATGGTTGACATGCTCGTGCAACTGCATTCGCTCGATCCCCTGGTCGTAGGCCTAGGAGACCTTGGTAAACCGGAGGGTTTTCTGTCACGCGCGGTGACCGGTTGGACCCGCCGTGCAGAACTCGCATCTAGCAACCAGCCGCACAAGGCGATACATGTCATTTCTGAATGGCTTGAAAAAAACATGCCACCCGAGCTGCAGCCGACCCTCCTGCACGCAGACTTCAAACTGGATAACTTAGTCCTACATCAGCAGACCCTCAAGCCTGTGGCCCTGCTCGACTGGGACATGTCGACCCGGGGCGATCCCCTGTTCGACCTGGCCACGCTGCTGAGTTACTGGACTGAGGCCGGCGACCCGCCAGCTATGCACGACCTGGGACAAATGCCGACCGCGGGATACGGTTTCCCGAGTCGCGATGAGGTGGTGCAGGCATACGCCAGCGCCACTGGACGTGATGTTTCGAACTTCGCGTTCTACCGCGTGTTGTGCATGTTCAAGCTGAGCGTGGTGTTCATGCAGCTCCATGCCCGCTACCGCAGCGGGGCGACCACCGACCCGCGTTACAGCCGCTTCGGCGAGCTCTCCCGAGGGCTGCTGGAATTCACACACGATCTGGCGCAAGGACGCCATGCCTGATTCACCTCACTGAATACACAGAACCAACTTCATGATCGATTTTTCATTGCCTCCAGAACTGTTGGATCTCCAGCAGCGAACCGCCACCTTTGTCCGCACGGTGGTCGTCCCTTACGAGTCCGACCCACGTCAGGACAGCCATGGGCCCTCCGATGCGCTGCGCCTGGAGCTGGTCGGGCTCGCTCGCCAAGCGGGCCTGCTCGCGCCGCATGTGGCCGCGAAATGGGGCGGGCTGGGGCTATCGCACCTGGGGCGGGCCGTTGTCTTTGCGCAGGCCGGCTATTCGATGCTGGGCCCCCTCGCGCTGAACTGCGCGGCGCCGGACGAGGGCAACATGCACTTGCTGGAAGAAGTGGCTTCAGAGGAGCAAAAGCAACGGTGGCTCAGACCACTGGCCAGCGGCGATGTGCGTTCCTGTTTCTGCATGACCGAGCCCCATCCCGGCGCCGGTTCCGACCCCAGCCTGCTGGCGACCACTGCCGATCCCGACGGAGGCGACTACCTCATCAACGGGCGCAAATGGCTGATCACAGGCGCGAACGGCGCCGCCTTTGCGATCGTGATGGCGAAAGCCACTGGTCCGGGCGGCGGTCCAACCATGTTCCTGACTGACATGAACGTGCCCGGCATCCACATCATCCGGAACATCGACAGTATCGACTCAAGCTTCACCGGCGGACATGCCGAGGTCGAGTTCCGGGACTGCCGCGTTCCATCCAGCCACATCCTGGGCGAACTGGGGCAGGGGTTGCAATACGCGCAGGTGCGACTTGCGCCAGCAAGGTTGACGCACTGCATGCGCTGGCTGGGGGTGGCCCGCCGCGCCAACGAGATCGCCATCGACTATGCAAAACGCCGGCAGGCTTTCGGCAAGCCGCTCGCCGAACATGAAGGCATTGGCTTCATGCTCGCCGACAACGAAATCGACCTGCATGTGTGCCAACTTGCGATCTGGCACACCGCCTGGACGCTGGACCAGGGCAAACAGGGACGTCACGAGTCCAGCATGGCCAAGGTACTGGTTTCGGAGGCGCTGTTCCGCGTCGCTGACAGGTGCGTGCAGATCCTGGGCGGCCTGGGCGTAACCCGGGACACCATCGTCGAGCGGGCTTTCCGCGAGCTGCGGGCCTTCCGTATTTACGACGGCCCTTCCGAGGTGCACCGCTGGGCCATCAGCCGCCGCGTGACGCGCCAGGAGAAAGCGCTGTGAACAGTTTCGACCTGACCGGAAAAGTCGCCCTGGTGACGGGCGGTGGCCGCGGTATCGGGCGAGCCATCTCGGAAGCCTTGGCAACCCACGGCGCCACCGTGCTGATCTGCGGCCGCAACACGGCGCCAATGCAGGAGACCGTCGATGTAATCACGCAACGCGGCGAGCGCGCTGGTTTCATGCTGGCCGATGTGTCCGACGAGGCCGATGTCGTCCGGCTGCGCGATCAGGTGACCGCGCAATACGGCGGGCTGGACATCCTGGTCAACAACGCGGGAATCGACCCGCACTACGCCTCCATGGAAAAAACCGATCGCGCCGATTGGGACCGGATCATCGGCGTAAACCTGACCGGTGTCTTCAATTGCTGTCGTCACTTGGGATCCTTGATGATTGCGCGCAAGGGCGGATCCATCATTAACATCAGCTCCATTGCTGGGCATATCGGCTTGAAGAGGCAGGTTCCGTATGGCGCATCAAAAGGCGGGGTCGAGCAGCTCACGAAATCACTGGCCCACGACTGGGCCGAGCACGGCATCCGTGTGAACGCCATCGCCTATGGCTTTGTGGAGACCGACCTCACTGCGGGCATGGTCGCCCATCCACATATCGCACCGCGGCTTCTGGCGCGAATTCCCATGGGTCGATTCGGCCGCGCTGAGGAGGTCCACGGCGCCGCGGTGTTTCTTGCATCATCTGCATCGTCGTATGTCACAGGCCACAGCCTGACGGTCGACGGCGGCTGGACGGCGACCTGACATGGACAACACCTCGAAACCCGACAAGCAGCGCGCCCTGGCCGGCATCCAGGTTCTGGACCTCACGCGCCTGCTGCCCGGCGCCTTTTGCACCCAGATGCTGGCCGACTACGGCGCCGACGTGCTGAAGGTCGAGCATCCGGTCGGCGGCGATTACAACCGCGCCTTCGAGCCGCTTTGCAAGGAAGAATCCGGCTCATTCCTGCTGCTCAACCGGAACAAGCGCAGCCTCACGCTGGACCTCAAGACCGAAGAGGGCAAGGAGGTCTTCCGGCGTCTGGCGTCCAACGCCGATGTGATCGTCGAAGGCTTCCGTCCGGGTGTGATGGAACGGCTGGGACTGGATTACGAATCGCTGCGCAAGGCCAATCCCGGCCTGGTCTATTGCGCCATCACCGGCTATGGGCAGGACGGCCCCTATGCGAAGGTGGCGGGTCATGACCTCAACTACCTTGCGCTTGCCGGGGGCTTGCATCTGTTCGGCACGCCCGCGAGCGGCCCTATTGTGCCGGGTCTTTCCATTGCCGACGTCGGAGGCGGCTCGCTGATGGCCGCTTTCGGAATACTGGCAGCCCTGCAGGCTCGCCAGGCCGACGGTCAGGGGCAGTTCGTCGACATTTCGATGACCGACGGACTCGTGCCCTGGCTGGCCTATCACGCGGCGGACTATCTCTTCGCCGGGCTAGAGCCCAAAGGCGGTGAACGGCCCTTCCTGGGTGCGGCTCCCTGCTACAACGTCTACCGTTGCGGCGATGGACGCCACATGACTCTGGGCGCCATCGAGGCGCATTTCTGGGCTGCTTTTTGCGACCTGGTCGGCCACCCCGAACTCAAGGCCGACCAGTGGCCGGAAGGCGAGATTTGCGAGCGCCAGTTCGTGGTGATGCGCGCACTGTTCCTCACGGCAACGGCCAAGGAATGGTTCGAGCGGTTGAAGGCGGCAGACATTCCGGCCACACCTGCAAACACCATGGAGGAGGCATTTGCCGATCCGCACATGCAGCATCGTCAAATGCTTTTTCACATCGACCACCCGCGCGAAGGCCGCATTCCGCAACTTGGTTTTCCAATCAAGTTTTCCAGGACCCCCGCAAGCGTCAGGCTGGTCCCGCCTCTGCTGGGCGAACACAGTGAAGAAGCGCTGCTGGGAGCAGGCTACACCGGGCAGGAAATTGCGTCGTTCAGGGAGCGCAACGTCATCTGATCCTCGGGATCCGCTGACCACGCCGGCCCACGCATGACACAGCGATCCCCCGATAACCTACAGCTACCGCGAGGAGACAAAAAATGGACATCAAGCACGACGGATATCTGGCTACGTACAAAGCCTTCCGCTGGCAATTGCCCGGAACCTTTAACTTCGGCCGCGATGTCGTCGACGCCTGGGCGGCTAAAACGCCTGACCGCGTAGCGCTGATCTGGTGCGACGATTCCGGAAAAGAAGAGCGTTACACCTTTGGAGATATCAGCCGGCTATCAAACCGGGCAGCCAACGTTCTGCGCGCATGCGGCGTAAAAAAGGGCGACCGCGTGATCGTCATGTTGCCGCGTATCCCGCAATGGCAACTCGTCATGGTCGCCTGCACAAAGCTCGGCGCCATACCGATCCCGTGCATCGACATGCTCACCGAAAAGGACGTCACCTACCGCGCCCGGCACGCCGGCGCCACGGCTGCGGTCACGACGTCCGCTAATACGGGCAAGTTCGCCGGTTCGGGCATTCAGGCCTGCCTGGCCGTCGGCGTTCCTGCCGACATCGAGTCCCGTTGGGTGGATTTCACTGCAGAACTGGATCGTGCGAGTGCCGACTTCAACTGCGAAGACACCGCCCTCGATGACCCGGCGGTGATCTACTACACGTCCGGTTCCACCGGCCTGCCCAAGGGCGTCGTACATGCGTCACGCGCCATTTTTTCCTGGCGCATATCTGCGCAGTTCTGGCAGGAACTGACCGACCACGACCTCATCTGGTGCACGGCGGACACGGGCTGGAGCAAGGCAGGCACCAGCATTCTCTGGGGCCCCTGGTCTTGTGGCAGCGCAGTGCTGTTTTATAACGGCCGCTTTGATCCTGCAGACCGCCTGCTCAAGATCCGGACCTACGGCGTGAGCGTGTTCTGCGGCTCGGCCACGGAGTTTCGGCATCTCATCAACGAGCCAGGTGTTCGTGAAAGCCTCGGGCGACTCCGACTTGCCGTCTCGGCAGGAGAGTCGGTCAATCCGGAGGTGGTGCGTCGCTGGATCGAACAGACCGGCATACCGCTTGTTGAGGCATATGGCCAGACCGAGACCCTGATGACTGTCGCGAACCAGGCGGCGTCCGTTCAGAAACCCGGCTCGATGGGGCGCGCGCTGCCTGGCAGCGAGATGGTCGCCGTGGATGACCAGGGCGCAATCGTCCCCCATTGCACCGCCGGCCAACTGGCGCTTCGTCTGCCGAACCCGCAGTTGATGCTTGGCTACTGGAACGATCCCGAGCTGACCCGCAAGACTCGCATTACCTGCGGATCGCAAGAGTATTTCCTGACGGGCGACATGGCCGTCATCGATGAAGAGGGCTACATTTTCTATCAGGGGCGCACGGACGACATCATCAGCTCGGCCGGTTACCGCATCGGTCCGATGGAGGTGGAGAACGCTCTCATGGAGCATCCGGCAGTGCTTGAGTGCGCGGTGGTCGGCAGCCCGGATCCTGAACGGGGCGAGGTTGTGAAGGCCTTCGTGAAACTCCGCGGTGGGGTCCTGACCGATGATGCGCTGGCTCAGGAGCTCCAGGAGCATGTCAGGAAAATCACGGCGCCGTACAAATATCCGCGGCTTGTCGAGTTCGTCGAAGACATCCCCAAGACACCCACCGGAAAACTGCTGCGCCGCGAACTCCGTGCAAAAGAGTACCAGCGGCACAGCGACCGCATACCTGTCTGATCCGCCCCTCGCATTCCCCTCTTTGTCATACGCGGGAAGTCGCCATATTCGTGACCTCAACATCTTCGAAGCATGCAGTGTATGGACAGGAAGACACGCACATGATTAAAGCCGGCCGCTATGATTTTCTCGCCCAGGACGGCGTGCTATTCGGCACACCTTGCGTTCAGGCCGTGATGCAAACCGTCGAAGAACTGGGTGCCCGGCGGGTATTCCTGGTATCGAGCCGCTCGCTGAGCCAGAAGACAGAAGTAGTGACCGGCATCGCGGCCGCGCTGGGCGAGCGCTGCTGCGGCCTGTTCGACGAATGCGTCGCCCACGTGCCGCGTGAAAGCGTCTTTCGTGCGCTTGAAGCGATCCGCGCCGCGCAGCCCGACCTGATCGTGACGATAGGCGGCGGCACGCCGATCGACACTGTCAAGATGCTGCTGATCTGCCTCGCGGAAGATTTGCATTCGCCGGCACAGCTCGACGTATTCGCCATTCGCGTGCTGGCAGACGGCAATAAGCACGTGCCCGCCATCAGGAATCCGCCCGTCCGCCAAATCGTCATACCGACGACGCTGTCGGGCGCAGAGTTCAGCAACCTGGCCGGATGCATCGACAGCAAGCGGCGAGTCAAGGACTTGTTCACCGGCAGGGAAATCGGCGCACAACGTGTCATCCTTGACCCGGCGATCACAGTGCATACGCCCGACTGGCTGTGGATTTCAACCGGCATGCGCGCCATCGATCATGCGGCTGAAACCATTTGCTCGCGCAATCCCCAGCCCTTCACCGACGCGACATGCCTTCATGGGTTGGCGATGCTTGCGGATTCTCTGCGCGAGACGAAAAGCGATCCGCGCCAGATGGAAGCGAGGCTGAACAGCCAACTGGCCGTATGGCTTTGTTGCACCGGGTTGAACCGCATCGAATGGGGCGCAAGTCACGGGATAGGGCACCAGTTGGGCGCTGTGGCGGACGTACCTCACGGCCATACCTCCTGCGTGATGCTGCACAACGTCCTCCGGTACAACCGCGTGGCTAACAAGGAACGCCAGGTTCTGATCAGTCAGGCCATGCGGCGACCCGACACCGATGCCGGTGACCTCATCGAAGAACTGGTCGCCGATCTGGGCATGCCGACCCGGCTGCGAGACGTCGGGGTGCGCCGCGACCAGTTCGCTGCCATCGCGGCCGCAAGCATGCAAAGCATGATGGTGAAAACAAATCCACGACCCATAACTGGTCCTGAGCAGATTCTTGAGATCCTGGAGGAGGCGTGGTAATCTGCTTCGCCATTGAGAACGGCGGCAACAAGTGGGGTCCAGGCCGCAAGCGTCAGGACCGCAGAGGCCGGATTCCGATATAGGGAACATCCATGCGCCCGCCCCAGATAGGGAACGTCGGGCGATCTCCCACTCCATGGATCGGATGGGCCATAGGGATTGAGGTTCGGGCTGCGTTTATGCGCGCCCGGTTTCAGTCTGACGCGCGGCTGTCAGCTCAACTCGTTTGGGAGCCCCTCACGCGCATGACCGTTGCTCGCGAGGTCTTTAGCGCCCGGGCCACCGCTGCCACGGCCTCACCGTCGGCAAGTCGCTGCAGCGCATCCGCCTCCTGCGCGTCGGTCAGCGCGCGAGGTCTCCCCAACACCTTGCCCTCGCTTTTGGCGCGCGCCAAGCCGGCCTGAGTCCGCTCAATCAGGAGGTCACGCTCAAACTCGGCCACCGCACTGATAACGGCCATGGTCATCTTTCCGGCAGGGCTGGTGAGATCAACGTAAGCGGCTGACGATCCCATCTTGAGACAGACTTGTTGAATAGGCATCGTGTGCACGATGGAGATCATGCACACCATGGCGAGCGAGGCAATCGCCCAACGCCCCAAGCGGCGTTACTACAGCCCAGAACTCAAGTCCCAAGTCGTGGCGCAATGCCAGGTCAGCGGCGCATCCGTGGCCGGCGTAGCTCTGGTCCACGGCATCAACGCCAACATCGTTCATCGATGGCTGCGTGAGCAGACTGCGAAACAGATGCCTGCGGTTCGCAACGAATTCGTTGCCCTGGCCCTGACGTCCGTTGCTGTGCAACAACCTGCGCCTGCATCCGAGCCAGAGAGCCCGCCACGCGACATCCGTGTGGAGGTTCGGCGCAGTGCCGGCACCGTCACGGTGAACTGGCCGCTTGAAGACGCCGAGTCATGTGCCGCCTGGCTGCACGACTGGTTGCGATGATCCGCATCGACGCCGCCTGGCTGGCCACCGCACCGCTGGACATGCGCGCTGGCACCGACACGGCGCTCGCCCGGGTCGTTGCCGTCTTCGGCGCCGCCCACCCCCACCACGCCTATCTGTTCGCCAACAAACGCGCCAACCGCATCAAGGTGCTGGTGCACGACGGCATCGGTATCTGGCTGGCCGCTCGCCGCCTGCACCAGGGAAAGTTCTTCTGGCCTGCGGCCAACGAGGTCCATTGGAGTCTTGAACGCTCCCAACTCGACGCCCTGGTGCTGGGCCTGCCGTGGCAACGCATGGGAGACGCGGGCATCATCACCGTGGTCTGAAACCGGCGTGCAATCCGTGAATTTGCGCATGACAGCGCAGTGCCTTGCTTGGCACACTGCCTGTCATGTTGATGCAGCCGCAATCCCTGGATGATCTGAGCGCCGAGCAGTTGCGCGAGATGACCACGCGCCTGCTCACCGAACTGCGCCACAGCCAGGCGCTCAACGCCAAGCTCACCCATGAGAACGCGCTGCTCAAGCGCATGAAGTTCGCCGCCCAGTCCGAGCGCTTCAACGCCGAGCAGCGCAACCTGCTCGAAGACGAGATCGAGGCCGACCTGGCAGCGGTCGCCATCGAGATCGAGCAACTCCAGCCACCGGCGGCGGCCTCGCAAGCCAAACAACAGCCCAAACGCCAGCCGCTGCCGGCCAACCTGCCGCGCCGTGAGATCCGCCACGAGCCGGAATGGACCACCTGTGCCTGTGGCTGCCAGATGCAGCGCATCGGTGAAGACGTCGCCGAGAAGCTCGACTATGTACCCGGTGTGTTCACGGTGGAGCGCCACGTTCGTGGCAAATGGGCCTGCGCCAAGTGCGAGACCATCACCCAAGCGCCGGTTGAAGCGCATGTGATCGACAAGGGCATCCCCACCACGGGGCTGCTGGCCCAGGTGCTGGTGGCCAAGTACGCTGACCACCTGCCGCTCTACCGCCAGGAAGCGATCTTTGCACGCGCCGGCTTGGGCCTCCCCCGCTCGACCCTGGCGCAGTGGGTCGGCACCTGCGGCGTGCGCCTGCAGCCGCTGGCCGATGCGCTGAAGGCCGAGATACTCACGTGCCGCGTGCTGCACGCCGACGAGACGCCGGTGCAAATGCTCAAGCCTGACAAAGGCACAACGCACCGGGCCTACCTGTGGGCCTACGCGCCAGGCGCCTTCGAAGACATCAAGGCCGTGGTGTACGACTTCTGCGAGTCCAGGGCTGGCGAACATGCCCGCAACTTCCTGGGCGACTGGAGGGGCGCGCTCATCTGCGACGACTTCGCTGGCTACAAGGCATTGATCGCCAATGGCTTGACCGAGGTGGGCTGCCTGGCGCACGCCCGGCGCAAATTCTTTGACCTGCACGCAGCCACCAAAAGCCAGATCGCCGGGTTCGCGCTGAAGCAGTTTGCCAAGGTCTACGACATCGAGCGCGAAGTCAAGGAGCTGGACGCCGATCAGCGCCAGGCCATCCGCCAGCAGCACAGCAAGCCGGTGCTTGATGCGCTGCACGCGTGGATGACCTTGCAGCGGCAAAAACTGCCGGACAGCTCGGCGACGGCCAGGGCCCTGGATTACAGCCTCAGGCGCTGGACTGCGCTGACGGGCTTCGTTGATGACGGGCAACTGCCCGTGGATAACAATTGGATCGAGAACCAGATCCGGCCGATTGCCATTGGCCGGAACAACTGGCTATTCGCCGGCAGCTTGCGCGCGGGACAGCGTGCGGCAGCGGTGATGAGCCTGGTCCAGTCAGCGCGTATGAATGGGCATGACCCCTATGCCTACCTCAAGGACGTGCTCACCCGGCTGCCCACGCACAGGGCCAGCCGGGTGGAGGAGTTGTTGCCGCATCGTTGGCAGGCTGCGAGCGCCTGATCAATAACCTGGTGACCGGCAACGGTCAATATGGGATTGCCGCGCGCTTACGCTGCAGCGCCAGTTGCTGCGCCACAGCGGTGGCGACAGGGTGATGGCGCAGGTGCTCATGGGGGTGAGCCTGCATGGGCTGGAGGCCGTGCTGGTGGCGGTGGAGCTGGCGCTGCAGTCGGGGCGGGTGAGTGCCGAGCACGTGCTCAACGTGCTCTCGCGTCTGAAGGAGCAGCGCGTGCCCGAGCCACCGGTGGCCACGATGCTCACGCTCAACACGCCGCCACTGGCCAACCTGCAGCGTTACGACGCACTGCGCAACGTCCAGCCTCATGAGGCGTCGCCGGAGTCTGACCATGCATGACGTCATTGATGCCTTCAAGGCGCTGGGCCTGCACGGCATGGCCAGTGCCTGGCCAGAGGTGCTGGGCACCGCCCGCATGAAGTCGCTGGATCATGAGGCCGTGTTGCACCAGCTCATCAAGGCCGAGACCGCTCAGCGCGAGGTGCGCTCCATGGCCTACCAGATGCGCGTGGCGCGGTTCCCATCGCACCGCGATCTCGCAGGCTTTGACTTCGTCCATACGCAACTCGATGAAGCGCTGGTGCGCCAGCTGCACACCCTTCGCTTCGTGGAGTCGGCGCACAACGTGGTGCTGGTTGGTGGCCCCGGCACCGGCAAGACGCACCTGGCCACGAGCCTGGGGATCGAGGCCATTCGCATGCATGGCAAGCGGGTGCGCTTCTTCTCCACGGTCGAGCTGGTCAACGCCCTGGAGCTGGAGAAGGCGCAGAACAAGTCCGGGCAAATGGCGCACCGCCTGATGTACGTCGATCTGGTGATCCTGGATGAACTGGGCTACCTGCCGTTCACGCAGTCGGGCGGCGCCATGCTGTTCCACCTGCTCTCCAAGCTGTATGAGCGAACGAGCGTGGTGATCACCACCAACCTCACCTTCTCGGAGTGGAGCAACGTCTTTGGCGACGCCAAGATGACCACCGCCTTGCTTGACCGACTCACGCACCATTGCCACATCGTGGAGACGGGCAATGAGAGCTGGCGATTCAAGCATTCCAGTGCCGCTGGCACGGCACCACCAAAGCAACGCAGCAAAGCTCAGAAAGGAGATCGAAAAACAGAAGACCCGATAGACTTATCCACAACCGAGTAGCCAAAGAATCCATCCGCCCAGTGGCTCAGTATTCGACGTGATCACTGGCTCAGTTGTGCTGATGAATCAACACGCGCGGTACCTGCAGTACCAACGACGGCTGTCGTGCCATTGATCAAAAAGCGTCTTCGAAGGCTGCGCATGCGCTCGACGCTGGCAGCGGCTGCAGGGGTGCTGTCTTCCATCAGATTGTCTCCTCTTCGGTCGTGAATCGGTCTGTGGGCCCAGGTGCAGGGGAGCGCTCGTCGTCGCCTCGGTACCTACGTCATGAAGGTTCGTTCTCAGAACACCGGGTCAGGCGTGAGAACCGCGCAGTGCAAAGAGCTGCGTTGCAGCTTTCAGGAGGCGGTTTCGCTAAATAAGCTTATCCCAGGTCCTGGCATCGTTCTCAGCTGTATGTACCAATTGACCAATTGTTATCCTATTGATAACGTGGACGGTTACTTTCGAAACGCAGGGGTGCGGGCGAGAGAGAACAGTCTGTTGCTCTTAAACACTCGCAGCTCGACAACCTATTTGAGAACTCAACGTTGACCAAAGCGAATATCGCCAAACAAGTCGGACAATCCACGCGGTTGTGAGCGCCAATAAGGTGCCGGTGCCTCCACCTGGCCGCCCAAAGCTGCAGCAGCGTGCCACGGCCAGCGGGGATTGAACAAGATGGCTCGCGCCAGGGCAACCATATCGGCCTGGCCACTGGCGACAATATCTTCCGCCTGCTGTGGCTCCGTAATCAAGCCGACAGCCACGGTAGGCAAGCCAGTGGCACGTCTGACTGATTCAGCCATTCCCACCTGGTAGTTGGGTCCCAGGGGAATTTTTTGCATAGGAGATAGCCCGCCACTGGAGACGTGAATAAAGGTACAGCCGCGATCCCGAAGTTCATCGGCAAACACGATGCTCTGCTCGATATCCCAACCACCCTCAACCCAGTCAGTGCCGGAGATTCTCACACCGACTGGCATCGAGATGGGGATCGCATTTCGAATAGCGTCAAACACCTCAAGCGGAAATCTCATTCGATTCGAGAGAGACCCGCCATATTCATCTGTTCGCAGATTCGACAAAGGGGACAAGAACTGATGCAAAAGATACCCATGCGCAGCGTGCATTTCGATCGCGTCAATGCCAATGCGGTGTGCACGTTGCGCCGCCAATGCAAACGCATCACGGATTCGATCCAATGCTTTTCTGTCTAATGCTGCAGGTGCTGGTTCACTGGGAAAATGAGGGACCGCTGAAGGAGCCAAGGGCGTCCATCCACCTTGTTCCACGGGAATCAACTGCCCACCAGCCCATGGCACATGACTTGACGCTTTGCGGCCCGCATGCGACAGCTGAATGGCAACAGGCATAGAAGAATACTGTCGGACCTCAGTCAGTACTCTTTTCAAAGACTGCTCGTTTTCATCCGACCATAAGCCGAGATCATGCGGCGATATACGGCCAACGGACTCAACTGCGGTAGCTTCCAACGTTAGCAAGCCAGCACTTGAGAGTAGCAAATGCCCGAGATGCACCTTGTGCCAATCGCTGGCATTCCCATCTTTGGCCGAATATTGGCACATTGGGGCAATGACAATGCGGTTCTTCAATTGAAGAGTACCCAACTCATATGGAGAAAAAAGTTCGCTCATGGTTTCTTATAGTTTAGGAATGCGTTTCAAGCTGTCTCGCAGCACAACTGTGGTCAGCAAAGGAGGCTCGTCCGTTAAGGATTTGCCTTCAATTAAATTCACGATTCTGTATGCAGCCTGAACACCGATTTCGGACGTTGGCACATGTACTGTCGTCAATTTCGGCTGAACCAGATGGGCTAATTCGATGTCATCGGAACCTGTGATGGAGAAGTCATCAGGGACACTCACACCCTTCTCACGGCACTCTGCCATTGCGCCGACTGCTTGCAAATCCGTACCACAAATGAGCACTGAAGGTCGCTCAGACTGACTGAACAACTGGTGAACCGCCTGCCGCCCCCCCTCAAAGGTAAACGGCTGCTCAATGACCCAGTCCTGTCTCAATTTAAGGCCAGCAGCTCGGAGCGCTGCCTGTGTAGCGGCGATACGCGCACGCACACGCTCGTTTCGATAAGACAAGCCAGGGCATATGGCGATCTGGGTGTGTCCATGCTCTAGGACGACCTGTGCCATTTTGTAGGCAGCGTCATAGTATGAAAATCCAACGCAAGGACGGCGGTTTCCCTCGTCCAGCGACCAAGTCAGCACATAAGGCAACCTGTACTGTCCTAGTAATTCGAAAACTGCGTCATCATGGTCCGTCCCGACGAGCACCACAGCATCCACACCGCGCTCTACTAAAGAACGCAATAGATCCAGTTCATGCTCGGGCCGGTACTCATGGCTGGCCACAAGCAACTGGTAACCCAGACGCCAAAGTGTCTGCTGCAAAGACTGTATGGAAGCAGCGAAAATAGGGTTGTCCAATGACGGGTAGATAGCGGCAACGGTTCTGGTCCTGCGAGAAGCCAGTGCCCGGGCAGGACCATGACGCACATACCCGAGCTGCTTGACCGCCCGCAGCACACGCTCAAGCGTTACCGGCTTAACTTGGTCAGGCACGGAGAGTGCGCGAGACGCGCTTCCCAAAGAGACGCCAGCCAAACGAGCGACATCTTCAAGCGTTGGTCGGGTAGTTGTTTTCATCAAGAAACGACTTCAGGTCGATCTGGCAAGTAGAGGCTAGAACACCGAAATGCCGACCACAGTCTCAATTACGACCATCCTCAAGGATCAAGTCTGCCCCTTTTTCTGCGACCATGAGTACCGCACCTTGTATATTGCCTGACACCATTTTTGGTATCACCGAGGCGTCTACGACTCTCAGTCCTTCCACCCCCCGCACCTTCAGTCGCAGGTCGACTACGGCATTTTCATCAGTACCCATTCGACAAGTAGCAATTGGGTGGTAAATAGTCTGCCCGTTGTTCCTGGCAAATTCGAGCCAGTCGGCATCGGAAGTCACATTGTCCCCAGGACTCATTTCATGTTCGATGAAATCTGCCATCGCAGGCTGACCCAAAATCCTGCGGGCTAGTTTCATGCTACCGATGATGCAATGCTGGTCCACCTCACTGTCGAGGAAATTGGGGCGGATGACAGGTTGATCAAAGGGATTCCTGGATTGGATGTGAATACTGCCTTTCGACTCCGGACGCAGTTGCGCAACCCCGATCGTCAAACCAGGAGCCCGATCCAAAACCCGTTCGGCAGCATTGGCATAACTGGCATGAACCATGAAATACTGAGCATCAGGTCTCGGCACATCCGGTCGGGTTTTTACGAAACCGTGAACCAGACCTGTCCCCAATGTTAGGATACCCTTCTTGGCTGTGAAATACTTTGCGACTTCACGCGCGAGCCTCCAGCCCCTGGACATCTCATTGAGCGTTACCGCGTTCTTCACACGCCAGTTCATTCGTGTTGCGAAATGGTCAATATAGTTTTCCCCTACCCCCCTCAACACGTGTTTCACTTCAACGCCCAATGAATGGAGGAGTTCAGGGCAACCGATTCCCGACAACTCAAGTATCTGTGGTGTCTGAATGGCCCCCGCGGTCATGACAACTTCAATGGTCGCAGCCACGGTCACTTCGCGACCATTTTTCTGATAGGTCACGCCAGTACAACGCTTGCCATTGAGTTCTACCCTCATTACATGGGCATGGGTTTCAACGACCAAATTGGAACGGGAGCGCGCTGGTTTTAGATAAGCGTCATAAGCACTCCAACGGCGGCCATTGCGTTGATTGACCTGGTAGTAACCAAATCCCTCCTGACTTGGCGAGTTGTAATCATCGTTGTAAACCTGACCGTCCTGTTCTGCGGCCTTTAAAAAAGCATCGGAGATCGGAAAGCGTTCATGTACCTGATCCAAATAAAGGGGACCAGTCTTACCACGGGTCGAATCGCCAAGCTGGTAGTTTTCCAACTTTCGGAAGTAAGGTGCAACGTCCCGGTATCCCCATCCGAGAGCGCCATCGGCTTCCCAGGCATCGTAATCCTCAGGTTGCCCCCTAACGTAAATCATCCCGTTGATCAGTGTAGATCCGCCCAAGCCCTTGCCACGAGGCACAGAAATCACTCGTCCCTTGGTGTTCTCCTCGGGCGCTGTCTTGAACAGCCAGTTGTACTTTTTGTTGGTCAGGAGCTTGCTGAAACCGGCCGGTATGGGTATCCACATACTAGAAGGCTCACCCCCTGCCTCCAACAATAGAACGCGATACTTACCAGATGCCGAAAGGCGATCTGCCAACACGCAGCCGGCCGTTCCGCCACCTACGATGACATAGTCAAATGTTTCCATGATCAATGCGAAATCAGTCAAAAGTAGATCCGGCAGGGATCACTGAAGGGGCAAGACTTTGCCCGGGTTCATTAGGTTGTGGGGATCAAGGGCGCGCTTGATACGCTGTGCGATCTCAAGCTCCACCGGCGCGCGACAACGCACCAGTTCACCTACGCGGTACTGGCCAATTCCGTGTTCGGCCGAAATACTTCCACCGAATGAACACACGACATCGTGAACAAGCTGGTTCAGCGCCGCCGCATCTAGCCCGTTGGGAACAATGACGTTGTAGTGAATGTTGCCATCTCCTGCATGGCCAAAGGCATTAACCCTCACACCTGGAAATACCTCGGAGATGGCTTCATCAGCCTTCGACAAAAAAGCGGGTATGGCGGAAATGGGAACGGACACATCGTGTTTTATCGATCGGCCCTCCTTGCCCTCGGCTTCGGTAATGGACTCCCGCAAAGCCCACAGTTCAGCTTCCTGACGCTCTGATTCAGCCACGACACCATCGGTTGCCATCTGTTGCTCCAGCAGGTCGCCCAGCAAAGACTCCACCGCCTCACGCAAACTAGGCAATGAAGAAGTGCTCTCCAGCAAAACATACCAAGCGCTGTCTCCCAAGGGCAACTTGAGCTGCAGATGACGCGAAACCAACTCAAGCGCGTCGCCAGACATAAGCTCAAAACCCGTCAACGTCTCGCCTAAAGAACGACGGGCAGCGCAAAGAACCATCAATGCATGTTCAGCTGAAGCAACCGCCATCAACGATGTGACACGGTGTCTTGGCATCGGTGCCAGTTGCAGGACGGCGGCTGTCACAATCCCTAAGGTACCCTCGGTGCCTATGAACCACTGCTTCCAGTCATAACCCGCGTTGTCCTTACGCAATTTACGCAAGCCATTGATCACTTGACCGTCTGCGGTAACGACCTCTAGCCCAAGAATACGCGCACGCGCCATGCCGTAACGCAGCACGTTAGTGCCGCCTGCATTGGTGGAGACAATACCCCCGATACGTGCAGATCCTTCTGCAGCTAAGCTGATCGGCAAGAGAAGCCCTTGTTCGGCCACTGCCTCCTGAGCGGTTTGCAATACACAGCCCGCCTCGACTTCAATGGTCTCACCCACGGCATCAATTTCACGGATGGCATTCATTCGCACCAGAGAAAGCACTACCTGTTCGCAGGTGTCATCCGGCGTGGCACCTCCGGAAAGGCCAGTGTTCCCGCCCTGAGGGACAACGGAGCAACCCGCAGAAGTACACAAACGAACGGTTTCCGCAACCTCATCGGTATTCCGAGGCAGCACTACGCACAAAGGACGTCCTTTGAACATGTGACGCCAATCATGACAGTAAGGTTGTAGATCGTTTTCTTCGGTCAGAACACCACGTTCACCAACCAATTGCCGCAAGGCCAACAACAACGCTCTGGCACTCATACTGAAGTCTCAGCATGGCCGAGGTTGCCTCGCATGAAGGCCGCCATCAGAGCGATCTGCGACGAGAGCATTGGCGCGCCGAAGTGGACCCGACACCCCTTGGCTTTAGCAGCACTCAACAGCGGCGTTTCAGCGGGTTGCATGATGATTTCGGCGACCACCTGCGATGCTTGTAGGCGCTCAACATTCAGCGGCAAAGCATCACCCGGGCGCAAACCCAACGACGTGCCGTTGATCACCAGATCATGACCTGATGGATCGTCCGTGCCAACGTTCATCACAGCGGCAGGGAAAATTGCGCGGATCCGGTCGAACAATTGCAGAACTTTGTCGCTTGTTCGGTTCGCAACCGTGAGGCGGCTAACTCCTGCCCTAATTAACGCAAAGGCGATTGCGCTCGCAGCCCCCCCCGCACCAGCCAGGTAGGCACTGACACCAGTGAGATTGATACCCTCCAGGCGCAACCCCGCGACGAAGCCTTCACCATCCAGCATAGTTCCATGAAGTCGCCCATCTGAAGAACGGCGCACCACATTCACCGCGCCGATGAGCCTTGCATCCGGAGAGACTTCATCGCACAACGCCACCATTGCCGACTTATGGGGTACTGTGACCACAAACCCGGACAAATTGTTGACGGCACGCAAGCCTTGCACCACTGTGGCTAAGTTGCGTTCACCGACATGAATGGGCACCATGACACCATCAAACGCTTCTGCTTCAAAGAGTCGATTGATACCTTGTGGTGTCTTGACGTGATGAATCGGGTCGGCAAGTATGCCGAAAACTTGTGTGTTTCCAGTAATTTCACTCATGGGATCAGGCCAGTGTGTATGCAGTCTTGACAGATGTGTAGAACTCACGGGCATATGCTCCCTGCTCACGGGGCCCATAGCTCGATCCCTTTCTTCCACCAAATGGGGCGTGGTAGTCCACACCTGCAGTCGGTACATTGACCATTACCATCCCAGCAGTCGAACGACGTTTGAAATCGGTCGCGTGCTTGAGTGAAGTTGTGCAGATGCCTGAAGAAAGCCCAAAATCTGTGTCATTAGCGATGTGAACCGCTTCCTCATAGTTCTTCACTCGGACAACGGATGCGACGGGACCAAATATCTCCTCTCGGTTAATTCGCATAGCGTTGTGCGTTTCCGTGATCAGTGCCGGAGCAAGGTAGAAGCCAGGCGTTTCACGTTTCAACCTGTCGCCTCCAGCGAACAAGCGTCCGCCTTCCTGGCATCCCAGTTCGATGTAGGTGCAGTCTTGGTCTAACTGGTCTTCTGAAGCAACGGGGCCAATATCTGTGCCAGCTTTCAACGCGTGATCCACCTTCAGCGCTGCCATACGCTGAGCCATGGCCGATACAAACGCATTGTGTATGCCGTCCTCCACGATAAGTCGACTCGAGCCTGTGCATCGCTGTCCTGTGGAAAAGAAGGACCCGTTAATAGCGACCGACACAGCCTGGTCAAGGTCAGCATCATTCAACACCACCAATGGGTTTTTGCCGCCCATTTCCAATTGAACTTTCGCACCACGCTCCATGCAGGACATGCCGACACTACGACCGGTTTGCACAGACCCCGTAAACGTGAGGGCTCGAACCTTACGCGAAGTAGCCAGCGTCTGTCCCACTTTGGAGCCTGGACCCATGACCAGATTGAACGTACCAGCAGGCAACTGTCCGGCACGAGCAATGATTTCCGACAATGCCCAGGCACTGCCAGGCACAAGATCCGCAGGTTTGAACACAACAGCGTTACCAAAAGCCAGGGCAGGCGCGATTTTCCAAGCGGGAATGGCGATGGGGAAATTCCATGGCGTGATGATTCCCACAACACCCTCTGGTTCGCGCGTCACTTCCACATCGACACCTGGTCGAATGGAAGGTAGTCTTTCACCCGCAAGTCGCAAGACTTCTCCAGAGAAGAACTTGAATACCCGGCCAGCCCGCACTACTTCCCCAATGCCTTCTGCAAGCGTTTTTCCTTCTTCGCGAGACAGAAGTTCCCCCAGCTCGTCCCGTCGGGCCAACACCTCGGCCCCGATTCGATCCAGAGCATCGGAACGCTGCTCTGCTGTCCACCGTGCCCAGATCTTCTGAGCGTCATAGGCTGCATCGATGGCTCGCTCAGTTTGAGCTGCGTCAGCGCGAGCGTATTCGCCGATCACGTCACGGGTATCCGAAGGATTGATATTCAATCCGGCCGCGACCCCTTCGACCCATTCACCCGCTATAAAATTTTTGTGTAGTGTGGAGTTCATGATGTTGTTTCTCAGAATCTGGTTTTCACGTCATCAGCCAACCGCCGGCAATATCGATGACTTGTCCTGTAATGAAGTTCGCCTTGTCTGAAGTAAGAAATAGGCAGGCATCGGCCACTTCGACAGGCTTGCCCAGGCGTCTCAGGGGCGTAGCGGCAATAACGGCTTGGTTGGCCTCACGTGGAGCGCCTGCCACCATGGGTGTATCTACTCGACCTGGAGCCAGTGCGTTCACGGTAATACCGTGTGGTCCAAGTTCTCCTGCCAGATGCCGAGTTAACCCAATCAGGCCGGCCTTGGTGGTGCTGTAGTGCGCGCCAACGATGTCCAGATAAGCTTTCCCTGCCACTGAAGACATGTTGACAATGCGTCCAAATCGACGCTCGACCATGCCTGGTGCTAGCAACCTGGTGAAGTTGAATACGCTGTTGAGATTGACATCCACCACTTGGCGCCACTCCACAAGGCTCATTTGCCAGATCGGTGCCGGAAGCCCGTGATGCTTAGGTGAGATCCCAGCGTTATTAATCACCGTGTCAATAGGCCCCAAGGCTGCTTCAATTCTTCGGCAAGCTGCCTCACATGCCTCATAACGCCCGACATCAGCAGCTACAAAATGAGCCTTGTATCCCTCTGAGACAAGCGTTGACACCAAGGCACCAGCCAATTCAGGCGAGCGATCGACCACACCGACAGCAGCACCCTGCCGAGCGTATTGCTTAACAATCTCTGCGCCAATACCCCCGCCACCGCCGGTCACCAACACCACCCGCCCGCTGTGCGTCAATGATTTTTCCACCTGTTTTCTCCTGAAGGTCTTGTCTCAGTGCCCCAGATACGCACGGCGCACATGTGGGTTATCCAGCAGCTCACGGCCTGTTCCGCTGAGTGTTATGCAGCCGTTTTCCAACACATATCCACGATCTGCAATCTGCAAGGTATGAAATACGTTTTGTTCGACAAGTAACACCGTGGTGCCTTGGTCCGCGACCTTTCGAACCACATCGAACATCTGGTCTACCAACAATGGGGACAACCCAAGGGATGGCTCATCAAAAATGAGCAAACGCGGGTCAGCCATCATTCCGCGTGCGATTGCCACCATTTGCTGCTCTCCACCGGAGAGGGAGCCCGCCAGTTGGGCTAGACGATCTTTGACCCGAGGAAATATCTCCAGGACCTTATCCATCCGTTCCTTATGAAATGGACGGGCCGATGTCTTGTACGCCCCCATGAGCAGGTTGTCCTCGACAGTCAAGAACGGGAAAAGCTGACGACCTTCAGGGATCATCGTGATACCCAGTTCCACGATTTCATGCGGTTCATGACCGGTAATCTGCAAGCTGTCGAACTCAATCGTGCCACTGCGGGCCTTGACAAGGCCACACACGGTTCTTAGCGTGGTTGTCTTTCCGGCACCGTTGCCCCCGACCATCGTGACTACCTCACCCGCATGCACATCCAGCGACACACCTCGCAGAACCTCGCTTTTGCCGTAGCCGGCACTCACATCACGCAGCTTCAGCATGGGTGTATCCTTTTCCTAAGTAAGCTTCTATGACTGCGGGGTCATTGACAACATCGATGGGCTTCCCTTCGCGCAAGACCTTGCCCAAATTAATGACCACAATGCGATCAGACAGCGCCATGGTCGCTTGCATTAAATGTTCGATCATCAGGACCGAGATTCCAGAGTCACGAATCCTTTTGATCATTTCAATAGCGCGAGCCACATCCGCAGGATTCAATCCGGCCAGCACCTCATCAAGTAGTAATACCTGCGGCCGGGTTGCCAAGGCTCGCGCAACTTCTAACCGCTTCATTCCACCGACTGTGAGGCTACGTGCTTCTGTATCCAGCAATGCTGTCAACTCCGTCAGGTTGGCCACTTCACGAGCAATAACCTCAGCTTCCGAACGTACGCTGGTGTGCATGAAAGCACCCAACATGATGTTTTCCATTACCGACAAACCTGAGAATGGCTGAACGATCTGGAACGTGCGTCCTAATCCGGCTTTGGCAAATGTTTCCGGGGATCGAGGCGAACTCCATTCGCCCCCTGTTCGAACACTCACGCCACCCTGATCTGGCCGGATGAATCCAGACAGTTGGTTGAAAACTGTGGTCTTGCCCGCGCCGTTCGGTCCAATTACTCCGAGGATTTCGCCCTCATGCAATGTCAGCGATACGTCGTCCGTTGCTTTCAGACCGCCGAATCGTTTATGCAAGCCTTCAGCTTTCAGAATTGGCTTACCCAAACTCTTGGTAACCAACTTGACTTTCATCTTCGCAGGCTCTGTCACCTTGGGTTTGTATCCATTCGGCAGTCGATCGACTAGACGTAGAACGTACTGACCCAAATGACCGACCAGACCTCGTGGAAAAAACAGCACAACAATGACAAGCAACATGCCGTAGACAAAGCCGTGAGTGCCGTTGCCAAAGGCACTTAGCCACCCACGTGCCAACTCAGCGACAGGAAGAACGAGCACGGCGCCCACCACTGGACCAGCTACAGTTCCCAAACCACCAATGAGAGCGAACATGGCTATCTGAATCGACAGCTCGAGAGAAAAAGCAGACGATGGCTCCAAAAAGGTCAGATACATGCCGTGGAAGCTGCCTATCAAACTAGTCAGCACCGCCGAGATGACCGCAGCGCCTATCTTCACGCGCACGGCATTGACCCCCACCGCACGGGCCGCGTCCTCACGCTCACGTACCGCAATAAGATAAAAACCGAATCGCGAACGGCGGATCATCCAAGCGACTGCCAGGGTGACAAGAAAGAAGCCAAAAGCAACCAGTAGGTAAGCCCATTTCTCTCGGAAGATCATCCATGGCAGACCAACCTGCAAAGGAATGTTCAAACCTGCAGATCCACCGGTCCATCCCTCAAAATGAACAACTAACAATCGCACGACTTCCAGAAAGGCGATCGTGGCCAAAGAAAAGAAAGGGCCGCGCAAACGCAGGGTCGGATATGCAATTATCAGTGCCACCAGCGAAGAGATGGCGGCGCCGGCAAACATTCCAATCCATGGCGAAATACCTAGTTTGGAAACCAGCAGACCAGCGGAATAACTGCCAATTCCATAAAATACTGCGTGCCCAAGCGACAACTGACCAGCGAAACCTCCAACGATGTTCCAAGCGGTAGCCAAACCTGCAAATACACAGACCTGAATAGCCAGGTGATATACAAATGGCGACTGAGCAGCGAACGGGACCAAGAGAATGGCCGATAGTGTCAAAAGGCCTATATAAACCCGTGGGTTCAAGATGGGGGGCATCATTTTGACCTTTACTCAGATCCGCGACCCAGGCCGAAGAGACCTGTAGGACGCACAATAAGGATTGCAAGGAAGACGAGGAAGTAAACGACTTCCTTCAGTGCCGGACCAACGTAGTAACCTGCAAGGCTGTCAATCAACCCGATAAACAGCGACCCGACGACAGCACCGGGCAAGCTCCCCATACCACCCAACACCACGATCACGAAGGCCGTCAGGACAAAATACTGCCCCACCGTAGGGAAAACCGGATATTGGACTGCTAGCAAGCCAGAAGCCAGACCAACCAGACCGGCACCAATGCCAAAAGCCAATACATACGCTTTATTCACATTGACACCCATCAATGCTGCAGATACACGGTTTTGTGCTAGCGCTCTGAATCCACGGCCGGTATAGGTGTTTTTCAGAAACATGTGCATGCCAACGGCAACCGCCATGGCAATTACCAAGGTAATGACCTGTCCGCTCACGAAGTTCAAAGAACCGACCAACAGCTGCTCTGTACCCAAGGTCACTTCCGCCTTTCTGATGTCCGCACCGAAGACCATCAAGGCCAGATTCAGCAATGCCGTCGATACGCCTACAGTTGCAAATATTTGAATATGAGCATCTGCAGTCAGTAAAGGCTGAATGACCAGGCGTTGCATCAGCGCCCCGAAGAAAAACAGCAAAATAGCGACCAAGACAGCTGAGGCATAGGGGTGAAGTCCCGCGTATTGCGCTAGCAGCCAAACGGCGTACATACCGATCATCAAGAACTCGCCATGTGCGAAGTTCACGACACGAACCACACCGAATATGAGGGTTAGACCGATGCTGATGATGGCGTAAGCTCCTCCCAGCAGTAACCCGTTGATTAACAGTTGAATAAAGATGGACACAGCAGCCCCCAGGTCATTCGAGGCTATGCCTCGAATGACCTAATTGAATAAAAAATTGTCAGAGAACGACTTATTTCGCGACGATGGGCTTTGCGGTGGCGACTGACTCGGGGAATACTGTCAAAAGTTTGCCGCCTTGCCACTGCATCAGGTTGCTGGAAGCCAGTTGGTTCTGACCGTTCTCACCAAACTGGAAACCCCATCCAGCCGCACTGGAACCAACTGGCTTCTTGTACGCAAGTGCAGCGGCACGGATCTTGTCCTTGTCCGAAGACTTGGCATCTACCATCACTTCCAGAAAAGCTTTGGCTCCAACGTAATTGACAAGACTGTGACCTGAGCGTGGCTGAGTTCCATAACGCTTTTGATATGCTTCCACGAAGCTCTTCAGTCCAGGGGCCCCGTCCTCTTTCATGGATATTTGCGGGAAGTCGACATTGAACACCCCATCAATAGAAGCGCCGAGCGCTTGCGCTGTTTCTTGCAACGAGTATCCGCCTCCGGCACCAATCACAGCTTTAGGCTTGTACCCAGCGCTCGCAGATTGGCGAAAAAACAGTAAAGTGTCGTTCTGGTAGGATGTCTGGAGAACGACATCAGCACCCGATCCTTTCAGGCGTAAAACGAGAGACGACAAATCGACGCTTTTGGCTGAATATGCTTGGGCTTCGACCACATTCAAACCCAGCTGCTTGGCACTCTCTTTCTGAAAGCCGCCGACCAAGGTGCCATAAGGACCGTCTTCATAAATGATAGCGATCTTGAGCGCCTTTGGATCCACCTTCAAAGTAGGCGCGATTACCTTAAAGATCGACTCGATACTGCGATCAGCAAAGCTTTTGGCCGTCGCATTGCTTCGGAAAAGGTACTTGAAGCCTCGCCCGGTGATGGTGTCAGCTACCGCACCCAATTCAAAGTATGGGACGCCAGCCAATTCCGTCACCTGTGTCGCAGCCGATGAGACACCTGAGGCGTAACTCCCAAAAATCGCCGAGACATTTTCAACAGATGTCAACCGCCTAGCCTCGCCCACCGCCTGATTTGCGTCCACCGCATCAGCTTTTACCAAAACGATTTTTTTGCCGTTGATACCGCCGTTTGCATTCTTTTCTTCGACAGCCATTTCGGCACCACGGAAGCTCTCATCACCCAACAAGGCAAGCCCACCACTGAAAGGGTAGAGCGCACCCACTTTGATGTCTTGCGCCTGCGTTGGCGCCGCAGCCATGACCGTCAGGCATGCGAGTGCCGTTGTAAGTTGCTTGAGATGTTTGATCAACGCAGTCTCCTCAGGTAGATACTATGCAAATATGAAGCGCTTCATATTTCAATGAAAAAAACGAAATACGCCGCATGAGAGTCTAAGATATTAAAATGAAGCGCTTCATATTTCAACCACGCAGACTGAGGAAAATTTAGGTGTTTTCCCTAGACGGAACGCAACTGAAGGTCCAATGGCCGTCCGCTCACCTTGTTGGGACATCACAGACGCAGTACAGAATCGAAAGTCACAAAAATGTCCGCCGTAGGCTGATAGCTGACACCAAGTTCAGACCGATCAATGATTGCTGGTGTCAATACCAGACATTGCGAGCACTTCGCCCACCTTGTCTGGAAGATCGTCAATGCAACCGCCATCGCTTGGTGCCCGCCAGTTGCGCGTCAGCGCCTCACGTACCAGGCTGCCCCGTCGTCCCGCAGGTCGCGCGAGATCAGGCCCTGGTGCAACAGGTAGTTGAGCGAGGCCATCGCCTCACCGGTCGCCAGGCTGTAATTCGCGCCGTCGCGCTCGGTGATGGGCCGGCCAAAAAGCGCCTCAAACACGTCGACGACGCGGCGCGGCTCGCCCAGCGCATCGAGCAGCTTTTCGTGCGCGTGCTCCTGCGAGGCGCGCAGGTAGTCCAGCCGCTCGTGCAGGCCGGTGAAGCACTCGTTGTGCGCGGGCAGCACCAGCACGTCAGCCGGCACCTCGCGGCGGATCTTGGCGAGCGAGTCGAACCAATCGGCCATGGGGTTGGCGTCGGGCTCGGTGGGGTGCACTGACACGTTCGACGAAATGCGCGGCAGCACCTGGTCGCCCGAGATGAATAGCTTTAGCTCCGGGCAATACAGGCAGGCATGCTCGGGCGAGTGGCCGCTGCCAGTGACGACGCGCCAGGTCTTGTCGTTGATCTGCGTCTCCATGCCGTCGCTGATGCGGTGGTAGGAGTCGGGCAGGCGGTGGATCATGTTGCCGAAGTTGCCGAAGCGCGCGCGATACGTCTCGATGGCGTCATCGCCCCAGCCGGCCTCGCGGAAGAATGCCAGCGCATCGGGCGGCGCTTCACGCCCGCTGTCGGAGGCCATGACGCGGCAGACCATGTATTCGAGCCGCGTCATCCACAGCCGTGCGCCGAGCTTGCGGGTGAGCCAACCAGCCATGCCGATGTGGTCGGGGTGCATGTGGGTGACGAAGACGCGGGTGAGCGCCTTGGGCTCAGGTTGGTGGTGATCACGACGCTGGTGCGCTCGTACAGCTTGGACAGCAGGTGGAACAGCAACGCTCCTCCTGAAGCACTAAACGGCAGGTAACCCAGCTCATCCAGAATCACCAAATCGGCATAAACCAGCCGGTGGGCCAACTGTCCGGTCTTGCCGTTGGCCTTCTCCTCCTCCAATGCATTGACCAGCTCCACCGTGGAGAAGAACCGAACCCTGCGGTGATGGTGCTCAATGGCCTCCACACCGAGGGCCGTGGCGATGTGGGTCTTGCCCGTCCCCGGTCCACCCACCAACACCACGTTGTTGGCGTTCTCCAGGAACTCGCACCGATGCAACTGCCGCAGCTTGAGTGCCTGGGGAGATGTGACCGGTGCTGGGGCCGGCTTGCTGGCACACCGGCATGCATATCCAGGCACGCGCCTTCACTAGGCGAGCATTCCGTGGAACTACTTCAGGAAGTGGGTCTAAGCGCTGTTGAGATTGATGCATTGTTAAGGTCAGGAATCATCCGGACGCCTGAATCACCCCGGGAATCGTGAAGGCTGTTTGGTTTAAGTCAGGCCGCCACGGTAGGGGTTTGACTTAAACCACCTGGCCTCCGCAGTAACCGGGGTGGTTCAGCTTGAGCTTGAGCGGCCAAGTGCCCCTGAAGGTCGCACATGTTACGGTCCCGCGTCCAGGCAGTTTGCAAATCCAAACCCGATCCAAATTTCACGTCGCTAACGACGCTTTGTCGGCTTTCGCGTCTTGTGCTCTGCGACGGCGCAGCTCACGACGTGTTGCATCCGCAGGACGTCGCTAATGTCGGCCTGAATGTATTCCTCCCAACTTAGCCGCCCTTCTCTCCTCCTGCTACCTAATCTACTTAAGATAATGCTACATTATCTTAAGCATAAAAATAGGTGACAAAAATCGCACATGCCATCAGTCCGGACCAAAAACCCAAGCCAATCAAGGACTTGCGACGCCGCCGGACCCAGACGAGCGTGCGTTTCATACACCGGCTAGGACCACATCATTTCGCGCATCTGCGCGCGGTGGCCGAAGGGATTGATCTCAACGAGAGCGCACAGCGCTACCTAGGCATCGAGCACGGCAACGAGGCCATCACAGCCCACCGGCAGACCGTAGATCAGATTCGCGCCCTCGCTCGACGTCGAGGAAATTCGGCGTGGCGTCTGATAGGTGTACAGATTCGGGTCCAGGACACCAACATGCGGCCCAGCCTGGAAGATTTCATCGCTGAACGGGATCTGGATGGCTGGAGCGAGTCCGAGCAGTTGGAGCTCTATGGGGCGGCTTTCCCGACCGAAATGAAGACCGAACGGCGCGACCGGTTGCGCAGGAGACAGCTGGAGTTGCTGCGTGTTCTGGAAACCAGCAACGCAGAGCAGCCGAAAACACAGGATATGGTTAGCGGCTGGTTCGATGACCGCACCGCAACCAAGCTCATCGGCGCAGGACTTGTCAACTTGGGCGAAATGGCTCAAGCCATTGCTGCCGGCGGGTGCTGGTATCGCGACCTACCGGGTGTGGGCAAAAGCAAAGCTCAGCGCATTGCAGCGCACCTCCACACACTCATACCGGCAGCAACCCCACCCCTGAGGCGCCACTTCGCCCTCCCCTCCCTTGCCCTGGTCGACCGTCCGCTTGAGCTTGAATGGCTCCCTAGGGACTCTTTTCAAGAGTCTCTCCAGACTCCGGCAAAGGACCCACCTCTGTCGGGGTCGGGTTCCATGCTCAATGCCTCCAACGACCTGCAGGCCATGCGCACCTGGATCCAGACCCATGCAGGCTCTGCCGCCACAGTCAAGAGTTTCTGGCGGGAGGCACGTGTCTTCATGCTCTGGCTACAGCGTGAGCGCGAGGGCATCACGTTTGCGGACGTCAAGGTAGAGGACTGCTTGGCGTTCCGGACCTTCACGGAGAACATTCCAGCCCACTGGATATCGCGTGAGCGCGCCAGCCCAGGTCAACCCGGTTGGGCACCATTTCGTGGACAGCTTTCGCAATCGAGCCGACACCACCTGCTCAACATCGTGGGCGCCCTCTTCGCCTACTTGAAGCTGGCCGACTACATCGTTCAGAACCCATGGCCACTGATCAAGACCCGCACATCCATGAAGAAGACCGCGGTCAACAGCGTGGACACTCGCGCCTTCTCCGAGGACGCCCAGACTGAAATCCAACGCTTCATTGATGCGCAACCCCCCTCCCCTTCCCGCGCGCGGATGCGTTTCATTGTCGGATTCTTGTCGGGTGTTGGACTGCGCGCCTCTGAATTGTTGGCAGCCAAGTTGGGCGATCTGCGCTATGTCAGCGGAGGTTATGTGCTGCAGGTGATGGGCAAAGGAGGCACGCCGCGCGTCGTAGCCATCCCCCCTTCTGCCTTAGTGGCACTGGAGGATTATTTGGAGGCCCGCGGTATCGGCAGCCTGCAGGAAACTCCTGTGAAGGCTCCGTTACTGGCTAGCGCCAAAGATCCTATGGAATCCATTGGCTACCAGGCCCTGTACCTCACCGTACGCACCTGGTTAAAGAAAGCGATCAACGCATCCCCCCTCCCCTCTGCCGAACGCCAGTCACTCACAGGCGCATCGGCACACTGGCTGCGACATACCTTTGCAACTCGCGCTATCGAACGAGATGTCCCCATGGAAGTAGTTCAAGCTCAGCTAGGTCACGCCAATATCAGCACGACGATGAACATCTACGCCAAGGCTCCATTGGAGCGTCAGATCCAAACCATCTCTGCTGCTTTTAAGTGAATTTGACGACCCCCAACGTTTTCTAGATTCTTTCTGAAAAAACACCAAAGTCACTTCCGGAACGACCTGGCGTCTAACACATTCGATCCAGAAACTAAACGGAAATCTCCATGTGACTTGGAAAAATACCCCTCTTATAAGCGATCATCACAGCATTTTGATGCACCGGAATTCCGCGTGAATGACACCACATCCGCGGGAAAATTTTAATTCTGGAATAGAGTTCGCAAAGCACTCAAGACTCATGCAAAACGAACCTGATTCATTCCAAACTCCCAACACCGCACCCACACAGATTCCTCCTTGTTGCGGCCACAGCCGCCATCTAACGAAGACGGCACGAATCAAACATCCTTTCAGAACACTTGAGTCATCCATAAACCCAACGCCTCTCCAGTGCGAACTTACTCTTACGGCATTTATGAAAGACCGTAAAACACACATCCGACACAAAATAGACAACTGCCATCCAAACTCAACAACGGAAAGTTGGCTCGCGCCAACCTTTCAAACGTCGAGCTACTCAGCGAATACCGAAAACTCCACTTATAAGCAGATAACCCCCTGAGCACGAAGCCACCCCCAGGCACCGGCACCTACCAAGCCAGTTATTGAATTCACATTGGTATAGCGCTGCGACAAGCGTCTTGGCTCGAGCCAACCCACATGACTTCGACTCTCAAGCTGGGCTACATCAACCAAGTTGGCGCGAGCCAAGATTACGGCTGTCGATTGTTGGGGAGCAGATCACTGTCCGCGATGCGCTTTATAGCAATCATTTCGTAGAACTAGCTTTTAACATTGACGAGGCATTGTGTTTTCAACGAAAATAGCGCAATATATTCTTGCCTTATGAAAGACATTTGATATGGTTATCACCATCGGAGCGGAAAAGGGTGGCGTCGCGAAGACCAGACTTGCAACACATATCGCAGCTTTGGCAGTGGCAAATGGCGTGGATGTAGTTCTCTTGGATACGGATAAGCAAGGATCGGCGATGAGCTGGTCGAAAATTCGTAACGATGAAGGCGTCACGCCATCAATTCCCGTACTCGCTTTGCCACCGAACCCAGCACGTGAACTCGCAAATCTCTCGAAAAAATACACATTGGTCGTGGTCGATATCGGTGCTCAAAACTACAGAACCATGCTCGAGTGTGCATTGCTCAGCGACATCGTTTTAGTTCCATGTGGAGCTGACCAGCAGGAAGTTGAATCGACTTTGAATGTCTTCGACACTCTGAAGGAGATGGGGCCTCGCCACGAGTCCGGCGAAATTCCAGCACACGTCGTTCTTACTCGCGTTTCACCGATCGAAGGCGCCAAGGCCACAGCAGAACTGCGCGAATTCCTCGCAAGCGAAGGTATCTCAGTATTCAAATCTCAAATTGCTCACCGAGCCTCTTGGCTGGCCACCGGCAAAAGCGGTCGCGCAGTGCATGAGCTGAAAGGCCGCGAACGCTCACAAAAGGCGGTGGATGAGATGCAAGCGGTTTACGACGAGATCCTAAGCCGCATCAATGGTGAGGAGCAATAAACATGGCCACCGGTTTCAAAAAACGAGCAGTCTCCGCTGACCGCGTCGCTGCCGTCGAATCAGTCTCAGCAAACATTCCCATCGTGGGTGATCCGCGCATGGCTCCATCCGAGATAGGACTAGCAGACACGCGCGCTGTGCATATCTCCCCAGGAGTTGGTTCGAGCCAAGATCGGACTGCGGCCCCTTCAGACTACCAAGTAGGAAACGTCTATGACGTCCCTGTCGGCCTCATCAAGTCAAATCCATTTAATCCCCGAGCCGTCTACACGACCACTGCCGTGGACAACATGGCTATTTCGCTGTCGACCTCAGGACAGCGCATTTCCGCTACAGGCTACATTGACGACCAAGGGAGCATCACCCTTATCGAAGGTGAAACGCGATTGCGCGGCGCTCGCGCCGCGGGTCTAGCAACGTTACGCATCGAGATTCGGCCCCGTCCGGCAAGCGACAGAGAGCTCTACGAGGAAGCTCGCGCGGCCAATGTTGAACGACGCGAACAGACTCCTCTGGATGACGCGATCAAATGGAAGGAGCTGCTAGCAAAAAAGGTTTATCAGACTCAAGCAGCATTGGCCAAATCTCTTGGCCTTGGCGAGGACCACGTCAGTCGAACACTGTCGTTGGCCGGGCTGTCCAACAGAGTCATACACGCCGTAGCCGAGAACCCGGAGCTGCTAAATCACAAGATGCTCAATGCGCTCCGTGAATTCTGGGACGTCGAGGGAGATGAGACTACTCTCGAGCTCATCCTCGAAGTCGCAAAAACAGGCATGGGATATCGCGACGTTGTGGCCAGGCGCAAAGCCGCCGTCAAGGGCCCAGTGAAGCGCCCACGCTCCACACGTGAGGTGCTCAGCTTCAAAGGTGCTAAAGGCGAACTCAAATCCTTCGAGGAGGACGGCCGTATCGAACTCAGTCTGAGGGGCCTCAGTCCCGAGACCGCCCACGAGATTACGTCGAAGTTAATGGCATTGTTCCCGAAAGAGTAATTCGCTTCAGGGCAGGGCAGGGCAGGGCAGGGCAATATAGCTCCAGAACCACTGCCCGCCGCTACAAATCCAAAGGTGAGCGTCTACGGGGACCAGATCTGAGCGCCAAGCTTGGAGGAACCTTTTAGAGTTGTACATAGCGGCTGCGACAACGTCCGAAGGACTATAGACAGCTTCCGGCTATACCGCGCCCAGCTTATCGAGTGCATCGCCTGTGTAGCGAGTTAAAAGGTGAGCTTTTTCAGGGACCTATGAAAGGTGAAACTTTCAGGGCCGAATCCTCACCGCATATCTGATTTCATCTCCATTGCTCCGAGTGATGCCATCTCGGAGAGCCAAGGATTGACAGCTTTATGCCGTAAGGTGAGCTTCTTCAGGGACCTGCGCTCAATAAATCCTCGCACTACATCGCCTTCTTGGTTTCCGCGACCATATTTGCCCGCGGTACTTAGAAAATTCAAAAGGTGAGCCTTTCCAGGGACCTAACACCACCTTTCGCCGGCTAACTTCAAATGGTGAGCCTTCACAGGGACCAGTTGTCTGCTGGTTACCCTCGCTGGTCGCACAACCATTTAACGTGGAAAACCATCCCTGCTGACCCTAAGGTGAGCCTGAACAGGGACCTTGCACGACGTATCGATGAAAAGGTGAGCTTCTTCAGGGACCTTGGACGTCAACATATAGCTCGCCATACTCAGCCGGTCCAGGAAAGGTGAGATTTTTCGGGGACCACATTCTCGAAAATTGAGTTCGTGGCCAAAATAAAAAGTGAGCGCCCACTCTCTCGGAGAGTGCGCATTTATTGGGTTTTTTCGACACATCAATTGTATGGTGAGCCTCTACAGGGACCTATTTATGGCTTGATGGCAAACGACTACCTCATGTTGCTCCTAAAACGGGGCCAAAGAGGTCCTCGAAAGCGGCGTCGAAGCGGAAGGGCTGCTGATGAGTCTTGACGCCCCTGTGAGTCTTTATCCAAACGATAGGTGAGCTTCATCAGGGACCAATGGAAATCCCCGTCTCGATAACGTATAAGTTGGTGTTTCCGATGCGCGTACAGAGAGGCGCTGGACCATGTAAAGAGGCGGCTGCCAGTAAAGGAGGGATAGGGCGAGGGTCCGATCAGTTTTGAGCTGTGAGAGTTCGTTGCAGTGGTGGAATCGGTACCAGGCGTGCCTGAGGGACCAGAACTGGGTCTTCGAACTTTCTGGTGACGGTATTTGGTTGTTCGTATTCCTCAAGAGTGGCATCTTCGCATTGAGAATCTTTTTGAAAATACCCTTGGATTCATTAAATACAAATTAAGGTCAATCAAATGCAGCACTGGCGCGGGGTAGTGGGCGATCCGGTGAGTGGATTCAGGGACCTAGGTGAGCATCTACAGGGACACAGGTGAGACTCACCGGGGAGCAAATGAGTTTTGGGTGAGCTTCTACAGGGAGCATAGGTGAGTGGATTCAGGGACATTGGTGAGCCTTTACAGGGACCTGATCTCTTGTACCTGTTGGATAACTGCTTGAGATTTAAAGAGAAGCTATCAATTCATGCGGTGAGCGCGCTATGATCTCATCGAAAAGTGAAAAAGCGAGGTGCTCATACAAAGGTGAAAAATTTCATCGAAATTTTCACCGATGAGGGCGGCCATTGCTGCGGCGAAAGAGATGGGCAGGTGACACTGAAAGGCTGTCGATGGCGACAAGGAAGAGCAAGGCTCGAAGCGATGCGCTGACGACCCTCGAATCAGGCGATCTCAAGCAATTTCGAAAGACGAACGAAGCCATCGGTCTTCGTGTTGTCGAAGGCAACCTGTCTTTGCTGTCGCGCAAGGTTTTCAATGTGATGATGTATCACGCGCAGGAGATGAAGGAGCCCGGCCTTAACGCTCCCATCAATACGCCAGCTGCAAAGAAATATTTTTGGATCCCGTTGTCAGACCTGGCTCGAGACGCCGCATACGACAGCAAAGACGTCCAGTACCTCAAGCGACAACTGGAGGACATGCAGAACATCAAGCTGCTCATGGAGAACGAGCGCCAGTGGACCAGTGAGCGTTTGGTTTCGTCGGTGACGTTGGTGAACCCCGAGGGGTTCAATAAGCACTCTGGCCAAGTATGGTTCGGTTTCGCCTTCCCGCCGGAGGTCCATGAGCAAGTTATGGCACCGAGTACTTATACGCGGCTGTCAATCGTCTACCAAAGTTCGCTCAAATCTGGCTCGGCGCTTGCTCTCTATGAGATCTGTAGGCGCTATGCCACCAACCCGTCGAAGTTGACCTTTATCCAGAGCTACGAGCACTGGTACGGTGTCATTACTGGAAATCCGATATCCGCTGAGGCTCCACCGGTATATAAGTATTTCAAGCGGGACACGATCAAGCCAGCCATTGCGGAAATTAATGCGCTGACCGACATCAACATTGAGCTCGTTGAGCATAAGAACGGGCGTAGGGTGGAAAAGCTTCAATTTCGTGTCGAGCAAAACAAGCAGCCGCAGCTCGAATTCCCCGCACCTCCAGTGATCGATGTGGAGTTGATTGGAAGAATTATGAAGTTCGGATTCAGCCAGGCTGACGCATCAGACTTGGCCGCTCAGTACCAAGACGATGTCATCCGCGCTGCCATTTCCCGAGTGGAAATCAGAGCCGAGTCCACCAGCATGAGTCCACTGGGCACGCCGGCGGGGTATTTTCGATGGACTCTCCAAGACATTGCTAGAAATCCGAGTTCTTTGCTGTTAAGCGCTCCCAAGACGATTTCTAAAAAGAACCCCGCAGGTCCGTCGGTGATGGAGAAGTTCCTCGCCGCACGCGCGCAGGACGCGTTGGCCGTTTATAAAGAGCTCGATGAAAAGGAGCACAAGCAGATCTTCGACGCGTTCAAGGCACAAAACCTAAACAAGTCCATCAAGCTTGATAAGGGCATCGAAAGCGCCATGGTCCGCTCCCTCTTCTCAACCTGGTATGCCAAGGAGCTCTGGGGCGAGCCTACAGCCCAGGCTCTGGCGCAGTTCATTGAGCAATTTCAGTCCGCAGCATAGCAACGACGTTTACCGTTTGCCCAACCCTTCGGGGGGAGGGGGTAGTATTTCCATCGTGAGCAAACCTCCTAGGAGCATCGGCATACCGGTGCCGATCTTCGCGAGCGACTAGGCCGGCAATTGAATGCACATTACATGAACGGATTTCACAGTCATCAGCGTCTTCATTTGCTGATTGGCTTTTTATTCCTATGCTTTATGCGTAGCTTTCGGATATGAGATGGCATGATGGCTTACTATTTGTCATGTCATGTAATGTGCATTCAAAACTTCGAAAAGCTCTATGTCTGACTTGCCTCTGCAGGAGAATCACCTCTTATCCCCTGTGCCTAGGCCTTTGGGACCAGAGGTGTTTGAGCTCTGGTTCAACAATCGAGCCAACGACGATCGCGATTGGCTGACCCCTAAGGGGGCGGTTCTCTATCGGCTAATTTGGAAACGCTGGCTTACGTCGTTGAGTCAACATTCCAACATCGACGGGCAAGCTATGTCTGCTACCGCTTGGCACAAGGCCACTGCCGTAGACGTCCACAATTTCATCAACGGCAGCTTACGGGCTTCAAAAAAACAAGGTACGGTCAGTCTCATCACTCGCAGGCGCTATTGGAGCGCCATAAACCGAATCTACCAATTCGCGCTGTCACAGAAGTGGGTGAATGCAAATCCGGCTCTTGGCTTGCTGGGGGAGGACATGCCGCCAAGCGAGGATCCCAAGGGGACCATCCTCTCAGATGCGCTCTGGAAAGCAGCGTTTGCTGCCTTCCCAGTTGGTGATGACCTGATTGAGAGGCGAAATCGCGCGATATTGATGGTAATTTTTCATCTTGGACTTGCTCCCAGAGAGATACGGCAACTGACGGTGAAGGACGTATTGATCGAAGGAGATGAGGATCCACGCAAGGCAATTCCGAATGGCAAGATCACTGCGTTGCGGGTAGAAAACGAAACACGCGGAGACCACAGGGTCATGCATGTGCCAGCGTCAGTGGCGAAAGCCCTCGGAGAATGGCTGTCTGCCCGTAAGTGCTATGAGCCGGCCCAAGATCATGAGGTGCTGTTTTGTTCGCGGAAATCGCCATCCATGTCTATGCACGCACTCCTGTATCTGGTGACCAAAACCATTCGAACGGCATGTCAAAGCAGTAACCTGCCGCCTCCCGCACGTCTGGGGCCACAGGTTGTCCGAAACACCGTCCTTGTGCGATGGCTCAATAGTGACTTCACTGTCGAACAAGTGGTGAAGGCTGCAGGTCTGAAGAACGCGAAAGGGCTGTACCACCTTCGTGACTTAGTGCACCACGAGGTGCGCATTGCGATCTCAAAACACGTGCACGAGGGGATCGGTCTGATCTAAGCGGCCTTGCCCCCGGTCATCAATGGCTGTAGCCTTCCCCGCATGGAACGCGCGACTCCTACTTTTCACGGATTGGATGCTGATCAGCTAACTCAGCTAGCAAGGGAAGCTGTGGCCAACGCGGTCGCATCGAACACACGCGCTGGCATCCCCCTCACCGGGTATGTCGATGGCCGCGTGCAGACGATCCAGGCTTCCGACCCCCGGATTGCAAAGTTCCTGCAGAAGCAAAGCGCTGGCCTTTGTGTCCCGTCCATTCAGATCGAATGCGATCCAGACACGGGATTGCTGGTGGGCAATGTGCCAGGAGTTCCAGGTGCGGACACCCAAGGTGAAACCGTCGAAGAACTCTACGCACACCTGACAGAGGTATTGGAGATGCTGAAGGAACACACCGCAGTCGCCCTCAAAAGACCTCTTCCCGAACATGCGCTGGATTCAGGTGCATTGGGTGTGGTGGTTCACGTCCATGGGCAAGGTGCTGCTTATGAGGTGGTGTTCTTGACGCAGGATGGGCATACCGTCTGCGTCGAGACGCTCCAACCAGAGGATCTGGCTCCGGCGCCGCTGAAGGCGCGCTAGATGCGACTGACGGCCGTTTGCGTCATGCATGTTTCCTGAGCCATCGTGCGAGTGCTGCTGCGCCACCTCGGACGGTCTGGGACGATGCTTGCCGCGCACCCTGTCACTTTGGAATCGAGCGCTGCGGTTGTTTCCCGATCGGGAAGCATATGGATAGACCATGTCCTAACCGAACTGAAAATTCCCGATCGGGGAATATTGCTTGCACATAGTCCGGCTGTGGCTGATAATTTCCCGAACGGGAAACTTAGCGAGCCATGACTGGGTATTTCGGACCAACGTGACCGCTGATTTCGGTATCGTGACCGAGGATTTCGGCCCATCGTGACCGACTCCGTTTTCGGTTCATCGTGACCGGCCG
>Ga0208517_100082_pt1 | contig 61795 bp, 67 predicted proteins | sample LakWasM118_HOW13_2_FD_183932 | JGI IMG/M metagenome (GOLD analysis project Ga0208517, IMG submission 183932) | Freshwater sediment methanotrophic microbial communities from Lake Washington under simulated oxygen tension - Sediment Metagenome... | ecosystem: Environmental > Aquatic > Freshwater >... | reverse complement strand
CCCAGTTGTTGGCATCTTTCAACGCGGCTTCTTGGTCAGCTGCTGCGAAAGCAACCAATGGCAATGCTGCTACCAGACCCAAGGCCAGTTTGATTTTGTTAACTTGCATATTGATCTCCAAAGTTAGAACTAAGGGTTTAATATTAAGTACACGTTAAATTCTGCCAGCACTAGGATTGGCAAACCAAATTTCCCGCATACTTTTCACTCCAGAGACAAGGGAAAAACTCCTGAAACGCTTTAGAATTTATCACTTGCCGCATGTGAGGATTGCAATATAGAACAATTTGTTTTCAATTGCAACAGTTTGGTTACAAATCGGTTACAAATATTTCGAAATATTTTTTGTTATTTTTAAGCAAGCTTGCAATAAAATAAATTACCATTAAAAATCATACAGTTAAGAAAATTATTTATGAGCACCCTCTACCTTTACCCTGAATGCCAGCCGTTCACAAATACACATATTGCTGTCAATTCGTTACATTCTATCTATGTTGAACAATGCGGCAACCCGCACGGCGTGCCGGTTATTTTTCTACATGGTGGCCCCGGCAGTGGCTGCAATCCAGGGCAAAGGCGCTTTTTTGACCCTGCGCATTACCACATTATTTTGTTCGACCAACGCGGATGTGGCCGCAGCCTGCCGGCTGGGGAGACCACAGACAACACAACGCAAGACCTGGTGGCAGATATAGAGGCGATACGTCTGCATTTGAATATTGATCGCTGGCACGTGTTTGGCGGTTCGTGGGGGAGCACGCTGGCGTTGTCTTACGCAAACAGCCATGCACAACACTTGATCAGCCTTACATTGCGCGGCATTTTCTTGAGCAGGCAGCATGAAATTGATTGGTTTTTGGGCCAGGTCGCATTATTTTTCCCGGAAGCCTGGCAGACATTGCTGGCTGTGGTGCCAGCCAGCCACCAGGAGAATGTCCTGGATTACTATGCAACCCAAGTGTTTCACGCTGATACGGCCATCAGCATTCCGGCCGCTATCCGCTGGAACGCGTTTGAGTCCAGCATTATGAGCCTGCTGCCTAAAGCGGACAGTGCCGAGGTCAATGGCGACGTTGAACTGGCGCGTGCGCGCGTACAGATTCATTACATTCAGCACTTATGCTTTGTGGATGGCGATCAAATGTTACAAACCGCCTCGCAACAACTGCGCGCCATCCCGACGACTATCGTCCAAGGACGCTACGACATGGTGTGCCCACCACAAACCGCCTGGGAGCTGAGCAAGGTCTTACCACACGCAACATTGGTGATGGTGCCGGATGCCGGTCACTCGGCGATGGAGTCAGGCACTTGCCAGGCACTATTAAATGCAACGGAACAATACAAGCACCTTAGCCCCTAACAACCACACTAACGAAAGCGCAATGTATGCCGGCGTCATGGAAGAGATTACAAACACAGTGGCAAAGCCTGAAGCTGCGATTATCGGCTTATAGCTACTGCACGCCACTGTTTGTGATCAAAACAACCTGGCAAGGTGTGGCCAGGCACAGGTTAATGGGGCTATCGGCGGCACTGTCTTTTTACGCCCTGTTTGCGCTGATCCCGCTGATCGTGCTGATTTTCTTTTTAATCAGCCACTTGGTGTATTCGTCCGATTATGCCATTGTGAAACTGGCGATTTTAACCAGCAACCTGCTGCCCGAATTCAGCCAGCGCATCATGGTAGAAGTGTATGAAAACACCCGCACCAAAGCCGCTTGGGGGGCGGTTGGTTTTTTTGTATTGTTATGGACCATCACCCCGCTGGCAACCCACATGCGCGCCAGCTTTCACCTGATTGCCAGCCGCAACGATGTGTCTTCTTTCTGGCATAAAAAGTTGCGCGATGTCGTCGCCGTGCTGGGAGTATTGCTGGTGTTCTTCCTGTTTACGGCAGCGGGCTTTGTGCTGGAATCCATTATTGTATTCCTGGCCAACCATCTGCCATCAGCCTCCATCAATACGGTCGGCGCTTTATTATCGCTCGCCTTAACCACATTATTGATTGCCGGTTTTTACCACACATTTTGCCCGCTCAAGGTGCACTGGCGCCACTTATTGCTATCCGCCCTGCTCACCGCTACGTTATGGATGCTGATGCGCCCGGCCTTTGGCCTGTTTCTCAGTGTGAACAAAAATTTCGGCGCCGTGTTTGGCAGCATGAAAGCCATGTTTGTCTCCATTAGCTGGCTATACCTTAATTTTGCCGTGTTTCTGGTGGGCATAGAGTTAATGGTCACACTCAGGCAAAAAGACGTATTGCTATTGAAAGGCCTGTTTGAAGACCTGCCCAACCAACAACATTATTTGCAGGCCCTCATGGGCAAATACGGCAAAACCTATACGCAAGGCAGCTATGTGCTGAAAGAGGGCGATACCAGCCATCACTACTATATGGTGGTCGACGGCAGCTTGCATTTAACGCAACAACAAGCAGACGGCAGTGAAAAGACATTGCGTATCTTGCAATATGGCGATTTTTTTGGCGACATCGCCCTGTTCTCGGCACAACCTGTCACCGCCAGCGCGGTGGTCGCCTCGCCGCATGCATCGGTGATTGAGATTTATGCTGACAGCATGGAAAACCTGCTACAGGAAGACCCGCATATTGCTGTGCGCCTGCTCAAACAGCTCTCGCATCATGCGCAGGTGAAAAATACATTTGCGTCATCCAACACTTCATAAAGCGCATTGTTTAGCAGCGTTTTGCGCTAAATCAAGTCACACAACCATTGCAGAATTGTAAGATATGTTACAAAATTGTAACTATCTTTGGAATTCTGCACGATGGCACTCCCACTTTCGCAAGAGATTAACACGCTGATACAACAGCTGAATCACGGACAATTTGCTGCCGTCATCCAACGCGCACGCCCATTGGCGGCGCAACACCCGCGAGAGTTTGTATTGCACCACCTGCTGGCACTGGCGCTGGACCAAACCCAACAATACAAAGAGGCGGCGCTCGCCTATGCAGCCGCGCTGCAACTCAACCCGAAAGCCGCAGAGCTGTGGTTTAACTATGCGATCGTACAAACACAGCTGGATGCCCTGGCCGCTGCCGAACAGGCCTACCGCAAAGCCATCGCGCTAAATCCGCAATTTTTTGAAGCACATGGCAACCTGGGCACAGTGCTGCAAAAACAGGGCAAGCTGGATGAAGCCATGGCCAGCTACCAGCAGGGATTACACATCCAGCCACAGGATGCGCGCGGCCATTTCAACCTGGGCACGGTATTACGCGACAAAGGGCAATTGCAGGCCGCCGTGCAGAGTTATGAGCGCGCCATCGCACTCTTCCACAATTACACCGACGCCTATAACAACCTCGGCGAAACCTGGCGCGACCAGGGCGATATGACTAAAGCAGTGCAACATTACCAGCAGGCGCTGCAACGCAACCCGCAACACCCGGGTGCCAATTACAATATGGGTGAGTTTTTATACCTGGCCAAACGGTTTGAAGAGGCGATTCCGCACTTTCAGGCCTCGCAATTGGATGATTGGCAATCCAGGGTACTTTACTGTTTATACCGCGCCGAAAAATTCGAGACGTTCAAGCAGTTACGCAATGACATTATCAAGCAGGGACCACACACTGCACCGTTCATTGCTACCCTGTCCACACACTACAGCCTGAATCACGGCGAGGCAGACCCTTACCAGTTTTGCCCCGATGGCCTGTCGTTTGTGTATCACCGCAGCCTGCCTGAGCTGGCACCTGGCAGCCCTTTGTTAGCCGAATTGCTGGCCAATATTGCGCAAGCCGATATTGCCGAGCGCAAGCAGGCACGCCTGACCAATGGCAAGCAGTCAGCAGGTAATCTATTTAAGCGCCCAGAAGCAGCCTTCAGGGCCTTAGGCGAACTGGTGAAGCGTGAGTTCCGCCATTACCAGGCCCAGTTTAGCCAGGCCGATTGCGCCTTGATCACCCACTTCCCGGAGTCACTGGAGTTCACCAGCTCCTGGTACGTCAAAATGCAAAAAGGCGGCCACCTGGATGCCCATATCCACGAAATTGGCTGGCTCAGTGGTGCCGTTTACCTGGCCATGCCTGAGACGGCAGATCCGCAGGAAGGCGCTTTTGAATATGGCACCCATGGCGATCAATACCCGCAACTGCATCAAAACTTTCCAACACGTTTTATCAAACCGGCCATCGGCGATATTGTGTTATTTCCGTCGTCCCTGTTTCACCGCACCATCCCGTTTCACGCCGAGGCAGAGCGCATCTGTGTCGCCTTTGATTTAAAACCCGCCGCACACCTGCCAACCGCACGTAGCCAGTATTAGCCTCTCGGTTTACCCCCGGTAACGACGCTACCCCTGGCTTATCAAACTGATACAGAATTTATCAAAATTGCTGATTGTAGATTCCATGGCGCGAGGTATGATACTTGATGAGGAATCGCTATTAAAACAGGGGTTGCAGCTAAAGCAATCATCCGGAAAAATCGCGCTGCACTTCACCTCATCGCGGGTCACCTCTACTCACTCTGATGGAGTCAGATCAATATGATTTCAGTGCGCCGGACATGCTTATTACTGCCCTTGCTCGGCATGGGTGCCAGCGGCCTGTCCCATGCGGGAGCTGAACAAGTACGCGAAACCAAAAGTGAATTACTTTTTAACCTGGCCCTACTAAGCCAGATGCCCAACCGCCAGCCACAAGATACCTATGCGATTTGTGCATTTGAAGAAGACATCGGCCATTTGAAGGCTACCGCACTGGAATCGCAAAAATTACAGAATTTGCAGATATTTTTGGTGACTGTGAAAGCACCAACCGACGTCAAGCGCTGCAATCTGTTATATATTCAAGACTACGGCTCACAAAAGCCGCTAGAATTACAACAGATCATCCAAAAAGAGTCGGTATTGACCGTAGTCTACAACGGCAATAAATTTTCTGAGTATGGTCATGTAGAAATCAATGAGCAGGATAAACATTACCAATTCGCGTTGCACCTGAGCTCGGCAAAACAGGCTGGCATTGTGTTTGACACGCGACTGGTGAAACTGGCGACCAATATCATTAATTAACTTAAGCATGTTAAGACTATTACCTCACCTCAAGATTGCACACAAACTGCTGCTCACCGAACTGGTGATGACCTTGAGTATGTTGCTGGTGTTTATTGTCTTTGCGTTTGGTAGCCATTACCACAGCCTGCGCTCTCACCTGATTCGCGACATCATGGTGCAAATGAATGTAGTTGCCAATTCAGTTGGCCCCGCCGTGATGTTTGGCGAAGTGAGCTCTGCCGCCAAAACACTGGAGCCTTTGACGGACAACCAGAATATCCGCAGCGTTGTTATTCTTAACCAGCAGCAGCAACCGCTGCAAAGCCTGCATCCACAACATCCAAAAAGCCCGGCGGGCTGGCAATGGTTATATCCCTACTTTGGCGATATGGAAGTGACGACGCCGATTGTGGTCAATGAAAAAACAGTAGGCACCCTGCACGCCACCATCAAACAAGAGCAAATTGTCGATGTGTTAATCGGCTTTGCCTGGTCGAACGCCATTGCCGTGCTGGCAGCCGCCCTGGTCGGCTGCCTGATTATGTGGCGACTGAACCGCAACATTGTGGACCCGATTCATGCGCTGCAGAGTTTTGTCAGCAAGATCACACGCAACCACCATTACGACCAGCGTATCAAGGTGAGCAGCGCCGACGAAATTGGCATGCTGAGCCATGATATTAACAATATGCTGGAAAGCATCCGCCAACGAGATGACAGACTGCAAGCCGAGCTTGAGCATCGCAAGGTGATTGAAGAAAAACTGCAATTTTTAGCGCATTACGATAAAAACACCCAGTTGCTGAACCGCCACGCGTTTGAAGAAGCCATTACCCGCAAAATCACCGCCGCGCCCGATGACCGCAAACATATTTACCTGCTGCTACTCGACCTGGACCGCTTCAAAATCGTCAATGATGCCTTTGGCCACAATACCGGCGACAAACTGCTACTGCAAGTAGCGCACCGGCTACGCGGCAATATGTCGCAAGAAGACGCCATCTTCCGCCTCGGTGGTGACGAGTTTGCCATTTTGCTGGATGCGCCTGGCCGCACGCTAATAGAGCAGGTTTGCAAACGCATTATCCAGACCATTTCTGCGCAGTTTATCGTCGATGACCATGAAATCCATATTGGTGTCAGCATTGGGATTGCCCTATTGCGGCCAGGCTTTGACTCGAAAACCGAGGTGATGAAAAACGCCGATGTGGCGTTGTATCAAGCCAAAGATGCCGGACGCAATACCTACCGCTTTTACAGTGAATCTGATGAAGCCAACACCTCCGAGCTGCGCAACCTGCGTGAAGAGTTACACTTCGCCCAGCAGAATCAGGAGCTGGAGCTCTATTACCAGCCGATTATCCATACGCAGTTGCTAAAAACCATAGGCTTCGAAGCCCTGCTCAGATGGCGCCACCCGACCAAAGGCCTGCTCACCCCAGACCAGTTTATTCACCTGGCAGAAGGCTCGGGGCTGATTATCAGTATCGGTGCCTGGGTGATCCACCAGTCACTCAAGCAACTGGCAATGTGGCAGGAAATGTTCGACAGCGACTTGTTCATGAACGTCAACATTTCATCGCGCCAACTGGATGATGACAGCCTGTCGGACACCATCCGCCATGCGCTGGATTTTTACCACGTATCGCCACGCACGCTTAACCTGGAAATTACAGAGTCCATGGTGATGCGCAATATCGAGTCAGCCAAACAGATTCTTTATTCACTCAAGCAATTGGGCATAGGTATTGCCATCGACGACTTTGGCATCGGCCATTCATCCATGAATTACCTGAAGCAATTGCCGGTCGACATCCTCAAAATTGACAAACAGTTCACGGCAGGCATTCCGCAAGACAAGGTTGATATTGCCATTGTCGATGCCCTGGTCGCCCTGGCGGTCAGCCTCAATTTGAAAGTAGTGGCTGAAGGCGTAGAAAGCGCAATTCAGTTTGAGTACCTGCAATACAAACTCTGCCATCATGTACAAGGTTATTTATTTAGTGCCGCCTTGTCTGCCAGCCAAACCACGGCTTTCATGGCCGAGTTCCCTGAAAGTATTCCAAGCGTTTTTCGTAAAATCGCAGGGTCAGAAGTCTAAAAATCACAGACATCGACAGTCAAAAATAACCGTATTTAGCCGTTATAAAAACAAACCATAAAAGCCAGCAGGGGGATATATGCTACGTTTAAAACCATCTTACTTCATCATCGGCTTGCTATTTTCAGGCTATCAACTACCGAGCCAGGCCGCAGGCTTTGCCCTGTTTGAGCAAGGCGCGAGCGGCCTGGGTAACGCTTATGCCGGTGCATCTGCCGTCGCTGAAGATGCGAGTACAATCTTCTTCAACCCGGCCGGGATGACTTACCTGGAAGGTCGCCAAATCGTCGGTGCCTTGCACTTGATCAAGACCAATGGTGACTTTGACAATAAAAACAGCGTACCGGTTGGCGCATATACCCCTGGTGGCGAAGGTGGAAACTTGGGCAGCCTGGCCGCCATTCCTAACCTGTTTTACAAACAAGATATCAACGAGCAACTCAAGTTTGGTTTAGGTATCAGCACGCCATTTGGTCTCAAAACTGAATATGACAAAAACTGGCTGGGGCGTTTTCAGGCAGTCAAATCAGAGCTAAAGACTATTAATATCAACCCGTCTTTAGCCTGGAAACTGAATGACCAATGGTCATTTGGTGCTGGCATTTCGGCCATGTGGGCACAAGCCGAGCTCACCAGCGCAGTCAATCTTTCCACTTTTGGATTACCGGAATCATCAGTCAAAAATAAGGGCGAGGACTGGGGATTTGGCTACAACCTCGGTGCGATTTACCAAGTCACCCCTGACACCCGATTAGGCCTGGCATTTCGTTCAAAAGTGGAACAACACCTGAAAGGTGAAGCCACATCCCCTTTTACCTTAGCAAACGGCAACCCAATAAGAACGCTAAATACTGATATCACAGCGGACCTGACACTCCCAGAAACGCTCTCCTTCAGCAGTTTTAGTCGCCTGGATGACCGTTGGGACTTACTAACTGATGTGACCTGGACTCGCTGGAGCCAATTCAAGACACTCAGTATCATGCGTGATAATGGTTCCAATACAGCGGTAGGCACGACTCAAGAACACTGGAACAACACGCTGCGGTATTCTGTCGGCGTCAACTATCGTTATACAGATACCATAAAACTGCGTACCGGCGTCGCCTATGATGAAGAAGCCATTGATAACAATCACAGAACACCGCGCATCCCTGGCAATGACCGCATTTGGCTCTCTTTGGGCGCCAGCTGGCAATATAGTCCGCAGACTAAATTCGATGTAGGCTATGCGCATCTTTTTATCAAGGAAGCCAGAATTCATGATGACCAAACCACACTGGTGCCGAGCAGAGGCCTGGTTGACGGCAAATACAATGGCAGCGCCGACATCCTCAGCATGCAATTCACACACCAGTTCTAAGCCGCTCTAGGCCTGGAAATAGCTCTATCCAGCCGTGATTGCCAATGGCATCACGGCTGATTCTTGTGCCATGTCACACGCATATATTTCACCTTGTAAGGTTCGTGTAAGCCGGTTGTCATTTAAACTTCATCTGCCAGCTTGAAAATGCCTGTCTTGAAACAACCCGAAACACCGCTTTTTAGGATAGAAGATGACCATAGCGCACTTTTTCAAACTGGCATTACTGCCACTGGCAATTAGCCAGGCATTCGCAGCCCAGGCAGACCAATCCAGCACGACCGCACAAGAATCTCCTTCTCTTGTGTCACGTTTTATGAATGATGACAACCCGTTCCGCATCAATTTTGACCTGGGTGATCATCCTTCTTACTTCCAGGTGTACGGCCTGGTTGATATCGGCCTGACCCATATCAATCACTCATTGCCAGAGAACTACGAATTAGCGAATAACTTTTATCCATACTCTGGTGCAAAGAAAACAGACCGAACCACCTCAAGAACCAACTGGGTTAACGGTGGCTGGCAAGGTTCACGCCTGGGCTTTAAAGGCGAAGTAGCCAAGCTGCAAGCGTGGGATCATGACTTTAAATTTATCTATCAATTTGAAGCAGGCTTTAACACGCTGGATATGAAATTGCATGATGCGGCACAAACCCTGGCTGATAACTCTGGTACCAATGCCAACTCCAGCGTCAGTGCAAACTCATCTATGAACGGTGAATTGTTTACACGTCAAGCCTGGGCAGGGATTGATGGTGGCTCATTGGGTAAATTGACTTATGGTACTCAATACAACCCGTTTTTTGAGATCACAGTGACTTATGATCCTAACGGTAAAGCCGACAGTTTTTCACCATTGGGTGAAAGCGGCACTGTGGGCGGCGGCGGCGGCGTGTCTGAAAACTCACGCATGAAGAACTCACTCAAGTATGCCAATACTTACGAGTTGGTGAGCCATGACAAAATCAATTACGCCGTGATCAACCAGTTCGGCAACTCAGCGGGCACATCGCACGGCAATGGCTACACCACACAACTAGGCTACGAAAGCAGCGCATTCGGCGTGCAGGTGGCTTATGACAGATTCTTTGATTCCGTGAAGTCAGGCATTGCTGGTGCTGGCAATCCTTTAGCGAATGACACCATTGCGGTATCTCTGTATAACACTCAGGCGGTATTGCTCACCGGCAGATGGATGCCAACCAAAGACCTGAAAATCATCGGTGGTGCGGAATGGTATCAATTACAACCGTCTTCCTCACGCTCCATTGATTACCACAACATTTATGATCAAACCGTATTTGGTGGCGTGGCTAACTCGGCATTGAAACCGGGCTACAAACAGGATAACTATGTGTATTACCTGGGTGCCAACTTTGACTTTGCACAACGCGTACCTGCACTGGCTGGCCTGACCACTTCAATCGGTTATTACCTGACCAAAGCGGATGCCATCGAAGGCCCGACCGTTTCAACCAACTCACAGGGCAAGATTGATACCTGGACGGCGATGTTGGACTATAAGCTGAATAAGCGTTTCGATACTTATCTGGCTTACACCACCAACCACTTTTCGGGTGACAAATACCCAAGCGCCTCGAACTATACTAACGTGACCAGCTATGGTGCCGGTTTGCGCATGAAGTTCTAAAACCAGCGTTGAAACAAAAAAGACTCAAGCACATGCTTGAGTCTTTTTTATTGCCGGGCGCCTATCAGGCGAGAGACTGACGTCTGCGTGCCAACAGACCAACAAATGCCAAGCCAGCCAGCAACATGCCATAAGCTTCTGGTTCAGGCACTGGAGTCACTACCAGGCCGGTGATTTCTGTCGGCTTAAACATACCGGTCACATTGACCTGGGTATTGCTATTCCAAGTTTTGGCAATCACATTGCCGTTGATTGCGCCATTATTACCCGTAATTTCTGCCAGTGGCGCAAAGATAGTACCCGTTGCACCAGAGCCAGTACTCAATGCCGTGGCTTCATAAAAGTTATACACCACATTAAAACCATACTTGCTAAAGTCGGTGCCTGTGCCGCCATTAAAGGTCAGGCCGTTGCCAGAAATATTCAGGATAATGGTCTGGCCGTTAGCAAAGCCACTGAATGTTGTATTGTTTGCGGCGCTGAAAAAACTGCCATCAATATCAAAAATCTGTGCATTGGTGCTGTTGCTGGCAGTCAGTTGCAAACCACCGTAGTTGTAAGTCGCAGTCCCCGTATTCGTCAGGGCATTGAGACTGGTAGACAGGTTTTGCAGATAAGTACGCTCATTGGCAAAATTAATTGGGTCGCTGTCAGTATAACTGCCGCTGAAACCAAAATTTGCGGTGCTACGCGTCCCGCCGACATCAATATTACCGTTCTTCACGCTACCATTTTTAAAGGTCAGGTCATTTGCGACCACTAGTGAATTGCCAGCCACCGCTTTATTGAGCTCATTCACAGCGTAATTAGCCACATCAAAACTGCCGCCAACAGCGACTGCGCCCTCTACATCGCTGGCTCTGCTAGTAAAATTCTCAAAGACAAACACATTAAACTGACCGGCGACGCCGAAATCCAGCACATCGGCCGAAGCAGCCATACTTTGCATTGCCAATGTAGCGACAATGGCGCTTTTAAACATCCAATTCATACATCACCCTTTAAATAGCCAAATATGATTATCATAAATAATGTTTTATGATCGTTTAAGTGACTTATAACACTTTTACTTCTGGGCTCAGATAGCCCATTCGGGTGAATACAGGCTGTGCGGCACTCAAAGCAGCTATCTGGCGATAGCCGCTTCGCGCGATTGTTGCACCAGCATTTGCTCAAATGCATCTGCTGGCACAGGCGGGGAATAGAAAAAACCTTGGGCGTAATCGCAATGAATATCCATCAGCAAGTCACGCTGTAGCGCGGTTTCTACGCCTTCGGCGATGACCTTTAAACCCAGTTTATGCGCCATGACAATAATCGCTTCGCACAACACATAGCTTTGATTACCCACATTAAGGTTGCGCGTGAATGACTGGTCAATTTTAAGATAATCGATATCGAACTTGGTCAGGTAAGACAACGAGGAATAGCCAGTGCCAAAATCGTCAATCGCCACCTGAATGCCCATGTCTCTAAATTGCAACAACCGTTCTTCGACCACTGGATCCGGATTGAGCAATAAGCCTTCGGTAATCTCTACGACGATACATTTGCCTTCTACCCCCATCGCCCGCAAAGCGTGCACCCAATCATTTTGCAAGTTGAGTTGCTCCACAAACTGTACGGGTGATTTGTTCACGCTGATGGCAAAGTCCTCTCCCATCAGCGGTTGCCATTGCATGGCATGCTGGGCGGCCCGATGAAAAATCCAGTCGCCCATGGCAATAATGTCACCGGTTTCTTCTGCCACCGGGATAAACAAGGCAGGGCTAATCAGGCCACGCTCAGGATGCTGCCAGCGCATCAGCGCTTCTGCTTTGACGATTTTGCCATTATGCAGGCTGACAATCGGCTGATAATAGTCGCGCAATTCGCCATTCTCCAACGCCACGCGGAGATCGCGCGCCAGATTGACGCGTTGCGAGAGTGCCTCACGAATCGCCAATGAGAAGAAGCGCAAACTATTACGTCCGCGGCTTTTGGCGTCGTACATGGCCTGGTCAGCGTGCTGTATCATTTCTTCGGCATGCAATGCGTCTTCAGGATATTGGCTAATACCGATACTGACGGTGACAAACACACGCTCACCGCCCAGGATATAGGCCTTGGAAATCTCCTGCATCAGCTGATTGCCCAAGCCCTGCAAATCGGCATGCAACCCTTCTGGCACAATAATGGCAAACTCATCCCCGCCCAGCCTGGCCACGGTGGCTGGCAGCGAGACACACTGGCGAATACGCTGGCCCACCTCGATCAACAGCTCGTCGCCACGCCGATGGCCAAGGCTGTCATTCACTTCCTTAAATCTATCCAGATCCAGCAATAGCAGTGTCAATCGCTGTTGCCTTGTGGCGGCCGCAGCAATCGCCTCTTTGATCTGATGGTGAAAATAATGCCGGTTAGGCAGTTGGGTCAGGCTGTCGTAATTCGCCTGCCGCCAGACCGCCGCTTCGGCCTGTTTTTTATCGGTAATATCAATATGCGTTCCGCGCATCATGGCGGGCTCACCCGCAGGCGTACGTGAAATTAAGCGGCCACGATCCACAATCCAGATCCAATGCCCCGCTTTATGTTGCATGCGGATATCACACTCATAAAACTCAATTTCGCCCTGCAAATGACGCGCCACCAGCGTCATCGATGTTTGCCAGTCATCGGGGTGCGTCAGGCGTTTCGCCGTTTCCAGATTATGCGGAACCAGCTCGTCAAGGGTATAGCCGAGTATCTCTGCCCAGCGCTGGTTAAACTGGAATATCCCCGTTTGCACATCCCACTCCCAGGTGCCGGCACGGGTGGCATCAATAATATTGGTGAGTCGCAAGCGCTCAAGCTCGAGCTCTTCGCGCTTGCTTTCTATTTCTGCGGTTTTTCTTTTCACCGCGACCCGCAGCATGAAAATTAGCAACAGCAAGGTTAAACCGACCACCAGCAATAGCGCTAATGTCAAAATAACTTGTTTGGAGTACACATCGCGCTGCAGCGAACTGCCTTTCCATTTGGACTCCAGCGCGGTCATTTCTGCCGGACTAATGGCAGCAGCGCCACGTTCAAGCAAGCGCAGTGTGCGCACGTCGCCTTTTCTGACTGCACGGTGAAACTGGCCTTGATACAAGGTAAACGCGCGCAGAATCTGGCTATCTGCATTCATGCGGTAGAGGTAATAGTGCGCCGGATAATCGTCCATGCAGACGATTTTGACTTGCCCAACTAACGTGGCCTGGATGATTTCCTCATAATTGTTGTAGAGGCGAAATGACTTCACGCCCGCTTCTTTTAACTTGAGGATGCAGCCATCGCCTTTTTGTACGCCGACAGTAAATCCACTCAGTGCATTAGGCGAAGCCAGGCCGCTAAGACTTTCATGCGCATAAATACCCACTGGCAACGTGGCATAGGCGCTGGTAAACGTGTAGCGCTGCTCGCGCTCGGCATCACGAAAAATCATTTCAATGACATCGGCATGCCCGCTCAGCAATTGCTGCTGCGCCTGCTCCCACGCGGTGGATACCAGCGTCACCTTGACACCGGTTTTCTGCTCCCACAGCTTCCAGAAGTCAGCCACAATGCCTACTGTGTTACCGTTGGCATCTTTAAACAAATACGGCGGATAGTTATCATCGCTGATCACGGTAATCGCCTCGGCCCAGGCGTCGCCCACAGGCAGGCAGGCGAACAGCATTGCGCTATAGGCCAACGTGCCAAGCAACGTCCAGGCGCGACGAAGCCAGCATGGTGAAAACACGGATGCAAACATGGCTGCAAACTTATTCATGGGTAATCAGCGGTACACCCTGCGATGAATCAAAAAAGGCTTAACAATACTATCGACAGAATAATACAAACATTTACGGCAATTGTCTTTTTTACAACGTAGTGCCTACGACTTTTACCACAAAAAATCTTTTTTCATTGGCACCAGATTGGTGCTTACCAATATCGTGATCGATAAAGTGGGATCAATACAGTCGTGATCAATAAAAAAGCGCAGGAAAACGCCTGCGCTTATATTCACCCTTGCCTCAATGTCCGCTAAACATCTGGCGCCCCGGCCTTGATCTTGGCAATCCAGTCTTCCACCTGAATAAATCCGGCATCCTGGGCTTTTTTAGCATCTTCGTCAGAAATCACATCCTGTACGAACTCCAGGCGTTTCCATTCCGCTAACGGCGTCTGACACTCTGCCACCGGCACATAGCGCGAGCTACTATCACGGGTATAGCGGTGAATATAGCGGGGGCAGTTTTGCCACAATTCAGACAAGGTCACTTTCACCACGAACTCGGCTTCTTGATACATGGCGAGCAAAGCAGGCTCATTAGACACACTGCTCACCCCTTGCAAACGAATACGGTGCGGGCGCTCAAACGAAATAAACAGCATGCCAACCTCTGCATTCTCGACCATATTGCCGACCGACAGCTGCATGCCGTTGCCATCATAAATCGGGAAAATCAGCGTTTTATCGTCGATCACGCGCACAAAACCGGTAAAACCGCCTTTATATGACACGGTTGGCCGACCATTGTGGTCCACCGTGGATAAAAAGAACATATCCAGCGACTCTATAAAGCCTTTGGCATCTTCATCAATCTCAGTCTTGCAGGCGATCTCTTCAATGCGGTCTGCCAGCTTCCTGGTGCCTTGCTGATCCTGCACCTTGCGGTGTGTGTCTCCAAACAAACGACTCATATTTCCCCCTACGGCTTATTCAATGATGCTGCTTAAAAAACGACTCAACACTGTCACTAAAACACCCGGATCAGACGAAAGCTCCACAGCCGCTGTGTTTTTTCCGGGTGATCCAGCGTGGACCAGGCCGTCCCCATCTGCAAAGTATAATACTGACTGACATCGTAATGCACCTGCGGCGTGAGCCGGTAGCGCCAGGTGCCGCCAGTGCTGACTTCCTGATTGAGCTCCAAGCCTAGCGTTAGCTGCGGTGAGACATCATAAAACACCGTATTGTTCAGTAGGTAGTCTACTTGCGCACTGCGGTTAATGTTGTGCACCCGCACGCCCAGCATACTTAACGACGACCACTGATCTGCCCATTGCTGGGCATGGATGTATGTCGCATCTGCCGACATGGCTTTGGTATGCTTGTTCACATCGACAAAGGCTTGCCAGCCATGGGCCATGCCTTGCGCATAGTCGACGCCCAGTGTGTGCTGGATGGCCACTTTATAGCGCTCATGGCTGGCATCCTCAAATGGCAGTTCGACTTCAATCGCCAGGTCATCCGCCAGGCCATACTCCAGCTCTGGTGCCCAGCTCAGACCGCCGTTATAAGGGTTATAGTCACCTAGCGCGTTAATCTCCATTTCCCCCTGCCGGACGCCTAAGGGACGCACCAAGTCATACACCATGGGTTCTGGAATCCCTAACAAACGATCACTATGCGCGGCATCAGGCTCAATAAACGCAGGCCCGGCTACGATTTCTGAAGCATCAGAGAGTGGGATGAGGACGAGATAAAGCGATAAAACAAGAACAATCTGCGTGCATTTCATTAATACATTTACGTAAATAAAAATGCCATACTAACACGCCAGGCACGGGCAAGAAATGCTGGTTTACTTCCAGACGCTATAAGTATTCCTGCCGCTATGCTTGGCCTGATAAAGTGCCATGTCGGCTTGCTTGAGCAATTGTTTCAAGGTGACGTCGGATGCAGGATCATACAAAGTGAGCCCGATACTCAGGTGCACGGCGATTTCATGCTCATTAATCAGCATGGGCACATTGAAGATATCCCGCAATTTAGTCGCAACCTTGACCAAGCCTTGCTCAGACAACTGGTCTTTGACCACAATCACAAACTCATCCCCACCAAGGCGACTCACCGTATCCATGTCGCGCATATTAGACTTCAGCCTGGCCGCCACCGCTTGAATGACCTCATCCCCCACATCGTGCCCATACTGGTCATTAATGGCTTTAAAATGATCCACATCCAATGCCATCAGGCCGAATCGCTTATGATCACGCTTGGCTTCTGAATGTGCATAGTTCAAGCGGCTCTCGAGCAAGCGGCGGTTGGGCAACCCGGTCAGGCTGTCCATAAGCGCGCCTTCGGACAAATAATAGCGCTCCTGGGCAAAGAAGTAGGCAATGCCCCCAACCAGCAGGCTTAACAATACACTCAACACCATGCCAAGGCTGCGACTAGGCAAGTCATGGCTGCGTTTGTTTTCAATGGCCCACTCCCATTGGCCATTAGGCACTTCGCTTTGCTGAATAAAAACATGCTTTTGCTTAAACAACGCCGCATCGCCTAAAAATACGCGCTTCTGCTCTGCCGTCCTGATCGCAAATGAAAATTGAGGATTTTGCACATTCTGAAAAGCCGCCTGCAAAAAACTACGGGTATCAATCACCGTCGACATAATGCCCCAATAGTGATCATCGATAAAAATCGGGAAGCGATAGATCATGCCGTTACCGCCCTGTATCAAATCCAGCGGGCCATCCAGCACGCCCTGATGCGAGTCAATGGCCAGCTTCACCTTGGGCCATTGCGAGGCGACCTCACGGTAGTCGACACCGATGATCTGTTCATTCCCTTTTTCCGGGTAGACATAAGTGAGTTTGTAATTCACGGCGACGGCCAGGTTTCTGACATGGTGGGCATTGGACCAGAGATCGGCTAATATCGCCTGCATCTTGTCTTGCGCCAACTCATTGCGGTAAACCTTGATAAAACTGGACAGGCCATTAGAAATAAATAGCAGGGAATTGAGTTCACGATCCAGCTCGGCACGCAGCAAACTGCCATAAGACGCTGCTTCCAGGTAGGCTTCGTCTTCAGCTTTCTGCCGTTGGTAATCGAGCAAGAAATGCCAAAACACAAAAGCCAACATTGCCGCAAATGCAGCAATCAGTTGGCTTTTAAAGGTTTGACTGAGTTTCGGACGCACTGGCTCACTTCACAAAAGGTTCCATATTGCATTCTACGCCACGCCAATTGTGGTCTTTTTGAGAAAGAACAACAGGTTTACTCTTTAATCATTGAAAATGATTCACGCGAACACTATCTCTTCGAGAAGTGTTATCACGAAGATGCTGGCTTGTGATGCAAGAAATAGCGCCTTAAAAGTCAACAAATCCAATGGCAAATGCCATCATAATCAACACAGCGACCAGCACGGTCAGTGCCCGGCCTGGATCCAGGCCCCAGCTGACACGGTAAAGACCGGTACGGAAAGCATGGATTAAAGCGAGCATAAAAATCACTATCAGCAGCGTCCCAAGCATGTGGTTCTCCTGCAATTAAGCGCTCACTGGCAGCACGCGGCCAGCAAATGGTTTTGAATAGTTTAAGCGAGTGCAAGCTCATTGTGCTACATGCTGTGACGAAAAACGATGTGATTAACACTGAATTTTTTGTAGGAATGCGCGGACAATCAAAGTAGTGGCAAGCGAATGGTCAGCCCGGCATTATTCACGACGATAAGTAACAATGACATTCGTCACATTAACGTTTATTCTCGCGTTGTAAAAGTAATGCAGCGTCACGCGCTATTCACAGCCTCAAGATCGATATTCAAATAACACTAACGAAAAAATTATGCTTATCACTCTTGCACTCCGCGCCCTCTCGATGACCTCCCGGTTACATACGCCTATTCCCTAATGCCGACCGGCCAAGGGACACGAGAGCGATGAAACTGACGTTTGGAGGAAAGCATCAAATGGATCACGTATTAAAGAAAAGCTGGCGTAACAAAAAAATTGTGACTGGCATTACGGTGCTGCTGATTGCGATCACCGCTTCAATTTCTATCTTCCTGTCTTTAATCATTGCCCATAACCAGGCAGTTTCCAAAGAGACCAAACACCTGCGGGAAATCACTTCTGGCGTATTGATGCGTATGAGCACCACACGCCAGCAGTTTGCCAATGTGGTCAATTACTTTTCGCCTGTGGCCGAAAAAGAGGCCTGCCTGCCGCAACAGGTACAAAAAATGCAGGAATTCAATGTGTCAGGATTCTTCCTGCAAGGCGTGGCACATATCCGTGACAATAAAATCGTCTGCTCCTCCATCTCCGAACTACTGGATGGCATGGCACTGGGCGATCCCTACCGCATCGAGCCGGATGGCACTAAGGTGTGGTCCAACATCAAGATTGCCGACTGGCAAGACCGGCATCTGGTCATTTTCGAGAGATCAGGCTGGGCCATCATGTTTGTGCCCAGTCATGCGATCGAAGCACTGGACAACTCCAAGGTAGCCATCGGTGTGTTCAGCATACAATCTCATCGGCTGTATACCGGCAAGGGCGAGATTGCTACCGAGTGGCTAGAAAGATATCAAGGAAAGCAAGCACTTACTTTTATTGATAAATCGCGCCAGATGCTGGTGTATATCGCGCCCAACCAGCTGAATGTCACAGCGGTGGTGGCAGCCATACCGCTCAAGGATATCAACGATGATATCGTGACCTTTATTCAAATCCTGATTCCGCTGGCCATCATTGTGGGCCTGTTATTGGGCGGATTATTTGTCTATATGCAGCGCACCAGATACTCGACCAAATCGGCCATTTTGCGGGCGTTGGCAAACGATGAGTTTTACCTGGAATACCAGCCTATCATGCATTTGCATCACAACACCTGTGTCGGCGCCGAAGCATTGATTCGCTGGCGAACGCCGGATAATACCTTTATCAGCCCCGATACCTTTATCCCTGCCGCCGAAACCGCGGGCGTCATTTGCCAAATCACACAGCGCGTATTTGAGCTCGTGGCGAAAGATATGCGCAATGCGTTTCATACCCACCCGGAGTTTCATGTCGGCATTAATATCTCCTCGCACGACATCCGCTCAGGCAAGCTGTTATCGCTGATTCAAATCCTCACCAAATCCAGCGGGGCGACAGGTAATCAAATATTAATTGAAGTCACCGAACGTGGTTTTCTCGATGATGATGAAGCCCTGACTACCATTAAAGATATCTGCGATTGCGGTGTGCGGGTAGCGATTGATGACTTCGGCACCGGCTACTCCAGCCTGTCTTACCTGACCAAGTTCCAGCTCGATTACCTCAAGATTGACAAGACTTTTGTCGACTCTGTGGGGACTGATGCGGTGACCAGCCACGTGGCTTTTCACATTATTGAAATGGCAAAAACGCTACAACTGGATATGGTGGCCGAGGGGGTGGAAACGCAAGCGCAAGCGAACATCCTGCACGAGCGCGGCGTCAAATATGTACAAGGCTGGTTGTTCTCAAAATCACTCAAGAGAAAAGATTTTTACGCCTATTTAGACAAACACGCACCAACCGTACACTCTTCTGCTGCTTGAGTGTTTAGCTGAATCAAGTACCTTTCAATGTAAGCAAGCACTCACACTGCAGTGTATTATTTTTGAGACTGCCTGATTTCAACCAGCGTCTGCGCAAGTTGAGACTTCAACTTTTCACTGTCCCCGGCCAAAGCAAGCCCCTTCTCGGCAACCGTCTCTGCCTGCGCAATGTGTTTCTGTGCCAGCAGCACATTGGCTAAATTATTATAGGCTGCTGCTGAATCAGGATGCACTTCAATCATATGTTGAAAGGTGGCCGCGGCCAGCGTTAAATCATAGGCTGCATAAGCAGCATTGCCCAAGCCCATCAACAGCACCTGATGATCTGGCCACTGGTTTACGGCCGCTTGATAAGCTGTTTTTCGCGCAGCAACTGACGCATTTTTCTCGTAAACCACCAAGGCCTGGGCGACATCGTCTGCGCTAACACTAGCGGGCAATTTTCCTGGCGGCAATGCCACAAATGCCCAATGCTCGCTGCGCGCCCATGTCCGTTGAAAGGCACTTAACGACATTTCAAAACGTTCATACGTGCCAGATCGCAACCACAACAACTCTTTATCCAGATCATAGCCAACAACGACAGCATAGTGCCACGACGGAACCCATGAAAATCCCAGGTTCTGCATGACCACCACCACATTGCCCGCCGCCACTTCCTGCATAACAGCATCCAGTTGCGGTGGAATTTTGACTGCCACTGCGCCATGGCGCCGGGCTGCAGCCAGCATTTCAATCTGTAAACTGCCCTGGCGGCTAGGCACATACACCTCAGGCGTCAACTGATCAGGTGTCACTTGGATATTAGCCGCGCTCAATGCGGTTGCCAACGCGGCCGGGCCGCACTGGTATTGTGCCTGCGGGAAAAAAGGCGTGTCGGTCAGCTCGGCATGACGGGGTAATTGCGTATTGTGCGTTGCTTCACGTACGCCCGTTGCCGCACAAGCACTCAGCAGGCACAAAAAAGCCAGCAGGCTTATGCGGCACAGGCTGGCTTTGATGAGATTGAAATACATATCCAGATGAGAATCTATTAACGCACTGAACGTGTGAATGGGAAGATTTTTGTAAAGCCTAAAATATCAGTCAGCAGCAAGACAAAAAACACCAGCACAATGGCGCCAATAATGCCGCCGCCAGCAGGTGCCTTATCCAGTTGAGAAGCCAGGTTGCTGGCTTCGTCATCGGTCAGTGCGGCCACGCGTGATTTAGCCTCCACAGGGTCGATCCCCCGTTTCACCAGTTCTGACTGTACTTCATCGCGTGCAAGCATATCGACAATCTTGGCCCTGTCCTGCGCGCCCTTGGCAGATATTGTAGCTTCGGCAACCTGCTCGGTGCCTATCATGGCTGCCTGTACGGCTTGCATCGATCCAGTAAATAAGAGCGAAGCTGCTAAAAAAGCACTTAAAAAACGTTTAGCCATCATCATGATCGGGTTCCTTTATATAGTGGGGTGTTTTATAAAATATACAATCAACGCGCTCTACAACCGACCTGTGAGTGCAAGAATGAGCAATATCAATACGATCAAACCCAGACCACCACTTGGGTAATAACCCCAACCAGTACTATAAGGCCAGGCAGGCAATGCGCCAATTAAAGCCAGAATCAAAATAACCAGCAACAGGGTTCTCAGCATAGTATGTGCTCCTCAAGCAAAATATTGCCAGTGGCGCTGGCAATCAGCGTGTTGGTATCAAATGCGTGAGGCTCTATCATGCGGGCACGTGATGCCGAATACCATGTGACGATGGCTGAAATGATTGTAGGAATAGTCTGATACAGCAAGTTGCCTGGAGTAAAAAGCGGCTACCAACTGCCTTTGGTGGCGAAAAACATATCACCTTCTATCACAGACACACAAAGAGTTCTCTCATTCGTGCGTGCAATGCTTTACTATCACATACAATTTAATTTGTATAAAAGAATGTATTTCCGGGAGAGAACGCATGCGGTTGAATCGCTCAACCACATCCAGCTTCAGCATGATCAAACAATGCATTTTACTCATGGCAACATGTCTTTCACTGTCGCTGCCTGCACAAGAAATCCTGCCTGGTAGCCTGTATGCGGCAGACAATTTGCAACGGTTGCCATTTTCAGCCCAGGAGACTGACTGGATAAAACAACATCGCAATATACGCGTCGCCGTGAGAAACGGCTGGATGCCGATTGAGTTCCAGCTAGAGAATCAAAAGCATAAAGGCGTTTCGATTCAATACCTGCAAAAGATCAGCCAGCTCACGGGCTTTAAATTCACCATCGTCGACTATCACGACAACATCACCAGCAATGAGGTCTCGCTGGTGACCGGCATTCGTGGCAAAAATATGCCTATGGGCTTTGCCCTGCTCGCCATGCCTTACCTGGACACACCAAACGCAATTTACGTAGCCTCTCAGAACAAGCTTTACCAGAGTGACATCAAACTAGACCAACTATCCTATAAAACCGTGGCCGTATTTAGAAGCGGGCCCTTGTCTCAACGACTGAAAGAACTGGTGCCCGGCATCAAAATCAAACTGGTCGATATTGCCGATGAAGCCTTTGAATACCTTGATGCTGGTTTGGTAGATGCCTACGTCGGCAACGAACTGGTGCTTGACTACCATCTGGACTTCCACAAAATCAAAGCCATCAGAAAAAGTGGCATGACCGCTATCACGAGCAAAGTATTTATGGCGTCCAGCGATGCTGATCCCATGCTGCGCAGCATTTTAAACAAGGCCGCCTTGCAGATTGGCACCAATCCGCCGGACATCCTGGAAGCGTGGCGCAGGACACCCGAGAATCCCCTCACAAAATACCTGGTCTCGGCGCTGTCATTTTTTGCCGTACTGTTGCTGATTCAGCTGTTTAAACTATACCAGGCCAATAAAAAACAAGCTGTGACGGCCCAACATGCCATTTGGTTTCAGGCGAATCATGATTTTCTGACCAAGCTGCCAAACCGATTCCAGCTCAAAAACGAGTTAGACCAGGCATTACAGGCGGCGACACGACACCCCAACACACTGGGGGTGATGATTATTGACCTGGACAATTTCAAGGAAATTAATGACACGGCAGGCCATGCCGTGGGCGATGAAGTGTTGATTCAAGTGGCTGCGCGCATCCAGTCCATTATCTTGCCGCCCAACCTCACCGCCAGGTTTGGCGGCGATGAATTTTTAATTGTGATTCAACAGGAAGCCAGTGAAGAGAAACTGCGCGACCTTTGCTCGCAATTGATTGCCGCCATGGCCCCGCCATTTACTATCCAGCATAAATCGTTTGTGGCTTCGATCAGCATTGGCGTTTCACTGTTTCCTGACAACAGTTTGCAGGCAGAAGAACTCATTATGTTTGCCGACCAGGCCCTTTACCAGGCCAAGCGCACGGGCAAGAACAAATTCATTCTGTTTAACGAAGGTATGCACGATGCTTTTACCAGAAGAACCCACCTTAGCAATGAATTGCGATATGCCGTACAGAAAAATCAGCTGCATCTGCAATATCAACCCATTTTCAATTTAACTGATTTACGCTGCGAAAAAGTAGAGGCGCTGTTACGCTGGCAGCATCCCGAATTCGGCACCATTTCACCAGAAGTCTTTATCAGTATCGCCGAAGAGAATGGTTACATCATTGAGCTTGGTGAATGGGTATTTCAGCAAACGATCAGGGATTTCGAACAGATTTGCCAGCGCTTTGGCCAGGTAGAAATCTGCATCAATATTTCACCGCTGCAATTTTCGCAATCCGCGCCTATTCACCACTTCATCTCCAACCTGGCCGCACGCAGTATTTCTGGCGACCACTTTTGTTTTGAAATCACCGAGGGCTTGTTGCTAGAGCCTTCCAGCAACGTGATTGAAACCCTGAACAGTATTCATGAGCATGGCATCAAACTAGCCATTGACGACTTTGGCACCGGTTACTCTTCACTGGCCTATCTCAATAAATTCAAAATTGATTACGTCAAAATTGATAAATCATTTATCAAGCATATTACGGTCAACCTGAATGATCAGGCTTTGTGCAAAACCATTATCTTTATGGGTAAACAGCTGAATATCAAGCTGATTGCCGAAGGTGTTGAAACCCTGGATCAGGAGAACATATTGAAGGAAATGGGCTGCCAGTACTCACAAGGTTATTACCGGGCGCGGCCAGCCAATCTGGATGAATGATAGAGTGATAAGCAAATAAAAAGGCTAGAAACTCTGCTCGCGCGCAGCGTGCAATTTATCGAGTTCACCATTATTTTCTGCCGCGTGACATTCTAAAATATCGACATCACCCTTGCCAAACGTGAGTCTCTCAACGGTGTTGATATTGCCAGCAAATTTATTGTCGAGTTCGCCACACTTTTTAGCGCGATGATTCACAAAATTCAAATAATCCTTTTTCCGGGCTTCCAGTTGCGCAGCAGGAATAGAACTATCGTTCATCATCGTCGTATAAGCACTTCTTAATCTCAGCTCAGAAACACTCCAGATATTAAAAACCAGCATTTTTCTTGAGGTATCTTTCTGCTGCACAGGCTCGACCACCGGTAGCGCCTGGCTTGCATGCATTTCTACCACAGGCGACTGCGCAGGCTCAGGCTCTGCTGTGTCCGTTTTTTTAGATTTTTTGCTGCTTGGTTTAGGTAAGGATTTCGCTGCTACCGCGGGGGCGGGCGTTGCAGCGGCATCCTCTTGCACGGTGTTTTCGAGCGCTGTTTTTTCGCTTGTCATTTCCGGTGTGTCAGTCTGCGCTGCAGAAGCCTCCGCTTCAGGCCCGGCCTCTGACATAACTTGCGACTGCATGCGCATTTCGTGGCTGGAGTAGGCTGTATTAACATCCTCCTTGGACAGCAAACCAAACAGAATCACCACAATCAGACCAATGAGGATGAGATTCACTTTGCCAAAATCGAGCGAACCGCGTTCAGCAGCTGGCAACTTCTCGGAGCGCGTTTCATCTGCCGCCGACCGCGACGCTGCGTCGAGGTGTGCATGTGTATTTCCAGAATGAAGCATATCTCTCATAGACTCTGTTGTATGGTGTGTTGATACCAATCTTCCGCTCAATGTCGAACAATGCACTAAAAATGCCCAAGATTCAAGAAGTCCAACTGACTTCCTGCCTTTCAAATACTTTAAACATAATGCCTTAAACCCGGGTCACACGCGACTTTGCTGGCACAAAAGGCATAGACATCGGATTAGCAAAAATGCGTGTCACTTTTGCCGCTGGCTGGCCCTGCCCCTCGGCGGCAGCGGCAGTGGGGCGATGCATATCCTCCCGCAACAAGGCATCCATAAAATGTCCTTTTTCAATTTTTCGCGCCTGCGGTCCAGTGCGCACGGCCTGCTTACTCACGGCATCCACCGCCAGCACACGGCTGGCAAGCAGGGGGCTGGTTAATTGCTCGGCATGCATGTCACTGCCTGTACTGGATCCGATCGAGACGACGGTCATAAAGAATCCAATAAACATGATCACCAGTGCAGCAGACACCGTGCCCGCCGTGATCGCGATCAAAGACATGGCACTGATGGCACCCTCTGTTGTCGCGCCTGGTACTGGATTGGATTTTTTCATGATGAACAGCCTCCCGGTTTTAGATTTTGGTCAAATCAACACAGGTGCCATCATGCCGCACTGCTCAGCGACGCCGTATCCCACTCGCGCTGAATCTGTTGTAGGAATTATCGGACATCGCCTGGAAGCAAACCTGCACTGCCGCCCTGATCACGATCGCTTTATAATGAGCATCATCACGCACCACAGACGCATCTACACGAGGAAAATCCATGGACTTCAACGTTCTTTCTGCATTCTATTTAGTACCACTGTTTATCTCAGCGATCGGCGGCTTAATTGAGTTTAGGAACTGTGAATTTGATACACCGAGACATGCCGTAAGCAAGGCATTCTTTCTTGCGTTCAGAAGCATGGTGCCCGTGCTGAATATCTTCTCGGCAATTTTGTACCTAATTACCTGCGGTACTTTCACATTGAAGAAAACGGGGGCCTGGAAAAAAAATGGCGGCTGGAAGAAGTCTGTGGCTTCAAAGAAATAATTGAGGAAAATAATAGATGCTTAAATATTGGTTGTTTTTGTTCGCAGCAATCCTCAGTGAGGTGACGGCGACCTCTTCACTCAAGGCCAGCGCGGGATTTACCAAAGCAATACCCTCCATCATTGTCGTCGTCGGCTATGCCTTGTCGTTCTACTTTTTATCGCTGGTATTAAAAGCCATTCCTATTGGCATTGCTTACGCGGTGTGGGCAGGGTTGGGCATTGTGTTATTAGCCTTGGTAGGATGGCTGTTCTTTGGCCAGACGCTGGATACCCCCGCCCTGATAGGCATCGCGCTCATTCTGGCTGGCGTCATTATTATGAATGTGTTCTCAAAAGCCGTGGCGCATTAATCTCAACCCTCCTCTTTGCCGTTGATATAGGTAGGCAAGCCATCAATGCTGCTGTGATTTTTTGCCTGCCAGTAGGCCTCAATCCCGGCCTCACCTTTAGCCTCCGCCCAATGATTTAACTGCTCCCGCTCCCCGACATAGTCCATATAAGGCACAGCCATGCCACAAGAGGTTTGGACCAGTTCAATATTCAATGCGAATATTTGCCGTGCACCAGGCAAAGGATCAAATCGACCAATCAATGTATCCCACTCTGGGTCATGTTTATGAATGACCTGGGCCTGGCCGTATAAACGCAGGATTAAGGGATCCCCTGACAAGGCCATAAACATCACGGTCATTCTGGCATTCTGTTGCACATGGGCAGCTGTTTCATTGCCGCTGCCCGTCACGTTTAACCAGATCACCTGCTGGGGCGAAAGCACTTTGAGCGTATTCATGCCCTTGGGAGAAATATTCACCCGCCCGTGATCCACCGCAGTGCCGACAAAAAATACCTTCTGCTCGGCAATAAACTGCGTATGTGCTGCACTTAATGCCTGAAACTGCTTACCCATGGCCACTCCCGAATGTCAGATGCCTGCATTATATGATCAGCTTGCTACCGTTGCATTCACCAGCCTCACAACGAGCGGCCTCACCAATTGCAGAAAGACAAATGCGCTCGGCATCGCCAATGCATAGGCGTTGATGACCCTGATGAAATAATGCCCATCGACACCGGTATTGATGGCCACAATCACCATGCACATCAATAAGGCCATGACCGCCGACATATAAAAAGCAAATACAACCGGCATATATTTGCGTGGTAGTTTGTAATGCATATTCATCCCCTCCGTTTTACTTAAGGCAATAGATTGAGCAAGTGAGCGGCCAAAAACATGCACACGCCAAACATGCTATGGTTAAACAGGCTTCTGAGGCAGTTCATCACAGGCTGCGACGTATGGCGAAACATCATGCCGCCGCCCATACCTGGCTGCATGATGAACAGCGGCAACACCACAGTGAGCATACCAACCACCAGCGCAGCAACGATGTCTGGCGCGCGCAGCCACTGATCACCATACGCCAGCAGCAATAGCTCGGCGATCATGATGCCAATCACATAATGCCCCGCCACACCAATGCCCCACTCATGCGTCAATGCGGGGGATTTAGCAATATTGGCATGCACGAATTTCATCTGTGTGAAATGCCCGATCCAGCGGCCAAGGTAGGCAAAATTGAGAGTTCTTATCCCTAATTGCCTCTGCATCCACAGCCAGCCATCAAACAATGCGGTGGCTACCACACCGAGTAACACACCATTCAATAAAATAGTCATTTGCATATGTATATCGCTCCTTTTCTTGACGCATGTACATTGTGTAAAGCACTATACAAGTTCAAGTTAACTTGAGGTCAAGCCTTAAATGAATATTTCTGAGGTGGTGAAAAAGACAGGCATAAAAGCATCGACGCTGAGGTATTACGAAGAGATAGGATTGATCAAATCCTTAGGCAGAAGAGGGTTGCAAAGATACTTCTCAGCGGATGTGATAGATCAACTGGCCCTGATCGCCCTGGCCAAATGTGCTGACTTTTCCTTACAAGAAATCAGCACCATGTTTGCCGCAAACGAAAAACACGTGATAGATCGCAATCAGCTACTGAATAAAGCGGCACATATTGATGAGACCATTAAACGCCTCACCATCATGAGCAACAGCCTCAAGCATGCCGCCGTGTGCAAGGCGCCCTCACACCTGGAATGCCCTTCGTTCAGGCGACTGATGAAAGCCGCCATCACAGGCCGGCTGACCGGCAACGAGCAAAAAACATCCCACCCAGAAGCGGCCCTGACTAAACCTAGACCGGACTAGCCATGCAATTTACTACTCCCTGACAGGCACAGTCCTACAAAATGCAGCATAATGAGCAAACTCGTCGTGCGATAAAACGTTGGCCTCCGGGGTGTTCAATTTGGGCACATCCCCGTTGCCACATTCAAATAATCAACGCATTAGAACAGGATTGAACTTGGTCAATAAAACAAGAGAAACTGCCATCAAGACTCTGGAGTTCAACCCGCATGATCTTGCCTGTGAAGAGTTGCGTCACGTTTACCGTGGTAAAAACAGTGGCAAGCTGATTGTACTGTTCAGCGGCCTGGTTGCCGCAGCCATGCTGGCCTGGGACATCGGCAGCGTATATGCAGGTGCATGGTACGCCTGGCTACTAATTGCACATGCCTGGCACTGGTGGCTAGGCCGCCTGGATTTTATCTCTGCCAATGTCAGCATTGAGTTAGCGCGTATTAACCGCCACATCATGGCCGCAGGCATGGCAGGCCTGGGCTGGGGTGCCCTCTCTATCGCACTGCCGCTACTGGGGCGATCTAGCAAGGCCGCCATTCTGATCATCATGCTCATCGCAGTCATCGTTGCCCTGCCGCGCCTGGTTGTGTTCCTGCCCATTTTCTTTGCTTTTGCCATTGGCGTGTATGCGCCCCTACTGCTGGCGACGCCGTTTCTGGACTTCGAAACCCTGCATATGGTGCTCGTCATTTTAGTCGTGGTTGGCGCTACACTGTGGGCATCCGCAAGCGAAGTGCGCAAAATTCTGATTGATGTGTTACTCAAACAGATATCGTCGGAACAAGCCTCTTGGGAGGATCGTTTGACGGGCATTGGTAACCGTCGCAGTTTTGATGCCAACATGGCAACCACCTGGGCACAAGCCTCCCGCGCCAAAGTGCCACTGTCGCTGATGATGGTGGATGTAGATTTTTTCAAGAAATTCAATGACAGTTATGGTCACCAGTCAGGCGATGAATGCCTGAGGCAAGTGGCTGCCGCCCTGGATAGTTGTGCGCGCAGAACGGGGGACTCAGTGACCCGTTATGGTGGCGAGGAGTTTGCGGTGGTGCTGTTTCATACGCCATTGAACGAGGCGCGCAATATTAGCGAGAGCATGTTGACTGCCGTCCAGAAGCTCAATATCCGGCACGAACAATCCACGCACGACATCGTCACCATTTCGATGGGCATTGCAACCATCGTGCCGACGATGGAAAACAACATGCAACAGTTGATAGAAGAAGCGGACAAAGCGCTTTATCGCGCCAAAGAAAATGGCCGTAATCGCGCCGAATGGCAAATATTGAGCCCTACAAAGGCAGGCTAAACCGCTGCTATGCCCTCTAATGTTACAAAGACTTTTACAACTCTGTCATATTTTGTCATCCCTAGACAAATATTGTAAACAAACCAATCGCGCTTTCAGCCATCATCAAGCTGATTATTTTCAACAAAAACAACTAAAAATCAGACAGTTATAAAAAATTCATTTAAATAATGTCCGCACCAGTTGTAAAGTAGGCACATTAGTTGCTATAAAAATTACATAAATGTTTGTTTGGGTAAAGCCATCAGCACGTAGTCACTACCGAAGTCATTGCAGTCGCTCTTTAGAAGTTGTTTTTTGTTATTTGTAAAATTAATTTGGGTCTATGTCGACAATGCGGTCACGGCAAGCACCCAAAATACACGGGGAACCAAAATGCAAAACACGATTAAAGCAATCATTTCCAAATTCTTGCGCGACGAAGAGGGTGCCAGCGCGATTGAGTATGCACTGCTTGCCGCCATGGTAGCCATTGCACTGGTTACTTTCGTGAAGCCTATCAACGGCCTCATTTTCGACATTTTCACTCAGATTTCAACAGCACTCACCCCATAATCACCGCGAACATCAGGCAATTGCACACTGAATGCAGCCTATGCCTATCGCAGAAATAATCATCGTTGCCTGGTGCCTCGCCATCAGTCTGGCCGATCTTTATGCAAGACGTATCCCAAACCTGTTAACGCTTGGGCTAGGTTTGATCGCCGCAGGCTGGTTGCTAATCAGCGGCCAAGCCATGCTGGGTGCGGACTGGCAGTCAGTGGCACTCGGCGTCGGCGCCAGCCTGCTACTGACAGTACCCGCCTATGCCGCACGCATACTGGGCGCCGGGGATGTCAAATGCTTGCTGGCAATTGCCTTACTCGGCGCGTGGCACGTGACGCTGCTTGTTTTCGTGATTGCGGCCATGCTGGCAACTGTATTCGGGCTGGTGCATAGGCTATTCATTAGGCTAAGTTCACAGCCAGTACCCCCTAAACGGTGGATTCCTTTTGGGGCCGCTTTAAGTGCCGGATTACTGTGTGTCATCGAGGTGGTGAAATGATAAAACCAATCAATAAAATTTCCCGGCTACCGCTCAATACGCACCAAGGCTCGGTTGCGATCGAGTTTGTGATGCTGTTTCTTATTTTCTTTGCGCTGTTCTACGCCATGGTCAATTACGCCATTGTCATGCTTATGCAGTCTGCATTTGTGCATGCAGTCGAAGAAGGTGCACGTGCCGCGATTGCGGTGGATCGCCTGGCATTTGCCAATAACGTGGCTTATCTCAGTAATGGCGTAGACCCTAAAGTCAGAACTGTGGTCGGCAACTCACTTAACTGGCTGCCTGCCAAACCGAAAGATAAAGTGCTTGGTGCCGGCAACAGTAAAGTGCAGTTATCCATGAACGGCAATCAACTCACCGTCCGCGTGGTGTATAGCAGTTACGCCAATGATCCCTTGATTCCCATGCTGACCTTACCCGTCATCGGCCAGATTCCCAAAGTGCCGTCCGACCTGGCGGGCACGGCAGTGATCGAACTTTAGAACAGCGCAGACGGAGGATGACATCATGAACAGTACATTCCTGCGTATATTGGCGGCACTGATGGTGATTGCAGCCATCGTCACTGGCTACCTTGGTTACCGCATCAGCAATAAAAAGCCTGCAGATACACTCAAAGTTGTCGTGCCTACGTATTCACACGTGCTGGCAACAAACGATATTGCGGCGGGTCACGTGCTGACCGCAGAAGATCTCAAGTTGGCCACAACGCAACAACATGACAAACAGACCTTTAACGACCCGCAACACCTGATAGGCAAAGCGACCACCATCGCGGTCATGAAAGATGCACCGTTCAAGACCACGCATTTTCCGGCCAAGAATGTGTTTGGCCAGGGGCTGGCCGCTGACGAGCGTGCCATTGCGATCAAGGTCAATGAGGTGATCGGGGTCGGCGGCTTTATCAAACCTGGCGACCATGTAGATGTCCTGCTTTACCTGCATAAAGACCAGGAGACCGGGCAAGTGAGTTCCAGCCAGGTGGTGCTGAATAATGTAAAAGTGCTGGCCTATGGCACGCTCACTGCTGAAGCGGAAGCCAGCCCGCAAGAAGAAGTCACTCAGGCAACGCCAAACAAGCTGGGGCTCAGTAACAGCCGGATGGACAGCAAGAGTGCAAGAGACAGCCGCTCTGCCATTCTGGCGGTGCACGCACAAGACACGGCAAAACTGATGCTGGCAGATAGCACCGGCATATTGCGCTTAGCCTTGCGTGGTGAATCATCGCCGTCCACAGGCACTACCGCCACCACAAACAATCAGTTTGTCCGCCTTGCTGAGGTTTCACAGTCACCAGGCATTGCGCCCGCGCCAACCGTCAATACAGCCGTGACACCCGACAAAGCCAGTGTCAAACCGCATACGCCAGCCACAAAACGGGAACGGATTATTGTTCATCGCGGCGAGCAGGTAGAAGTTGTCAACGTGAAAAAATAACAATAAGAAAGCCAAGGACACATCATGCACACAATGAAATATGCCTGGTCAATGCTGCTGAGTGGCCTATGCAGCCTGGCTCTGCTGGCACAGGCCGAAGAGCCGAGTGAGTTGAGCCTGGTGGTCGGCAACCAGCAGGTCTATGTCCATGCCAGGCCGGTCAAACGGGTTGCAGTGGGTAATCCGGACATTGCAAATATTTCGATGCTGACATCGCGCAACATCATGATTACAGGCAAACAGGCAGGCGCGACAGAGATTTCAATCTGGGAAAGCGAACAGGCGGCAGCGCCCGCCAAGCAACTCAAGGTCACCGTCAGCATGAGTACTGCGCTTGAAAAACAAAAGCTGCAATTTTCCAAAAGCATCAAATTATTACCGGCAGGCAACCAGGTGGCGATTGCTGGCGATGCAGACTCGCTGGAAGAACACGCATTAGCGCGGCAGGCGGTGGATAAGAAAGTCGAGGCGCCGATAGACGCAACCTTAAGCAACTTTGACAACCAGGTACAGATTGATATCAAGGTGGTCGAAGTCAGCCGACAGAATATGATGCGTGCCGGATTCTTCCTGGGCAAGAATAGCCGCAACTCAACCATTGCGATCGGCTCTCCGGGCAATCTGAGTGGCGTGCAAACGGGTGATAATGGATTCACGCTCAATAGCGCTTCAGGCTTTTTACCTACCGCCAGTGCCTTCAATTTTGTGGCAGGGAATGCCAGCCGCGGCCTGCTCGGCACACTGAGCATCCTGGAAGCGAATGGCTTTGCCTACACCCTGGCAGAACCAAGCCTGACGGCATTCTCTGGTCAAAGTGCGAGCTTCCTGGCCGGGGGCGAGTTTCCGGTCCCTATCCGGGCGGGCGCCGGTGGCGATAGCACCGTCACCATCCGCTACAAAGAATACGGGGTACGTCTGATGCTCACGCCCACCGTGCTGGATGCAAACAGAATCTTCCTCAAGGTATCGCCCGAAGTCAGTGAAATCGATTTTTCCAATGCGGTGCAAAGTGGCGGCGTCGCCGTCCCTGGCTTGCGTGTGCGCAGGACTGACACCAGCGTCGCGCTGGGTGATGGTGAGAGCTTTGTGCTCAGTGGCTTAGTCAGCCGCAACACCCTGCAAAACGTGGACAAGCTGCCAGGCTTGGGCAATTTACCGATCATAGGCGGTTTTTTCCGCTCGACCCGCTTCGAACGTGAGGATAAAGAACTATTGATGATCGTCACCCCGCACCTGGTGCGGCCCATCGCCAAAGATGCTGCCATGCCCGCTTTGCCAGGCGGCAACCTGCGTGACTACAACCCCAGTTTTAGTGATTTATTCTTCCAAAAAGGGCCCCAGCCAGATGTCGGCATCCCTGCCACCGGTTTTTCGAGGTAATTAATGATGAGTGAACGCAGCTGCTATATTGCCATCACCCAGACCCAGGAATGCCTGCAATGGTTAAGCCAAGCGCTCAGGGATGAAGGGGATGTGATTCCGGCGGATTCCCCAGCGACAGAGCGTGTGGTACAGCTCTCGGATGCGGTGGGGGCGGCGACGATTTTCATCCAGCTGAATCCAGCTGATTATCGGCAAGAAGCCCTACTGATTGAAGGCATTATTGCGGCCAAGCCCTTTTTGCCGGTGATTGTCGTCGCCGACTCTTTTGACCAGAATCTGCTATTGACTGTGATGCGCCTGGGCGCGCGTGACTTTATCAAGACGGATACCCGTGCCAGCGAGGTCGTGGCTGAGGTCAAACGCCTGACACCACGTGATGCTGCGCTGCATGCGCCGCAATCGGATCATGGCGGCAAGATCACCGCAGTGATCAGTGCCCGGCCAGGCAGTGACTCGCCAATGCTGGCACTGCATCTGGCCCTGGCCGTTCAAGAAACAGAACCCACGCTGTTACTTGACCTCGGCGTGCCGCATGGGGACGCCATGTTATACCTGGGCCTGACTTCATCTTACAGTTTTATTGATGCCATTCGTAGCCTGCGCAGAATCGACTCCACGCTGATACAGACTGGCTTTGGCCGTCACAAAAGTGGCCTCACCGTGCTGTCAATGCCAGAGGACCCCTGGGCTGGCGCGCAGTTCACAGCGGCAGATGTATGTGTGCTGCTACGGAGTTTGCGTCGGCATTTCCCAAGAATTGTCGTCAATCTGGGCGGCATGGTCGGCTCGGACTTCCTGCTACTGTTATTAGGCAATGTCGACCAGGTACTGCTGCTAGTCGAACAAAGCGTGCCTAGTTGCCGACAGAACATGCAATTGATCAAACACCTGCGTGAAGAAAAAGTGCTGCTGAGCGGCGCAGGCGTGGTGGTAGATCATTACCTGTCAAAAATGCCGCCAGATGCTGAAAGCATTGCCCAGTCTTTTGGGCTGCCATTGCTTGGCACCTTATCGTCTTCTGGCATGGCGCGGCTGGCCACCATGAACTCTGGCGAGAGCATGTTTGAGTTGTCGCCAACTGACCCATACAGCGTCAGTGTACGCAAACTGGCTGACAAACTGCTGGACGCCCCAATCTCTGCCGCAGAGAAAAAGGACGGCTTGCTTCATAAACTGATTGCTGCGATCACGCCTATGCGTGAAAAACTCTAGAGGGCGGGAATAATGAACCTTCAGCTACGTGGATTTGATTATGGCTTGAAACAGGCGCAAGACTACCAGGAGCTCAAATTTCAACTGCATCAGCACTTGATTGCAGAAATTGAACGTGACCATATTGGCCTGCTGGACCTGGCCCGCGGCGACATCGCCGACTATGTGCGGGAAAAGGTGATTAGTTATGTCGCCGACCGCCATCTGCCCATCAGTGGTTACGACCTGGATAACCTGGTCGAAGAGGTGGTCGATGAACTGGCAGGCTATGGCCCGCTGGAGAGCCTGATCAAGGATGATCGTATTAACGATATTCTGGTGAACGGCCCCAGAAAGATTTTTGTAGAGCGGGATGGGCGCCTCGAAGTCACAACCTTACGTTTTATCGATAACGAACATGTGTTACGCGTGATCCGCCGGATTCTTGCGCATTTGGGCCGCCGCATTGATGAAGCCAGCCCGATGGTGGATGCCCGCTTGCCAGATGGTAGCCGCGTCAATGCCATCATCCCGCCGCTGGCCCTGGATGGTCCATGCCTGTCTATTCGCAAGTTCCGTAAACAGCCATTACTTTCTGCCGATTTGCTGCAATATGGCACGCTAGATCAAGATATGCTGGTATTCCTGACCGCTGCAGTTGAGCGGCGCTGCAACCTGATTGTCAGTGGCGGTACCGGCGCCGGTAAAACGACTTTATTGAATGTCCTGAGCCGCTTTATTCCCCACAGTGAGCGCATCGTCACCATTGAAGATGCGGCTGAGCTGCAACTGGAACACGAGCATGTGGTGAGGCTGGAAACCAGGCCATCCAATATCGACGACCATGGTGAAATTACGGCGCGTGAGCTGGTGAAAAACTCCTTGCGCATGCGGCCTGACCGCATTGTGCTGGGCGAAGTGCGCGGCGAAGAAGTGATGGATGTGCTGCAGGCAATGAATACCGGTCATGATGGATGTATGAGTACCGTACATGCCAACAGCCCGGAAGACGCCATGTTGCGCTTTGAAATGCTGGCGGGGTTAGCCAAATTTCACGGCACAGAAGCCACGCTACGCAAAATGATTGCAGCCGGGATTGAGCTGGTCGTGCAAATCGCCCGTATGCCCAACGGCCAGCGCAAGGTGATTTCAATTACCGAGATTGCGGGGGTCAGGGATGGTCATTTCGTGCTGAATGAGCTCTATGCCTATGACGCAAACACCGGGCAATTTGCGCACCCCATGGTGCGCCCCTGCAATAAAAAATTACAAGACCTGGCGTTCAGGAAACTGTCATGAATACGCTGGCCATCTCGTTTATTGTCGGCGCCATCGGCATGTTGTTCCTTGCCTTGTGGATGCTTAGGCACAGCAAACAGACACGTTTGCGCGAGCGCATGATACATCACTTCAGGGAGGTGCTCCCTTATGGTAGTACCGTCTCTGGGGTGGCGCCCGGCGCCCAGCAAAGCCACTGGCACCTGCTTAAAGTACGCGCCTCTATCTATGCCGGGTTCGAGTTGCAAAAGAAACATGTCGTTGGCATCCCGGTGGCATTTATGTTTACCGGCATGGTGGGTTGGCTCGTTTATGGTTTTTTAGGCGCGGTGCTGATTTTCAGTGCGGCGATCTTTGTGTTCGGTTTCTTGCTACCATACAGCCGCTTGCATCGCCGCCGGGCACAAACCGTTGCCCAGATCCCATTGTTTATTGACCAAGTATTGCGCAGCCTGAGTACCGGCCGCAGCCTGGAAAGCGCCATGCGCTTTGCTGCCAATGAAGCGCTGACACCTTTGCGTGACGTGGTGGATCGCGTGGTGCGTGCTGCAGACCTAGGCGCAGACATGATTGAAAGCCTGACAGAAGCAGCCAGGCTACATAACCTGCGCGAACTGAACCTGATCGCCCTGGCCATGCGCATCAGCAATCAACACGGCAGCAGCCCGCGCGACATGCTGGAGAGCGTGGTAAAAATGGTGCGCCAGCAAGAGCTGGCACGGCGTGAGCTGGCCGCCATGACCGGCGAAACCAGGATGTCTGCCTGGGTGCTGGGATTAACGCCACTGATCATTGCCGCCTACATCATGTTAACCAACCCCAACTACCTGAATATGTTGCTTGAGGATGCTTCTGGACAGACCATGATCGTCACCGCCATGATATTACAAGGGCTGGGGGCATTCATTCTTTGGCGCATGTTGCGGAGTGTTTGACCATGAATCTTGCCTGGTCAATCTCCATCATCCTCATGCTACTGGCAGCCGCACTGCTCTTTTACAGTGCCCAAAAGAACAGCCATCCAAGGCATATCCAGCGACGTTTCCGCGAAGCCTTGCACCAGGAGGGTATTCATATCTCGGCCCAATTAGGATCGCTCGATCTTGAAGAAGCCTTGCAAGACGTGCTGGGCAAGGTGTCGCGCAGCGAAATGGAAGAAATGCAGCGTTTACTGGTGCAGGCTGGCTGGCCCGGCGCCAAGGCCAAATGCACCTTTTTGCTGATCGCATGGGGACTGCCCATGGTACTCGGTGTGTTTGCCGCCATTTATGCCATGTTGAACCAGGACACTTTGATCAACGTGCTGTTTCATTTTCTGTTTGTGTTTGCGGCCACCTTTGTGCTGATTCGCCGCTTGCTACGCTGGAAAGCGCAAAGTCGGCGCGATGCCATCCGCAAAGAGGTGATTCCGTTTTTACACCTACTGCGTATGTTATTTGAGGCCGGCCTGGCCATGGAGCATATTTTGCTAGTCATCGAACAACAGGGCACAGACCTGATTCCCAATCTTGCCGCAGAACTGCACCTGGTGATCAAGCGCATCCAAACAGGTCAAGACCGGTCAGACGCACTGGTCGAAATGGCCGCGCCCTTAGAAGTAATGGAGTTGAACGACACCATTGCCATGCTGAAACAGGTGACGCGTTATGGCGGCAATATCAGGGACTCCCTGACTGAATATACGGCATTGATTGAGCAGCGCCAGGTCTCGGAGTTGCGCGAATATGTCAGCAAACTCTCGGCAAAAATGACAGTTGTCATGATTGTGTTTTTGTTTCCAGCATTGATGATTTTTCTGGCCGGACCAGGATTTATTGGGCTGGCGAAGGCATTGAAAGGGGCAAACGGCTTATGAAATCGACCACTATCTTCCTGGTATTGGCGTGGCTATGGGTGCATGGCGCGCCCCATGCGCTTGCGGCTGACACCGATACAAAATCGTCGCGGCAGACAAAAACCAATCAAAAGGCTTGTACAGAAGTCTCCGCTGAAGAGACCACCAAGCTTGGGCTGATTCAGCAAATGCTGGCAGAAGGCAAGCCGCATGCAGCACTTGCCCACCTGGAAGCCGCCAATATTAAAAATGAGCAGGCAGCCTTGCTGCGTGCCCATGGCTTACGCCAAACCGGGCGCGCCTTGCAGGCGCAGGCGATTTATGAACAGTTAATCACTAGCTGCGTTTCCGGGTATGCCTACCGCGGCCTGGGGCTGATCGCCAGCAATGCCGGCAACCTGCAAGAGTCACTGCGCTATTTACAGGCGGCCAGTAACGCGCTGCCAACAGAACATACCATCCGCAATGACCATGGCTATGTGCTGATGCAATCGGGCGCCACCGAGCCTGCTTTACATGAGTTTCTCACCGCGGTCGAACTTGCGCCGGACTATCGGCAGGCTGCCCACAACCTCATCCTGCTGCTTTACCGGCAGGGGGATACCAACCGCGCAGAAGCGTTTGCCAAGCAGTTTGGCGTCGACGCAGCAGAAATGCAGCAGCTGAAAAAAATGACCACTGACAGCATTCGTGCAACCCCTTAAACCGCAAGGAATTCCTCATGAAACGCATTCTTACGCTAGCGCTATGCGGTTTTTTCAGCATCCACCACGCCTTGGCAGAAAATAGCCAGGCACCAGTGGAACCTCCTGTACAGACCACGGCACAGACACCTGCTCGCGCGCTGGCACCGACGCAACAATGGCTGGAACTGCAACGTTCGGGCAAAGCCGCCTCACCGCAGGCCCAGCCGGTCTCTGGTGAGGTCATGGATAAAGTGCATAGCCGCTACCTCAAGAGCTTTGAGAAACCCATCCCAGAGTACTATGAGCATACGATGCCCACCACCCGCTAGCGCGCACGCCCAGCGCGGAGCGATCGGTCTTGCCGGCGGCTTGCTCCTGCTGATGGCTTTGTTCTTCACCGCCCTGGTGGTAGACAGTGGCCGCCTGTGGATGCAGCAAAAACAATTGCAATCGATTGCAGATCTGTCTGCCATCCATGCGTCTCGCTACCTTGGCTGCCAGGCCAACCTGCAAAATGTCATACAAATGGCGCAACAGGCGGCTGCCAGTAACGGCTATGACGGGCAGCTCGCCAGCAACCCCAACCAGGTTTTGCTTGGCAGGCTGGATACGGTGCAAGGCATACGGCAATTTACTGCCGATGGCAGTAATCAGGCGATTTATGTCAGGGCAACAAAAGAAGTAGCGAAAAGCCTGGTTGCCGGTGGGCTGATGGGCGGCACCATGATCTTGCGGGCTGAAGCGGTGTCGGCGTCAGATCCGGCATTGGCCGTCTTCGGCGTGGGCAGCTTTACCACGAGCCTGAGCAGTCAGCAATCCGCGCTACTCAATGGGCTGCTAGGCGGCATGCTGGGCGGGCCACTCAACCTGGATGCAGTCACCTACCGCGGCATCGCCGCCACCAAAATCACGCTGCACGATATCCTGGCAGTGTCCGGCCAGGCGGGTACGCTGGAGGAGTTACTGAATACCAACATGCAAATCGGCGACTTACTCGACCTGATCGCCAGCGCGGCGGGCCAGAGTGGTGCTGCAAATTTGCAAGCGGTGTCGGCCATGCAGAGTATTGCGGGCATTGCCCTGAAAAATGTGCCCATCAAGCTGGGCGATGTGCTGGCAGTAACCACGCCTGACCCCAATGCCGCCGCCGCGGTTGCCCTGAATGCGCTCTCCCTGATTACCACAGCCGCCATGATTGCCAATGGCACCAATGCAATCAGCCTGCCGTTAACACTCAACCTGGCCTCTATCGCTAACGTTACTGCACAAGTGACGGTGATTGAGCCACCACAACTGAGCGTGGGCCCTGCCGCGGGCACGGGTAATCTGTGCACGATTGCACGGACCGCGCAAGTCAGGGCGAAGGTCGGTGTCCTGATCAATATCCCATTACTGGCGCGCATAGACCTGTCATTGAATACCGAAGTCGCACAGGGCTCTGCCGGGCTGCGGACCATTCGGCAAAATGATGGTGTATCCGAGGTCGAAATAGACGCCAGTCCTGGCATCGCGGCACTCACGCTCACCAACAATGCCGGCACGGGGCCAGCGAGGGTGTCCACCTTGTTAAGCATCCCGGTCGCAGATATCGGCTTAAACCTGCCTATTCAACCTGGCGGTGCGCAAACCCTGGAATACTCAGTGGCAAACCCGGTAGAAAGTCACCTCCCCCAAACGCAATCCGTTTCCAGCCCTGTAGGCAGCAGTCTCGAAAATGCGCTGGCTAATTCAAATGCATTAAACGTCACCATATTGAGCGTACTGAACCTGGGCCTGGTGAATAATGTCATTTCTACCATTGTCAGCCCGCTATTAGGCGAGATCGGGCGTGTATTGCTAGACCCACTACTGAATTTACTAGGCATACAGGTGGGTGGCATGGATGTCACCCTGGATGATTTGCAATATCGCCAAGCCAAGCCTTTGGCCATGTAATAATGGCCTGGATTTCGATCACCCGTTAACGTTACCGCAGGAGAATCAAGTGACCCATCGCAAGGTGTTAATTGCTGGCGCAACCGGCCTGGTAGGCTCGCAGATTTTACAGCGCCTGTTGCAAGACAACACGGTCTCAGAAATTCACCTGTTATCCAGGCGCGCGTTGGCGCTGCAACACCCCAAACTCCACCTGCATCAAGTAGACTTCAGCACCTTACCCACACTGCCACCACTAGATGAAATCTACCTGGCGCTAGGCACCACTATCAAGCAAGCCGGTAGTCGGCAAGCGTTTGAAGCCATAGACCTCGACGCGAATCTCGCAGTTGCAAATGCCGGGCTCACCGCTGGCGCAAAACGGCTGGGATTGGTCAGCGCCATGGGCGCAAATGTCGACTCACTGCTCTTTTATAACCGCATCAAAGGCGAGCTCGAAGCTGAGTTATCAACTCTGCCTTTTGAAGCATTAGTCATCGCGCGTCCGTCTTTTTTGCTGGGAGATCGCGAGACATTAAAGCAGCCGCAACGCCGTGCCGAGAAACTCGGCATTGCCATGTTCAAACTGTTAGCGCCGCTTTTACCCAAACACCTGCGTGCTGTAGAAGCCTCTAAAGTGGCGGCATGCCTGGCGACACTGGTGCCTGTAGCGTCAGGCGAGCAAGTCATCCTCTCTGGAGATATTCAACACTATTGACTCACCAGGCGGAATGGTGACGACTACCTGAATGCCCGGCTGGAAATACTGATTGAGTTATTGTCTGGATCTTTGGTGTTGGCGAATTGGTAACCATTTGCCTCATGCACAGGGCCAAACGCCAGCCCCGACGCTTTAGCCGTTTGTACGAAGCCAACAACATCCTCCACATGAAATGAAAGCTTGACCGCGGCCTGCCCAAGTTTGATAGATTTAGCTGCCTGGTGAATCAGGATATCCGCCCCCGCACCTGGCGCACTCAGGGTAATCAGGCCATCCACAACCTCACCCGTGGTATCAAAACCAAAATACTGGCGATAAAAGGCTGCGGACTGCTGCATGTCTCTAGCATAAATAATAATCGTACCCAGTACGGCTGGCATGGTATTCCTTTCAATAATGAGGCAGGCAATGTTTACGCTGCGCGCCATGAGCATCCACAACACAAAAAAATATACAGTGCTGCGCGACACATCAAATAAAACTGCTTACTTCTGGCAGATCCAGTGGTTTCCAGCCTGAATGACCTGGCAACGGAAGCACGCGCTCAGTTTCTCCAGGATATGAACAGAATAGGCGATGCCCTGCTGAAAGCAACAGGTGCCTTTCGCATTAATTATGAAATTCTGGGTAACACCGAGCCGGACGAAAAGCGCCACATGCCTGCATGGTTTTATGACTGGAAAAACGCCACGCAGAGTGCTCATTTTTAGTGATACACTCGCCTGGGCTTCACATAGTGACCTTAGACTCCGTGATTTAAGTATATTCGAGAGCAACTACCATGCATTCAAAACAATCCTTGGTCCTGATTATTTTCGCCATCTGCGTGATGTCTGGTTGTACCACGCAATCATGGTATGAAGGTGTCAAAGAAGGCGCAAGAAACAATTGCCGCAGCCAGCCGCCTGGTGAAGTCGACGCATGCCTGGAAAAGCTGAATACGCAAACCTATGAAGAATATGAGAAAGCGCGCTCGGGTCAACACTAAGCATACGCAGAGTGTTGATCATCCCACTCATGGCACGCGCAGCTTATCTCGCCATCACCGACTGAATCAAGGTCCTATTTTCTGACGAGACGTCCAGGAACTCCAGGTTGGTTCTAAAGCCCTTCATGCCACACAGTGATGAAAAAATCACCCGGCAATTAAAGCGGTAATTGCGCAGTGCCGAGCCGACAAATACCGGCACATGGACGTTGCAAATCTGCCCTGGCTGATATTGCTTGTCCGCGAAAAGACTCATCCCCATGAGGGAAATATCATGCGTGAAGACGATATATTGATCGCCCGCACTATCGACTAACTGCGATTTTTTGTGCCACGAGCGACGATTTTTGTCTATTGAGGTATTGTGCAAACTACTGGAAGACATGGACGAATGCTGCTTACTAAACTGCCCGGCATTATATGATAGACACCTATTGAAAAGCTTGGTTTTCCAAGCCGGGTAAATCAACTTTACGCATCCTAGCCCGCCATAACAAATTCATAAAGAATGCATTAAAGTATCCAATGATGCGCCTTATACTTGAATAACACTCTCAATCGAAAACAAAAATGAATCACACGCTGACTCCCCTTTTATCTGCCACCCTTGGCGCACTGTTTATCATTGCAAACACCAGTGTAGCGGCCGAAGAAATGCCGCAACCATCGACCATCAGGTTGCCCGGCATTTATCACGTATGGGGAAAAGACACGCAAGACATGCCAGCCATCACGTTTGATGAGTTGGAGCAATGCATGAGCACAGATGCCACCATCAGGCAGCGATTTGACAGTTTTCAACTTGAAACCAAACGCATGAACGACGAAGTACTCATCGCCGAAAATCTTGTTCAGGCCAACCAGAATGCACGGCTTGTGCTGGAGAAAGAAGCAAGCGGCGTGCAGGCAGAAATTGTAGACATGAACGCACGTAATGACGCGCTCGCTAAAAGGAAACAAGTACTCTCTTCCCAGACCCGCCAGAGAGTTGATGCCGAGACAGCAAAAAAAATTAATCAACAAGTCGACCAATTTAATAAAGACACGCTGCAATTTAATGCCGACTCATCCGCACTCGCAGAAAAAGTGCAGCAATTAAAAGCCAAACAACAGCAATTCAATGCCAGCCTGGAAGACTTAAAAAACCAGTTGGATCAGGTCAATGTCAAAACCAGTGCGTTTAATGAACGGAAAAAGACCTTTAACAATACGTTAGCCGATTACAAAGACAAATGTACAGGCACACATAAGCTCGAAAAGTAAAAAGGCACCTCCAGAGAGATGCCTTTTCTAGCACTGAATCAATATGCAGTTAATCGAATGCGGATAGGGAATGTTTTACCCCGTTTAAAATAAGTCGCGCAAATATCACGCATCAGTTTAAACGGTCCTAGTGGCAAAGCATGCCCTGAACCGAATAATGCAGCGAAGCGACCATTTTTGATATGGGAGATTTTCCCTCATATACCGGGAATAAGCCCTAAGGCGCATGCATCACGTTCATCACCTGCAACCGCCTGGATTCCCCATTAGGAAATGGCCAATCAATTTCCTGGCCGACTTTTAATCCCAGTAAAGCACTCCCCACAGGAGAAAACACTGAAATCTTGCCGAGTTTCAAATCGGCCTCGTCAGGAAAACATAACTCCACTTCCCTTGTTAAATCGTTGCTTTTATCCAGGTAAATCACGCGCGAGTGCATTCTCACAACATCCTCAGGCACCTGATCCGCAGAAACGACAACCGCCCTGCCTAGCTCATCCCGCAACAATTCATCATTTGCAAGCATGGATAAGCGTGCATAGTCCTGATCCGACAATATTAAGTTTTCAGATTCCATATTTCCAACCATACAAAATGCTAATCATCCCCGATGGGCAAGCAGGCAGAATAATCGCTATGGATAGAAAAAATAAGTCGGTGAAATAGAATATGACTGTTTCCTATAAGGCTACAATAATTTTGCAACCTCACATTGGCAACCTGAAGCGCTAGTCTTTATCCCAATAAGGTTCTGCACCAAATCGTTCAGACAGATAGTCAATGAAGACGCGGGTTTTCAACGGTAAGTTACGCTTGGGCAAATACAATGCGTAGACGTGTTGCTCGACAGGAATGTATTCAGACAAAACTGACTTCAGGCGCTTGGCCTGCAGGTCTTTACCGATGATGAACGTCGGTAACAGTGCCAAGCCAAAACCACCCAAAACGACTTGCGACAATGCTTCATCATCATTAATCCGCAATCTGCCAGAGACATTCACCGTGACCTCTCCTTCAGGCCCGTTAAAACGCCACAGGCCTTTATCCCCAGAGTGAATATAATCGAGGCAATTATGATGGACTAACTCTTGCGGGACAACTGGGATGCCATGGCGCTCAAAGTATTTGGGCGTTGCACACAGGTTGCGGCGAATCGGCGCCAGCTTTCTGGCCACGAGACTTTGCGGCAAATCCCTGGTGATCGCAATCACGACGTCGTAGCCCTCTTCGGTCACATCCACTAGGCGGTCAGTAATCGTCATATCGATTTCCAACTGCGGATATCTATCCATAAACTCAGCAATCGCGGGTGCAATATGCAACGTGCCAAAAGCCACCGAAGCGGCTACTTTCAGCACGCCCCTGGGCTGCGCATTCAGGCTTTCAATCATTTGCTGCGCCTCTTCGGCCTCATAACTGATGCGGGTGCAATAGTCATAAAAACTGGCGCCAATTTCGGTCAGGCTGAGATGCCGGGTACTGCGATTCAATAAGCTGGCACCTAAGGCATGCTCAAGCTTGGCGACCGACTTACTCACTGAAGACTTGGTCATGCCCAGTTTTCTGGAGGCAGCCGAAAAACTTTGCTCATTCACCACATGGGCAAAAATGATCATCAGGTTTAAATCATACATGCGCTGATTGTATCCCAATAAGAAACAGTTATATGCAATTTGAAGGGCTAATTTTATTCATGGAAATGTATAACATACGACTGAGATGAATGTTAAAAAGTGAACTGTAAGCGAGGATTCTGAGCCATGTATACCGCATTTTCCAATACCAGATTATTCATGATTGCTTATCTTGTCCTGGCTTTGCCAACCTATTTAGCTGACGCTGGCATGATTGAACGCGGCGCTATGCTCTATGTGCTGTCTATGGTGGGGATATTCGGAATCTGCTTGGTCAGAGGCAGCCTGATCGGCAAAAATTGGTTAGTGCTCATTCCTACTGTCGCCTTTGTGTTCGATTTAACACCAGCACTTGCTGCGATTTCATTTGTGCCTTATTTGTATCATGCATTGGCTATACTCTTGGGCGCAGCGTCCCCATCGGTCGCCCTCGCTCATAACGACACTTATAAAATGCGATGAATTAAATTTCTAACATTGGATGGGCAGTCACTGCCCTTCTGTTCGGCCCTTCAATACGCGAGAAGACCTCTCGCGCCTCACATCCAGCCAACCTAATGGCCAGCGCTCTCAGTAGCAATGACTATTGATACGTCACCGCTATAAAAAAGCACTGCTCAACCCCTCTTGCATTCCCCCATAAAAATTTATACACTACAAACATACAGACCTGTCTGCCTACAATCAATTACTAATGATGATAAGGCTGCATTGGGCTGTGTTTAATTAAAACAACGATTTTAAGGGGAAATAAAGATGAATCAAGATAAACATGCAGGCAATGTCATTTTACTGAGGACGGCCTGTATTACATTGCTTGCAGGATTAGTGCTTGCCTGGTGCCTGGTGATGACCCGCGGCATGAAAATTCCTTACATGCTCAATCTATTCACCAGCACAGAAAACCTGCTATCCGGCCACTTGGACTACCTGATGATGACCATGTTACTCTTAGGTTTTTACGCGTCAAAAATCAGCCTGCCCAAGTTTGTGCTTTGGCCAATGGCACTCGGTTCAATCGGTAATCCGACCGCTTTCCTGATATTGGCGATTGCCCCCAAAATCCACTCATTGCCTTATATTGTGTTTCTCTACACAACCTTATCGTTAACCACTTTTGGCTTTGGCATGGCTGCCATTAAAACGCTCAGATACTCCCTCAAATAAATGGCTGCCAGCGCGCAAGGGGACTCACCACGATGGGCATTCATATTAAAAACTCGCATACCCAATATGGGTTGATCGCCAGAATGTTGCACTGGAGCAGCGTTGCGATGCTATTGACGCTCATTGTGGTGGCTAGCCAGTTTGCAGATAAAGATCCCGGCACTGAGAAGTCAGGGCTCATCTCCCAGCACTCTTCGATTGGCATGTTGTTATTGATGCTGATGCTGGCCAGATTGACCTGGCGAAACCTGAATCCCAATCCCATTCACTCTTACAGCATCAAAACCTGGCAAAAACTGGTGGCGATTTCCCTGCATCGATCCATATACCTCATCATCATGACACAATGTGTTTTAGGTATCTTGATGCTGTTAACCAGCGGCGAAGCCATTCATTTTTTTGATCTATTTGAATTGCCGCCATTGCTTGAGCGGGCTCATCCCATTCACCAGACAGTCTTAGGGATTCACTATCTGATCTCGGTCATGATTTACCCCTTGTTCGCTGTCCACATTACGGCGGCCATCTACCATCAAATTTTTGGCCTGGTAGAAGACCATTAATGCATCACGCCCAGGTAGTACGTCTCGAATAAAGATAGGCTAGGTGACAGGCAATAAAAAAGTCACGCCGAGAATATCAGCGTGACTTTTGATCGCTTAATGTAGTGCTTAAGCTGCGTTTTTGCGACGTGCAGCCAGGCCCATCAAACCCAAACCGGCCATCATCAATGCGTATGTGTCAGCCTCTGGCACAGCAGCAACGTTTGAAGCCAGGAACTCAACGCGCAAACCAGTAGGGTTGCCAAAATCTTGTGGTTGATTGGTCAACACAAATGACAACGTGTTAACACCCGACACAAAACCAGCACTGGCCGAAAATGAACTCCAAGAGGTAAAGCCATTAGAACTGCCAATCAGATTACCGTTCAGGTAAGCCAGTGCAGAGTTATCAGCAGCAAACTGGCCACTAAAGCTGGCTGAAGCCACGTCATAACCTGTCAGGTCAAATGTAGTCGTCCAAGTATAAACACCATTCACAGAAGGATCGAATGATTGCCCCTGGCTTGCGGTAGGTGTTAACCATGAAGAAGTGGCCGTGTTTGCAAGCCAGTCGCCTGCAAGTGGAAATGAACCATTTGCCGTGACATAACCATAAGCGTCCACAGTCGTGGTGGTGCTGGATAATGCATAGTTGGTATCTTGTGCACCTGCAGCAAAGCCAGCGCCCGTGTTGTATAAGCCAGCAATATCAACAGCGTGTGCGTTTACAGAAGCCAAACCCATTGCAACAACTAAAGCTAGTTTTTTCATTGTTACCCCCAATTAATATTTAATATCTACAACGTTTTATAAAGAATCAATACTACTTATGGCAATCATTCTAGTATAAACATATTCATCCTGTCGTTAGCCTGTTTGGGTCTATGGCTTTTAGGTACAAGCATGCAGGAATCAGTTGGTGGAATGTGGTTTGCGATTGGTTGGATACATGACTAATGGTCGTACACAGGCGAAATTAAAACATGACGAGCCAAATGGCGCCTTTAATGATTCACTAGTGATAATCTTTATGACTTGGATGCTTGGAAATGAATTAGTAAATATGAATATCTTAAAACCTTTACTAGTTGCAGTATTGATCTGTCAATCAATGACCACCTATGCGGACATTGAAATAAAACCCATCCAGCATCCAATCGACGCATGGTATGAAGAAAAAATGGCCGAAGAGACAGTCACATCCACTGCGGACATGCGCAACATTACCAACGAGGCCAGGGTTAAATGGGATTCAGAGATGAATGTTGTTTATAAGCGGCTAATGAAAAGACTAACCCCCGCGCAACAAATAACACTGAGAAAAGCTCAGCAACAGTGGCTCAAGTACAGGGATACTGAAGGTAAAGCAATCAGTGAAATTGTTTCATCCCAACAAGGTACCATCCACCAACTATCTGGCACTCACTTAGGCATGCAGCTAGTGCGATCGCGGGCACTAAACCTAATGGCATATGAGCAAGCGTTTGAGCAATAAATACTCATTTACGCTCTCCTAGTTTAGTCACTCCGAAATCCCACGCCAAGCCAACACAACGATCAACGCAGCCTCTTGAAGCCCTACTATGGCTCAAGACGCACGGCTAACGTGCACGATCTGCAGCCCTTCTTGATCTGAGGGGGGTTCAAAGAAATTAGTCACATGATAGAAGACCGCTTCGTTATCAAACTCAGCACGTTCAGGTTGTTCATTTCGTCTTTGCGCTATCTGCAATAAGCACTGCTCATTGCTTAGATCAAGGTAAATCAGCTCATGGTTGCATTCAACTTCCTGGCAAAGTTGCTTGAACCAAGCTCTTTGATTAATAGTATTCGCCGGAAAATCCATCACCACATGAGTACCCGTATTAAGAATTGATTGCACATGCAATTTCAGAAAAGGTTTTATCCGGGCTGAATGCGCCAGATAGTCATCAAACGAATGAATTTGATCAGGATAATGCGCAGACAACCACTCATCTTCTGATATCAATACAGCATTTTTCTCGCGCGCGAGTAGCTTTGATTTTGTCGTTTTTCCAGCGCCCATCTTTCCACAAAAGAAAGTGACAGTTCCTTTTTGATTCACAGCCTATCCTTGGGTTTTGACCAAAGTGAATACTAACACCGCCAAACGAAAAAGACTCAAGGCGTTAACCTTGAGTCTCTGACGGCCCTGTCTTGGTCTCTAACGCCACATTCACTTAACCTCATCTGGTCAACCTGACTTTCCAGATATCCATCAATGTATGCGTACGTTATATTCGAACACTGACTGCAAGCGCATGGCTATAAGCAGTCAGTTACTGAATAACGCCTAGTTGTTTAAACAATCCATAAGTGTCAATGACGTCCCAGTGCTCGGCCAATTTGCCATTCTCGATACGGAAGATATCTACAGCATGGATACTGTAATGCTTGCCAGTGGATGCAATACCCAACCAGTCACCTTGCTGCGTGCCAGAATAAACTCCATAGGCCCACACCGTATCGCCTTCAGCCACGATTTTCTCCAGCCGATATTGCCAGTCCGGCACGGCTTTAAACCAGTCTGCAAAAAACTGTTTAAAACCTGCCAACCCCTGTGGCACGATAGGATTGTGCTGGATATAGTCATCATGCAAATACTGCTGCAAATGAGTAAGGTCTTTTTGCACGAATACCTCATTGGCAAAATTTGCCAGTAATTGTTTGTTCTGTTGCGATACATCTTGGGCCATGGCAGACACTCCATCAATAAACGATAAAAAAATAAATGCGCTTAGCATCACTCTCACTAACTTCATACACACTCCTTGAAATTCGTTCTTTCAAATGAACCATAAAATGGAGTTGCGAATATTATTCCCGATAGTTACTATTAGTAAGTAGGCACCTAAAAGTAACCAATAGATCTGGCCGTAGAGGAAATCATGAGTGATCATGCAAACAATGCACTAAACATATCCAGTAGCTGGAATGCATATAACGCGCAATGCCCGACTCGCCTGATGTTGAACAGAATTGCGGATAAATGGACAGTATTGCTTTTGGGATTGCTGGAACAGGAAACCAAGCGGTTTAGCACTTTGCAACGTGAGACTGACGGGATTTCTCAAAAGATGCTGACGCAAACATTGCGTAGCCTGGAACGCGATGGTTTGATACAACGCACGGTTTACGCTTCGGTACCGCCCAAAGTGGAGTACAGCATTACTGCTCTCGGCTCTACGCTGGTTGCACCTTTGGCTGCCATTCGTATCTGGTCTGAATCACACATGCATGAAGTACTCGCAGCACAAGCCGCTTACGATCATGTGCAGGACACAGAACCACAACCAAAGGTGCGTAAAATCGTCTTTAAATAAACGCCTATTTGCCCTGCTTAAATGCAACCCATCCCAATATGGCGAACATCACCAGCGCAATCGTTTGAGTCGCGGCAAAAGTTGGCGCGGCTGGTGTTGGTGCAAGCAAAGCCAAAGCAGGTATTTTTGCTAACAGTTGCGCAATCAGCACAAACACATTTAAGTACAACGCCAACACACTGGTTACAACAAACACTTTGCGCCAATGACCCGCAAGCCTCTTCACATACAGCGCAATGCTGGCAGCGATTAACACAGCCAATGAAACTCCCCCAATGATGTGGGACGGTAAAATATCGGCGAATGGAAAACCAAATCCCGTCACACTCGTCAGTATGGTTGTCAGCATGAAGGTATGAATCCACCGGCTGTAATAATGACCCGACATTAACCCACCAGCCATAACCAAGCCAGAAATGAGGCCAACCAAACTCAACACAACATGAATGAGAACAAAAGTATTTGAAACTGTTGTCATGCCTATTCTCCCAAATGGTTGGCCATGCATTGCGCCGGTGAATAAAGATATTTCTTACTTTTAAAAAACCTCAACAAACCTTGCCTGTTAATGCGCGGGCTTTGTAGTGATTATTTAACTTTACGATCCAAGAAATCGTGCATCAACTTCCCAATCAGCTCGCCATCCTCCTCCAGGGCAAAGTGACCGGTATCTAGCAAGTGAAGCTCAGCCTGTGGCAGATCGCGCAAATAGGGTGTAGCGCCCTCGCCAGGAAATATTTTGTCGTTCTTACCCCACACAATCAACATGGGTGGTTGATGCTGACGGAAATATTTCTGCCATGCTGGATACAAAGGCGGGTTGGTGCCATAACTATAAAACAACTCTAGCTGAATATCTTTATTGCCAGGACGATCCAGATAAGCCTGATCAAGCATCCATGTATCCGGGCTCACATGATTTGCCGGATCGCGAAAACCCTCAGTATATTGCCACTTGGTGGCACCCAATTCCAACACCGGCCGCAGTTTTGCCGCATTGGCTTCAGATTTATCCTTCCAAAACGCTTTTACCGGATCCCAAAATGGATTATCGATGCCCTCAACATATGCATTACCATTTTGCACAACAATCGCACTAATCTTCTCAGGGTGCGCAGCAGCCAAGCGATAACCGATCGGTGCGCCGTAATCCTGTACATACATGGCATACTTGGTTAAGCCGATTTGCGTTGTGAATTTATCAACAACCGCGGCTAGATTATCAAAACTGTAGGTAAATTGATCCATGGCAGGCTGGTCACTTTGGCCATAGCCCGGATAATCTGGCGCAATCACATGATAGCGATCGGCAAGTTTAGGCATCAAGTTTCTAAACATATGTGACGAAGTTGGAAAGCCATGCAACAACAACACAGTGGGCGCATTTTTAGGTCCCGCTTCCCTGTAGAAAATCTTCACACCATCCACGGCCACCGTGTGATACGACACAACCGTTTCACTTTGTACAGATACGCTCGAAGCAGGCGCGGCTGAAGCCGCCAAGGGAGTCAATGCCAATGCCGAAACAACGGCACCTAACAGTATTGGTCTATGCATCATCAATTTTAAAGTGGCGTTTTTCATCATCAATCCTTTATCAAAAAGTAAATCAAGCGATTCATCACATCTGTTCCGTTCACTATCGGAGTGGCTTAAATTTAACTGATTGATTAATTGTTGAGAATGCGCGCTGACTGCAATTGATTATTTCGAGAAACGAAACAATCCTGTAAAAATAGAGCGCATGTTGAGGCCGGGTAAGGAAATCACGCATGCGTGAACTGCATATCACGATACGACTCTGAGGCTTCTACGGCCATGGAAAAGCAGCTCAATGAAGTCACTGAACAGTCTCTACAGCATTGGTGGCGGCTCAGTTGCTCAAGTTGCCATTCGTAAGTGTACAGCGCCATAAAACAAAAAAGACAAAGAACATTAGCCTGAAGTCTCTCCCGCCTGGACAACTCCCACGCCAAGCCAACATAACGGCCAACGATTTCAATCGGAATTACCGTCGTATCAGCCAGCCCCTGATTGCTTGGCCATGGTTCAAGACATGCGACTATGGGCAGGGTTTAGGGCTGCGAGTGGGTGATTTTTTGAATTTAATCGATGTTGGTCAGCTGAAGTCATGCAAATAGTGAAATGCTGAAATCTGAATGCTACGTTCAGACACTGCGGCCGGTGCAGGGGGTAAGTATCTACCACTGGGAAAATTTTAATCCCCACGCTAAACTACACTTCAGACTCAGACAAATTAAAACTTAAAACCGAATGTGGCCGAGATTACATGGTTTTCAAGGTTCACTGTTGCCTTGTTCACGAACTGATTTAAATAACCAGCCTCAAAATAACTATGTCTGTTGAATTTCCAATTCCCTCCAATGAATATGCGGTTTTGATCAATTCCTTTTCTGGCTCCCCAATCTGTATCGTTGAAGTTGATAAACAACTCGTCATAAACAACAACAGATAATTTTGGATGCAACTTAAGAGGCATACTAGCTTTGATCATTTGACGTAAACGATGACCAGTATTCTGGAATCCACCACGCGTACGCTCCTCTAGACGAGTACGATTGCTGAAAGTGATAGTGGAAATTGGGTCAAACTGATACTGAAATTGCTCATACCAGCGTGCTTCATGGTAAGCAGACTTACCCGCAGGATGCCCGATGATTGTATCGTGGCCTAACCATAAACTAGCATGAGAATCGAGCTTATAAAAAACAGCTGGGCGCAAATACAGATAATCAATATGCTTTCCCTCGTTGCGATAGCGAGGATTGGTGTCCATGCTCCATCCAAAACTCTCCATTGGCAGATCACCTTGCATGTGCACATTGCACCAATAGCCACCATCCTCTTCAACCCCGGCCCATGTGGATGAGCTCGCTATCAGCATGAGCACTAGCAATAAAAAACTTGTTTTAAATTTTAGGTTCGTCATGATGAGTGAATACTTTCTTATAGCTAATTGAAGAAATATTTTGATCAGAGAATTCATTTATGTTTAAAAGAAGTTTATTGATTGCAGATGAACTGAAACTTAATCTAAACGCCAAGCCAACATAACGGCCAACGATCTCAGCTGGGATTACCGTCAGTAAGCCTCTGATTGCTTGGCTATGGCTCAAGGCGTGTGACTATGGGTAGAGTTTGGGGCTGTAGGCGGGGAGTTGCTAAGGTACATGAACAGACAGAACAGCAAAAGAATAATGGTCAGATAACTCACGCACTCTCACAAAAAGCACCAAGTCAGACTCGCCCTCTTCAGTAAATAAATCAACTAGAACATCCCAATAACCAACCATCCATTGGCAAACAGAAGTGTTCCAAGTCTCCTCTGGCAAACTTACTAAAGGCATCCCATAGCTCTCTACATTGCCTTTGATAGCCATAGCTACCTTCTCAGAAAGAGTAGAAACATTCGGAATGTCTCTAGATAATTGATAGTCACCATCTTTTAGTGCATCAACAATTTCGATGAAGGTTTCTTTCCATATTGCAGGGATTTTCTTCTGCCCTTCTGTATCCTTATGGACTAATATCAAACCGCTCACAAGCATTCTCTGTCGACTCTTTATCAAATAGTAACATCACAAAACAAAAAACACCCGAGGCCCTCTGTGAGTTGAACACGGCACCAACAGTATGGGCAGAAGCTAATCAGGGCAACTTCTTAAATGTATTTGTCATACCAGTTTTTTTGTTTTTCAAAATCATCTCACTTCCGTCAAAAGAGATAACTTCATCTTCATCGTTCTTGTCACCATCGGATAGCGGTGGATTACTGTACATATAGGTCCAGAATATTTTCTTATCACTCACACTCCAAGCGCCAGTACCGACAAAAATTAGCTTACCTTTGACTGAAGCCTCAGCCTTAAAATTGAGATAATGATCCATATTCATTTTTGCAATCACCAACTGTCCATTGGGTAGCGTAGACTCAGCAACCCAAGTCCCGATATAGCCATCTTCCTCCCTCGTATCAGCCTGAGGAACAGTTGTAGGGTCTGCTACCTTAGCCGTTCGAAAAATGGTGACTACTTCTTTAAAAATCGCATCAGTATCAGGACTCTTCTGGTACTCATTGACCATTGCACCATACGCCTCTTTGCCATCTGTCAAATGTACTCCTATCATGGCTTTCTGGTTGTCAGGCGTGGGGCTATATAACAATTCGACTGCAGTAGCTTTCAACGCCCCTTTTGTATTAAAGCCACCGCTAGCCCCCGACTTAGCATCTTTGTAAACTGTTTTAATATCTCGATAAAACCCCTGCATATACACTTTAGGATCCAAGTAGTCCTTAGGTAACTTATCAACAAGAATTGTGTATTGCGGCTCTTCACCACGCCAAATGGCAATGTATTTGACTGACTTATCTATTGCAGGAATCACTTGATAAGTGATATCCAAATTTTCAGGAAACTCAAACTCATCAGAAAAATTAAATTCGAGTCCAGCAGGCACCACTATTGACCCAGCCATACTAGAAACAGAAAAGCTTAGAGCCAAGATGATTGCTAATAAATAAGTGACAATGTTGTATGAGCGCATTTCTAAAAGTCTTATGGTTTTTTTATATTATAGTTGAATGATTATAAATGTTAATAATTCTCATTTAACATAAATCACCTTACCACAAACAAAAAAGACCCAAAGCGTTAACTTTGAGTCTCTCCGTCTGGATAAATCCCGACTCCCATGCCAAGCCAACATAACGGCCAACGATCTCCACCGGGATTACCGTCGTACCAGCCAGCACCTGATTGCTTGACTATGGCTCAAGGCGTGCGACTATGGGCAGGGTTTAGGGCTGCGAGTGGGTGAGTTTCGGGGTGTAAGCTGAAGCTGCGATTCGACGACCTGACAAACCCGACGCTGCCCAGTAAGCCATGTAGCGCATCGAAAGGCGACTAGTCGTCGGGTGCGTCGAATGTGTCGAATACTACTTATCTTTTTGTATTAAACCTTTAAGCATGTTTTGGATTGATTGACGCATTCCTGACACAACTACTTCATGCTGCCTTAAGATTCCAGATGCATTAGCAAATAACTCAGGCTGTAAGAATAGCAAAGGTAAGTCGGAAACAGCTACACCACGGCTCTGACGTGAAAGAATTTCATTACTGTACGCAAGAGCGCTTTCAACAGATTTTTTTAATCGAAATGAACTGCCTTCTGTAATAACGGAAGCCACGACCTCTTCATACTCCTTTATGTCAGGAGCATCAGGTAAGACTGCTGCCACTATCTGAGCCAAAGGTGACATATTCGGAGCGGGTGCGCGATAAGCAATCAAGGTATCAAGCGCCATCAATTGTTTTGCCCCACCAGAAGACAACCACAACTTTATACGTGACCAAGGTGTTGCAAGCAAAGCAGCACCCTCTCCCCAATGAGAAGAAACTGGCGAATCTACTGTGGCTTCGAACCAATCGATAGCTTCTGGACAACCGGTATAGGCCACTAAAAAGGAATTAGATGAGCGTAGGTTAGGTGACTGTCTAGAAAGCACTTCAATTAACCAGGAAAGTGCAATCTGTTGACCATTTTCACGAAGTTGTTGTGAAAACGGCTCATGGAGCGCACGCGAATCCGCCTTTTGAAACTCAAAATTCATTTAGACCCAATTAGAGTTTGAATTCAACGCTAGTTTACCTCAGCCAAAACAAAAAAGACCCAAGGCGTTAACCTAAAGTCTCTCGTAATACTGCCCACCTAACAATCGAATCTGCATATCAACGGAAAGTCACTCCCTCCTGAATAAATTCTAGTGTCCACGCCAAGCCAACATAATGGCCAACCCTATTTATACCCACATGCTGCTACGATCCAGAGTTTCGTAGTAAACGTATCACCTTTAAAGCTATTAAAAAAGCGTACACTAAGCACAAAAAGCCAAACCATTTCATAGTCCAACCATAGTGATGCTCAGGGGAAATGACAGACTTACTCACATAAAGCGCAATGTCCGGCAAATAATACATAAGAGGGTAACCAATACTAAGTATCACTATATCTAAAACCACAGAAGTCCAACTATTCTCTTCTAGTTTGTCTGATATCCGTTTATCGAACTTTCCCAAATATAGTTTCTTTCTCATTTACTTTCATCCTCTAGTAAATAATTGTCGCCTGCTTAAAAGTTTACCTCACCACAAAACAAAAAAGACCCAAGGCGTTAACCTTGAGTCTCTCCTGCCTGGACAAATCCCGACTCCCACGCCAAGGTAATATAACGATCAACGACCTCAACCGGGATTGCAGCCGTATCAGCCGCCCCCTGATTGTTAGGCTATGGTTCTAAAAGAACCCTAATTTGTTTCATTGAAAATGTTTCATCGTCTTTAAGGCTCTGAGATATTTGAACTTTCATCCAAATAAGCTTAGTTGTAGGCCTTTCAAGCATTACTCGCTCAATTGTTATAGAACTTCCGGACTCTATATTTCTGATGAGTATTTCATCACTTGAATTTAGGACAGGCGGCTGATAACGTGACCCAGGAAAATCCGGAACATAATGATTGGCCATAATAATGGCTCTGTAATAACTCTCTGCTGAAACTTTAATTACTCGTATTGTTGATGGAGAGTTATTAGTAAACTCCAAATTCCAGTGTTTAACATCCTGCGTGGGTTTGAGCTTGCAAACCACATCTTCAATTCTCTCCCTTTCATTTTTCTTTTCTATTTTCTGGCTTTCCTTCATCATTTTTTTAGTAGCTTCAGAAACGGCATTCAATTTTCTTACTAAAGCTTTATGTTCATTTTCTGGCCCAATATAAAGCAAGAACTTTAGAGGAAGATACCAAATTGACTTAAACATTGCCTTTAACTTTATTTTTAATTGATCAGTAAACATTGTTTAAAACTTCATAGAGTGAACATGTTAGCTCAAGGTAATTACATGTAGTTTACCTCACCCCAAAACAAAAAAGGCCCAAAGCTTTATCTTAAGTCTCTACCGTATGTGCAAATCGCGGCTACCACACCAAGTCAACATAACAGTCAACGATCTCAGCTGGGATTACCGTCTTATCAGCCAGCCCCTGCTTGCTTGGCCATGGCTCAAGGCGTGTGGCTATAGCTAGGATTCGCGGGGGCGAGCGGGTGGAGTGTCAGCTGTAGCAGCGAGTTGACGACCTGACGCAATCGACGCTGCCCACTCAGCTATGTAGCGCATCGAAAGACGACAAGTCGTCGGGTGTGTCGATTAGATTTCAAAGTTTATTAATTTACGTGTCAGCGCTGAGTTTCCGAATAAAATTAGTAAGAAGAATAACAATTCCGATGGTCGTTAGACCTATCCCAAAAATTGGCAATCGCCTCACAAACTTAGGTAGTGCCACATCATGAAGTAGAGCTTCAAAAGATAATCCAAAGTGACTACTCAAAAACAATGAGACTGCCAAACAAACAGCTCCGAGAACTGACATCCAAAAACCTAACCGTAATTCGAAGTATCCTTTATTACCCAACAACAAATTAAAAATGACTAACGCGATACCGATCAAAAATCCATACGCTAAATTTGAAAGATGAAACGAAGTAGAAATAATTGCCAAGGCTATTGCGATTGGTAAAAAGAGCAAGCGATCCATAAAGACTCTAGTTTTTATTAATTGATCACTAGTTTACCTCACCACAAACAAAAAAGACCCAAGGCGTTAACCTTGAGTCTTTCTATAAATGGTGGCCCCTCTGTGAGTCGAACACAGCACCAACGGATTATGAGTCCGCTGCTCTAACCAAGCATGAGCTAAGGGGCCGGAAAGCGTTGGATTATAAACTAATCCTGACCGTTTTCGAGGAAGCTGCGCAGACGTTCGGAGCGCGTTGGGTGGCGCAGCTTACGGAGTGCTTTTGCTTCAATCTGACGGATACGTTCACGGGTCACGTCAAACTGTTTGCCCACTTCTTCCAGGGTGTGGTCGGTGTTCATTTCGATACCAAAGCGCATACGCAGCACTTTGGCTTCGCGCGGGGTCAGTGATTCCAGCACTTCACTGGTGGCGTCGCGCAGGCTGGCGTATACCGCTGCGTCCATTGGTGCCAGTGTGGTGTTATCTTCAATAAAGTCGCCCAAATGGCTGTCTTCGTCGTCACCAATCGGCGTTTCCATCGAGATTGGCTCTTTGCTGATTTTGAGGATTTTGCGGATTTTTTCTTCCGGCATTTCCATTTTTTCAGCCAGAGTGGCCGGATCAGGTTCTAGGCCAGTTTCTTGCAGAATCTGGCGGCTGATACGGTTCATCTTGTTGATGGTTTCGATCATGTGTACCGGGATACGGATGGTACGTGCCTGGTCAGCGATCGAACGCGTGATGGCTTGGCGAATCCACCATGTTGCATAGGTAGAAAACTTGTAACCACGGCGGTATTCAAATTTATCTACGGCTTTCATCAGGCCGATGTTGCCTTCCTGGATCAGGTCAAGGAACTGCAAGCCACGGTTGGTGTATTTTTTAGCAATAGAAATCACCAGACGCAGGTTGGCCTCGATCATTTCGCGTTTGGCGCGACGAGCACGGGCTTCACCGGTGGTCATTTGTTTGTTGATTTCGCGCAACTCTTTGATTGGCAAACCGACGCGGGTCTGCAGGTTTTGCAGGCGCTCTTGCTGGTCGAGAATGGAGTGTCTGAAACGACTTAAACGCTCTGCGTAGGCAGGGTTACCCGCCAGCTCGCCATCCAACCAGCTCAGGTTGATTTCGTTACCAACAAAGCTTTTGATAAATTGCTGACGTGGCATGCCTGCTTTTTCAACGCAGAAATCCATGATTTTGCGCTCATGCGTGCGCACTTCTTCTACCATGTTACGCACTTGGTCACACAGGGCTTCTACTTGTTTGGCAGAGAAACGGAAAGCGGTCAGCTCGTCCAGCACTTGTTGGTGCAGGGTTTTGTACTCGGCATCAGCAGTGCCCTTGGCTGCACGGATGCTGTTCATTTGCGTATTAGCCGCACGAATGACAGCAAAGCGGGACAGCACTTCGTCTTTGAGTCTGGCCAGGGCTTCGGCGGACAAGGCAGACGCTTTGGCGTCGCCATCTTCGTCGTCTTCATCCTCTTCTTCTTCAGCGGCTTCCTCTTCTTCTGCATCAGCCACAGCCAAGGCGTCATCCAAGCCAAGGTCGCTGTCGATCAAACCATCCACGAGGTCATCGACGCTCATTTCGTCTTTTTCGACTTTATCTACCATCTCCAGCAATTGGGCGATGGTGGTCGGACAGGCAGCAATCGCATGCACCATGTGTTTGAGGCCATCTTCGATACGCTTGGCGATCTCGATTTCGCCCTCACGTGTCAGCAGGTCAACCGTACCCATTTCACGCATATACATACGTACAGGGTCAGTCGTCCTACCAAACTCGGAGTCTACCGTCGCCAGCGCTTGCTCGGCTTCTTCGGCAGCGTCTTCATCAGTCACGGCTGGAGGCGCATCAGACATCAATAATACTTCGGCATCCGGCGCTTCTTCATAGACCTGGATACCCATGTCATTGATCATGCCGATAATGCTCTCGATCTGCTCGGAGTCTTGCACGTCATCCGGCAGGTGATCGTTAATTTCGGCGTAGGTCAGGTAGCCACGTTCTTTACCCAGAACAATCAGGGTTTTCAGGCGGGTACGGCGTGCCTCCGCATCCATTGCCTGGGTAGCGGGGTCTTTGTGTGTTTCGACTTCGTTGATTCCGAGTTCTTTGTCTAAACTTTTATCTGCTTTGGGTCTGGCCATGGCCGATTCCACCTCTAAAATGATTGATGCCGAGTGTTGGCTTCTGCTACGGGCACATCACTCGATTTAGCATTACGGGAAACCCTTTATTTTACCAGATTTTTGCATGTTTTTTAAGCATGCCCACACGGTTTTTAGGGAATAGTGCCGACTAGCGCTTGCTGGTTAACTGTCGCAAGGCCTCGCGCTCAGCATCCGACAGCGTTGAAAATGGCTTTTCAGTCAGCCGCCCCAACAGGGACTTTTCACGCGCGATGAGCGCCATGTCTGATAATTGGGTACATGCCCCCTCAAATTCAAGCGTGAAGTCCAGTGTTTCGTCCAATAAAGACAACTCACGCTGCAATTGGTGTCGCAAGACTTCAGAAATATAAGGGGTGATCATTTGTAGCAGCACCACAGGCCGCGCGTCCGGCTTGGCGATGGCAGCTCTCAGCATCACTCGCAACATCTGCTCTTCATCACCCTCGCCAACAATCTCTGTCATCAATTCAGGCTTGGCCCATTGCGGCCGCATCAGCAACATCAATGCAAAGCGCACATACAGCGATAATGGCGTACGCGACCGCTGGCGCACCGGCTTTTGTTTGGTCTTAACCGGATCGGGCAATTTGAGCATACGTTGCATTTCACCCCCGGCCAACCCGGTCATCTCAGCCACTTTTTTGCGCAACAACATGGCATAACGGGGCGCCTGAATCTGCTTGAGGATAGGCTCGGCATCATTCAAAAACTGCACCTTATCCTCTTGCGAAGCCATTGGGTTATGCTCGCTCAAATGCTGGATAATATATTGCGACAGCGGCATGGCTTTACCCATCTCTGCTTCAAACGCTTCCTTACCAAATTCACGCACAAAACTATCGGGGTCATGCTCGGCGGGCAAAAATAAAAAGCGCAACTTGAGGCCATCTTTAATCGCAGGCAAGGCATTCATCACCGCGCGCCAGGCCGCCGTGCGCCCGGCTTTGTCGCCATCAAAGCTAAACACAATCTCATCGGTTTGCCGCATCAGCTTGGCAATATGAAACGGCGTAGTTGCCGTGCCCAAGGCCGCGACAGCATACTCAATACCATATTGCGCCAGCGCCACCACATCCATATAGCCTTCAACCACCAGCACGCGACCCGCATCGCGGATAGCGCGACGCGCCATAAACAAGCCATATAACTCATGGCCTTTTTGGAACAGCGGCGTTTCTGGCGAGTTGTAATACTTGGGCGTATCTTCGGGGTTAATCACCCGCCCGCCAAAGCCAATCACCTCGCCTTTTTGGTTATGGATAGGGAAAATAATGCGGTCCCGGAAGCGGTCGTAACGCCGCCCCTGCTCGTTCTGCACCACCAGCCCGGCCGTTTCCAGCGCCTCGGCATCATATTGCGGAAACACCGTTTGCAGATTTTGCCAGCCAGCGGGCGCATAACCGACCTGGAACTTGGCAGCGACCTGGCCGCTTAATCCACGCGCTTTCAAGTAATCAATCGCGCGCGGCGACTTTTTTAACTCTGCTTTGTAATAATTGGCTGCTTGCTGCAAGGTTTCCTGCAGACTCAACAACACCGCTTTTGAAGGTGCCGCAGGTTGATTGGGATCGCGTTGCTCTTGCGGCACAATCATGCCGATCTGCTTGGCCAGGTCGTGAATGGCCTCAACAAAACTGAGGCCGTTATACTCCATTAAAAAGCTCAACGCCGAGCCGTGCGCGCCGCAACCAAAACAATGATAAAACTGCTTGGTCGGGCTGACGGTAAAACTGGGGGATTTTTCGTTATGAAACGGACAACAGGCCGAGTAATTGGCCCCGGCTTTTTTCAGCGGCACTGCCTTGTCGATGACTTCGACAATATCTACACGATTCAGCAGCTCTTGAATAAAACTCTCGGGGATCATAGATGCAAGTATCGCTTATGCGCACTAAAAAACAAAGGGCGCCAAATGCGCCCCGTTGTTTATGCGGTCAAATGCAAATTAACCCAAGGCTGCCTTGATCAGGCCAGATACTTTTGCCATATCTGCCTTGCCTGCGACCAACGGCTTCACCGCACCCACCACTTTACCCATGTCTTTGGCACCTGCAGCACCAGTCTCAGCCACTACTTTGGCGATGATGGCGTTGATTTCATCTTCAGACAATTGCGCTGGCAAATAGCCTTGTAGCACAGTGACTTCAAATTTTTCCTGATCCGCCAGGTCATGACGGTTAGCGCCTTCAAACGCAGCAATCGAATCACGGCGCTGCTTGAGCATTTTCTCAATCGCAGCAATCACCGCATCATCATCCAGCTCAATACGCTCATCCACTTCGCGCTGCTTGATCGCAGCTTGCAACAAACGAATCACGCCCAGCTTTTGCATGTCTTTGGCACGCATGGCGGTTTTCATGTCTTCGGAGATTTGTGCTTTCAGGCTCATAGAATTATCTTTATCTGAATAAACGGGGCTTAAATGTAGGCCGTATAAATAGCTAAAGGTTGCGGAAATCCACAACCTTCGCATTCTCGGTTAACCAACACGTGGTTAACCATTCACATCCACTAAAAATTAGTAGAGTTTTGTTGGCAACTGTTGGTTGCGCAG
>Ga0208517_100073_pt1 | contig 67747 bp, 60 predicted proteins | sample LakWasM118_HOW13_2_FD_183932 | JGI IMG/M metagenome (GOLD analysis project Ga0208517, IMG submission 183932) | Freshwater sediment methanotrophic microbial communities from Lake Washington under simulated oxygen tension - Sediment Metagenome... | ecosystem: Environmental > Aquatic > Freshwater >... | reverse complement strand
GGTCTACTTGCGGATGCAGGCGCAAGGCATCAAAGTCGGTGTGGTTGGCGATATGCGGCAATACGGGCACCACCACGGTCAGCTGAGTCTCTGATTTTTTAGTATTGGTTTGGGCAACCGCATCTTCAGCTTCCAGGTGCAAGTCATGCAAATAGGGCAACACCCCGATCACGGGTTTGCCAGTGCGCTGTTCCAGCCAATCCAAGCCTGGCTGCAGCAAGGCAATATCGCCACGGAATTTATTAATCACAAAACCGACCACCCTCGCTTGTTCGCTTTCAGATAACAAGGCCAGCGTGCCAACCAGGTGCGCAAACACGCCACCTTTATCAATATCGGCGACTAACATCACCGGGCAATCCACCGCTTCGGCAAAGCCCATATTGGCAATATCATTGGCGCGCAGATTGATTTCAGCCGGGCTGCCCGCGCCTTCAACCACCACGCATGCATACTGCTGTTGCAGGCGCTGGTAGGATTGCAGTACCGCCTGCATGGCGGTCTTTTTATAGTCGTGGTAAGTACTCGCTTCCTGGTTACCCACCACCTGGCCGTGAATAATCACCTGGCAGCCAGTATCCGAGTTAGGCTTGAGCAAGACCGGATTCATATCAGTATGTGGTGCCAATCCGCACGCCATCGCCTGCACTGCCTGCGCGCGGCCAATCTCGCCGCCATCGGCGGTCACCGCAGCATTGAGGGCCATGTTTTGCGGCTTGAATGGCGCCACCGCCACCCCGCTGCGGTACAATACGCGGCACAATCCGGCCACCAGCGTACTTTTACCGGCATCCGACGTGGTGCCCTGAACCATCAATGTTTTCACTGCTTGTTTATCCATCACTCGATTATCTCACACTCGCCGGGCTAGCCTGCGGCGCGGTGCTGCTGGATGCCTGGCTGGGTGAACCCAGGCGCTGGCATCCGCTGGTCGGCTTTGGCTGGCTGGCGACCCAACTTGAGAAACGATTGAATCCTTTATCCAGCCAAGCACGGCGCCGCCAATACCTGAGCGGTGTGCTGGGTGTCATCTTAGCCGTAGTACCATTCGTCATCATCAGCGTTCTGATCATGCAGCTTTCATTCTGGCTGGCATTAGCCCTACACCTCTATTTGTTGTACTTTGCCATCGGTCACCGCAGCCTGCGCCAGCATGCCCTAGCCGTATATCACGCCTTGCAGGCAGGCCAATTTCAGCAAGCACAGCATGCCACCTCGTATATGGTCAGCCGCGATGTGGAGGCGATAGAACCGGTGAGCGCCACCATAGAATCGGTGCTGGAGAATGGCAATGACAGCGTGTTTGGGGCACTGTTCTGGTTCTTGGTCGCAGGTGGCCCCGGTGCACTGGCTTATCGTTTAGTAAATACCCTGGATGCCATGTGGGGCTATAAAACCCCGCGTTATTTTTACTTTGGCTGGGCAGCCGCACGGCTGGATGATGGGTTGAATTACATTCCGGCACGCCTGACCGCGCTGACCTATGCATTGCTGGGAAATACCCGATACGCATGGCAAGCCTGGCGGCAGCAAGCACCGTTATGGGATAGCCCGAACGCAGGCCCGGTGATGGCGGCAGGGGCAGGCGCACTCAATGTGCAACTGGGTGGGCGAGCCCGCTATCACGGTGAATGGCATGACCGCCCACACCTGGGCACGACGATCACGCCCACCGCTGAAGATATCCGCAGAGCCTTGCAACTGGTACGCAATAGCATGCTGAGCTGGCTGGTGGTTGCCGTCTTGATAGGAACCATGGCCTATGCTTGAACACGGCGGCAACTTACAGCAGGCCGCACAGCAATACGGCAGGCCGCTGGCAGACTGGCTGGATGTCTCTACCGGCATTAATCCGCAACACTATCCGATTCCGGCCTTGGCCCCTGCGCTGTTTCAGCGCCTGCCACCAGTGACTGATACGCTGCATGCAGCGGCACGCGCCTATTACGGGTGCGAGCATGTATTGGCTTGCGCGGGCTCGCAAGCGGCCTTGCAAGTGCTACCTACCTTACGCGCGCCTTGCCGTGTGGCGATGCCGCGCACCATGTACCAGGAACACGCACATGCCTGGCAGCGTGCCGGGCATCACGTGCAATTTTTCGACCAGATGCCTGATGACCATCTATTGAAAAATACCGATGTATTGCTGGTATGCAACCCCAACAATCCCACCGGGCAGTTATACCCAAGCGATACGCTCTTAGGCTGGCATGCACAACTGGCCGCACGCGGCGGCTGGCTGGTGGTAGACGAAGCGTTTATGGATACCACACCAGCATATAGCCTTGCCAGTCATAGCGGGCAGACTGGCTTATGGGTGTTACGTTCGCTGGGCAAGTTTTTTGGCCTGGCCGGGCTACGGGTAGGCTTTCTGCTTGGTGAGCCACAAGCATTGACGCAAGTAGAGTCATTGCTAGGTCCATGGACGATCACCGGGCCGAGTCAATTGATCGCCAGTCAGGCGCTGGCCGACCATGACTGGCAACAGCAAATGCGGGCGCAACTGCCACTACAATCCGGGCAATTGGCACAACTACTCAGCCAGCATGGGCTCACGCCTACGGGTGGTACAGATTTATTCCAGTATGTGCTGCACCCTGCCAGCCACGCATTGCAGCAGGCATTGGCCAAAGAAGGGGTATGGACGCGTTATTTCGCCTCACCGCAAGCGCTGCGGTTTGGCTTACCGCCCGCGAGTGATTGGCCACGATTGGCGCAAGCACTCAGGCAAGCGACGCACCATTTAAACCATTAACCGCTGCGACCACCGCCGCCATGTCATGACTATGTGACGCATCACTGGCACGCAAACCTTGTAGCACACCCTGTTGATTCTCGAGTGGCTGATTCTGGCTCACTTTCCATTTGCCCGTCAGTTGCGTGATTTCAATTTCAATCCCCACCACGGCCTGCATGAGTTTGTCGATAAACCCTACCGGCGCATCTTCAAGTTGCCAGGGTTGTTCAAACGCCACCTCTTGTTGTGCAGTCAGTGCCGTCAAATGATTACGCAACCACTGGGCATCCTCAATCACCCGTAATGTGCCACGCACATGCACCACGACATAGTTCCAGGTCGGCACCACCATGCCAGTTTGGGCTTTACTGGCATACCACGAGGGTGTCACATAGGTGTGCAGTCCATGAAACACCACCATCACCTCCTGCTCAGGCTGTGCGTCTTGCCATAATGGATTCGCGCGTGCCACATGCCCGCCCAACACACGGTCACCATCTAAATACAGTGGCAAATGATTGACCTCCACACCAGTGGCAGCCATTGTGATCAAAGTTGCAAACGGATAAGCCCGGATCAGTGCCCGCAGTGCCGCCTCGCTTGGGGCAGAAAAGTGTTTGGGGGTATACATGATGACGATTCCTGCGTTTAGGGCTTGGCGGGCTGCAGTGGCAGCAACTGCCCTCGCACCAACACCATGCGTTGTTGAGAGCTTTGTGGCGCGGGCACAGCAGCAGCATCACACACCTCCATCCCTTGCAGGTTACTCAGGCATACCGCTGGATTAACGGCCTCAACGTGGCCATCACGCACAATCTGATTCTGGCCGTTTAACAAGAGTGGCAAAGCCATCATTGCCAACATAAATAGTGCAATTTGATATTTCATCGGGCGGATTATCCTGAACATATAAATCACATACTAATGCCACATACATGTACACTACATATACAGTTAACCTATCAATCCAAGATACTGTATAGGCCCAGACACCATGCCAGTTAACCAAGCGCTGATCACCATCAACCCCCAGGACACCGTGCCTTTAGTTGAGCAAATTGTCACCGGGCTCAAGCAACTCATCGCGCAACGCGTGCTGCGCACTGGCACCCGCCTGCCTTCTATCCGCGACTTTGCATTGCAACATGGCATCAGTCGCTTTACGGTGGTCGATGCTTACGATCGATTAGTCGCGCTCGGCTACTTATTGTCGCGACGTGGTTCCGGCTTTTATGTCGCACCATTGGCTCACGCTGAAACATCCGTTGCAAGCACCTCTTACCTGGACAGGGCAGACGATGTGCTATGGCTGCTACATAACACTTTCAGGGATGTACCGGATGCGATCCGGCCGGGCTGTGGCTGGTTACCGAAAGACTGGCTGGATGAAAGAGTCATTCAAAAAAGTCTGAATGAATTATCGCGAAAATCGGGGTATTTTTTAACCGGCTACGGCGATGTGAGTGGGTACTTACCTTTGCGTCAACAGCTGGCACAAAAGAACCTGGCCGATATTGGCATCCATGCCGAGGCGCAACATATCCTCATGACCAACGGCGCTTCGCACGGCCTGGATTTAGTCGCACGGCTGTTTATCAAACCTGGTGATGTGGTGCTGGTAGACGACCCGGGCTATTACACCTTGTTTGGTTTTTTGAAATCCATGGGCGCGCGCATTATGGGGGTGCCGCGACTCATGAATGGCCCGGACGTTAGCGCCTTGCAGCAGCTCCTGCAAGAGCATAGGCCCAAACTGTTTTTCACCAACACCGTATTACATAACCCCACTGGCACCAGCACCAGCCTGGCGGTGGCACACCAGATATTACAACTGGCCGAAAAATACGGTTTATATATTGTGGAGGATGATATTTACGGCGACTTTCATCCGCAAAACGCCACGCGCCTGGCGGCACTGGACCAACTCAATCGCGTCATCTACGTGAGCAGTTATTCCAAAACCATTTCAGCCAGTTTGCGTGTGGGTTTTATTGCCTGCCAGGCCGAACTGGCAAGTCGCTTACTCGACCTCAAATTATTGACAGGTCTCACCAGTTCAGAAATCAACCAGCGGGTGATGTATCAGATTCTGGTTGAAGGCCGCTACCGCAAACATATGGAGAAAGTACGCAACCGACTGGAAGTGAAAAGAGCACAAGTGATACACGCCCTAGAAGAATGTGGCTTAAGCATTCATGCCGAGCCTGCCGGTGGCATGTTTGTCTGGGCCAAGCTGGCCAACGACAAGAACGCGGCGGAAGTAGCTAGCGAGGCATCGAGGCAAAACATCATGCTGGCCCCCGGCAACCTGTTCAGGCCTTACCAGGAACGCTCGTCGTGGCTACGTTTTAACGTGGCCCATTGTGAGCATGACAAGGTATTTGAATTATTGAGAAAAACTTAGCGGTTCACAAATTCAATTTTGGGAATCGCACCCGACAGATCCAGGCGCGTCAGGCTGGCGTAATCGACGTGAAAACGGAACAAGCCTTTGAGCTGCATATTGAGCACGTGCGCGATCAGGGCACGTATCATGCCGCCGTGCGTGACCACCAGCACGTGCTGTCCAGCATGGCGCGCATGCACTTCCTGTAAAAAGTCCACACCGCGCTGTTGCAAACCGGCAAAGGTTTCACCATTCGGTGGCGCCAGCTCCGCGTAGTTCTGCGCCCACACGTCAAACAACTCGCGTGGAATGTCGTTCCACGACTGCATTTCCCAATCACCAAAATGCAATTCTTTCAGGCGTTCATCGTGCATGATGCCGTCAAAACCCAGCGCATGCGCCAGTTTGCTACAACGTTGCAGCGGGCTGGCATACACCGCATCAATCTGCTCATGAATGAGTTTTTGCTTGAGTTGAGAGAGCTCACTGGCAAAGTTAACCGAAACATCAATATCGCTCTGGCCATAGCAAATGCCCTCGGCAATCTGCAAACTGGTATGGCGGACTAAGGTCAGTTTCATGCGAAGTGTTCCCAGGCCAGCAAGCCTAAATAAAAGGCCAGTTCAGTCAATTGTTGTGTGGCGCCTAATGTGTCGCCGGTGTAGCCCTGCAAATGGCGCAAGATCAGGCGACGCCACCACCACCAGATGGCCAGCACAGGTAACCCTGTGATGAGGGCAAAGCGTATCGTACTCAGCGCAGAATGATTCACGCCCAACATCAGGCAAAAGCCCAGCCAGCACACCAGACCAAAGGCACTGGCGCACCAGATATCCTGTTGCGTGAGTGTAGTCGCCAGCGGTTTGGATTTACCGGCAAAGCGCACATAACTGGCCGTGGCCATGATGGCAACAGCGGCCAGGCGGCTAAGTGCATGCGCGGCGATCAGGGCAAACGGCAAGATGGCAGGCGTGAGCGCAGATAAAGCCTGAAACTTGAACAGCAGCATGCCGATCAGCGCAATCGCGCCGTAGCTGCCCAGGCGTGAATCCTGCATGATCTCCAGTTTGCGCGCGCGGTCCATGCCACCACCGAGGCCATCGGCGCTGTCTGCCAGGCCATCTTCATGAAACGCGCCTGTCAGGTAAATAGTCACCGCCATGCTGCATAACACCGCCAAGGCTGGCGGAAATACCCAGCTCGCCAGCCACCAAGCAATGGCAGCCAGCAGGCCAATCAACAACCCTACCAGCGGGAAATACCTGGCAGCATGATTAAGGTCAGACTCCTGGAAATCTGTCACCGCAGGCACAGGTAGTCGCGTGAAAAAGCCGACTGCCAGCAGAAAATAGCGCCATTGCAGTTTCACTATAGCTTCCTCACTGTAGCTACCTTCACTCTAGTTGCCCGCTGACGCCAGCACTTTCAAAACTGGCCATTTCATTGAGGAAAGCCACAGCTGACTGCAACAAAGGATAAGCCAACACCGCACCAGTACCCTCACCCAAGCGCAGGGAAAAATGCAGCAAAGGCTGTGCATTCAGGTGCGCCAGCATCATGCTATGGCCACTTTCGTCCGAGCAATGGGCAAATACGCAATAATCAATCACTTGCGGATATAGTTTGCTGGCGACTAACAAGGCAGAGGTGGCAATAAAGCCATCAATCAGCAACGTCGTCCTGGCTTCTGCGGCAGCCAGCAGCGCGCCCACCATCATGGCAATTTCAAAACCACCAAATACCGCCAGGGCTTGCAACGGATCATCGGCTGACACATGATGCGTTTGCAAGGCAGAGGTCAGGACCGAAAGTTTGTGCTGTAAGCCTTTGTCACTCAAACCAGTGCCGCGGCCGACGCACTGATGCATAGGCAGACCGCACAGCACGCTCATGAGGCAACTGGCACTAGACGTATTGCCTATACCCATCTCGCCCAGCGCCAGCACATTACAGCCCTGCGCAATCGCATCCCGCGCAATCTGTGCCCCGCGCGCGATCGCTTGCGCACATTGCTCGGTTGTCATGGCTGGTTGATGGCGGAAATTTTCCGTGCCCATGCCCAGCTTGGCATCTATCAGCAGCGGATGCGGCTGGAACACGGCATTCACGCCGCTATCGACCACGTGCAAATCAAAGCCATGCTGGCGTGCGAACACATTAATCGCCGCGCCGCCATTGAGAAAATTCAGCACCATTTGCGCAGTGACCGCTTGCGGGTAAGGGCTGACGCCTTCTGCCACAATGCCATGATCCCCCGCAAACACCAGCATGGTCGGCTGCTGCAAGGTGGGCCGCTCGTTTTTTTGCACCAGGCCCAACTGCAAGGCCAGGGTTTCAAGTCTGCCCAATGCGCCTAGCGGTTTGGTTTTTTGATTAATCTGACTCACCAGTGCGGCTTGCAAAGGCTCGTTGTGAGTAGGCTCAATATGAAATGTCTGCATAGTTTATTATTTTACCGAGCAAAAACGAAAGCTTAGCAGAATTATGCAATGCCCGGCCTGAATTGCCCAGCACATAAAAAAGCCCCGCAATCGCGGGGCAAGGCTCGAAGGATCACACGCAAAAATCAACTTATCTTCACTGGCACGTAAATCTTGCTTTCACCACGCATCACCAGCAATGCCACGTTCTTGACGTTCTGTGACAACTTGTCATGCAACTGATTCACGTTTTTAACCTGGTCACCGTTCACGGCCAGAATCACATCGCCTGGCTGTATCCCTGCCAACGCCGCAGGCCCTTTAGCCACCTCTTCAACCAGCAGCCCTTGCTTGAGTTGCGTTTGTGCCAACTCTTGTGATGTTAGCGGGCGCACGCTGACACCCAGTTTGGATTGCTGGCTATCTGGTATCGCCGCAGGTCCGGCCTGTGCCGTTTGCATTTCATCAATGCGCACCGATAATTTCTTCAACTGTTTGTTGCGCCAGACCTCCATGCTCACAGTACTGCCCGGTTTCACGTTGGCCACCATCGGTGGCAAATCGCTGGAGCGATCTATGCTTTGACCATTGAATTTGACGATCACATCGCCAGGTTCCAGGCCTGCTTTATCGGCCGGGCCATTTTTCTCAATATTACTGACCAGCGCACCACTCGGCGATTGCAAGCCAAACGAACTAGCCAAGTCCTGGTTGATCGATTGCACACCAATACCCAAGCGGCCACGGCTGACTTTACCTTTCTCCAGCAATTGCTGCTCAATGCCCATGGCGACATCAATCGGGATGGCGAATGACAAACCCTGGTAGCCGCCACTGCGGCTATAGATTTGTGAGTTGATACCAATCACTTCGCCATTCAGGTTAAACAGCGGGCCACCCGAGTTGCCTGGGTTGATCGCCACATCAGTTTGCAGGAAAGGCACATAACCCTCGTCTGGCAAGGCACGTGACTTGGCCGAAATAATGCCCGCGGTCACCGTGTTATCAAAACCGAATGGTGAACCGATAGCGACTACCCAGTCGCCAACATTGCTGTTTTTGGTACTACCGATATGCACGGTAGGTAAATCTTTGGCCTCAATTTTCAGCACCGCGACATCGGTTAATTTATCCACACCTATCACCTTGGCCTGGAACTCACGTTTGTCAGACAACTTCACGGTCACCACATCGGCCTTATCGACCACGTGGGCATTGGTCAGGATCACACCATCAGACTTGACGATAAATCCTGAACCCAGGCCGCTCATGGGCGTTTCAGTTTGTGGCAGATTGGGTTGAAAACGGCGGAACAATTCAAACATCGGGTCATTAGGATCCACACCCGGAATACCCGCCGTTTTCACCGTCCCGGTGACGCTGATATTAACCACCGCGGCGCCCTGGCTGGACGCAATGCTGGCAAAATTAGGCAGGGTAATATACGCACTCGGCGCCGTCATGGCTTTTGCCGATACCGGCGCAGTGGCCTGCGCATGATTCACCAGCGTATTACCCTTAATGAAATAGCCTGCGCCAAACAAAGCGGCTACAGCCAACGGTACAGTCACCCAATGCGTGAGTCTTGATTGTAAAAACGATTGCATCACAACATCCTTTCTTGCTTTTTTAATATTGGCACTTCACTCAAAGAGCCTCTGCGCATATGAGCAATAAAAATGTGCCGAAGTTTCACTGTTTTTGTATCTGGATGTATCAGGCGCACTGGCACTCACGGCACAGCCCATGCAGCGGCATAAAATAGAAAATGCATTGATCGTGATACACTTCACACTCTTTGTTTTTTGACCAGGCAATGACAGAGTTACCGTCTTTTTTAAAGCCCTATTGGCCCCGCCGAATGACAGGCACGCTACGCGATTATGCGCGGGCGGCCATTGGTGCCGGATTAGGGATTTTGTGTACCGGGCTGATTGCCCTGAGTGTAGTGCCAGGCGACTGGCATAGTGCAGTGTTTCTGATTGCGCCCATGGGTGCATCAGCGGTGATCCTGTTTTGCTTGCCGTCCAGCCCGTTGGCACAACCGTGGGCCATTTTGGCGGGCAATACCGTGGCGGCGCTGGCAGGGGTGTTTTTCGCACAACTGTTACCGCAACAATTGGTCTTTGCTGCAGCACTGGCCATGCTCAGTGCGATTGCCCTCATGTTTGCACTACGTTGCCTGCATCCACCCAGTGGTGCGGTCGCCCTGACTGCGGTGTTGGGCGGCGAAGCCATTCACAGCCTGGGCTACAGCTTTGTCTGGTGGCCGGTGCTGGCCAACAGCCTGTTACTGGTACTCACGGCCTGGCTATACCACACGCTCACCGGCTATCGCTATCCTGCCGCACATCACGAGCATGCACCAAACTCGCCCACCCATATGCACTACCAGTTTGGCTTCAAGCAAGAAGACTTGCAGACCGCGCTGGGGCAGTTTCACGAAGTGCTGGACATTCACCCGGAACAATTACAAAGCTTGCTGGAACAAACCGAGCTCATCGCTTACAGACGCAAGCTGGAAGCCATTGAATGCCGCGAAATCATGCGCCCGCCATCAACCATGCTTGAATTTGGCGATGCGCTGGAAACTGCCTGGCAAACCATCCTCAAACAAACCGAACCTGCCATTCCGGTGGTGAACAAAGCACAATTGGTGATAGGCTTGCTTAGCGTGTCTGACTTTATGCGCCACGCCAAGGCAGAAAGCTACCGCGAAGTGGCACCTGCCTTAAAACGCCTGATCCGCTGGTCACCCACCACGCATAGCAATAAACCGGAAGTGGTCGGCCAGATCATGACTACCCCGGCGATCACCATCACTGAGCATATGCACCTCATGCACACCATCCCGCTTATGACCAGCCACCATTTGCAATTGCTGCCGGTGGTCGATGAATCCAACAAACTGGTCGGCATCCTGACGCAGACTGACGTGATTCGCGCGTTATACCGTTAATGTTTGACAGGCTTTTCGCGCTGCTGGAACGGCACGATTACTTCGCGTGACGCCAGCACGATTTCGCGCAAAAAGCATAACAGGCCAAAAATCAGCGAGGCCATCGAAATAATAAATGACACCATCACCAGGTGCGGCAACCGTAGCCCCGTCTCTACCGACAAAAACATACTGGCAATCGACACGCAAATACACAAGGCAGCAAAGGTGGCCGCAGCAATTGCCCGCCGCAACCACTTTGTGCGCCGCACAATAATCCGCAACTCATTTTTAAAGCGTTCACGTTTTTCTTCTGGTGCATCGGTCAAAAAACGGGCGCGGTCTATCGAGCGCCCCAGGCGGCCAATCAGCACCCCTAAAATCGAGCCGATACCGGTCAATAAAAATACCGGCGCTACCGCATCACGGATGGCTTCAGATACGCTGTGAATTTCAATCATGGTATTAATCATAGAAGAGATGCCGAAAAATCATGGAGTTAAGCACTTAATCTGCACTGTTTTGGTTATTGACGCACTAGAAAAAGGCATGGAGAAATGAATTTGTTGAAAAAGAAGTGATTTAAAGGCCAGTTCAGTCCTTGATAAGCGATTTTTACGCCATCTTCACGACATTTACAGCCTTAATATTGTAATAAAAGCATTTTTCTTGCCATTGTTTTTCAATTCAAAGCACTCAAACGGGAACCATTTTTGCTGTATATGCCCTGGCAACAATAAAATATGTATAGGGAAAGAGGCAACAAGATGCACCCGCAACCGTTAACCGAGGACTTGGCTAACCACTTCAAGAAGGTCAATGACTTTCGTTCAAATATTTACCAACTGCAACACGCCTGGGATAGCCTGGCCCTAATGGCACAACTGTCCGGCACTGGCTCCGAAATGGAAGAAACCCGCAGTGCCTTTAACACCATTTCAAATGATGTATTACGCCATTTATCACAGGAAACCCTGCATAAAACGGCTGCACAACTGTCATCAAAAGCGTTTGAAATTATCAACCTGCTGGTGCGCAACCTGTTTGAGCGTACGGCTGACATTGGCTTTTTCGCGACCGACAATGAGGTGCGCGACTATCTCGAAAAGCAGGCTGCAGACATCGTGGAAGATGCCGACCAGGACAGGCTTGCGTTTCGTTTCCAGGAATACCAGAAAAAATACACCGTCTACGACAACATTGTGCTGTTTGATGAAGAAGGCCAATTGCTGCATCAACTGGATGACACGCAAACCACCTTGTTTCATTACCACCCGATTGTGGCACTGGCGCGGCAATCAACAGAGCCATATGTAGAGCGTTTTTATGAAACAGAGATCGGCGGCAAAATGCACAAGTCGCTGGTCTACGCGCATGCCGTACGCAGCAAAGATGGTCAGCGTACGCTAGGCGTGTTGTGCCTGTGCTTTAAATTCGTCAATGAACTGGACACCATTTTCCACAACCTGATTTCGCACAATGACTGGACCATAGGTGTGTTATTGGACGAAGAGCAAAATGTGATTGCCTCCAGCGATCCGTACCAGATTCCGCTGGGCATTTCGCTATGTGTGGATACTGACACCGACTGGTTTATTACGCGTTTTAGCGGACGCGAATACCTGTGCGTGACCAAACAGTCAGAGGGCTACCAGGGTTACCTGGGGCCAGGCTGGTTAGGCCAGGCCATGATCCCGATCGAGCATGCGTTTAACCAGAGCATTCGCGACATGGTCAACAATATTGATGCGGACATTCTGCGTAAAGTGATGCGTAGCCCGCTGATTTTCTCTGAAAGCTTGTTGAATATTCCCAAGCAGGCCGCCAATATCCAGAGCAAACTGAATCAATCAGTGTGGAACGGCAATATCCGGCAAAGCAATGATGTGAATACCCAGCAGAAAAACTTTTCCAAAAGCCTGCTTTCTGAAATCAGCCATACCGGCCACAAAACCCAGCAGATCATCGAAAACATGGTCTCTGAGCTCTACCAGACAGTGGTGTCTGTGATGCTGGAAAACTCCAGTTTTTATGCCCAGCTGGCGGTAGAAATCATGGACCGCAACCTGTATGAACGCGCCAATGATGTGCGTTGGTGGGCGTTAACGCATGTATTCAGGGATTTGCTGGCGAAGACTAGCCTGCAGGCTGAAGATAAAAGCACCATGACAGAGGTGCTGCGCTATATCAATAGCCTGTATACCGTGTATGACAACCTGATTGTGTTTGACCGCAAAGGCGAAGTGATGGCGGTATCTAACCGCCAGTACGACCACCTGCTAGGCACGCAGCTGGCGGATGAATGGGTAGGCCGAACGCGTAGCTGCACCTCGACACAAGATTACGTCGTCTCCCCGTTTGAACCCACGCCACTCTACAACGACAAACACACTTACATTTATGCCGCGCCTATCCGCCACCTGGATGGTAGCAGTATCGTCGGCGGCATTGCCATCGTGTTCGACAGCACACCGCAATTCCAGGCCATGCTGCGCGATGTGATTCCGCGTGATAGAACAGATATCCCGGTCAATGGCAGTTTCACCCTGTTTGTGAATGAACAGCTCAGCGTCATTTCCAGCACGCATAAAGATTTTGCCATGGGTGAAACATTTGAATTGATGCCCGCCATTAGCAAGCTTAAAGACAGCGAACAGCTGTTTGATATTGCGATCTACCAGAACACCTATTACGCCGTTGGCGCCCGTGCAGCCTATGGTTACCGTGAGTTTAAGAGCGAACAGGACAGCTACCGCAATAAAGTGGTTGCGCTGATTTTTACGCCATTAGGCAAGGTAGATGAAATTAACCAGCGTATCCACGCCGAAGCGCAGGTCATCCACAACAAGTTCAACCCCAACCTGTTTGCGCAATCCGGGCAGGACTGCCAGGAATATGCCACCTTCTACGTCGGCGATTCGTGGATGGGCATAGAGGCGCGCTTTGTGCGCGAAGCCATTGATGAAGAGCAGTTACGTATATTGCCGGAGTCGGCACCATTTATCGCCGGCATGCACGCCTACCGCGGAGAGGTGATTCCGGTGATCGACCTGGCGCGCATGCTGGGGCATCCACACTATTTCACTGATTACCGGCAGATCATTGTGATTGAAGACAAAGCGGCCTCGCTGCGATTTGGCCTGTTTGTCTCCGCGCTGGGCGAAATCCCTTACCTGGCACCATCGCAGATTCAGCCGATGACGACCTTCTTCAGGGGCGCCAGCCATAACCCTGGCATTGCCATTGCCAATATCGCCCAGAACAGCATGCTCACCCTGATCACCGCACAAAGCCTGTGGGACAAAGTGCTTTCCGTGCGCTCGCAATCTGCAGAACAGGTGTATGCCTGATGAATAGTCAGACAACCCTCTTCGGAATCATGCAAAACGACATCATGGAATCCTTACTCACCGCGCAGCAACAGCGATTGCTGGATACGCTGCTGGATAACCTGGATGGCATGATTTACCGCTGCCTGTATGACAGCAACTGGACCATGATTTATGTGAGCAAGGGCTGCGAAGCGCTGACCGGCTATCCGGCGCCGGAATTGCTGCTGAACAAAACCACCTCTTACGAAAGCATCACGCACCCGGATGACAGGGAAAAAGCACGCACAACCATTGATGCCGCCATTGAAAAGGGTGAGCGCTTTGAGCTGGAATACCGCATTGTGCGCGCCAACGGTGACATTACCTGGGTGGCCGAGCGTGGCAGTGCCGTATTTGATAGTGATGGCAAACCTGTCGCGCTGGAAGGCATTATCCAGGACATCAGCTGCCGCAAACGCATAGAGCACGAGCTGTTCAGCACCGAACAAAAGTACCGCTCGATGTTTGAGAATTCCACCCTGGGCATGTTCCAGACCACGGAGTCCGGCACCTACCTCAATGCCAATCCGGCCTTGGCAAAACTCTATGGCTATGCGTCCCCGGCGGCCTTGATCAGCGACCTGAACAATATCAGCACCCAGCTCTATGTGGCCGAGAGCAGGCGTGGCGAATTTACCGAAGCCATCCGCGCGCAGGGCCGGGTACATAATTTTGAATCCGAGGTTTACCGGCTCAATGGTGAAGCCATCTGGATCTCGGAAAATGCCCACGCCGTGTGCGACCCGCAAGGCCAGATTCTTTACTACGAAGGCACGGTAGAAGACATTACCGACCGTAAAAATCATGAGCTGCAAATCCGCCAGTTAGCTGTCACTGACAACCTGACCGGCCTGCTCAACCGGCATGCGTTCAGTGGCAAATTGGCCAGCCTGATTGCCGAGGCGGACAAAACGCAAAACAAAATTGCCATTGCTTTTATCGACCTTGACCACTTCAAGCTGATTAACGACACACTGGGTCACCGCGCTGGTGACAAACTGCTGGAAAATGTCGCACAACGGCTGATCCAGAGCACGCGCCCGACCGATGCCATTGTGCGCTTTGGCGGCGACGAATTTGTCATGCTTTACCCCGGCCTGCGCGTGGCCGAAGATGCTGAACCCTTGTTAGCACGTGTGATGGAAGCCATTTCGCAACCGATTGCCATTGGCGACTATGTGTTTAACATGACCTGCAGTGTCGGCGTCAGCATTTACCCTGACCATGCCAAAGAAATAGATACCTTGCTCAGCTGCGCTGACTCGGCGCTGTACAGTGCCAAAAACGCAGGCAAGAACAAGGTGCAAATGTTTAGCGGCGCCCTGGCGCAGCAACTGGGCGAGCGCAACGAAATTGAATATGGCCTGGGCCATGCCATGCAACGGCAAGAGCTTATGCTGTATTACCAGCCGCAGATCAATATGCAGCATGGCAATATCAGCGCACTGGAAGCCCTGATCCGCTGGCAACATCCAGAGCGCGGCCTGATTCCACCCGACCAGTTTATCCCGGTGGCCGAAGAAACCGGCCACATTTTTGCCATTGGCGAATGGGTGTTACAGACCGCCTGCCAGAAGATTAAATCCATGCAAACCGAATGGGGCTACATGGTACCGATTGCGGTCAATGTGTCGCCGATTCAGTTTTTGCGTGGCAACCTGGTTGAAACCGTGCAACGCGTGTTACGGCAAGAGCGCGTGCCGCCGCATTTGATTACACTGGAAGTCACTGAAAATGCGCGCTTCAAAGATGAAGCCATGTTCACGCGTACGCTGGAGCAACTGAAACGGCTGGGCGTATGTATTGCGATTGATGACTTTGGTATTGGCTACTCCAATATGGCCTACCTCAAAAACTACCCGATTGATGAGCTAAAAATCGATAAGGCCTTCGTGCAGGATCTGGAACAAAGCGTGACCAACGGCAACATCCTGCTGGCGCTGATTAACCTAGGCAAAAGCTTGCATAAATCGGTGACGGCGGAAGGCATAGAAACCGAATACCAGCACCGCTTTTTATTGCACAGCGGGTGTGATGTCGGCCAAGGCTTTTATTACAGCCGACCGTTGTCGGACGAGGCGCTGGCGCAATTTATGCGCGAACAGCAGCCAAAATTTGATCATTTTCAGCAGGTGGCCAGGTAACACTGGCCACCCTGCGTTTTGGCATGGGCGTAATCAGGCGACCGTTTGCTCAATTTCTGGCAAGGCCTCATTTTTGATCGCTGCTTCAAAGGCGGTCAACCGTTTGTATACCGAGAGCAATTCGACAATCGTGGTCCAGGAGTTGACCAGGTATTGGAACGAGTTACTGACTTGTGAAAACGCGGTCAGGATCTGCTGCAAAATACCAAAAGTAATGCGGCCAGCCGCAATTGTCGGCACCAGGATCAGGTAGGCGAAAATATTGTCCGCCTGCAAATACAGGCTGCGCGCCACGTTGAAATACATATAGTGAAAATAGAGGCGGAAGTAGTTTTTACGCACATCCATAAACAGCGACTTCAGCGTGGCCGGTTGCGCGCGCTCAATGTTGTCTTCACCATACACCAGTTCTTTACGATAGGCGGCTTCGACACGCTGGTTCCTGAACTCCAGACCTGGCAATTTAATCCCCACGGCGGCCAGCAATAAAGTCCCGAAGACTGACCAGGCAATCGCCGAAGTAAACAACGGTGCAGGCACGGTGCCAAACACTGGCAACTCGCTGACATAAGCAGACAAACTCCAGAGCACGGGCAAGAACGCAAACAAGGTCATAATCGCCTCCACCATAGACACGCCCAGGCCTTCCATAATGGTGGCAAAACGCATGGTGTCTTCCTGCACACGCTGCGAGGCACCTTCAATGCGTCGCACTTGTGACCACTGGCTGGTATAAAAGTCGTTCATTGCCGTGCGCCAGCGGAAAATATAATGGCTGACAAAAAAACGCGTGATGACGTAGATAAAAATCGCCACGAACGCAATTTCGGCAAACTGCAGCATCAAGGTATAGAGCTCTGCGGTGGTCACTTTGGAGTTAGGTGACAAAGCCGCCTGCACGCCATCAAAAAACGGCCTGCGCCAGTTATTAATCGCCACGGATACCTGTACCGAGTAATAAGTCGAAAACAGGATAAATGCAGAACCGACAATAGACCACCATTGCCAGCGACTGGGTTTGAGCTTAAACCAGGCCAGCGCAAACAGGGCGACACTCACGACATAGTAACCATAAAACAACTTGAATGAATCTGTGACAAAGTGGCCCAGGCCAATAACCGGCTGCGCTTCGGCCACCGATAACCCAAATACAGCGCCAATGGCGCTAGAAAACTCGAACCAGACACCACAACAGATAGTTGCCCACACGATGACAGAAGGCCAGAACCAGCGAGAATCAGGGAAAAAGGATTTAAACATAGCGCTTTCTTTGACGATTTTTGTTTAGATGTTTTTGGAAGCCATTTTCTGCCAGTGTATTGGCTCTTGAAAAGACCTGCAACAAAAAAGCCTCCGCGAGGAGGCTTTATGTTTTAAAACGGGTGCGAACGCTAGATGCGGTTGCCGCGGAAGCAGCAGCCCAGCGGCGTATTGCTGGTGTAGTTAGCCTTTAACACCATCGCATGTGGTTTGATTGCCGAATGTTTTTGTTGCACTCGTTTTTTGTAAACAGCTGGTTTTTTCATGGCAGTCTGTTTATCTTCATCGGCTTTACTTTCCTCTACCGCCGCCACTTTTAGCGCAGGTGGCAAGGTATTCGCGGCGACCACGACGTCAGCCGCTTGCGGCTTTGCCACCACCTGACCGGACTGAGCGGAACTCAATAAAAGATTATTGTCAGCAGGGACTTCGTGCTCGAAAGTAATCATCATCAAGGCAAGCATGTTCAGGAAAATCAGCTTGGGTAACATATAGGACTTGGTTCGTTGCATATTTAATACTCAATTTCGTTTCAGGCTATCTCATGCGCTATGGTAGTGGGCCAAGGCCGGCCGAATAAGTAGGCAGGTGCCGATTTACTTGTCAGATAAGGCCTACAAAATAACTACCGCAGAAAACATTTACGCGATACGCTGGTCAGAGTGCTGAGAGTCATGCATGATGCATGACAGGACTTTCACTACGCGATTCACCATGAGGAGCCGTTATGAAACAGTTATTGCTATTGTCGGTCATGTGCTTAGGGGTTGGTCATGTGCAGGCACAGCCTAGCATCGTCGACACCCTGGAGTTAGGCCACTCGATTGTCATGGTCACTACCGATATGCCTGGCGGCTCCAATGGCCGCGGCTCTGGCGTGGTGGTGAGCCCTGAATATGTGGCAACCAACTGCCATGTGGTTGCCAATAGCAACGGTGCCAATATTGCCAAGTTTCGTGATGGCTACCGGCCCATCGCCCTCAAGGCTAACTGGAAGCGCGATGTCTGCTTGCTCAAGTTTGACCCGCTACCGTTTAAGCCACTCCCCATGCGCGATAGCAAAACCCTGCAATACGAAGAAGAAGTGTTTAGTTTAAGTTTTCCGGCGGCCGCGCCAGTGCCTCAATTGTCTTATGGCAATATCAAAGGCATCTACCCTTACGATGGCAGCATGATTGTGCGCTCTAACGCCGCCTTTCTCATGGGGTCTAGCGGCGGCGCCCTGTTCGACCAGCATTTCAACCTGATTGGGCTCACCACCTTTAAAAGCCCAGGCCACCAGGCGTTTTATTACAGCCTGCCGGTGGAGTGGATCAAAGAGCTGATGGATGCGCCTGAAGTCATCTCGCTTAAAACCAATGAGGTGCCGTTTTGGGCCTTGCCACTGGAACAACGGCCTTACTTTATGCAAGTGGTGATTCCTTATCAAAATGCCGACTGGGCTAACCTGAAGTCAATTGCCAGCCAGTGGACGAAACAAGAGCCGACGTCGGCTGATGCCTGGTATTTTCTGGGGCTGGCGGAAGAAGGCCTGCAACAGTTTGCGCAGGCCGAGCAAGACCTGAAACAGGCTTATGATCTGAACCAGCGCGATTATGACGCTATGCTGGCGTTATCACGCGTGGCGTTTACGCAAAAAGACCTCGGCACGTTGCAATCCCTGCAACCCGCCATCAGTGCCGTGGATAAAGACCAGGGCGAAAAAATCTCGCAACAAATTATTCAACTGAAACAAGGCAGCTAACAAGCAGTGTTAAGCTTCCAGAATATGTCAGAAAAAGTCTTGCTTGCGGGAACTCTCTCTGGAAAATGCTGTTCAAGCATGCAGCTAATCATAATAACGGATACACACCCTCATGAAACACGCAGTCACACGCACGACCACCGGACTAACCATCGCCTTATTTAGCGCGATGGCTGAAGCAGAATCTCGCATAGACCGCCAAACTGAAACCGCGGTGCCCAGAGCACAAAACTTGTATGGCATAGGCGTAGGTGTATTACCAAAAACGTCTGGCTCCGATGAATACCGCGCGCTGGTATTGCCCATTATTAATGCCAACTATGGCGACCGTTTTTTTGTGAATGCGTTGCAGGCTGGCGTCTGGCTACTGGACAGCGATGACCAGCGTGTGCGCTTTGGCCTGTCTGCAGAAGCCAAATTTGGCTGGGATGCCAGTAAAGGCGATCGTACCCGTGGCATGCATGACCGCGACTTTTCGATCTTTATCGGCCCTTTGCTACGCTGGCAAACAGACTACGGCACCTTTAATGCGCAATGGACCACGGATGCCAGCGGCAACAGCAATGGCCAGCAAGTGCAGTTGCAATACATTAAAAGCCTGGTCCGTGCACCGCAATTACGTTTAAATGGTGTGATTGGCGCCACCTGGAACAACCAGAAGTTTAATGACTATTATTTTGGCGTCGACAGCAGCGAAGCGACCGCCAGCCGCCCGGTTTACCGCGCAGGCGCTGGCGTTGAATGGCAAGCTGGCGTCAACGGCATGATGCCTGCGTTTAAAGATCACTCACTGCTGTTTGGCGCCTTTGTAACCCGGCTAAGCAACGCACAGCATAACAGCCCGATTACCGAGACCAGAATACAACCCATGGCTTATGTCGGTTACAGCATTCCCTTTTAAAAGCTAAGGTCAGCGTTAAGGTCGGCCATTGGCATTAAAAAACTGCCAGATCACATCGTTGGCTACCATCGCGTCTGACCCGGCACTGCCGCCTCGCGGTTTGCTGCCGCCCGGCCATGAATGGCCGCCAGTGTCGGTCACGCACAGTTGCACCGGCGACAGCCCGCCATGGTGGATTTCGCAATAGGCACCGGGCACATCCAGGATGCGCTCGGGCTGTGTGTTGGCCTGGTTGAGCTGCACCCATTTCTGTATCGTCGCGGGCACTGACACAAAACTCACATCGGCCATGGATTGCTGACCTTTGCCGCCATTGAATGGCACATGGTCATCGTCTCTGGCATGGATATGCAGCACCGCCACCGGCCTAGCAGGCTGGCAGCGCTGGGTGTTGTCGGTGCCAGCAACCGAGGCAATGGCACTGATGGTGTCAGATAACTCACAGGCTAAACGGTAGCTCATCATGCCGCCATTCGACATGCCATCGACAAAAATGCGTTTGGCATCGACATTGGCACGTTGCTGCATGTCCTGGATGATGGCACGGATGACGGCCACATCATCGCTTTGCTTTTTAACCGCCGGGCCACAGCAATTGCCCGCGTTCCAGGTCGCAAGCTTGCCACCCGGCAGGCGGCTGTAGCCATTAGGGAACACCACGATATAGCCGTATTTTTCAGCGGCCGACACTTGGTGGTAAAAGCGCTCATTGGCCTGCACCTGCATATTGCCCAGGCCACCATGCAACGCCAGCACCATGGGCAAGGCCTGGCCAGTTGGCTGCGCCGGGACATGGACCAGATAAGGCCGTTTGTCACCATTCACCGTGACGGAAAATTCATAATCGCCCGCCGCCATACCGGCCCACACCAGCGCAGGAAAACACAGCAAACCCAGCAACACACTGTAATATAACCGTTTAGGCAAAGTCATAAATGCTCCAGACAAGATGATGGCAAGCATACATGAACGCGCCAGTGAAGTGAGTTGTTGACTACCCCTTAATCCATCTTCGTGATCGTAAACATGGCGCACTCCAATCTATCCAACTCTTCCATCATCGGCATTTTGCTGGCTGGTGGATTTTCACGCCGTTTTGGCGCGCAGAACAAGCTGCTACAGCCTTTGCCCAATGGCCACTCTGTCGCGTTGAGTGCCGCACAAGCCTTGATCAGCGCGCTACCTAACAGCGTTGCCGTGATACGCGCCACTGAATCCACACTGGCTAACCAACTGAGGGCGCTGGGTTTTAAAGTGGTTGAGTGTGAAACGCAACACCAACAAATGTCGGACAGTTTGAAACTGGGCATGGTGAGTGCGCAAGCTGAATTTCCACAACTGACCGGGCTGGTGATTGCGCTGGCAGATATGCCTTATATCCAGGCAGAGACGATTGCGCACGTCGCGCAACAACTGACGCAGGCACGTTTGGTGCAGCCGATGTACCAGGGCCAGCCCGGCCATCCGGTCGGTTTTGCCAGTGACTTGATTGCGGAATTACAATTGGTCGAAGGAGACCAGGGCGCACGCGCAGTGTTGCGCGCGCATCAAGCCGAGGTTTTAAGATTTGAATGCCAGGACGCAGGCATTTTAAGCGATATTGATACGCCCGCAGACCTGGCTAGAACCTACTAATTTAGTGTCTCAAGCCGCCGCGCGATCGGCACTGGCTGGTGAGAGCCCAACCTGTTGCAACTGAGACCGCACCTGGATCAACTCAGCCAGGATAGACACTGCAATTTCAGCGGGCGTGCGGCTGCCGATGCGCAAACCAACCGGGCCATGCAAGCGATTGACTTCCTGTTCGCTGAGGTCAAAACTGCGCAGGCGCTGTTTGCGTTTTTCCTGGTTTTTAACCGAGCCCAGCGCACCGATGTAAAACGCCTCTGACTTCAACGCTTCAAGCAGCGCCATATCATCCAGCTTGGGGTCATGCGTTACAGCCACAATCGCCGTGTGCGGATCAGGTGCAATATCCAGCACCACATCGTCCGGCATGCCAGGCAACCAGTCCGCGCCTTCTACATGCCATTCGGCACGCATTTCTTCACGCGGGTCACAAATCATGACGTGAAAATCCAGCGCTTGCGCCATGGCTGCCAACACCGAGCCTAACTGGTTGGCGCCTATGATCAGCAACCGCCATTGCGGGCCAAAGTAGCTGTGGAACCAGTCATTGTCCAGATAAGGCAAACCTTCCGGCAATACCGGCTGGTGACGTATCTCACCACTCTGCAAATTGACCGAGCGCTTTAACAAACGGCGTTGTGCCAGGCTTTGCAGCATGGGTGCCAGTTGCGCCGCATCTGTCAGCGGCTCGGCAAATATCTTCAGTTGTCCGCCACAGGGAATGCCAAAACGCTGTGCTTCGTCCTGGTGGATGCCGTATTCGAGAATGGCTGGCTGCGTGGGCAACTGCTGCTGACTGGCTTTATCTGCCAGGTCATCCTCAATACAACCACCCGATACCGAACCAACCAGATGGCCATCTTCACGCACCACCAGAATGGCGCCCGGCAAACGCGGTGCCGAGCCCCAGGTCTGGATCACGGTGAACAGATGCGCCTTATAGCCTTGTTGCAGCCAGTCACTGGCACGCTGCAGTACTTCCCAATCTGACGATTGCATACGCTTAAGCCAGTTGGTCGCTGATCGGTAAACGGCGGATACGCTTACCGGTGGCCGCAAATACTGCATTGGCTACGGCAGGTGCCAATGGCGGCACACCAGGCTCACCGACACCGCCCATTTTCTCGGTGCTTGCCACAATATGCACATCCACCTTAGGCATGTCTTTCATGCGCAACACTTGGTAATCGTGGAAGTTGGATTGCACCACTTGCCCGTCTTTAAAACTGATTTCGCTGCTCAGCGCCGCACCCAGGGCATAAGCCACCGATGACTCCATTTGCGCCTTCACACCATCCGGGTTCACTGCCAGGCCGCAATCAATCGCCACCACGACACGGTGCACTTTAACTTCGCCTTCTTTGACGGAGACTTCAGCCACTTGCGCCACATAGCTGCCAAATGATTCATGCACAGCGATGCCGCGGAACACGCCCTTAGGTAATGGTTTGCCCCAACCTGCTTTATCAGCGGCCAGATTAAGCGCTGCCAGATGGCGAGGATGGTCTTTGAGCAACTGGCGTCTATAGGCCAGCGGATCCTGTTTGCTGGCATGCGCCAGCTCGTCGATCAGGCTTTCCATGACAAACCCGGAATGACTATGGCCGACCGAGCGCCACCACAACACCGGCACATCACTCTGCACTGAATGTAATTGCACCTGGTGGTTGGCTGTGCCCTTCACATAAGGCGAATCGGCCACGCCTTCTACCGAGGTCGCGTCAATGCCATCCTTGATCATGACACCCTCGAACGGTGTGCCTTTGATGATGGACTGACCGACCAGCGTCTGTTGCCAGGCCAATGGCTTGCCTTGCTTATCCAATGCAACCGTGGCGCGATGCACAAACATCGGTCTGTAGAAGCCGCCCTTGATATCATCCTCACGGCTCCAGACGGTTTTCACTGGCAGGCCTGCGGCTTTTGCCACCTCGACGGCTTCAGATACGAAGTCGGCGCGCGGATTGGCGCGACGGCCAAAACCACCGCCCAAAAATTGGGTATGGATGTTCACTTGTTCTGGCTTGAGACCCAGAATCTTGGCAGCAGAAGCCTGGTCCGTGGTTTGCATTTGCGTACCGGTCCAGATTTCGCAACCCTGGTCAGAAATTTTCACCGCGCAATTGAGTGGCTCCATAGGCGCGTGAGACAAATAAGGTAATACATACTCTGCACTCACCGTCTGCTTGGCCTGTTTGCTGGCACCTACCACATCACCTGCTTTGGCGGCCTGCACGCCTGGCTGTTGTGCCAGCGCCTGGTATTGCTTCAATAAGGCAGCAGAGTCCGGCTTATCATGCCCGGCCAAATCCCACTCTGCCTTGAGCGCTTCACGGCCTTGCTTGGCGGCCCAGTAATGCTCGGCAATGACTGCCACACCCGTAGGCACTTTAACCACCTTGATTACACCCGGCACTTTCAGCGCCGCGCTATCATCTACACTTTTCAGCTTGGTACCAAACACCGGCGCACGCGCCACCATGGCAATTTTCAGGCCATCAAACTGCACGTCCTGGCCGAATTTGGCCGTGCCGTTGATTTTTTCCTTGCTGTCCAGGCGCTTGGTGGCTTTGCCAATAAACTTCCATTGTTCCGGTTTTTTCAGTGTCACGCTGGTCGGCGTTTCTAGCTTGCTGGCAGTTTCTACCAGTTGGCCATAACGCAATGTCTGCGTGCCATGTATCACCGCGCCATTTTCAGTGCGCAATTCGGCTACCGGCACATTCCACTGTTTGGCCGCCGCGTTCAACAACAAAGCACGTGTCAAGGCACCCGCCTGGCGGTAACGGTCGAACTCGGACCAGGTGGTGGATGAACCACCCGTGATCTGGATGCCATAAGCGGTATGGATATAAGACGGTGCAGCAGGCGCATGCTCTACCTTGACCGTATTCCAGTCAGCATCCAGCTCATCGGCAATCAGCATGGGCAAGGTGGTCCATACGCCCTGCCCCATTTCGCTGTGTGCCAGCATAACGGTGATACTGTCATCGGTACCTATACGCAAAAAGGCATTTGGCGCAGGCAAGGGCATGGCTTCAGCGGCATTGGCCACGTTCATAAAGCGCTTGGCCTGTGGAATGCTGAAAGCCACCACCAAACCACCGGCGACCAGGGCAGTGCTTTTAATAAAACTGCGGCGAGAGAGGTTGATCATATCGTTCATCATGTCTCTCCTTAAGCCAGGCTAGCAGCAGCTTCGTGTATCGCTGCACGTATGCGTTGATAAGTCCCGCAACGACAAATATTGCCGCTCATGGCCGCGTCGATATCGGCATCACTGGGTTTAGGGTTTTGCTTGAGTAAGGACGTCGCAGACATGATCTGGCCAGACTGGCAGTAGCCACATTGGACCACATCAATCTGCTGCCAGGCAGCTTGCACGGCTTGCCCGATTTTGTCTTCTTGCATGGCTTCAATCGTGGTGATTTTCTTACCCACTGCAGCGCTCACGGGCGTCACGCATGAACGGATGGCCTGGCCATCCAGATGCACGGTACAGGCACCGCACTGCGCCATGCCACAGCCAAATTTGGTGCCAGTCATGCCAGCCACGTCGCGAATCGCCCACAAAATAGGCATGTCTTCGCTGACATTTAACTCGGTCTCTTTGCCATTAATCGTTAGTTTCATCGGGTAGGTTCCTTGTGAATATCTGTTGTGCCTGCTGGCTAAACCAATCTGAATGTTGGCTATGATGAAAAATATACTAACATACACATCTGTATGTATGTGTGTTTCATAGACGATAAAACAGGAAATTTAACGATGTTAAATTTTATCTACAGGCGCGCTATATAAGGCCGTATATAGCGAAGGGGCTGAGAATTTACATCGTCATCACAACACGGCACAATCCAACTATCACACGCATCCGATGATGATCATCATCGCATTACTTGAGGAGACCAACAATGAGCAAAGCCATCATTGTGCAACCCGGCGGCGGCTACCAAAACGTGACTATAGGCAACCGTGAAGCGGCCGCCCCCAAAGCAGGCGAGATCACGGTCAGGCTACATGCCAACTCGCTCAACTATCATGATTTTGCCGTGGTTAGCGGCATGTGGGGGCCGACTGAGCCACGCATTCCGATGGCCGACGGCGCCGGGGAAGTGATTGCCGTAGGTGCAGACGTCACTGAGTTTAAAATAGGAGATGCTGTAGTCAGCACCTTCTTTCCCACCTGGCAATCAGGCGAGCCACTGGTTGAAGGCTTTGCCACTGTGCCGGGTGATGGTATCGATGGTTACGCCCGCGAACTGGTTACCGCATCGGCAGCATCTTTTACCCTGGCCCCCAAGGGTTGGAGCCATCTTGCCTCCTCTACCCTCACCACGGCTGCCCTCACCGCATGGCGGGCCCTGATGGCAGATGACCACTTGAAACCAGGCGATACCGTACTAGTGCAAGGCACAGGCGGCGTGTCTATTTTTGCGCTGCAATTTGCCAAACTGGCCGGTGCCACCGTGATTGCCACGTCGTCCAGCGACGCCAAACTAGAGAAACTTAGCGCCTTGGGTGCAGATCACCTCATCAATTACAAAGCCACCCCGCAATGGGGCACACTGGCGCGTGAAATATCGGACGGTCGCGGCGTCGACCATATCGTCGAAGTGGGTGGCCCGGCAACACTGGAACAATCCATGCTGGCAGCGCGTGTTGGCGGCCATGTGTCGGTCATCGGCATATTGACTGGCCTGGCAGGCGATTTTCCGCTGGTGACCGCGCTTATCAAGCAATTACGCCTGCAAGGCGTACTGGTCGGCAATCGTGAACAGCAACAAGCCATGATTAAAGCGATAGACGCTAACGGCATGCAGCCGGTGGTAGATAAAGTATTTGCTATAGAGGAAATCGTGCAGGCGTTTCAATACCAGGAAACCAACCAGCACTTTGGTAAAATCTGCCTGCAAATTTAATGTGTTAACCGCGATGGTTTGTCTGTCTATCGCCAAAAACTCATGACGATTGATTAATCACTTGCCTGCCGCACGACTGGTTGGCTGGCAGTGCCACCGCCATCTGTTTGGGCGTTGCCAGCTTCAGGTTAGCCATTAGTTGCACAAATGCCGCCCGTGAAATCTGGCCGCCCAGGCGCGGGTTATCCTGCTTTTCTTTACCCACCGTCGATACCGTTTGGCCATGATAGTCATGGCCGGGATAAACCAGAATGGCATCCGGCAGGCTGAAAATTTGACGATGCACACTGTCGTATAGCTGACCGGCATCACCCTGCTGAAAGTCAGTCCGGCCACAGCCATTAATCAGCAACGCATCGCCGGTAAAAATACGGTCCCCCAGGTAATAACTGACGCAACCGTTGGTATGGCCAGGTGTGTATCGCACCTCAATATGTAGTGACCCCACGCCTAAATGCATGCCATCGGTCACTAGCAAATCGCCGCAAAGCACCCCCGCATCACGGTGGACAACACTTTGGCTACCCAAGCGCTGGCGTAGTGCATCCGCCGCAGTCACATGATCGGCGTGCACATGGGTTTCCAGCGTATAGGCCAGCGTGAGCCCCAGGCTATTCAAGGTTTCAATATAGCGCGCAACCTCGCTTTCGACCGGGTCGATCAACACCGCCTGTTTGCTTTGCTCACACCCGAGCAGATAGGTATACGTGCAACTCTCGGCTTCAAAAAACTGTTGAAAAATCATGAATCAGTGCCTCAGAAGTGTTTTATGAGAGCGTGTACGACAGTGACAAGCGAGGGATTAAAGCCAGCCGCGGCGCACGGCCAGCGTATGTAGCGCCATGCCCGCCAACATGCTGGCGACAAATAGCCACACGGCAGAACCGCCAACCAAGAGCGAGGCCACCACCGGACCTGGGCAAAAACCAGCCAGTCCCCAGCCTGCACCAAACAGTAGTGCGCCTATGACCAACTTGCGATCAATCTGTTTGCTGGCGGGCAATTGCATCGCCAAGCCCAATAGACTGCGCGATTGTTTAGCCGCCGCTTTAAACGCAAAAAAGCCGACAGCAATCGCGCCCATCATGACAAACGCCAGTGAGGGATCCCAGTCACCGCTGATGTCCAGAAATGCCAACACCTTGGCTGGATTAGTCATTCCGCCCACGATCAAACCGAGGCCAAAAATCACGCCCGCTAGCAATGCAATCACAATGACCATCATGTACCCCTATCCAGCCACCAGCACATGGCGTACCAGCCAGACCACGATTATTGCGGTCAGCATAAACGTCAGCGTTGCCACCAGTGAGCGTAACGATAAGCGCGATAGCCCACACACACCATGACCACTGGTGCAGCCAGAGCCTAATCGAGTCCCAAAGCCCACCAGCAGGCCAGAGACCATTAACCAGGGCGTACTGGTAGCAATTTGCATGGTGGGCAATGGGGTAAACAGGGCATACAACAGCGGCGCCACCAGCAGACCTGCCACAAAGGCAAACCGCCAGGCACGGTCACCGGCAGCCGCTGACCACAGCTGACCGACGATGCCGCTGATACCGGCAATCTGCCCCAGCCAGCGGATCAACAGCAAGGTAGAAAAACCAATCAGCAAGCCGCCGATCAACGATGAAAAAGGGGTAAACGTGGTCATGCGAGACTCAGTGTGAGTGGTTAAATATCAAAAGCTGGCTAATCAACTTCATCCGCCATATCTTCATGCGGCGTGGGCGAGTTACGGTTACATTCAAACCCTGCCTTTTCCAGCGTCACGCGGTATTCACAACTGGACAAATGCCCCTCGAGACGACCATTGATTTGCGTGGTCTCCTGTTTGCAAAACACACAACGATAACGATGCGCCTGGCCTTCATAATGCTCTTGCGGATAATCAATATAAAACAGACGTTTCATCATGGCCTCCTGATTTGCAACGGTGATTAGCCTATGCTACGCCGACGACTTCAGGCTGGCAATACACAAAAAACAGCCCTCAACAAGCATTTTGCCAAAATAATTTTGGCGTGCAGATTTTAATCACCCCTGTTTTCCATCATTAAATCATACAGTTACGGCACTCACCCACAACACATCTGAAAAGTTATCCACAAAAAATGTGGACAGCGCCGACCTAACCCCGGCTATGCAAGGCCGCTATTTCCTGGATATCCAGGTCTCGCTCCATCATATGCAGCAATTCGTCATGAATCTGCCCAGAACGATGCAGCTTGAGCAACTCCTCGCGACCGGCAGCCACCGCGGCCAGCACCACATTGAAATGTGCTTTACGGATATCGTCCGGCAACATGGCATCATTTTTATGTTTGTCTGACAGGCTTTGACGATAGCCATATTGCTCTAGCAAACGTGGGTGCTGCAAGGTGCCTTGTTCGTCATAAGCCAGCTTATTCACCACCGCATATTGCGCCTGCTCTATACGCGCCCAGGTTTGCGGTTCGTTCAAGTAAGTCCGCTCATGCACGGTGGCCTTTAATTTGAGTAAGCGGATCACCCAGCCAATGGTCGTGCCCTGAAACAACACGGTGACCAGGATGACGGCAAACGCGCATAGCAGCATCAGGTCACGCCCCGGCACCTCGGCAGGCACGGCCAGTGCAGCGGCCAATGTCACCACGCCACGCATCCCGGCCCAGCTGGTTACAAAGGACTCACGCCAGCTGTTTGACGCAGACGCTGCGCGTTTGCTGAATAATCCGGCCAGCCCATCGACAGCAAACACCCAGACAAAACGCGACACAATCACCACCGCCAACACCAGCAATACCTCCATGCTGTAATCAGCGATAGATTTGTTGCCTTCGGCGATGCGATCCCACACCCCGCGCAATGACAAACCAATCAGGATAAACACCAGAGACTCAAAAACAAAAATCATGATTTCCCAAAAAGCGGCGCCACGACGCCGGGCGGTAGCCGTCATGATTTCATGCTGGTGCCAGCCCAGCATCATGCCGTAAGTGACGGTAGCGATCACGCCCGAAACACCAATATGTTCGCCAACCACATAGCAAATCCAGCCTGGTAAGGCAGAGGCGAGAATCATGAGCTCAGTGTCGTGCAAATAGCGCAAGGTTTTATAGACCAGGTAACCAAAGGCGCCGCCGAGCAGGATACCGCCGACGCTGAGCCAGGCGAATTCTTCAATCGCGCCAGTCATGGAGAACACGCCAGTGAGCATGGCCACAATCGAAAACTTGTATAACACCAGGCCTGTAGCGTCATTGAGCAGGCTTTCGCCCTCCAGCAACACCAGCAACTTGCGTGGCAATGCCACCCGCTGCAAAACCGCCTTGGCGGCAATGGCATCTGGCGGCGACACTATCGCCCCCAGCGCGAAACAGGCGGCCCATGGTAGCGCTGGCGTCAGGCTATGCAGCGCCAGCCCGACTGCCAGCGTGGTAAATAGCACGGCGCCTATTGCCAGCAGCAGAATACCCACCAGGTGACGCCTGAATTCGTGCCAGACCGTGAAATACGCCCCCGCCATCAACAACGGTGGCAAAAACACCACCAATACCAGCGCAGGGTCTATCTCAAACGCAGGCAAGCCAGGAATAAAGGCGATCAGGGCACCGCCGATGAGCTGCGCCACGGCAGGCGGCCAACGTAATTTTTTGGCCAGGACTTCCAGCGCAATAATCGCCACCAGAAAAAATAAAATCAGATTGAAATAAAACGCGTTGGACATAAATTTGGATGCGCTTGTCTGCGCACAAAGCGGACAAGAAAACACTTTCGGCTGCAAAAAATAAAATGAGGTCAGGCAAGGACGATATTTCCCTGCTGATGCTGGATGAGTGTAATAGAAAACCCTCAGCACCGTTTCATTAAAACACGTAAAAGCTGATTAATGCGCAAGCTTTCAGCTGAGCCATGCGCGTCACGCACAGCCATCAAAAAACATCCACCACCTGCCACAAAACAAATATTTACATTTGTTATCAAAGCGGTTTTAATAGCGACTCTGAAGTTTCTATTGTGAACATTCCCCCTCACAGGAACCAACATGTCTCCGTATGCATTGCGCTGGCAACACCCATGAAACTTCACTGGAAATCCTTTTGGCTCACCGGGCTGCTGGCCATATGCTGCTTGCCGCTACTCAGCCCACTCGGGCTCAGGGATAGCTGGTATTTTTTGATTGCCATTTCGAGCGTCGTTGTCACCTGGCTGGGGATACATCAACAACGCCCACAAGCCGCGCAACCATGGCGGTATTTCGCAATCGCCATTACAGCACAATGCCTGGGCGGGCTCATAGAGGCGAATACCGATGCCAATGGCGGCTTTGGCATGCACCTGTCATTGGCCGATGTGTGTTTACTCAGCGGCCATCTGGCGCTGGTGAGCAGCTTGTGGCATCTGGCTTGCCAGCAACAACCACAATTTCCCCGCCATGGCTTTTTCCAGGGCTGGATTCTGGCCACCAGCCTGATGCTGATTGGCTGGCAATTCCTGTTTTTACCCACTATTCTGCATCACGGTTTTTCACTGGACCGGCCACAGGTGTTTCGCATGCTGTATCCCACCCTCTCATTTATAGAGTTGGGCATGCTGCTATGGCTCTGGACCAGCAGCGCCGCCTACGCCTCACGGGTGTTTGTGCAGCTATGCCTGGGCACGCTGTTTTTTGCGCTGGGCGAATGCATTTTTCATGGCACCAGCAATAGTTTGGCCGTGCCGCACAACATCAACCTGATGTTCTGGCTCATGGGCTACGTCAGTTTCGGCAGCGTCGCCCTGCATCCAGACCTGGCACAACTCGGCCAAGCACGCAGCAGTGAAGAAGATCGTCATGCCAGCCATATTCTAACCCTGCTATTACCGCTGGCTTTGCTGTTTCCAGTCGCGCTGTTATTACGCTACTTTCAGGCTTTGCATCCCGCCACCATCGGCATTTTGTTGGGATTTTTCATCGTCTTTATCATCGGCTGGTATCAACTGAGAACGACCTTACGCAATATCATCGACGTCAAACAACAGCTGCAACTGCAAAACCGCACCGATTACCTCACCGGCATCCCCAACCGCAATTACCTTGAGCAAGTGGTTGAGAACAGCATTTATTCCACGCGCGCGTTGCCGCATAGCCTGAACGCGATATTGCTGATGGATATTGATGGCTTTAAGGCTTTTAATAATATTTTCGGCTTTGGCCTGGGCGACCTGATTTTAAAAGCGGTGGCCAAACGACTGTATCACGATAGCCAGATACACGGCGATCACTTCGCCCGTGTTGATGGTGACGAATTCATTTTGCTGATGCTCAACGTGCCCGAAAAAGCCATGGTAGAACAGCAAGCCTGGCATATTCACCAACTGCTGGAACAACCGTTTGTCGTCAATGGCTTAACCGCCAAAGTCAGTTGCAGCATCGGTATATCAATGGCCGACTCGTTTACAAAACATACATTTGCCAATATGCAACGTGAAAGTGAGCGTGCACTCCTGTGGGCAAAAGAAAGCCAGTCGCAAGTTGAGTGCTACCTGGCCATGCGCGATAAAACAGACGACAAAAGCTGGGTGATCAACGAGTTCAGGCAAGCCATACATCACCAGCAAATTGTGGTTTACTATCAACCCAAAGTGCATTTGCAAACGCAAACGGTGATGGGCGTAGAAGCGTTGGTACGCTGGCAGCACCCGGTGCGCGGCCTGATTATGCCGGGCGAGTTTGTGCCGCAGATTGAAAACACTGACCTGATTCACACCTTGTTCAAACGGGTACTTAATGAATCTACCCGCCAATGGCAACTGTGGCACCAACAGCAGCTTGACCTCACCATTGCAGTCAATGTCACCGCCCGCGACCTGATGAACTTTGACCTGGTGAAAGAGGTGGAGCAAGCGCTGGAAAAACATGGCATGCCCGCCAGCAGGATAGAGGTTGAAATCACAGAATCGAGTGCCATCGCCGACCCCAGGCGCGTGAAAAAACTGCTGTCAGACCTGATTGCGCTAGGCGTCAAAATCAGCATTGATGACTACGGCACTGGCTACAGCTCACTGCTTTACCTGCAACAATTGTCTTTGCATTACCTTAAAATCGACCAGCAGTTTATCCGTGAAATGCACCACGACGCCTCCAGCCTGGCCATCGTACGCTCTACACTGGAGCTGGCAAAGAACCTGCAGCTAGAAGTGATTGCCGAAGGCATACACGCCATCACTAGCTTGCACCAACTGACGGCACTGGGTTGCTATGGTGCACAAGGCTTTCTATTTTCAGCGCCGGTTACCGCCAGCGCGGTTGCCGCAACCATCACCCGCATAGAAGCCACACGTTATGCGCTGGACGAGTGATACGTCAGGCTAGTGATACGACAAACTAGCTCGATGAACTCGTTGCGCCCTTCAGACTCCAATCAATATGCGCATTAAACTGGTCACAAGTGGTTTAATATGCTGACAGTGATATGAAAACCGCGGGAGTTTGTATGTTTACACTGAAAAAATGGATCTGGACGCAATGGCAGAAACTGCGCGGTGCAGACCGTGCTTACGCTAAATACCTGGCGCATTTTCAACATTACCAGACGCAAGCCGTCGATGATGAATTACGGCAATCGCTCAATATTCAACCCATGAGCAAAGAAGCTTTTTTAAAAGCGTGGCAAAACAAAGGTTTGAAACCGGCGGGCAAATCGTGCGGTTGTAAAACAGGCGGTTGCTGCTAAGGGCTTGGCATGGAAATGATCAACACCCACTCTGGCAAACTGCGCGCCATCGGTTACGATGCTGACAAACGCATCTTACGCGTAGAGCTAGAAAATGGCAGCGCGCTCGAGTATGCCAATGTTGGGGCAAGCATTTGGCGCAACTTTAAAAATGCCAGTACACCCTGGAGCTACTACCGCGACAACATTGAAGAAGAATTCACCGCCAACCGCGCCTCTGGCAAAACGAACCCCAGCGGCAAAAATCCACTGGATGATTTGTTTAACTAGTTTTTAACTAGCCCGTCTTTCCCAGTTACGACTCATTTGTTTGCCTGTAAGGCGTATCCATATACGCTTTAAAGTAGCGCGTGGCAGACAGGCCTAACGGTGTGTGGTGCTTGGCCGGTGATAGCCAGTCTACGAGAAAGTCCATGCGTTTCTGGCCCAATCCTTGCAAATATCGCTCCATCGACAACTGATCCTGGTTGACATCGTGACGGGCGGTGGATGCGGCAGGCACAGGGCGGCCTGATCGAAAATCGTAGACATTGCTCTGCAACTTGCCGGCAGGCGAGATTGGCAAAGCCGCTGCTTCAGTCATTCGCCAAGGCGAACCCAGCCTGGCCAGGCGCGGCAAACTTTCCAGTGCATCGCCCGCAATCCAGTCATACAGCACCTGTCTTTCATAGGCCGTAAATACGCCAAACATCGGCGCTTTCTCTGCGCTAATCACTTGCCAGAAACGGCTTTGCTCGGGGTCCTGGTGGCGGTTGATCCAGCCGGTTTTTTGCATGACGTATAACAACCTGGCAATTTGATCGCGGTCAGCCAGCCATTCATTGATGGTTTTTCCCTCAATCACACAGCGAGTCGAGTGCATATACTGGCCGAGGCTCGCTTTGCTTTGTAACACGCGCACCACCTCGCCCAGCAGATCGAAGTGCCGGATAATATCCAGCGTACTTAACCCGGCATCATTTAACTTCACCCCGGCCATGATGCGCGCCATATAGTGCCTGCTTGAGCCAAACGTAGGCATGGCCTCGCTCACTGCTGCGATCGCCGCACGGGCATGGCCAGTGTGCGCATTATCAATCGTGGTATGCAACGTGAAATAATAAGGGTCTATATTCAGCTCTTTAAGCTCATAAGCCGTGATCAGCAAATGTAGCGGCAACTGCTCATAGCCGAGATTAAAGCCTATCACTTCCGGCAAATGTGTTTCGGTATTCGCCGCCAGCGCCAGTTGCACAGCCCCTTGGGTGAAAAACCTATCGTCCAGCGTGCGCCAGTCGTCACACTCGTTCACTGTTAACAATTTGCGGTACAGCGCCACATGGTTCATGGCCTCAATGCCATTACCCAGTTCTTCCAGATAAATCTTTAATAAAGAAGCAAAGCGCGAGTCCTGCCAATGACGCGTCAGGCCGTATAACCAGGCACCATCGACCATTTTTGTCGGCGCCACTGCGCGCAAAAAATATAAGGCATGGGCTTTACTACTAAAATACCAGCGCGGCGCGCCTTGCTGTCTCGCCGCAAGGTATTCCTGAAATTGCCGTCCCACCATTTCCTGATGCTCAAGCAGCCAAGCCTCCAACTGCTCAACGTGTGCGGGCATATTGCTAGCATGCTGGCTGGTTTCACGCAGAAGAGCCGCCAGAAAACCGGCGCTATCCGCGCGGCCTTTGCTCAAGCCATAAGGCGTCAACAGCGAAAAATACATAGATTTCGCCGACCAGTCATGGGCCATTTGCTGATGCTTGCCGTATTCATTGCGGATGATCGCCATCGCTACCGTCTCCAATCACTCACCTGCCAAGTGTCATGGCAAGTAGAAAGCAAACAAGTTACGTAGATGTGATCAAAGCCCCTATCGGACAATCGAGGACAGCGATGTAGGAATTCGTTTATCGGCGCAAGAACCAGCCACTGTTTGGCTTACAGAGGCCATTTGGCAGCAGGTGGGCACGATGAAAAAGTCTGTTAAGGATGGCCACTCGGCAACCGACACAGGGAGGCCATCTCTACTATCAAACTTCTTGGTTGCTAAGCTTATCCAGCGTCTGCCATAGCAAATACACCCGGCAATCAAACTCATACTGCATATAGTTGGGCTCCATATGCAAACACAGCTGGTAAAACGCTTTATCGTGGTCGCGCTCTTTGAGGTGGGCAAGTTCATGCACGACGATCATCTGCAAAAATTCCAGCGGTGTCGTTTTAAAAAAAGCAGAAATACGGATTTCTTTCTTGGCCTTGAGTTTGCCGCCCTGCACGCGTGAAATCGCCGTATTCAAGCCCAAGGTCTGCTTCTCAATCGTCAGCTTGTTATCAAAATGCACTTTGTCGAGTAAGGGCGCATTTTTCAAATAGCGTTGTTTGAGCTCAATACAAAAGTCATACAAGGCTTTATCACTTTGAACGGCATGCACCTGCGGATAGCGTGTTTGAATATAAGTGCCCAATTGTCCCTGCACATGCAATTGCGTAATTTGCGCACGTAAATGGGCTGGGTAACCAGGGAGATATTGTTGAATTAATGCCGCAGACATACCGCCATTTTAAAGAGCCCGCACCATTGAAACAACCCACATATCCTTTTGATTTTGTCGAATGCAGACAAACAGCAAACTTTGCAGCCCGCAAACGACTCCAACATGAAAGGCCTTGATATAAGCTAAACACAGGCGACCAAAGCCTGTTAGAGTAAACACATCTTGTGAAGGGGATCGAACATGACCAACGAACTCAAAGCAGCCAAACTGGAAGCGCATTTAGAGGCAGTTGAAAAACACAAAGCCCTGTTAGAAAAACTGCACCTGAACGGCAATGCGCACCTGGACGAAGTGAATAACTCGCTACAAGCACTGACCTTGACCCTTGAGGAATATCTCAAAATTATTGGCATTCCATAAGCGCCATTCATCAGGTCAACAGCCATCACCCATTGAGGCAATCGTCACACGATCCGCCTCAATGCTATAAAGCCACCATCTTGCGTGGCTCAGTCAGATCATACGGCCAATAAAAATTCATCACAAACATTGGCCATACACATTGCATTCCCAACGACGACATGGATATACTTTAACGTAAATAGAATAAAGTATCCGTAACACGCATTCCAGAGACACTCGCAGTTAAATTCACACTCGTCAGACAAGTTTTTGTTGGTTCAAAAGGGGTCTGTCATGCATGATGACATTGGGGATATCGAACGCGCCAACCTGCGCTTGCGCCAGGTGGTAGAAGCCGCACCGACGGCGATGGTGATGGTGAATCACACCGGCATCATTGAAATGGTGAATACCCAGACCGAGAACATCTTTGGCTACAGCCGGGTCGAGTTACTGGGCCAATCCATCGATATCCTGTTGCCAGAACGCTTCCGTCGTCAGCATCCGCATCACCGCGCCTCTTTCTTTTCTGATTTAAGCCCTCGCGCCATGGGCACTGGCCGTGACTTATTTGGCCGCCGCAAAGATGGCAGCGAGTTCCCGGTTGAGGTCGGACTTAACCCGATTGAAACCGACGATGGTATTAAAGTGCTCTCGGCCATTACCGACATTTCGGCGCGCAAAAGAATGGAGGAGCGTTTTCGTCAGGTGGTCGAAGCTGCCCCCAACGCCATGGTGATGGTGAATAAAAACGGCATCATCGAAATGGTGAATAACCAGACCGAAAGCATCTTTGGCTACAGCCGGATCGAGTTGCTGGGTCAAACCATAGACATGTTGTTACCCGAACGCTTCCGCCATCAGCACCCGCATCACCGTGCCTCTTTCTTTTCTGACCTGAGTCCACGGGCAATGGGCACCGGGCGCGACTTATTTGGCCGCCACAAAGACGGTAGCGAGTTTCCGGTTGAAGTCGGGCTCAACCCGATTGAAACCGATGATGGGGTCAAAGTACTGTCGGCGATTACCGATATTTCTGCCCGGGTCAAAGCCAGCGAAAAATTAGCCGAACACCGCGATGAGCTGGAGCGCAGCAATAAAGAATTAGCGACCTTTGCCTATGTTGCCTCACATGACCTCAAATCTCCATTGCGCGGTATTTTCCAGATTTCACACTGGATTGAAGAAGACCTCAACAACGGCCAAATCGACGCGATTCCACAACACATGAACTTGCTACGTGGTCGCCTGCGCAGAATGGAGCGCCTGCTGGATGACTTACTCGCCTATTCGCGCGCAGGACGCATGGAAGGCAGCGTGAGCCAGGTCGACCTCGGCAAATGGGCACAAAATATTTTTGAGTTACAAGCACCACCTGAAGGCTTCACCCTGGCCGTGGCCCCAGATCTGCCGATCTTCAATACACTAACCACCCCGCTGGAACAAGTACTGCGCAACCTGTTTGCCAACGCCATCAAACACCATGATAAAGCGCAAGGGCACATTCAGCTGAGTGGTCGCATCGCCAGCAAAGCGTATTACGAGTTTAGCGTGACTGACGACGGCCCCGGCATTTCGCCAGAATACCAGGAGCGCGTCTACATCATGTTTCAAACCCTGCGGCCACGCGATGAAGTAGAAGGCAGCGGCATGGGGCTGGCGCTAGTGAAAAAGATTGTGGAAGCCTACGGCGGCCACACCAGCATCGCGTCCGATGGCATCCGCGGTTGTGCTATCCGCTTTACCTGGCCAATCAATATAGAGGAAAGGCTAAGCCGTGCAAATCCTGCAGAAGCAAAACTATAAAGAAGTCACGCTACTCATTGTTGACGATGACGACATTGACGCCATCGCCCTGGAACGTGCACTGCGCAAGCTGCGGCTGTTAAATACCGTGCTGCGTGCACGTGATGGCCGCGAGGCCCTGGAGTTATTGCGCACCGGTGCCGTGCCAGCACCCTATATTATTTTGCTAGACCTCAATATGCCACGTATGAACGGCCTGGAATTTTTGCAAACCCTGCGCACCGATCCATTGCTGACCCATGCCGTGGTGTTTGTCCTCACCACCTCAAAATCTGATGAAGACCTGGTGGCCGCTTATCGCAACCATGTCGCAGGCTATGTTTTCAAGCAACACATGGACCGCGACTTTCTTGAAGTCATCGGCTTTATTGAGCATTACTGGCGCCTGGTCGAACTCCCGGTCACAAAGGAATAAACATGCGATTGCTACTGGTTGATGACGATGAACTGGACCGGATGGCGGTCATCCGCGTATTGCAAAACCCCAAACTCGTCAAAGATATTGTGCAGGCCAATACAGCCGTGAGAGCGCTGAAGCTTTATGATGAAGACACCTTCGATGTGGTGCTGCTGGATTACCGCCTGCCTGACATGGAATGCCTGGATGTATTAAACAAGCTCACCCAACACACGGAAAAACATGCTGCTGTCGTTATCCTCACCGGCATGGAAGACAACGAAGTCATAGAGCGCAACTGTATCTTCGCCGGTGCACAAGACTTCCTGCTGAAAAAAGAGCTTTCTGAGCGCCACCTGACCAAGGCACTGGTACATGCGCAAGCGCGTCACGCCCTCAACAGCAAGCTGATTGATACCCACAAACGCCTCAAATACCTGGCCGAGAATGACCCCATGACCGGCTTATCCAACCGCTATTATTTTGAAGAGCATCTGCGCGGCGCGATTCAGCGCGCGCATCGCCTCAACTTTCAGCTAGGTTTAATTTACCTCGATATTGATAACTTCAAACTGATCAACGATAGCTCAGGCCACGACTGCGGCGACCAGTTGTTGCAGCAAATTGCGCAGCGATTACTGGCCGTGGTGCGCGACGGCGATGTGGTGTGCCGCCTGGGCGGAGACGAATTTGCCATCGTCGTCCACGACCTGGATACCGAAACTTCAGTCGGCGCGCTGGCACAACGGGTGCTCGAGAGCGTGCGCGAACCCATCACCATCCAGAACACCGAGCACTTTGTCACCTGTAGCATAGGCATTGCCACTTACCCCAAGTGCGCCATCAATGCCGAAGACATGCAAAAACGTGCCGACCTGGCAATGTACCAGGTCAAACGCGAGGGCCGCAACGGTTTTCATTTTTATAGCGAAGACTTGCAAGACCAGATCCTGCACAGAATCATGCTCGAAGGCGAGTTGCGTTCACAACGCCTGCAAAACCAGCTGGTGCAATATTACCAACCAGTGATCAACGCCAAAAATTTCCAGGTCTGTGGCGCAGAAATGCTGATGCGCTGGAACCATCCGACCAAAGGTCTGTTAGCGCCAATAGCGTTTATCGACATCGTTGAAGAACTCGGCTTCCTGGCCGCCATCGACACCAAGAACAGGCGCTTGGCGTGCATGCAGGTCGCGCAATGGCGCAGTGATGGCCTCATCAACAATGCATTTGTATTGGCCGTGAATGCCAGTGAGCAGCTGCTACAACAAGAGAGCATGTTCAGCGACATTCAAAATGACTTGGCCGCTGCGGGCCTGCCAGGTGAATGCCTGTCCATAGAGGTGACCGAAAGCGTACTGGTGTCCGATTTCGACAAAACCTCCGCCCTGCTCAATCACCTCAAAGCCTTGGGCGTACAAGTCGCGCTGGATGACTTTGGCATCGGTTATTCATCCATGTCCTATTTAAAACGCCTGCCCGCCTCGGTCTTGAAAGTAGATCGCTCTTTTGTGCAAAATGTGCCAGAAAGCGAAGCCGACAGCCGCATCTTAAAAGCGCTGATTGTCATGGCAAAAAGCCTGGATCTCGACGTGATTGTGGAAGGCATAGAAACCATAGAACAAGCCAGTTTATGCCGCGAACTAGGCGCGGATATGCTGCAAGGTTTCCTGTTCTCCAAGCCACTGTCGCCAGAAGACTTTGCCGAGTTTTTAAAAGGACACGACCCGGCAAGTCACCACCTCAATATTTCCTAAACCATGGCCTTTTTCTGCGTATAGATCAGGCAGCTGTAAGCACCTATTGTGACCGCGGCTGAAAATGCACAATCATCGCGCGCCTCTTCATGGGCGGTGATATCGCCGGAGGGGGTGTCGTCCAGTTGCGCGTGATATAAAGTTGCATCGCTATTAAAACGCAATTTCCACTCACCCGCCTGTGGCAAGCCGATCACATAGTTTTCTTTACGCCCCTCGGCAAAATTAAATACCACAATCACATCATCGCCGCCGTCTTGCCAACGGTGCATGGCGATTAGTTTGTCATCATCATTGACGTGATACACAGACGTATGTTGCCCACGCAAACCCGCAGAATCGCCGTGGTGGTTTAAGCGCAAGCTGATCAAATCGCGGTAGAGAGAGGTAATACCGGCATATTCTTTAGCGCGCTGCCAATCGATAGGGCGATCATCGCGAAACCACTGGTCACGCAAAAACTCCTGGCCCTGAAACAGCATGGGAATCCCTGGCGCTGTCATCACCAGCGCAGCGCCCAGGCAAGCGCGCTTGATGGCGTAACGCCCCGGTTGCTCGCTGGGGTCTATCTCAGACACCAGGCGTTGTTTGCCATTTGCCACCTCGTCGTGCGACTCGGTATATACCACGCGCTCAAACGCATCGTCGTTATAACGCTTGAGCAAGGCATCACGCACGGCAGGCATAGAGCGGTTGGCATCGTCAATTTCAATCAGCGCAGCGCGTATCGGGTGCACAAAGGCAGCATCCCACTGGCTGCTAAAATGCGCCCCGCCATCTTCGTGCTTCAGCGTCAGTTCTGCGCTGCTTTGCAAGTCTTCGGCAATGGTGATTTTGCCGGGGTGGCGCCGCTCCACCTCGCTATTAATCCACTGCAGCAAGCTCCAGCCCTCTACAATCATCTGCTGCGCACTTGCCTCTACACTGCGGATATACAAGGTCATGTCATAACGCAAACCATCGGCGTGATAATCGTCCAGCCACATCATGGCATTATCAAAAATATACTGGCGCACCTCACCCCGGCCATAGTCTGGCCGCGTATCGCCCCACGGCGTCGCCGAGCGCCAGTCGTTATAAAAGTAAATACCGCCCTTGTTATCCTCATGCCAGCCATCAAACTGCCACAAGCTGATGTCAGACGGTCCAAAGTGGTTGTAGACCACATCCACAATCACGGCGATGCCCAAGTCATGCGCAGCGGCAATAAAGCGCTTAAACGCCTCAGGCCCGCCATAAGCACTCTCCACCGCAAACGGGTGCGCCGGGTTATAGCCCCACGAATAATCGCCGGCAAACTCGGCTATCGGCATCACTTCTACCGCATTAATGCCCAGCGCTTTCAGATGCGGCAACCGCTCAATCGCCGTATCAAATGTGCCCACCGTATCGTCTTTGGCGTTAAACGTGCCGATGTGAATCTCGTAAATCACCAGTTCGTTCCACGGCGGCATCTCGAAATCTGGCGCAGACCGGTCAAAAAAGTCCAGTGCAGGCACCACCGCATTGCCCGCCGAGTTGGTAACGATTCTGGCGTAAGGGTCTATGCGTTGCAATTGCTGCTCGCCGTTAATCAAATGATATTGATATTCATCGCCCGGCTTGGCATGCGCCAGGTTGGCATACCAGTAACCGTTACCTTCGTTCTCACAAAGGTCCGTGCCGGGTTGCCAGTCATTAAACGCCCCAATCACCGAGACCTGCTCGGCATGCGGCGCCCATACCCTGAAAGCCACGCCCTCCGCATGCGGAATCGCCCCCATGCCAGGTAAGGGATCAACGCTCGTTTCAGATTGCAATGCAGTGTTGCTGGATACCATGATGAACAACCTCCAGAGATGAATAAATACAGGCTGCGCAGCCTGGGCGAGAGGCTGGCTAATGACACCAGTGTATAAAATCAGCAGGCGGCAAAAAAGACGATCCATGCTGACATTGTTGTCAGTATCGTCTGTCATGATTTGCGTCCGCGACCCGCCATCATTCCAGCCGCGCCATGTTAAACTGGCCTCCAGTTTTCATCAGGCAACACCATGATTCAATACAACCCCAAAGACTGGCTCACCTTCATTTTCCGTTTTCACGAGTCCGATACCTTCCGCCAACTCATGCCGATGATGCTGTTAATCGGGTGCTATGCCGGCGGCATTGCCTATCTTGAAATTGAATACTGGAAGCTGGCAGACAGCAGTCATGTGAAGAACCTGTCTTTAATCCACACCACCGTTGGTTTTGTGTTGTCATTGCTGCTGGCTTACCGCACCAACACCGCCTACGACCGCTGGTGGGAAGGCCGCAAAGCCTGGGGCGCACTGGTCAACAACAGCCGCAACCTGTCGATGAAGCTTTCAGCCTATTTAGCCGACGAAACCGACCGCGACTTCTTTAGAAAAATCATCCCGACCTATGCTGCCGTATTGTCCAAGCATTTAATGAATGAAGACGTCAGCAAAATGCTGTTTGAAGGCCTGGATTTAGAAATTGACCACCACGAACATCACCCCAACCAGATCGCGCAACACATCTTCCAAAAAGCCAATGAGCTTTACACCACGGGCAAAATCACCGGCGACCAGTTCTTTATCATCCACGAAGAATTGAAGTCTTTTACCGACGTGTGTGGCGTATGTGAACGGATTAAAAATACACCTATCCCATATTCATACAGCGCGTTTATCAAAAAATTCATCTTCTTCTACGTGATGACCCTGCCATTTGGCTTTGTGTTTAGCCTGGGCTACTACGTGATTCCGGTCGTGGTATTTATTTTTTACGTACTCGCCAGCCTGGAACTGATTGCCGAAGAAATTGAAGACCCGTTTGGCACGGACACCAACGATTTGCCAACGCCAAAAATGGCGGCCAATATTAAAAAACACGTGGAGGAATTGCTGTAACGCTAAGTAGATTTAGCGACAGCCGCAACCGCGCTGAGAGGTCCATGAATCATTAGTCTTTATAAATGCCGACTAGCGTCCATACGTCCGTGCAGAATCCGCATAATGACAATGCCATCATTGATCAGACGAAAGTAAACGACATGGCGCTCAACACTTCGACAGCGATAACCAGGACGGATATGCTCACAAGGTTTAGCGGCTTGGGGATTACGACTCAGGTCTTGAAATCCTGCTACCAGAATATCAATATAGCGGTTTGCCTGCGCGACACCCCATTCATCGCGCGAGTATAACCAGATATTTTCCAGATCCAGCTCAGCCGCCGGACTAAGACGATACTCAGCCATGCGTCAGTTGCATACGTCGCTTAAAAGCCGCAACATCAAACTGACGGGGCTCACCACTGTTCTCGCCATCAATCAGCGCTTGCCGTATCGCTTCAATCTCAGCGCTGCGCTCTTGCTCTCGGCGAATCAGATCACGAATATATTCACTGTCATTGGTGTAATGCCCGCCATCAATCTGGGCCTTTATCCAGGCATCTTGCTGATCAGTGACAGTAATTGTTTTGCGCACCGTTGCCATGCTAATCTCCAACTAAACGAACCACATAAGGTATGATTAAATCATACTATTGACACACCTTAGCAAGAAATCGCCGACAAAGGAGCAATATTATGGAATCATCCCTACACACCCTGAATAACCTGTTCGCCCAACTCGGCTTGCCAAATACCGATGCCGAAATCGAAAGTTTTATTAAAACGCATAGCCATTTAGCGGGCTATATTTCACTGGCTGAAGCGCCCTACTGGACACCAGCACAAGCCACCTTTTTGCGGGAAGAGATTTTGAAAGATGCCGATTGGGCAGAAGTGATAGATCAACTGAATGCCAGGTTGCATGCGAAGTAAACAAAACCATCGCACTTTAGTATGACGATGCAACGCCACTCCAGCCACTGCTTGCTGTTTTTGTGATCGTTAATTGTTAATGGTTTTGATTCTACATCTGCCACAACCGTTTTAACGGCCTGGTAAAGTGAGTCGGGTACTAGATCGCATAAAAATGCCCAGCCATTTCCCATCATTTGAATTTCAATCATATTTGGTTATAGTTCTTAAAAAATCCTTATAAGGCTTAATCAATGAAAGCTATTTCAGTCGGGTGTTTTCTTGCGGTATCCATGCTGCTATCAGGCTGCGTCACTAACAACATGACGGGCAGATCGCAATTGATGATTGTGTCCGAAGATGCAGCCATCAATAAAAGCTCCTCACTGTATAGCTCGATGATTGACGCTTACGATAAAGAAAAGAAACTCAGTGGTGACGTTGAAACGAATCAACGTGTACAAAAAATCACTAACAGGCTGGTTGAGCGTGCCGTTTTATATAAGCCAGAATCGCAAAAATGGAAGTGGCAAGTCAATGTCGTTGAGTCTGACGAAATTAATGCCTTTTGCATGGCTGGCGGAAAAATGGCGGTCTATACCGGCCTGCTTGAGAAGGTCAAACCAACCGACGACGAGCTAGCGCAAGTGATGGGCCACGAAATTGCGCACGCACTGGCTAACCACACCGCAGAAAAAATGTCGGTCGATATCCTGACCAAAATTGCCGTCGCAACAGTCACCGTGGCTGTCGCCGCATCGAGCAACGGCACGCAACAACAAAATAATAACAATGTACAAACAGCCAACCAGTTAGCCATTCTTGCTGGTGGCGCATTTGTGACGTTGCCTAACAGCCGTGGCGCAGAAACCGAGGCGGATAAACTGGGCATCGAAATTGCAGCGCAGGCTGGCTACAACCCGGCAGCCTCAGTGACTTTGTGGGAAAAAATGATGGAAGCCACTGGTAATAAAAGCAAAGGCGACTTTTTAAGCACCCACCCTTCACCGCCAAACCGCATCGAAGCCTTAAAAGCCCTGCAAGAGCCAATGCTGAAAATTTACGAAGTCAGATTACCTGTCTATGCTGACTACAAACCTGAGTACAACTATGTAAGAACCACCAAAAATGACTGGCTGGAAAACTCATCTAATGTCAGGGTGATTGAAGAAGGCAAATCCAGCCTGGTTGAACCGCCAGCGATAGACTCCGCCAAAGCCATCGCCTTTTACTCAAGTGACTTTGAAGCCTTTAAGGCAGGCACGCTCGAAATGAAATGCGAAACCTGCGGGCTTAAGTTTTATATGAATACCAGTGATTTAAAAACGCTGCACAGTAAACAAGACTGGCGCGGCCTGGTGCATAAAGTCGTTCACATCAACTACATGTTTGATCTCTCCTATTACTACCTGGCTCAGGCCGCATACGGCATGCAAAATAATCAAGCTGGCGATATATACATGGCAAAAGCGAGAGAATTGGCAACCACCGAAAAATACGCCTGTGCCACGGCCAAGATGAATAAATGCGGGGAAATCAACATCGGCGAAGCGCCTGAAGTGTCCGCCGTCGCGAATTAATACTCAGTAACCCCTCCCAATCACTAAGACAGTTCGCATGCCAATGACTCAAGGTGAGCCCAAGAAAATGGCCGACGACTTTACCCTGCCACCAGCGTACAAAACCGTACGGCTACATAACTTAAGTGTGGCCGAACAAACTAGACTGTTGCCGCAAGTGTTTGCGCTTGCCAGAGAACAATACCCAGAATGGCCAGCCGAGCAATTGCAAAACTGGCTCGATGCTTTGGCGGGCGGTAATGGCAACGGCACCAAAATGGCGGTTTCTGTGGTGCTGGATGCGCAAGGCGACGTGGCCGCCACCAGCGCAATGGAGTTGTATAACAATGGCACGGCCATGATCAACTACAGCCTAGCCCGCAAAGATGCTGACAACCATGCTTTCCCTAGCTATGCCGCGCTTATCTACGCCGCCACTCAAGACATGGCGGCTGGCATTAAAGCGCTACAAGCCCGCGGTGAAACCATCCACTTGGTTGGCAAAGAGCACCATTTACAAAGCGTGCGCGCTATTGCTGGCTATTATGCGGTTGGCAACGTGCCAATTGATGGCCCGACCTCGCTACTCACGAGCGAAGTGAAATATTACGAAGTGGCCTATGGCGACCCGAAAGAAGTAGAAAACCAGGCCAGGATTAACCATGCGTTTATGCTGGCAGACCCGAAAAACGGCTATACCCAAGAAGAAGATGTGCACTTATGGTTGCTCGGTGACTTTACCCCCAGCGACTCGACCAAACCACTCGCCGAATCGCTCAGGGCGCTGGCGGAAAGCTACGCCAAAGAGCACAGTATCTTCCGCGAAAAAGATATCCGCTTAGACCCCGGTTATATTTCGCTACACAAACTGGCCGACCACTTGCCAGCGGCGGCCACCTATCAACAAGCCGTGCTCGCTTCCGCACTTGGTGCCCCTCAGTGGATGGGCCTGGCTGAATAAAGCACTTATCAAAATCACTGAAGTCTGAGACTATTGATTGACGTGATTGATTGCGATGCGCACCACCACACACAAGGAACAGGCATGACGCAAATAGGCAAAACGATATTCACCTGGATGATGCTATTCGCACTATGCTCGACCAGCTTGGCGCAGGCAAACACCTTAGAAGAAGCCAAAGCCAAACTCGCAGCAAAAGACTACGCCGCCGCCCACGCTATTTATTTGTCACTCGCTAACAAAAACGATGCAAAAGCCTGCTACAACCTGGGCCTGATGTACCAAGATGGCGATGGCGTGGCCAAAAACATGGACGAAGCGGTCAAGTGGTACACCAAATCGGCAGACCTCGGTTACAAAGAGGCGCAATACATGCTGGGGTCATTAGTGTTTCAGCGCCAGATTCAAAGCATCAGCTACCCGCAAGCAGTCACTTATTACGAGCAAGCAGCCAAGCAAGGGCACGTGAAATCACAACTGAATTTAGGCATGCTGTATTTTAGGGGCGACGTGATTGCGCAAGACCTGCCCGCCGCCGTGCAATGGTTAAGCCTAGCCGCCAGCAACAATAATAGCGAAGCCCAAGGCTATATGGCACAACTCTACCAACAAGGCGCTGGCGTTGAACAAAATACCGTCAAAGCGGCAATGTGGTTAACGCTGGCAACGCAAAATGAAGATAAGCACTTGTTGAATCGCCACACCAAAATGCTCAATTATCTTGCTGCGCAAATGACTGAGGAACAAAAAATCACCGCCGCCCAATTGGCCGCGCAGTGTAAAAGCCAACAGTTGAAAGGTGTTGATTGCGATTAAACACTGACCCGACTCATCGCGTCTGATCCTATAGAATACAAAGGTTGGGGCAGCTGCACGCTGCGGCGAGGATGATAAAAATCATCGCAATCTTTCAGAATGACTTCATAAGTGAAATTGATATTAAGGAAAATATTTGGAATGCACATCAACGCCCAACTGTTTCCAATGACTAGATTTATAATCTTTGAAATCGAACTGACTTACATCTTTCAGCTTATCTTTGTAATTATCTGTTTCATACAAAACACCAGCATTTACAAATTGCCTTAAACAAACCAAGAATCCATTCACTGTTGTAGTTGTTAAGTATGAATCAGGTTTATCCCTATCCCAATTGTTAAGCATATTTAACTTAAATGCCAAAAGAAGTTTGTTTATTTCCTGAACACAAAACTCTATGTACTCTTTCAATAACTCCCTATTTTTTTGATCTATAACATCTTGTTTATTAGGATTATTCCATAGTTTTATCAGTGATTCTTTACCATTCAAACTTACAAGTGGCGCCAAGCCGTAGCTTACTATCGAAGAAGTCTTGATTTTAAAATCCTCGTCAAAGTAATGCTCTTGCAACTGTCCCTTTAAAGGTCCGGACTGAGCCAACTTATTTATAATTGCTTTTGAAATAGCAGCTATTGTAAACGGTCGGACCAGAAGCTCGATGCCCTGTTTCAAATCAGCCTTTGCCTTTGCTTGTTTATCATTGATCTCTAAAAAAAGCTTAGCCTCAAAATCAGTTTGATCTGCTTCACTGAGACCGGGTGGGTACATAATTCCGGTTACTAAAAGATTCTGGCACTTTCTTAAAGTATCTATCTTTAACTCATGTACATCATCACCCTCATGATAGGAATAAACTCTGTGTTGCCCATCAATAAGTCCTATCGAATTAAACTCATTTGGTAAATAAATAAGTACATATTCTTTCTCAGCAAGAGTAGCTGGATCGACGGTTTCCTTGCTATCAGGTTTGGTAAAAGTAGTGGATGCTGGAAGAGTAACAATAATATTATTAATGTAAACTCTGGACTCTTCGCTTAAGTATTTGCGCATATCACGAATTTTTTTTGGAATTAGCATTCTTTGATAAGTGCAATCAGGATCTAACCAACTATCTTTTCTAAGTACATGTGACTTTTCGAGCAATCGCTCTGGATCAATGTAAAAACTTAGAACTTTATATCCTTCTGGATAATTGCTATCTGACTCAGGTAACAAAAAACCTTTATATCCAATTGCACCACCAGCCTGAAGACCTGCTTGAATTCTAGCTTCACCAATCTGAGCGTAACTCAATTCAAAGAACTTAAAAACTTCAAATTTGGCTGTTTTTCCTATAACTTTTGATAAATTATAGAAGTATTTAAATCTTGGGTAATCAAAATATTTGATTCTTGGACATTGTTTAAGCGCCTCATCACTAACCTGAAACCTTGAGAAATAAGCAATCTTTATTTCGAAGTGAGGTGTTTTGTAAATTGGATTTTTATCACAATAATTTCCGAATTCAGGAAATTTAATCTTCAAGAATTCAATGAATTTAGACTTATTATCTAGAATAAGGTCATGAATTATTTTCTTTTTGTAGAGATGCTGAGAATCATGACTCCCTTTCCCATGCGTATCCTCTGAAACAATTATTATATTTTTATATACGAATAATGCATCGATTTCGCTATTCCTACCCTCAAACTCAAACTGTTTGCCATCCGTTTGAATATATTCAAAACCCGACAATATAAATATTGTTCTAACATCTGCACGATATTTATCTTCAAGTTTTTTCTGCTTTAACTTTTCTTGTAGTGCTCTTTTTTGTTCAGGTGTTAGCTTGATTCTGGGCTTTTTCACTTTTTTCTTTTGAACCACCACCATTTTCCCCTTTTAGTTAATCGTAATCCGATTCATTCAAACTTACTTTAATTGGGCTTAATATCAATGAACTAAAATCAAAGCTCAACTTATCAGTAATAGATTTATATTTATGCGTACTTTGTTCTAAATAAGTATATAACTCTTGAGTTGGCAAAGATGTTTTGAAAGCTTCTGGGCTTGAAACACAAGCAACCTCGACATCCAATCTAAATTTACTGATAGCTTTGGAGTTAGAAATTAGCTCTTGGACACTCACATCTAATTTATCTTTTTCAATGAGTAAAACATATGATGCCTTCGCAAACTTCGCTTGAGGTGATGTATCAACTACACTAGAAATATGATTAACAAAAATAGATTTAATCGTTACGCCAGATAGCTTTAATTCTTTTTTTATCACTCGAGCTAACTTCAATGCTCGCAGATTTAATATTAAGTTTTCAAACTCTTCTGTTTCCCTAAGCTTATGGATCGGAGAAGCAAACTCCAACTGCTTTGAAGCCGAGTTTGACTCTACATAAGCCCGGAACATTTTTATGTAATCGCTATTTAACTCGAACCCAATATGTTTTCTATTGGAGAATTGAGCGATTGCTGGGACCGTACCAGATCCTGAGAATGGATCCAATACAACATCCCCTGCATCCGTTGTTAATTGCAATATTCTACCTACAAGGCTTTCAGGTAGAGGGCAAAAATGGCGGATATAGCCATCACCCCAAGACCCTTGAATTGGAATAGGAAACTCCCATACCTCATCCAAACTTTTACCTTTCGGATGATATCTCTCAGGGTATTTTACCCACCATTTTTTTAGATCTTTATAATCCCGCACTCGATCTTTATAGTACTTATACGTATTAGATTTACTAAAATGTAAAACATACTCAAATATACCCCTTGTTACGCCACCGCTTACCCAAGGAACAGTCTTATCCTTCCGCCAAATAATTACATCTTGTAACTTCCAACCTACGGTCTTTAATTTCGCTGCAAAATCAAATGGCAAAGGTATTAAATCCCCATTCTTTTTAAAGCTATCTATCACGACCCAAAGCGATCCTGAGTCTTTAGTAACCTCGTATACCTTTGAAAAGACAACACTTAAGTCATCTAAATATTCATCATATTTTTGCCCATACCCGATTTGATCCTGATGTCCATAATCTTTCAAATCAAAGTATGGAGGAGAAGTTATGGTTACATCGACAATTGCTTCATGAATAACTTTATCAATATTACGGGCATCTAAATTATGAACATCAAAAATCGAGTCTTCGGATTTAGTACTGTAAACCCGCTCCCCATCAATCGACTCTTTAATTTTATTATCTTCTAACACGCCTTATCACCCACACTTACTATCACCACAATTTAAACAAGTCATACATCCATCCATCAGTATACTCGCTTTGGTATTACACTTTTTGCAAAGCTGTGCACCTTTCGGGAAGCCTTCGTCGTTTGACTCTTCACCTGATTTGCTGTGCTTTTCCAGGTATTCCGCTTTTTTCTCTTCAACCAGTTTTTGCTGGTGTTCGTCTAACCCTGGCTTTTTGAGCATGCCGATTTCTTGCAGGTGTTTTTCTACCACTTCACCAATCTCAGCCACCAGGCTAGGCACAAACTTGCCACCTTTTTTGAAATAGCCACCGCTAGGCTCAAATACGCTTTTTAGCTCTTCTACCAAGAAGGTGACATCGCCACCTTTGCGGAACACGGCAGACATGACGCGGGTCAGTGCGACTATCCATTGGAAGTGCTCCATGTTTTTGGAGTTGATGAAAATTTCGAACGGACGGCGGTGCTCTTGTGGCGTGCCTTCGTACATGATGACATCGTTGATGGTGATGTAGAGCGCGTGCTCGGTCACCGGCGTTTTGATTTTGTAGGTGTTGCCCACCAGCATATCTGGGCGGCTCAAAGGTTCACCCATTTGAATGATATTTGCGACAGGCGCTGCTGCGGCCTCGGCTGCTTTTTTGTCTTCATCGGTCACCAGTTTGTAGGCGGTGATTTTTTTGTCGATTTTGATTGCCATGTTGTTCTCCCTATTGGAGCTTAATTTTTCAATAAATTCAATCTTTTAAGTTCACTAAAATTTCAGATGGTTGCCGTTACGAGCGATGCCAGTGCCAGGCGAAAAGCGGTTTTAAACCGGAATGTACAAGCGAGTACATGAGGATTCAAAACTGCTTTTTAACGCCGCAATGGCGAGCGCAGTCGGCAAACACTAAAATTTTCCGTAGTAGCCTTCTTTAAAGGCATCAAACAGGTTCGCCGCCGTGTGAATCTCACCATCGTATTCAATCTCTTCGTTGCCTTTGGCTTCGATCTCGGTGCCATCTTCCAACGTGAATTTATACGTGGTGCTTTCGAGGTCTTTCTCAGTCACCAATACGCCCTGGAACGCTTCTGGATTGAACCTGAAGGTCGTACAACCTTTGAGGCCTTTGTCATACGCGTAGAGGTAGATGTTTTTGAAATCCTCAAAGTCGTAATCGGTCGGCACGTTGATGGTTTTGGAGATAGAGCTATCAATCCATTTTTGGGCTGCGGCCTGGATATCCACATGCGCTTTGGCCATGATGGTAGATGAATCGAGGAAGTAATCCGGCAATTGCTCTTCCGGCTTGTCGCTGAACGGCATGGCGTTCGCATTCACCAGTTCACGGTAAGCCAGCAGCTCGTAGCTGAATACATCTACTTTCTCTTTGGATTTTTTGCCTTCACGGATGACATTACGGGCATAGTGGTGGGCGAAGCTAGGCTCGATACCGTTGCTGGCGTTATTCGCTAATGACAGCGAAATCGTGCCGGTTGGCGCGATGGAGCTATGGTGCGTGAAGCGTACACCCTTGGTTGCGATCTGGTTACGCAGGCCTTCTGGGAACTGCTGCATATAGCGGCTATATTTACCCAGCAACACTTTACCCGCCAGTTTCTGGCCGACTTTAATGCCATCTGCCGCCATTTCCGGGCGCACGCGCAGCATATCGGCAGTGACTTCAAATTTCTCGTCCATGATAGGTGCCGGGCCTTTTTCTTCGGCCAGTTGCACGCCTACCTCCCAACCGACTTCGGCCATGATGCGGGTGACTTCTTCAGTGAATTTGACTGAGTCTTCTTCACCGTATTTCATTTTCAGCATGGTGAGGGTTGAACCCAGGCCCAGGTAGCCCATGCCGTGACGGCGTTTGCGGGCGATTTCCTGGCGCTGTTGCTCTAATGGCAAACCGTTAATTTCAACAACGTTGTCCAGCATGCGGGTGAACACAGACACCACGTTGCGGTATTCTTCCCAGTCAAAATGCGCTTCGTCAGTGAATGGCTGGCGCACAAACTTGGTCAGGTTGACAGAACCCAGCAGGCAAGCACCGTATGGCGGCAATGGTTGCTCGCCACACGGGTTGGTGGCGCGGATGTTTTCGCAGAACCAGTTGTTGTTCATTTCGTTGACGCGGTCGATCAGGATAAAGCCTGGCTCGGCAAAGTCGTAGGTGGAGGACATAATCACATCCCACAAACGACGCGCCTTGATGGTTTTGTAGATGCGGCAAGCCACTTTACCGGCTTCCGGGCCATCCAATTTGGTCAGGTATTTCTGTTTGACCGGCCAGTCGCGCCAGACCACTTGCGACTCGTCATTCACATTCAGGCCATCGATAATGGCTTCTTTCTTAGTGACAGGGAAAGCCAAACGCCATTCGTCATCGGCTTTGACGGCCTCCATAAACTCTTTGGTGATCAGGCAGCTGAGGTTGAACTGGCGCAAACGGCCATTTTCGCGTTTGGCTTTGATAAAGTCAGTCACGTCAGGATGCGAAATATCAAACGTTGCCATTTGCGCGCCACGACGGCCACCGGCAGAAGACACGGTGAAACACATTTTGTCGTAGATATCCATAAACGACAGTGGGCCGGAAGTGTAAGCACCGGCACCGGCGACAAACGCGCCTTTTGGACGCAAGGTAGAGAACTCGTACCCGATACCGCAACCGGCTTTCAGGGTCAGGCCAGCTTCGTGCACTTTGCCTAAAATATCGTCCATGCTGTCTTCCACCACGCCAGACACGGTGCAGTTAATGGTAGAGGTGGCTGGCTTGTGCTCTTGCGCACCGGCGTTAGAGGTAATGCGGCCTGCCGGAATCGCGCCACGGCGCAACGCCCACAGGAATTTTTCGTGCCATTCGTGCTTTTTCTCTTCGGTGGTTTCGACGTCAGCCAGCGCACGCGCCACGCGGCTGTAAGAATCGTCCATGTCCAGGTCTACATGCTCGCCAGATTTGGTTTTCAGGCGATATTTTTTATCCCAGATATCAAGCGAAACAGGTTGCACCGGAATATCGACGGCGACCTCCTCTGAATGGACTTTCTTTTGTTCAACGGCTTTCAGCATCGAGTTCTCCCACCTTTGGCGATTCTTATTAATTGATAACGCGCTGTGAACCGGAAAAACCCCTGCGGCCGACAACGCGTAGAACAAAGATTGGCTTGAAACAAGCGTTTGCACGCTTATCTGACCGCACGCTATGGATTGAGATGCGGCTTCAACCAAACACAACATCTTGTGTTGCTGGCAGTAATTTATGCCTATAGTTTGTTGACGTCAATTGATTTTTTACGCCTTTTTTTGGTGCGTGTTGCTTGCATTTTGTGAATCACTTTAACTACAAGGCCTCAGGCATAGGTGAGTCATCACTCTCGTGTTTTGCATGCATTTGATTGGTGCGCGCAGGCGACATCAGACGCAAATATGCGAGAATAGCGCCATGCCAAAATTCGTTTATTCCCTGCTGATGTTTGCCGTGGCGCTGCTGCTGCCAATCAAGCTATTCTGGCGCGGCCTCAAGCAGCCTGAATATCGCCAGCACGTTGGTGAGCGCTATGGTTTTTACACGCAAACTGTCCACGCACCGATTATTTGGGTGCATTGCGTCTCGGTGGGTGAAACGCGCGCCACACAGCCGCTGATTTTGGCCTTATTGGCGCATTACCCAACGCACCAGATACTGATCACCCACGGCACCCCTACTGGCCGCGATACCAGCAGCCAGCTGTTTCAGCAAGAGATCACTGACGGCCGCGTGCTGCAAGCCTATTTGCCCGTAGATACGCCCGGTGCCGCCAAACGCTTTCTCAAGCATTTTCAACCTGGTTTAGGGTTGTTAATGGAAACCGAACTGTGGTTTCATTTAATTGACCAGGCCACACGATTAGACATTCCCATGGCGTTGCTAAGCGCCCGCCTGTCGGCAAAATCTGCGGCCGGATACGCCAAACTCGGCAGCCTGACACGCCAAGGCTTGCAACAACTCGCGCTGGTCGCCGCCCAGACGGCTGCCGATGCCGAACGTCTGCAAGCACTGGGCGCGCAACACCCGGTGATTTGTGGCAACCTCAAATTTGATGTCACGCCACCCGCAGACAGTGCAGAAAAAGGCGCTGCGTTGCGCCAGTTGCTAGGGAAAGAACGCACCGTTTTTATGGCGGCTAGTACGCGTGAAGGTGAAGAGTCACTGATACTCGACGCCGTGCAAGGCACTGACGTGCTTACCCTGCTGGTACCACGGCACCCGCAACGTTTTGCTGAAGTTGAGTCACTACTTAAGGCACGCGGCCTGCGCTATGTGCTGCGCACGGAGTTGGCACAAACGTTAAATGCCGATGTGCAAGTGGTGCTGGGCAACAGCATGGGTGAGATGTACACCTATTACGCAGCGAGTGACTTTGCCGTGATGGGCGGCAGCTTGCAGCCGCTGGGCGGGCAGAACCTGATTGAAGCAGCAGCGATGGGCGTGCCAACAATATTGGGGCCGCATATGTTTAATTTTGCGCAGGTGACGCAAGCGGCGGTGGCAGCGAATGCAGCGGTGCAATTAGGTCATGTGGGTGAGTTGCATGGCATGATTGCAGCATTGGCGGCGAATAAAATGAAAGTGCAGACCATGGCACAAGCGGCGAAGGGGTTTACTTTGCAGCATAGAGGGACGACACAGAGGTTGATGGCAGCGATAGATCAATTGCTATCTCGTGTTCATTAGTCGATTTTAATCTCACCGAATATCGAGAGATTTATTTCGCCTCTTTGGTTACTTTCTGGTGCTTGTCCCCCAGAAAGTAACCAAAGAGGAAGACACCCAGCCATCACGGCCTGACGGCTCCCTTGCGTTGCTCAACAAAGTGGGCGTCCATCGAAACTCGCCCTAGCGGCTTGCAAAAGGCGCAAGCCACCGCGGAACTCGAACAGCCGATGGCCGACTACCCCCCACTTCGTCTCCGCTACTCAGCGTAATGGAATGGGATTTATCTCGCTAAACTCACACTGCATCAATGTGGACGGTTCAAAAACCAAATTCATTTCTTAAAATCACTAGTGGTGGCGCCTGGTGTTCGGGGCCCCCATCTGCCGCGCCGAGCAACGCAGGGTTGGCGGGAGCTTTCGGCCAGCGGCTGTCCGAGTTCCGCAACAAGCCACGTCTAGTGTGGCTTGTCAGGGCGAGTTTCGATGGACGCCCGGCAATTCGAGTAGCACAGGAAACAAGCGGAAGTTGGGGTGCATTTCTTTTGGTTACTTATTCTTTGTGCAAGCAAAGAAAAGTAACTCGCCGAAAAGGCGAAAAGAAACGCGTCAATCATCACACAAAGAATGCCCTTCCCTAAGCATCAAACAAAAAAGGCGCACCTCTCAGCACGCCTTTTTAATCAACACCTAAACCCTACCCTAAGTTAGGCGCTAACCAGCGCTCCAACCAGGCCTTATCCACATCACGCCGCTGCGCCATGTCTTCCAGTTGATCATTGCCAATCTTATCCACACTGAAATACCTGGACTCAGGATGCGCAAAATAGAAACCACTCACCGCTGCCGCTGGCAGCATGGCGTAACTATCTGTGAGTTGCATATCGATCTCGGTGGCTTGCAGCACTTTGAACATATCCTCTTTCACCGTGTGATCCGGGCAGGCCGGGTAACCTGGTGCCGGGCGGATGCCCTGGTATTGCTCTTTAATCAGTGCATCTTTATCCAAGGCTTCGCCCGCTGCATATCCCCACAAGTCCTGGCGCACGCGTTCATGCATGTATTCGGCAAAGGCTTCGGCCAAGCGGTCGGCCAATGATTTGAACATGATGGCATTGTAGTCATCATGGTTTTTCTCAAAGTCGGCCAGGCGTTTTTCCATGCCTAAACCGGCAGTCACGGCGAACAGGCCAATGTAGTCATCAGTACCTTTAGGTGCAATAAAGTCGGCCAGGCACTGGTTAGGGCGCGCCACGCCGTCAATGACCGGTTTTTGCGTTTGCTGGCGCATGCCGTACCAAGTGAGGGCAACCTGGCTGCGAGTTTCGTCGGTGTAAATCTCAATATCGTCACTGTTGACCTGGTTGGCGGGGAACAGGGCAATGACGCCGTTGGCACTGAGCCAGCGGCCATCGATAATGCGCTTAAGCATGACCTGCGCTTCGGCAAATACTTTGGTCGCGGCTTCGCCGACAATTTCATCTTTCAAAATCGCCGGGTAGAAACCCGCCAGATCCCAGGTCTGGAAGAACGGGCCCCAGTCTATATATTGGGCGATCAAGGCCAGGTCGATATTTTTGAATACGCGGCGGCCAATAAATTTAGGTTTGACCGGCGCCTTGTCTCCTGTGAACTCCACTTTAGCGGCATTGGCGCGTGCATCAGCCAGGCTTAACATAGGCACGCCTTTTTTGTTGGCGTGCTGATGGCGTGCTTTTTCGTAATCGGCCTGGATCTCGGCCAGGTAGGCACCACGCGTTTCCGGCGTCAGCAGGTTTTGCATCACGCTCACCGAGCGCGACGCATCCGGCACGTAAATCACCGGGCCTTCGTAGTTAGGCGCAATTTTCACCGCCGTGTGCGCACGTGAGGTGGTCGCACCGCCGATCAGCAATGGCGTCTGGTTTTCGACAAAATGCGGATCGCGCTGCATCTCTTTGGCGATATAGGCCATTTCTTCCAGGGACGGCGTGATCAGGCCGCTCAAGCCAATAATATCGGCATTCTCGGCTTTGGCCATGGCCAGGATTTCAGCCGCAGGCACCATGACGCCCATATTCACCACTTCAAAGTTGTTGCATTGCAACACCACCGAAACGATGTTCTTACCGATATCGTGCACATCGCCTTTAACGGTGGCAATCACCACCTTGCCTTTAGGCTTGGCAACCAAACCCGTACGGCGCTCTTCGGCGGCTTTTTCTTCTTCAATAAACGGAATCAAATGCGCCACGGCAGATTTCATCACGCGCGCAGATTTCACCACTTGCGGCAGGAACATTTTGCCCTGGCCAAACAGGTCACCGACCACGTTCATACCATCCATCAGCGGACCTTCGATGACGTGAATCGGGCGACCGCCGTTATTCATGATGTCCTGACGGACTTCCTCGGTGTCGGCGACAATAAAGTCGGTAATGCCATGCACCAGCGCATATTCCAAGCGTTTGCTCGCAGGCACCGGTGCTTCCGGCGTACCGCGCCAGGCCAAGGTCGCCTCTTGTTTTTTGCCGCCTGCCACCAGCGTACCGGCAATCTCGATCATGCGCTCGGTCGCGGCCAGTGGATTGTCAGGGTCAACCACACGGTTGAGCACCACGTCTTCCACACGCTCGCGCAGTTCGGCCGGGATATCGTCATAGACACCGACCATACCCGCGTTAACGATACCCATGGTCATACCGGCCTGGATGGCGTGATAGAGGAATACGGTGTGGATGGCTTCACGCGCCGGTTCGTTACCTCGGAAGCTGAAGCTGACGTTGGACACACCGCCGGAAATACGCGCGTAGGGTAAATTCTGTTTGATCCAGCGGGTGGCTTCGATAAAGTCTACCGCGTAATTGTTATGCTCTTCGATACCGGTGGCCACGGCAAAAATATTCGGGTCGAAGATGATATCTTCTGGCGGGAAACCGCTGCAGACCAATAAGTCGTAAGCGCGTTTGCAAATCTCGGTTTTACGCGCGTAGGTATCGGCCTGGCCGGTTTCGTCAAATGCCATCACCACCACGGCTGCGCCATAGCGCTGGCACAGTTTGGCCTGACGCAAAAACTCGGCCTCGCCTTCTTTCATCGAAATCGAGTTGACGATGGCTTTGCCCTGCACGCATTTGAGGCCAGCCTCGATCACCGCCCATTTCGAGGAGTCGATCATGATAGGCACACGCGCAATATCGGGCTCGGAGGCAACCAGGTTGAGGAAGTGCGTCATGGCCTTGACCGCATCCAGCATGCCTTCGTCCATGTTGATATCAATCACCTGCGCGCCATTTTCTACCTGCTGGCGCGCCACACTGAGCGCCTCTTCGTATTGCTCGTTGATAATCATGCGCGCAAACGCTTTAGAGCCAGTGACGTTGGTACGCTCGCCGACGTTCACATAAAGCGAGCTTTCATCAATAATAAATGGCTCTAACCCAGACAGCTTGGTCGTCACTGGCAGTGTAGGCACCTGGCGCGGCGGCAAGACTTTAATCGCGTTGTAAATCGCGTTGATATGGTCTGGCGTGGTGCCGCAGCAACCACCAGCAATATTGATAAAACCGCTCTGGGCAAACTCTTTGACCAGGCTAGAGGTGACATCCGGCGTTTCGTCAAAGCCGGTATCCGACATCGGGTTAGGCAAACCGGCGTTGGGGTAGATACAGACAAAGGTATCGGCCACCTTGCTCAGTTCCTCGGCGTAAGGACGCATCAATGTCGCCCCCAGCGCACAGTTCAAACCTACCGTCAGCGGTTTGACATGGCGCACGGAATGCCAGAAAGCGGTCACGGTCTGGCCGGACAAAATACGGCCAGACGCATCGGTCACCGTGCCGGAAATCATGATCGGCCAGGTTTTGCCTTGTTCGTCAAAAAAACTCTCAATCGCAAACAGCGCCGCTTTACAGTTGAGCGTATCGAAAATGGTTTCCACCATGAGGATATCGGCACCACCATCAACCAGACCGCGGATTTGCTCCATGTACGACGTCACCAGTTGATCAAAGCTCACATTACGTGCAGCCGGATCATTCACATCAGGCGAAATCGAAGCGGTTTTTGGCGTAGGGCCTAAAGCACCGGCGACAAAACGTGGTTTGTCCGGCGTGCTGTATTTGACGCAAGCGGCTTTGGCCAGCTTGGCAGACTCGACGTTCATCTCATAGACCAGCTGCGCCATATGGTAATCGTCTTGCGCGACGCTGGTGGCACCAAAAGTATTGGTTTCGATGATGTCGGCCCCGGCGGCCAGGTATTTTTCGTGGATTTCCTGAATCACGTGTGGCTGCGTCAGCGTTAGCAGCTCGTTGTTGCCTTTGACGAACAGCTCGCGCTCGCCCGGCGGGCCTTGAAAATCTTTGAAACGCGCACCGCGATAGTCGGCCTCGGTCAGCTTGTACTGCTGAATCATGGTGCCCATTGCGCCATCCAGAATCAGGATGCGCTGTGAAAGCGCGTCACGTAACCATTGTTCAGTGGCGGAGATGGGCAGTTGCGGCATGCGTATCAACTTGAAAACAAAAGCGATATTTTATCACAAGGCAGCGCATGGCCCGGCAAACGCCGCCCATGACAAAACACGCGCTAGAAGTTGAAGCGCAGCGTGGTCATCAATACATGGTTTTCACGGTCGACGGTGCGCGTATTGATAAACTGGTGCAGATAGCCGGTTTCGACATTGGAGAAATCGCTGAACTTCCAGTTGGCGCCGATAAAAAAACGGTTTTGGTCTATGCCTCGGTGTGCGCCCCACTCGGTCTGGTTGAGGTTAATAAACAGCTCGTTAAACATCACCAGCGATAATTTGGGATGCACGGGCAATGGCGTGGTCGCACGCACCATCTGCCGTAAGCGATGACCAACATCCTGAAAGTCTTCACGGCGCCGCTGCTCAAAGCGCGTGCGGCTGGTGAAAGTAACATCGGCAATGGCATCAAACTGATACTGGAACTGCTCCCACAACCGGTTTTCGCGCTGCGACGACTGGCCGGGCGGGTGGCTGATAATGGTGTCATAGCCCAGCCAGACGCTGGCTTTGGGATTGAACTTGTAAAACACCGATGGCCGCAGGATCAACTGGTCAAAATGCTGACCTTCGTTACGCCAGCGCGGATGCGTATCCATGCTCCAGTAAAAATTTTCTGCCGGTAACTTACCCTGGGTGTAGATGCTAAACCAGTAACGGCCATCCTCCTCGGTATCGGCCATCGCTGGCGATACGCCGCTCATGGCGAGTATGAAAAAAGCACAGCTCAAAAAAATATGGTCGAATCGGAAAAATGACATTAACATCGCGGCATTCTATTGGTGTAAATCAGCATGGCAGAAATCGGCTGCCATCAGCAGCCAGCTATGTAAGGGGATCGCATGATATCAGGTTTGGTTCAACTCTTTTTGTGGCAGGGCCTAGGCGAATTGCTCAGTAAATTCTTTTTACCAGGCATTCCCGGCCCGGTGCTTGGCCTGCTGTTGCTACTGACTTTTCTATGTGTGAGAAAACAGGTGGATAGCGACTTATCCCTGGTCGCAGATAGTTTCCGCCAGCACCTGGGCTTGCTGTTTGTGCCAGCATCCGTCGGCGTATTGCTGTTTTTACCAGAACTGCAAACCCATGCGCTGGCCGTCAGCACCGCCTTACTGGTCAGCGTCATTCTCACCATTGCGGTGACGGCACTGGTGCTTAAAGTATTCTGGTATGTGTCGCTCAAGCGCAATAAAGGCCACCGCCATGAATAAGCGCATCCCGATTTCCGACATCTGGGTCTACCTTTCCGGTGACCCGCTATTTGCACTCATTATCACGCTGGCCACTTACCAGTTAGGCTATTTGCTCTATGTGCGCGCCAAGCGACACCCGCTTGTCAACCCGGTCGCCATTTCGGTCATATTGACCTGTGTCGCCATACACTTGCTGGATATGCCCTATGAAAAATACTTCGAAGGCGCGCAGTTTGTGCACTTTTTACTGGGCACGGCGACGGTGGCGTTAGCAGTGCCGATTTACAATGGCTTCAAGCGCATGCAAGGCAAAATCTTTCATATCTGGGTAGCCTTGACGGTGGGCAGCACGGTCTCCATCGTCAGCGCGGTGGCCATCGCCAAATGGATGGGCGCCTCAGACAATATTGTCGGCAGCATGTATGCCAAATCGGTCACGGCACCGATTGCCATGGGCATTGCCGAAAGACTCAATGTGTCGCCGACGCTGACGGCCGTGTTTACCGTCATCACCGGCATGCTGGGGGCCATTCTGGCGCCCTATATCCTCAACAGCGTCAAAGTACATCAATGGTGGATACGCGGCACGGCGATTGGCGTGGGGGCGCATGGCCTGGGAATTACGCGCGCATTTAGCGTCAATGAGGAGGCCGGGGTATTTGCCAGCATGGCGATGGGGCTGAATGGCGTGATTAGCGCAATTGGCTTGCCGATCGTGCTAACCTACTTGCGGCCACATCTGGGGTTTTAGCCAAGCTGAAACTAAATCTGCATTAAACCGCTTTTAACTGCGCATAAAATATTCTTTTTCGCCTCTCGGCGAGTCACTTTCTGATGCTTGCCCCTCAGAAAGTAACCAAAGAGGAGGGCACCCAGCCATCACGGCCTGACGGCTTCCTTGCGTTGCTCAACAAAGTGGGCGTCCATCGAAACTCGCCCTAGCGGCTTGCAAAAGGCGCAAGCCACCGCGGAACTCGAACAGCCGATGGCCGACTTCTCCCACTTCGTCTCCGCTACTCAGCGTGATGGAATGGGATTATTCTCGCCAAACTCACATCGTAGCAATTTGGAAGGTTCAAAAACCAGATTCTTTTCTTAAAGTCACTAGTGGTGGCGCTCACAGGTGTTCGGGGTCCCCATCTGCCGCGCCGAGCAACGCAGGATTGACGGGAGTTGTCGGCAAGCAACTGTTTGAGCTCCGCAGGAGCGAGTTTTTGATTGCCGCCCGGCAAACCGAGTAGCGCAGGGAACAAGCGGAAGCTGGGGTGCATTTCTTTTGGTTACTTATTCTTTGTGCAAGCAAAGAAAAGTAACTCGCCGAAAAGGCGAAAAACAACCTAACAAACAACCACGTGGGCATCCATGCCCACCCTACAACGACCAATCTAAAGAACAACCTTTTATTGCTATCTCACCACGCTTGGATTCCGGCCCACGCCTGAATGACACACTAGGGAAAGTGACAAAAAAGAGCCGAGTTAAAACTAGCTCTTCAACCACCTAGCAATATCCATCGCATAATAAGTTAACACGCCATCTGCCCCTGCGCGTTTAAACCCTAGCATCGCTTCCAGCACACAAGCTTTCTCATCCAGCCAGCCATTTTGTGCGGCGGCCTTGAGCATGGCGTATTCACCACTGACATGATAAGCATACGTCGGTACACCAAACTCGTCTTTGACGCGGCGTACGATATCCAGATACGGCATACCTGGTTTTACCATCACCATATCCGCGCCTTCTTCCAGGTCCAGCGCGACTTCTTTCAGCGCTTCGTCAGAGTTGGCAGGGTCCATCTGGTAATTGTATTTATTGCTTTTGCCCAGGTTGCCTGCAGAGCCAACCGCATCACGGAACGGACCGTAGAAAGCTGAGGCATATTTGGCGGAGTAGGCGAGTATGCGGGTATAGATATAGCCGCCTTCTTCCAGCGCATCGCGGATGGCGCCAATACGGCCATCCATCATGTCAGACGGCGCCACCACATCGGCACCGGCTTCTGCATGGCATAAGGCTTGTTTGACCAGGACGGCAACGGTTTCGTCATTGAGCACGTAGCCGCTGTCATCAATCAGGCCATCCTGGCCGTGTGTGGTGTATGGATCCAGGGCGACGTCAGTAATCACGCCCAGCTCAGGAAAGGCTTGTTTCAATGCTCTCACTGTACGCGGTACCAAGCCATCCGGATTGTAGGCTTCTTTGGCATCCAGGCTTTTGTATTGCTGTGGCACGACCGGGAACAAGGCGAGGGCCGGAATACCTAGCTTGACGCATTCTTCGGCGGTTTTCAGTAATACATCAATGCTTTGACGCTGCACGCCTGGCATGGAGCTAACAGACTCAATCTGCCCTTCGCCTTCCAGCACAAATACCGGGTAAATCAGATCATTGACCGTGAGTACATTCTCGCGCATCAGGCGACGAGAAAAGTCGTCCTTGCGCATGCGGCGTGGACGGATAGCGAGAAATTGATTGCTCATGGGAGTCCTTTGCTTTACCCAAATACCCTGGCCAATTCGGCACCCGGATCGTCCTGGCGCATAAAGGCTTCGCCGACCAAAAAGCCGTTAACGTTGTGGCTGCGCATCAAGGCGACATCTTCTGGCGTGAAAATACCGGACTCAGTGACCACAAAGCGGTCTTCAGGTGTTTTTTCGAGCAGATCTAGCGTGGTTTGCAAGGTAACATCGAAGGTACGCAGGTTACGGTTATTAATGCCCAATAAAGGTGTTTCCAGTTGCAGGGCCAGTTCCAGTTCGTCGGCATCATGCACTTCAACCAACACCGCCATGCCGAGGTTGTGGGCGGCCAGTTCCAGCTCGCGCATTTGCGCCAGCTCCAGTGCAGCCACAATCAGCAAAATGCAGTCAGCCCCCATGGCACGGGCTTCATAGACCTGATAAGGATCTATCATGAAATCTTTGCGCAGCACAGGCAATTTACAGGCTGCACGCGCTTGTTTTAAATATGCGGCAGAACCCTGGAAATACTGTTCATCCGTCAGTACGGACAAGCAGGCTGCACCGCCTTTTTCGTAGCTTTTGGCGATCACGGCCGGGTTGAAATCCGCACGAATAATGCCTTTGGATGGGCTGGCCTTTTTAATTTCAGCAATCACCGCAGGTTTATCCGCATCGACTTTATCGACAATATTGCCAATAAAGTCACGGCAATCCGGCTGATCCAGGGCTTCTTCACGCATGGCATCCAGTGACTTGAGCGCTTGCGCCTTGGCGATTTCTTCGCGTTTGGTCGCTAAAATTTTATTTAAAATATCAGACATAATGTACTCGCATGTTTATCGTTTCACTTACTGGTCTACGCGTATTCGTGCGCGCTACTGGTAAGTATGATCTTGATGTTTAATCCAGCCGCTATGGCGCCCTTGCGGATCGTGGTGCGTCCAATGCATGATGCCACCTTTGGGGTTGTAAATGTATTCCCCCTTAAATGTCACCGTATCTCCTGCATTCAAGCCTTCTACGCGTGGTGCCAGGTCAATATTATGCGCAAACAACAAGGTTTGTTCAGCAGACACGCTCACCAGAAAGCGCTGGTGGCGGGCGCCTTTGTTATCGTCAGGCAACAGTTTCTTCACTACGCCATGACCTTCTAGCCAGACATGGCTTTGCTTTTGCGCAAACGCCTGCTTAACTGCTGCATTGCCTTCCGATGACAGCCCGGAAGAAAGTGATTGAAGATTCAGCATCTGAACCTGTGACTTCACTTCCACGGTGGACTGTGGCCGATTACTTGCACCATCACCGCTGACACTCTGTTGCGACGCCTGCTGACACGCCGCCAGCAAACCGAACAGTGCCATCAATGCGTAGCGTTTCATGCCGCCTGGCTCAAGGCCTTCAGTTGTTGCAGTTTATTCAAGGCCGCGCCTGAATCAATGGACTGCGCCGCTTGCGCAATGCCAGATGGCAAATCACTGACCAGGCCAGACACATAAATGGCCGCACCGGCGTTAAGCAAGACAATATCGCGTGCCGGGCCTTTTTCACCCGACAGCAAACCAAGAATAATCTCGCTGGAATGTTGCGCACTTTCAACGCGGATGCTGTTGATGTCATGCAATGGCATGCCAAACTGGGCCGGGTTCAAGGTGTATTCACTGACTTGTCCGTTTTTAAGCTCCGCCACATATGTATCGGCAGAGAAAGAGATTTCATCCATTTCATCGGCACTATGCACCACCATCACATGCTCGCTGCCCAGCTGCTGCAAGGTTTGCGCCAGCAATGGCACCAGGTCGCGGTGAAACACACCCATCACCTGGCGCTTGGCCCCCGCCGGGTTGGTCATCGGGCCTAACAAGTTGAACATGGTACGCACACCCAATTCGCGGCGTACAGGTGCAGCATACTTCATGGCTGCATGATGATTAGGTGCAAACATAAAGCCAATGCCCGCTTCGTTGACGCAGCGCACGACTTGCTCCGGCGTCAACACGATATTCACGCCCAAAGCTTCGAGCACATCGGCAGAGCCGCTTTTTGAAGAGGCTGCACGGCCACCATGTTTGGCGATTTTCGCACCTGCCCCTGCAGCAACAAAGGCTGACGCCGTTGAGACATTAAATACCTTGTTAGGCGCACCACCCGTACCACAGGTGTCAATCAAATGGCGCGTATCGTCAATCACCACTTTGCTCGACAGCTCACGCATCACCTGCGCAGCGGCGGCAATTTCGGTGACCGTTTCGCCCTTGACGCGCAAGGCGGACAAAAAGCCCGCAATCTGGATCTGGGTAAATTCGCCGCTCATGATCTGCTGCATGATTTGCAGCATTTCTTCATGCGTAAAATCGGTGTGGTCAATCAGTCGCTGCAGGGCGATTTTAGGCGTGATAGCCATCAATAGCCTTTCAGGAAGTTATCCAGCAACTCATGCCCGTATTCGGTCAAAATCGACTCTGGGTGAAACTGCACGCCTTCAACGGCCAGTGTTTTATGCTTAACGCCCATGATCTCGCCATCTTCGGTCCATGCTGTGATCTCCAGGCAATCCGGGATGGTTTCGCGCTCAATCACCAGTGAGTGGTAACGCGTGGCTGTGTAAGGATTAGGCAGGTTTCTGAACACACCGGTATTGGTATGGTGTATCAATGACGTTTTACCGTGCATCAGGGTTTTGGCCTTGATGATGTTGCCACCAAACGCCTGGCCTATGCTCTGGTGACCCAAGCAGACACCCAGCAAAGGAATCTTGCCAGCGAACTCGTGAATCAGCGGCACGGAAATGCCTGCTTCATTCGGTGTGCAAGGCCCAGGAGAAATCACGATTTTTTCCGGCTGCATTGCCTTAATTTGTTCCAGCGTGATTTCATCATTTCTGTGCACATGGACGTCTTGACCCAGCTCGCCAAAATACTGCACGAGGTTGTAGGTAAAAGAGTCGTAGTTATCAATCATCAACAACATTTCAGGCTCCCTTTCCTGGTTGTAATTGGGCTTCGCTGTCCAGGCCAGCTTGCACCAGCTCAGCCGCACGAATCACGGCTTTGGCTTTATTCTGCGTCTCGTCCCATTCGCTTTGCGGCACAGAGTCGGCGACAATGCCTGCCCCGGCCTGCACATAGAGTTTTTTGTCTTTAATCACGGCCGTACGAATCGCAATCGCCACATCCATATCACCGTTAAAACCTAAATACCCCACGGCACCTGCATAGATACCGCGCTTGGACGGTTCCAGCTCTTCAATGATTTCCATGGCCCGCACTTTAGGGGCGCCGGAAACCGTGCCTGCAGTGAATGTCGCCTTAAGCACATCAATCGCATCCAGACCGGGCTTGAGCTGGCCTTCAACATTGCTGACGATATGCATCACATGTGAGTAGCGTTCGATGGTCATATTGTCAGTGACTTTCACCGTCCCGGTCAGCGCCACACGGCCAACATCGTTACGGCCCAGATCCATCAATTGCACGTGCTCGGCACGCTCTTTCGGGTCAGCCAGCAACTCGGCTTCGAGTGCCAGGTCATGATCGCGGTTTTTGCCGCGTGGACGCGTGCCTGCAATCGGGCGCGACGTGACCGTAGTATCTTCCAGCCGCACCAGGATTTCCGGTGACGCGCCGACCACATGGTGGTCATCCATATCGTAATAAAACATATACGGCGAAGGATTGAGGCTGCGCAAGGCACGGTAGAGGCTTAGCGGCGACGCTTCAAAGTCTTGCGTCATGCGCTGACTGAGCACCACCTGCATAATGTCGCCTTCAAGAATATATTGCTGCGCTTTTTTCACCGCTGCCTTGAAGTTTTCTTCGCCAAACTCTGACAATGCCTGTGTTTTTCTGGTCGGCAGGGCCGCAGGAATGTCTACTTGCGTGCGCAACTTTGCCAGCAAGGCATGCATGCGTGCACAGGCGGTTTCATAGGCATTGGGCTGCGTCGGGTCGGCATAGACAATAAAATACAATTTGGCAGACAAGTTATCGACCACCGCAATTTCTTCCGACACCATCAGCAGGATGTCTGGCGTGCCAATCGCGTCCGGCTTTTTGTTTTTGCCCAGGCGCTTTTCAATGTATTGAATGGTCTCATAGCCAAAATAACCCGCCAGGCCACCGGTGAAACGCGGCAACCCCTCGTAAGGCGGTGTTTTGAATCTGGCCTGGTAGGCTTTGATAAAGTCGAGCGGATTTTGGTCTGTGTGCGACTCAATGACCTGGTCGCCTTGAATCACTTGCAGCGCCTCATCACGCACCACAATGCGGGTAGTCGCGGGCAGGCCAATAATTGAATAGCGGCCAAAGCGTTCGCCGCCTTGTACGCTTTCCAGCAGGTAAGAGTAGGGTTGATTAGCCAGCTTGAGATACAGCGACAAAGGTGTATCTAAATCGGCAAAGGTTTCCATCACTAGCGGAATACGGTTGTAGCCTTGCGCCGCCAGCGCGTCGAATTCGGTCTTGCTTAAGGTGCTTAACATGATGCTTTTTCCAGGTTGATCGTCGAGTGTGTCGTGGGCAAGCCTCACGACAGATCAGTGCAAATGGCGTGCACCAGCGCC